>Ga0316209_1001248_pt1 | contig 28569 bp, 24 predicted proteins | sample 6monopyrite_MG_FD_204945 | JGI IMG/M metagenome (GOLD analysis project Ga0316209, IMG submission 204945) | Microbial mat bacterial communities from mineral coupon in-situ incubated in ocean water Damariscotta River, Maine, United States -... | ecosystem: Environmental > Aquatic > Marine >...
CCAGACTGTGTGAAAACACAGATTTAGATTTTATCCATCACTATTGCCTGTTTTATGGGGCCTAAAATCTGTATACGCTATGATTTTCAGCGATTATCCATTATGTTATGCCCTGTAGGTATTGAAAAATACTTATTGAGGTGAACTGTTAAACGCAGCGCAATGGCTATTTAATTTGGGCAATACAGGTGTTATGCCTGTATTGCCTGAATGAGTACCCCGATACCCATAATATTCATCACACGCTTTAAATTGTAAGCCAGTACATGCAAGCTCATTTCAGTACTGACGCGGTCTAATGTTTTCATTTGAAAATGCGTGTAACCCATCCAGTATTTAATCGTTCCAAAGGGATGTTCAACTGTATTTCGTCTTGTGGCCATTCGTGCAGGTTCTTGTTCTATTCGTGTCTCAATGACATCCAAAACCGCTTCATGTTCCCAGCGACTAATACGGCGATTTTTACCCGTTGTACATTGTGCTTTGATTGAACAATTAACACATGCAGATGACCAATAACGTTTTATTATTTTACCTTTTTCTTCACGACTAAATCGATAAATCGCACGTTCACCGGCAGGGCATTTATATTCATCTTTTTCAGTGTCATAAATAAAATCACGCTTACCAAATAAGCCCTTGGCTTGATTGCCCGATGTCTGGCATTTAGGTAAATAGATTGTAATGCCGTTGTCTTCACAGCCTTTAATTTCAGGGCCATTATAGTAACCACGATCGGCAACCACACTGAGTTCAGTGCATCCAATAGCGGCTTTAGCTTGTAATGACATATTTTTTAATTGAGAGCGATCAGTGCCTACTTTAGTGACTTCGTGGGCGACGATAATATGGTGTTGAGTATCCACGGCTGTTTGCACGTTGTAGCCCACGATACCTGAGCCCCGCGTTTTCATTGAGCGTGCGTCTGGGTCGGTTAACGATATTTGTTTATCCGGTGCCGCTTGCAATTGCACTTCAATTTTATTGAGTCGTTCAACTTCTTTTTTAAGCTTAGTGATCTTGTTTTCGAGGCGTTCTGTTTTATTTTTTGCAGCTGATGTTTCCAGTCGATCAGCACTGACGATTTGTGCCAGGTATTTATTAATACTTTCATCAATCTGTTCAAAACGACGTTTTAATTTAGCCCGTGTGTAGTTCCGGTCACTGCAGTTAACCGCTTTAAATTTACTGCCATCGATAGCCACAAATGCTTCGCTAAATAATTCCAGCTTACGACAGATCACAATAAATTCACGGCAGACTAAACGTATGGCTTTAGTGTTGTTTTTTCGAAAATCTGCAATGGTTTTAAAGTCAGGTGCTAATCGACCCAGCAGCCACATTAATTCAACATTACGGCCCGCTTCTCGCTCCAGTCGACGCGTAGACTGCACACGATTTAGATAACCGTAAACATAAAGCTTTAACATGGTAGCGGGATGATAGGCCGGACGGCCTGTGATAGCAGGGATCGTTTTAAATCCCATACTTGTGAGATCAAGTTCATCAATAAAAATATCGATGACTCTAACCGCATTTTCTTCTGTAATGTAATCATCGAGTCGCTCTGGGAACAATGTGGCTTGTGTTCGCGCTTCGCCTTCTATGAAATCGCTCATATAATGAACCATTAATTGGAAAACGTGATTATATCGTGAATTGGGTTTTCACACAGTCTGGGTCGTTTTCAGAAGTCTAACATGAATACCACATGGGCCTGTTTTTGGCTAATGCGGGAACCTATATTAGCAATTACTAAATGGCAGCTTTTGGTGTTTTGAGACACTAACTTCTAGGCTGAATTGTCAGATTAAGTCTAGATCCGTTTTGAAACATGTTATTAAATAAACAATTAACCTAATCTCTTAGCCAAATCAGAAGCCCGCAAATGAGTATACCTGGTTAACATTCTTAAATCTTTGTGCCCAGTAATACTTGCCACTTCCATTACATTTAAACCAATTTCAAACAACCTACTGGTTGCCTCATGTCGTAAATCATGAAAGCGCAAATCTTCTATTTTTAAATCATCAACAGCAATTTTAAAATATTTACTAATACGCCGTTCACTAGTATCAAACAACCGACCCTTAATTTGCTTTGGTAGAGCCTCAATTATACGAACTGCCCTGGTCGACAATGGCACGTCCCGCGCCTCATCATTTTTTGTATCCGGTAAATGTATAACAGCGCTCTTTAAGTCAATAAACTCCCGCTTAATAGAAACCAGTTCTCCGCGCCGCATTGCAGTTTCAACGGCCAAAATAACAATAGAGTCATACGGGTACTTTAAAGCTTTAACAATTTTTGTTTCTTCATCACCCACTAAACGACGATCACGACCCTTTCTGGCCTTTGGCATTTTTACATCTTTAATCGGGTTATTCAGGTTATCCATTCCCCACTCTTTACGTGCAATAGTAAACAAATGAGATATTACATTTAATTCGTTTCGAATAGTTGAAGGCGCGCGTCCCTGTTTAACTCTTTCATCGCGATGTTTAGCAAAATCAGTTCCACGTAATAAAGATAAAAACTGCTTAGCAATAGGCCTGCGCTTCCACTGATTAATCCTTTCCTTCTCAGCCTTCTCACCTTTTTTACCGGGTGTTATCTCTTCCAGGTACCGGGTCAACGCTTCATCAAGAGTAGTGCTATCTGCTTCTGAAGAATCACGCCACTTTCGTTCATCCATTTCACGTTCAACTTTAGCCGCAAATTTTTTAGCATCCGATTGCCGATCAAAAGTATCAGTAACAATAGCGTAACCCTTACGCCTGATTTGAACGCGATGACTGACACTGCCATCTTTGTTTTTACGTTTTTCAAAATAAGCCATTTAGGGAATATATATGGGGGAATACAGAAAAGCAAATGAGGGGGAAGGAGCTGTAGGCTCCCCCATGACTCCCCCATGAGATTTTTATTTGATCGTTCCAGACTTTCAAAACCATCTGAAACGTTATTGTATGGCGGAGAGGCAGGGATTCGAACCCTGGGTCGGGATAAACCGACGCCGGTTTTCAAGACCGGTGCATTCGACCACTCTGCCACCTCTCCAGGTTCGGCGCCCAATAAATGGGTGTATGTCGAGGAGCGGTATAATACAGAAAAATCTTCAGCAAAACCAGACCCTTGGTGTATATTTTTGGAACTATTATTTACTTTACCTTGTCCTAAACACAGTGGTAACCTTACGCCTAACTAAACAACTTTAAATTACGGAAAGTTAATGAATAATCCAAATATCTCTATAGGTCGCTCTCAGGAGTCTATACTGGCAACAAATAAAGTATTGAAAAATACTTATATGCTGCTTTCTATTACACTTATTTTTAGTGCAATTACCGCGTTCATTGGCATACAAATGCAAATTGGACAGGGCGTCGCGCTTATTTCTACTATTGCAGCTATTGGGCTGCTCTGGTTTGTTCTGCCTCGCACGGCTAATTCAGCTGCGGGTATTCCGGTCATGTTTGCCTTTACCGGCCTGATTGGTCTGGGTATGGCTCCCATGCTTAATATGTACCTTGCGGTTAATCCTTCCCTTGTATCTACAGCGTTGGGTGGCACAGGGGTTATATTTCTGGGGCTTTCAGGTTATGCACTGACAACTCGTAAAGATTTCAGCTTTATGGGCGGCTTCCTGATGGTAGGTATGATTGTTGTGCTAGTTGCAGCACTGGCCAATATCTTCCTGCAAATGCCGGTTATGGGCCTGGTTGTCAGCGGCGCGATTGTTATGTTGATGAGTGGACTGATTCTGTATGAAACATCTTCAATCATTCATGGTGGCGAAACCAACTATATAATGGCAGCCGCCAGCCTGTTCCTGTCAATCATCAACCTGTTTCAGGCACTGTTGCACCTGCTGGGTGCATTTGGTGGTGATGATTAATTTCATCTAAATTGAATATGGCACCACCTTCACGCCCCGGTCTTCCGGGGCGTGTTGTTTATCCCCCATTAATATTATAGAGAACAGTATGGACTGGTTAAAAATAGGCAGCGCGTTGTTTCTGGTCGCGATGATTGTGTTTATGTGGCCCCGCATGAAACATGCCGTAGCAAATACACGAAAGGGCTCAATGAGCGACTGGATGGGCTTTATCGTGCCCCTGGCTGCGGTTATTGGCTTTATTATTCTGTTAATTAATATGGTTTAAACTATATAACCTTTCGCTAATGGGTTTATCTTCTCTATAAGAGTCATTAAAATACCCCAAACTACGACTATTCGAGATTTTTATGCCGGAAGAACACCCCTTTGCACCCTTTATTCGCATTCTAGGTAAAGGCAAAAATGGCTCACGAGGCTTCACCGGTGAAGAAGCTTTTGAAGCCATGACGATGGTACTGGAAGACAAAGTCACCGCCGAGCAGCTTGGCGCTTTTCTAATGCTCTTACGGGTAAAGGAAGAGACCCCCGAAGAAGTGGCAGGCTTTGTAAAAGCGATTCGAAGCTTTCTTAAGCAGGACAAACAAACATTTGCAGATCTCGACTGGTCATCCTATGCGGGCAAGCGCCGGCACTCCCCCTGGTATGTTCTAAGCGCACTCTTACTCGCCGATAACGGCATCAAAGTATGTATGCACGGTGCAGAGGGACATACCCCCGGCCGCATGTATACCTCTGAAGTACTAAAACCCCTGGGCATCGAAACCAGTACAACCCTCGATCACGCAAAACAGCAAATCGAAAAGAATAACTTTTGCTATATGCCGATACAAACCATCAGTGATCGCCTGAAAGATATTATCGAATTACGCCCATTTTTAGGTTTGCGCTCACCGATTCACACGGTTGGCCGGATGATTAACCCGCTGCAGGCTCCCTACTCAATACAGGCAATTTTCCACCCGGGTTACCAGTCTGTACACCAGCACGCGGCAAATATTATGGGCGAAGAACAAATTGCCGTATTTAAAGGTGAAGCCGGTGAAGTTGAACGTAACCCGGACACCAAATGCACCGTTTCTTATGCCATTGATGGCAAAACCTGGGACGAAGAATGGCCCGCTATTTTTGAACGTCGCCACGTAAAAGAAACGACCCTTGATGAAAACCGACTCGGCCCTTTCTGGCGAGGTGAAGAAGCTGATGAGTATGCACAGGCGGCAATTATTGGTACCACCGCCATTGCATTGCGCTTATTAAATAAAGCTGACACCCCGGATACTGCGCTTGAACTGGCAACCAGCATGTGGGAAAACCGCAACAAAACCAGACACTAAATTTTTTTAAATAAAACAGTTAATTCGCTTTAACTACTAACTGGAGAATATTTTATGACAATTGAACGCGCATTATTTGCAATGGGTGGCATCATGGTTATGCTGACATCTTTACTTGCCTTATTTCACCACCCCAACTGGACATGGGTAACACTTTTTGTCGGCTTTAACTGCTTTCAAAGTTCATTCACCGGATTTTGCCCACCGGCACTCTTAATGAGAAAATTTGGTCTTAAATCTGCCGCAGAATGCGCACTAAAAGACAACAGCTAATTTTCAATAAACCATCCATACTATTGCACAAATGAATTCAAACCTGCGCACCCTGCTTATAGCTTTAGTGGCCGGTATTACAGGGGGTTACCTGGGTAGCACCTTAAATCATAACAGCGCAGGCATGGGTGGTTTTTCTTCTGATTCAACCTTAACCAATACGGATAAAAAACGCCTTACAAAAACAAATCAAAATTCAAATTCTGCAAATCCATTTGCAAAAAAAACCGCGTCTAATGACGCAGAATATCAACTTGAATCTTTGCTATTAAAAATTGAAGGCATGCAGATTCAAATTGAAGCACTGCAAGACAATCAAAAGACAACTAAACAATCTTCCGACAATAAACAATCCGCCAGAAATTTTTCAGAAGCAACTGCAAACCGAAAAAACCTCATCGCCGCGGGCATTAACCCGGACGAAGCTGATGACATACTTCGCCGCATTGGCCGGCAAAATTTTAGGCGTCTCGAATTACAAAATTTAATACAACGCTCAAACCCCACACAACGTCGGCAATACAGCAAAGAATTACGCGAGTTGAATAAAAATAAAATATCATTGCGCAATGAAATGGGGGATGAAAATTATGACCAGTATTTATACGCCAGCGATCAAAACAACCGGGTAAAGATAAGATCGGTAATGACCGGCTCACCTGCTGAATCATCAGGCTTTGAGCCTGAGGATATTATTTTATCTTATGACAATAAAAAAATTCTCAGCTGGCCGGATATCCGGGCCGCGACGATTGAAGGTGAAATTGGTAGTTTTATCAGTGTTGAAATTTTACGTGATGGTGAAAAAATAAACTTGACAGTACCCCGGGGGACACTGGGAGTTGAGCTGGATGCTACACAGGTTGAGCCTGAAAAATAACGATTAAAAAACAGCCGCCCTTGAATTATTAGTGATTATTAATGACTATTAATTAATAATCATTCAGACACAGGTAAAAAACCTTCGCCCTTTTGCGCATAGTCGTCCGCCAGCCAGTAACCCACAACCGCAACCAGATCATCATCGACAAATAACAAAGGTACTCGATCTCGTTGCCATGCTGGCACAGAAGCTTCCTGAAATAATGACTTCAAATCATGGCTAGCATTTCTGCCCGCAGGTTTTATTTTTTCACCACCCTGCCTAAAACGCACTGATACTGCTTTTTCGTTAACGAATGGTTTTAAAACAAATAGAATATTTTTTTCATCCGTTTTAACTTTTTTGAAACTTAAATTTTGCTCGATAGACGATAAAAATAGAACCTCATTGATATTCCAGTGATATACCTGCGATGCATCATGTTTAATTTTTTTTAACCAGTAAAGCCTATCTCTAAAACGGCGCACTTCACAGCCTGCCCAACTTACTCGCAGAGCAGAGTCGTGGGAAGTGGTTTTAATTTGCTCAACAATTTGTTCCAACACGGCTCTTGATGGTAGTGGACTTTTAACGGTTTTAAACCAGTAGCGAAGTACATTTCTTAGGCGCGCATCATGCATTTTATTTAACTGGTTTATTTCTAATACGTTATGTTCAAATAACGCCAATGTTAAATCCTGCTGCGCCAGCTGATTTAATAATTCAACATTTTCCGCCTGCTGCTGCGCAAACACAGACAGAGTTTTATTGAGTGCGGGCCATCTTTCAATAACTTTGGGAATGACCGAATGACGCAGATAATTCCGATCAAAATTCACATGCTGATTCGTCGGGTCTTCAACCCAGCTTAAGTGTTGAGCCTGTGCGTAATCTAGCATTTTTTTCTGCGAAATATTTAATAGCGGACGCGCATGCCAGCCACTGGCAAACTTTGCAATGCCAGGCATACCCGCCAGACCTGCGGCCCCAGCGCCTCGCAGCAACTGCAACAAAACGGTTTCCCCCTGGTCATCCTGATGCTGTGCCGTTAGCAAACAACTGTCGGTTTGAATTAATGATTTTAACGCTGCATAACGCGCGACTCGTGCGGCAGCTTCCGGGCTTTCACCTTGCTTGGCACGGCCATCAACTTTGATAACCTGAAAGGGAATTTTTAAAATGCCACATTGCTGCTGACAATGCTCCGCCCAGTCAGTGGATTGCGCCTGCAAACCATGATCAATATAAACCGCGCTAACATTAAATTGGGTGAGGTGTAACAGATGTAATAAAACCTGCGAGTCAACCCCACCACTGTAGGCCAGACACCAGGTTTTAATATTATATTGCTGCGCGTATTGCGATAACTGCTGAATCAGATAGTCAGCATTAAGCTCAGGTTTTTTTTTGCGACCCGAGCTGCAATCCGAGCCGTGACCCGAGCCGTGACTAGCGTCATGACTCGAAGCATTATTCTGTGTACTGGCCATAACTCATCAGACGCTGATAACGTGCATCAAGCAGTTTATCGGTTCCCATCTGATTGAGGTTTTCCAGACTTTCTTTCAATGCCTGGCGAATATTTCGCGCAGTTGTGTCCACATCTCTGTAGGCACTGCCCAGCGGCTCATCAATAATCTGGTCGATGAGACCCAGCTCTTTTAAACGGCCGGAGGTAATACCCAGCGCTTCCGCCGCATCCTGTGCCCGCTCGGCACTTTTCCAGAGAATCGAGGCACAGCCTTCTGGGGAAATAACCGAGTAGGTGCTGTATTGAAGCATCATCACCCGGTCGCCCACACCAATCGCCAGTGCACCACCGGAACCGCCCTCACCGATTACGGTGCAGATGATGGGGGTTTTAAGCGCTGCCATTTCAAACAGATTGCGCGCTATCGCTTCTGACTGACCACGCTCTTCCGCGCCAATGCCCGGATAAGCACCGGGGGTATCAATAAAGGTAATCACCGGAATATTAAAGCGCTCCGCCATTTTCATCAGTCGCAGAGCCTTGCGGTAACCTTCCGGGCGCGCCATACCAAAGTTACGCCGAATTTTTTCCTTGGTATCACGACCTTTTTGTTGACCAATAACCATCACTGGCTTGCCTTCAAGCCTTGCCAGACCACCGACTAAAGCCTTGTCGTCCGCATAGGCACGATCGCCGTGTAGCTCTTCAAAATCGGTAAAAATCCGGTCAATATAATCGAGGGTATGTGGGCGCTGCGGATGACGGGCCAGCTGTGAAGTCTGCCAGGATGTCAGTTTATTAAAAATCGATTCGGTGAGGCTTATACACTTTGCCTGCAGGCGGGTAATTTCCTCGCCAATATTAATTTCAGTGTCATCACCCACATAACGAAGCTCTTCAATTTTGGCTTCGAGTTCGGCGATGGGTTGTTCAAATTCCAGAAAATTTGGATTCATGCTTAAATCTTATAAAATAATGAGCCGGTGAAGGCATGACAATAGGATAAATACAGGTTGCAATGATAACCCGCAATGCTGATCGAACCAAGCTAGATTGTAACATTTTCTCGCCTTTTTGCTGAAAATGGCAACAGAATCACAGCGAGTTACTTACTGTTTCCCGATGGCTACTTAATGATCAATATCAGGTAACGCTGCACAAATTATATAAAACAAACATTTCCAGCCACTCATGGCTTCTGCCCCAGCATTTTAGATATCTTGTGCTAGTCTTTCATTAGAGATTTATTATTTATTGGATGACCCGTTCGCTATGGATGCCTCCCCTACCAAAGCCGGCAATATAATAATTGCAGACGATGACCCGTCAATACTGCTTCTATTAAGACATATTTTAACCAGTGACAACTACGATGTAACCGAGGCCCGTTCAGGCATGGAGGCTATTGAACTATGCCGTGAGTTTGACTACGATCTGGCCATCTTTGATTTCGTTATGCCCGATGTTGACGGTATAAGTGCCTGCAGGGAAATTACCTTTCAAATTTCCAACCCACCCCCGGTGTTAATTATCACCTCCCTTGATGACGATGCCTCAATTAGTAATGCGTTTGATGCCGGGGCAATCGACTATATTACCAAACCCATTAACTGGTCGGTTTTTAAGCAGCGGGTTAAACGCATTGTCGAAAGCGAGAAAAATCGTCAGAAGGTTAAACGCCTCGAATTTCATGACTCCCTCACTGGCTTGCCCAACCGCACCCTGCTTCTCGATCGGCTTGAATCGGCGACACTTCGAGCACAGCGCAATAAATCCATGCTGGCGCTTTTAATGGTGGATATAGATAACCTTAAACTAATCAATGAAACCCTCGGTCATAATAATGGTGACAAAGTTATTTCATCGGTCGCCACACGCCTGCAAAAAAAAATACGCGATACCGACACCCTGTCCCGCAGTGGTGGTGATGAATTTAATATGATTATAGAAAATATACAGAAACTTGAAGATGTGGGTTTAATGGCCGAAAAATTTTCCCGTACCATTGAACACAGCATGACCATTATGGATCAGGACATTCATATTAAAGCCAGCATTGGTATCAGTATTTATCCCCAGGATGGCACCGATATTGGCAGCTTATTAAGTAATGCCGATTCAGCCCTTTATCGCGCCAAGGAAAAGGGCGGTAATACTTATGAGTTCTACTCACCGGAACTGGGTAGAAAAGCCCACCGCCGACTGGAGCTCGAAAACAATTTACGCCGTGCACTGGAAAATGACGAACTGGTTGTTTATTACCAACCCAAAGTCGATTTGATTACCGGCGAAGCCAGTGGCATGGAAGCACTGGTACGCTGGAATCATCCGCTACAGGGCATAATTCCACCGGATGAATTTATTCCCATTGCAGAGGAAACCGGATTAATAATTCAACTGGGCCAACAGGTTATCGAAAAAGCCTGCAAGCAATTTAAGTACTGGCAGAACAAAAAAATCCCGGTAACAAATATTTCTATTAATGTTTCTGCGCGCCAATTTAAGGAACAGGACCTGGTTACTTTATTACAGGAAACATTACATAAACATCAATTAGACGCTACCCACATAGAGCTTGAGCTCACCGAAAGCACATTACTCAAAAATGAAAATCAGGCGGAATCCATATTAAATCAGTTACATAATATGGGTGTTAAAATTTCTATTGATGACTTTGGTACCGGCTATGCATCGCTCTCTTATTTAAAACGTTTGCCCATTGATATTATTAAAATTGATAAGTCTTTTATCGATGGCATTTTGCACGACCCGGACGATATCGCGATCGTAAATGCGATTTATGGACTTGCAAAAGGCTTTGAAATTAAACTGGTTGCGGAAGGTATAGAAACCGAAGGACAATTAAAAAAGATAACAACGCTGGGGATCGATTACGGACAGGGATATTTCTGGAGCCCCCCACTTCCTGCAGAACAATATGCAGCGTTGCTGGAAAAATTAAACCGTTAATGGTTAGGCCACCCCTGATCGATTACTCTTTTTAATATCCGCATACAAACCCCTCACGAAAACTTCGCAAAAAGAAAATCACTAAAGACCCTGACTTTGGCCGGCAAATACTCCCTCGAAGGATAAACAACCAGACTGCCGCTTTGTAAAATGCCTATGTCGCAGATCCAGTGACCTTAAAACCTGTAAAGGCGCTGAATTCACGACACAGACATTCAGATAAAACCGCATGGAGCGACGATGACTAGCTTTTGAATTTAAGGCGATAGCAGTGAATTTAAATTTATAAACATAACTAATTCATTACATCCACACACTCACGCAACACCATTGTGGCAAATGTACCCGCGGGTAACTCAAACTCCAGCTCCAAAACGTCACCTACAATATTCCAGTTTAAATTCTCTGGCACTAATCTTATTGAACGTCGCTCCTGCTTTAATCTTGCAGATTCCAGACCCTCCGTTAAATTTTTAAAATCTGCCGCAATTGTTTCCTCCAGTTCCAGCACTTGCGCCGTTGCCATGCTTTCGCCTTCCCCCCACAAACATGCGCTCAGGTTTATGTCCTTATTTATTAACCGCTGTATTTCCGCTTCATTGTTTTCACTTACAAAGCAGGCGGATTTAGCATTTAACATATACACTTCGCCCGACATGGGTGTTAACCAGTTTTGTTGTTCAATGCGCGCGGATAATATTTTGTTAAAAACCCATGAACGAGCCGCTGACAAATACAAACCCCGTTGTTGTTTTTTGACTTTTTTTAATTCACGGTTAAACATCTGTTCCGCTTTCGACAGATTCCCCATATCACGTCCAAAGCGTTGCTCACCAAAATAATTGGGCACACCCTTTTGTTTTATATTTTGCAACGCTTCTTCCAGTGATTCCGTATTACCCCTTAACTCAGTGATGCGAATTTGAAACCGGTTGCCGGATAACGCACCGCGTTTTAGCTTTCTATTATGGCGTGACATTTTTAAAATTTTAAACTCATCTTCATCCATTGTAGAAAAATCCGGATCATCCATTCCCGGCAAATGCAAACTAAACCACTGGGTCGTAATAGCGTGACGATCTTTCATACCCGCATAACTCACCGCCATGGATTTTACCCCTGCATGCTTTGCCAGTTGCTGGGCAACCCAGTCTGTATTGGAACCATTTTTTTCAATCATCAGCCATAGGTGTTCACCTTCACCAGAGGTTTGCACCGGCATAATTTCATCCACACGAAAATCTGAATTTTGTGCTTTTAATCTTCCACGAATTTCTGGTTTACCATAGGCATAGGCCAGATCATTAAAACTGTATTGCATATTTTTTCTTTTTTAGTGAAGTTAATAGGGTTTTATTCAACAACAAATATACGATGCGCCAGTAACTTTGTTGTCTCATTATATTTGTCGAGTGACCAGCCACAGTCAACGGTAAACTGCTCCCAGTTTCTAACCGACAGCAAGGTCCAGAGAATATCCGTCGCCTGCTGAATAGAATGCTCCGGCGCTAACATGTCATCCCGATCCAGCGCCTCGATCACGGCCTCGCAACCCTCGCGAAATGCCTGCATCCGGTCATCCCAGGCCATCGCCGCGGCTTCATCGCTGTCTCTCATTGAAAGCAGCGCTTTGGCTACACCATAAACTTCCGGGATGTAGCCACTCCACGCATCTATATAGGCGTCCATTCGCGCTACACCACTAATGGCGCTGCGGCTCAGGGCGAGCCGCGCGTCCACATCTTTGACTTCGTCGATGTAACGGGTGGTTGCAATAAGCAGCTCTGAGCGCTTACTAAAATGCAGATACAACGCCTGACGGCTGATGCCCGCCTGCTTTGCGATATCTGACATACGCACCCCCTGTCCCTGGCCTGCTTCAAGCAATTTCCAGGCGGCATCGAGAATGCGATTTCGGGTTTCATTATTTTTACTTGACATGATGTAAAGTATAAGCTTAAATCAACAGAACTTCAATTGACACGGTGTCAAGCAATCAAACTTACTACTTAAAAACTCAGGAGATAATCATGAAACTCACTATATTCGGTGCCACCGGAACCATCGGAACACAGCTTGTTAAAAAAGCACTCGCTAGCGGCCATGTGGTCACTGCGTTTGCGCGCAGCCCCCAAGCCCTGTTAGCTAGCCCCCTGTCAATCAGCCACCCGAACCTGACGCTATATGCCGGTGACGTTCTTAACCCTGCAGCCGTAACCGATGCGATTAAAGGCAGTGATGCAGTGATGATCACCCTCGGGTCTAAAAAACTAAGCGGCGATGTACGCTCAGCCGGCACCCGCAATATTGTGCAGGCGATGGAGCAACAGCAGGTGAAGCGCCTGATTTGCCAAAGCACACTGGGTGCAGGCGATAGCTGGACGAATCTCAACTTATTCTGGAAAACCATTATGTTCGGATTCATTCTACGTCGGGTATTTAAAGACCATGAGTTACAGGAAAATTATGTAAAGCACAGCAACCTCGACTGGACCATTGTACGCCCCGCCGCATTTACGGATGAAAACCTTGCAGATCACTATAAATCCGGGTTTCCAGTCACTGAAAAAAATCTGACACTGAAAATTTCACGACAGGATGTGGCCGATTTTATGCTGTTACAGCTATCGGATAACGCCTATCTTAAACAGATGCCGGGCCTGTCATACTGAGTGATTAGACCTTTCAAAAATAATAATACATATGTCCAACTAACATACCAGTTGACATTATTTGACGAAGCGTCATATTATACCGCCATGACAATTTAGGCATAACAGATATCGACATGACAGATACACCCCTTACAAATTTGACCAATGCTGATTCAGCCACTCAAATGACGCGCAAGCAACGCGAGTTATTTGAGCGGGAACAATTAATACTGGATACAGCACAGCAAATACTACGAGATTATGGTTTACATAGTTTAACCATGGAGCGGGTCGCCGCCGAAATAGAATATTCCAAGGGTACGGTTTACAACCACTTCAGCAGCAAAGAAGAAATCATTAGCGGCATTAGCTGTCGCTGTGTAAGCAACCTGATTGAAATGTTTACTCGCGCTAAAAATTACGCAGGTAATCACCGGGAGCGTATTGCCGCCATTGGCATTGCCCACAGTTTTTATGCTCAACTGCACCCGGATGAATTACAAAATTTACAAATCATAAAATCCGCCGCGGTGCGTGAGAAAATTCCCCAGGAAAAACAACTCCAACTGTTGCAGCTGGAACAACAAATTTCCAACATCGTTGTAGAAATTGTCAATGATGCGGTAAGAGACGGCGACATTCCTGCCGATCAGCCGTTTGTTCCCGACAGTATTTTTCTCGGTTTATGGAGCATGGGTTATGGCTCCAATCTTTTACATTTATCCGGCATTCCCTTCGATAAACTCGGCATTCAGCAACCGCTGGAAATGATGTGGGTAAACAGCCACAAATTATTAGACAGTTATCAGTGGCAACCACTGAGTACAAAATTTGATATTTATGCAATGCGCAAAAAACTTTGTAATGACTTATTTTCAGAAGAGATGAAACAACTAGAAAAACAAACGGATAACACCCCCCAAAATAAACAAAAATTATAAACAATAATTAAAAACAGGAGAACACCATGATTGTTAGATACACCGAATGGATTTTAAAGTGGCGCTACCTTGTCATATTACTGGCATTAGTGATGGTCGGTATCATTGGCAGTGGCGCACCAAACCTGATGCCTTTCTCTAATGATTATCGTGTGTTTTTCAGTAAAGATAATCCACAGTTAAATGCCTTTGAAAACCTGCAGGATACGTACACAAAAGATGACAATGTACTGTTTGTAATCTCGCCCAAAAATGGCAAGGTATTTACACCTGAAAATCTGGCGGCCATTAAAGCCATCACCGAAGAAGCCTGGCAAATTCCCCACTCAATTCGTGTAGATTCAATCACCAACTTTCAGCACACCTATGCTGAAGAAGATGATTTAATTGTAGATGATCTGGTTGTCGACCCGACATCCATGGATGAAAAAGCCCTAAACTATGCAAAACAGGTTGCATTAAAAGAACCGGCACTTGCGGCAAGATTAATTTCACTGAATGCTGCACATACCGGGGTCAATGTCACCGTACAGTTACCCGGCATAGATCAGATGAAAGAAAACCCGCAGACCGTAGCCTATGCAAGAAAAATGCTGGCACAGGCGAAAGCCAACTATCCGGATATTGATTTTCGTATAGCGGGCATGGTCATGATGAACAACGCCTTTCCCGAAGCCAGTCAGGCAGATGGAAAAACCTTAATCCCCATGGCATTTGGCGTCATTGCGGTTGCGCTTTTATTACTGTTAAAAGGGTTTAGTGGAACTGCAGCCACACTTATTCTGGTGATCTGTTCAATTATCATCGGTATGGGCGCCGGCGGACATTTTGGCATTAAACTAACCCCACCCTCCGCTTCTGCACCCATTATCATTTTAACCATTGCGATTGCCGGGGCGGTGCATTTACTGGTCACCATGTTACAGGAAATACACAAGGGCACGAGTAAACACGATGCCATTGTAGAAAGTATGCGGGTCAACTTTATGCCGATCTTTCTAACAACCATTACCACAGCATTGGGTTTTTTAAGTTTAAACTCCAGTGATGCTCCGCCTTTTGGTGATCTGGGTAATATGTCTACTTTCGGCGTTATAGGTGCGTTCTTTTTAACCGTCACATTTTTACCCGCCATCATGTTTATACTACCGATTAAAGCCAAGCACTTTATTGCCGGTACCGGTGCAATGAAATCGATTGGTGACTTTGTCGTGGTCAACCGTAAAAAACTTCTCACATCCCTGAGCCTGTTAGTGTTAATTTTTATTTCGATGATTCCTCTAAATGATTTAAACGATGTTTTTGTTAACTACTTTGATGAATCAATAGAATTCAGGCGTGACACAGATTTCACCACACAAAATCTCACCGGCACCTATACCATTTCTTATTCACTGGACAGTGGTGAGAAAGAAGGCGTGAGTCGCCCGGCCTTTCTTGCACAGGTAGAAAAGTTTGCCTACTGGTATGAAACTCAGGATGAGGCTTTACATGTCAGCACCATCACCGATACATTTAAGCGATTAAATAAAAACATGCACGGTGATGATGAAGCCTATTACAAATTACCTGACAACAGGCAACTGGGTGCGCAATATCTTTTACTCTATGAAATGTCACTCCCCTACGGGCTGGATTTAAACAACCAGATTGATGTTGCAAAACAATCAACTAAACTGAATGTTGTTTTAAAAACCATTTCATCCAATGAGTTACTGGCACTGGAAGAGCGCGCCAATAACTGGATGAAAAACAATACCCCGGACATTGTCGCCGATGGTGCAAGCCCATCGATTATGTTTGCCCATATAGGCAAGCGTAATATTATAAGCATGTTAACCGGCACCACCATTGCACTGATTTTAATTTCACTGGTACTGATTATTGCACTAAAATCGGTTAAGTACGGCTTAATCAGTTTAATCCCCAATCTGTTTCCAGCGGGTGTATCTTTCGGAATATGGGGACTGGTGGTAGGTGAAGTTGGCCTCGCACTTTCCATCGTAACCGCAATGACGTTGGGAATAGTGGTCGATGATACAATTCACTTTATGAGTAAATATATTCGCGCCCGAAAAGAAAAAGGCCTGGATAGTCAGGAGGCAGTTCGATATGCCTTTAATAATGTCGGGGTGGCACTGTGGGTAACCTCAGCGGTTTTAATCTCTGGTTTTATGATTCTTGCACAGTCGAATTTTGAATTAAACTCTGGCATGGGCTTAATGACCAGCATCATTATTGGCGTTGCATTAGTGCTCGATTTTTTCCTACTACCACCCTTATTAATGGCCATTGACTCAGACAAAAAAGCTTAAGGAATAACTATGAAATATATTAAAAGCACAGCCATCGCCAGCAGTATTATTTTACTGCTTGGCACTATAAACACCGCCTTTGCAGATGACGTTGCCAGAGGCTTAGAAATTGCCAAAGAGTCTGACAAACGCGACACCGGCTTTATTGACTCTACCGCACAGATGAAAATGATACTGAAAAACAAACAGGGGCAAACCAATAGCCGCGAAGTAAAGGTTAAAACCCTGGAAGTCAATGGTGATGGCGATAAGGGATTATCTATTTTTAACACGCCAAAAGATATTAAAGGCACCGCATCACTCACCTACTCCCATGCATTAAAACCAGATGATCAATGGCTATACTTACCGGCACTAAAACGTGTAAAACGCATAAGCTCAAAAAATAAGTCCGGTCCGTTTATGGGCAGTGAGTTTGCCTATGAAGACATCTCATCTCAGGAAGTTGAAAAATATACCTATAAATATATTAAAGATGAAAAAATAAATGGCATAGACAGCTTTGTTGTTGAACGCTACCCAGCTTATAAACATTCAGGTTATACACGCCAGGTCGCCTGGGTAAACAAGCAGGAATACCGTCCAGAAAAAATTGATTTTTATGACCGTAAAAACGTCTTATTAAAAACGCTAACCTACGCCGGTTATCAGCAATATCTAAACAAATTCTGGCGAGCGGATGAAATGCACATGGTTAACCATCAAACCGGTAAGTCAACCACACTTAGCTGGAATAGTTATCAATTTAAAACGGGCTTAACCGATAAAGACTTTAATCGCAACAGTTTGAAGCGTGCGAAATAAACATATTTAAACACCGCTATGAACCTGTACCTAAGACTACTCATTTTATTCATTAGATCCCGCTTTAAACCTCGGCTGGGTTTAATGGATAAATCAGTACTTAAATTTTATGTACTGCCCAGTGATCTGGACATTAATATGCATATGAATAATGGCCGCTTTAACAGCATTATGGATTTGGGCCGAGTTGATATTATGTTGCGGACGGGTTTCTTAAAAATAATGCATCAACGCAAATGGCTGGGGGTTGTAGGTTCCATTCACACCCGCTTTCGCCGACCATTAAAACTGTTTCAGGCCTATGAACTGCAAAGCCAGGTAATATACTGGGATGACAAATGGACATGGATAGAACATAAAATGTATAGCCCGGGAAAGCTTAAGGGAAAGCTTAAGGGAAAACTTATTTGTAGTGCACTGGTACAAACAATTATTCTTAAGAAAGGTGAGCATGTTTCTACCGAAGAAATTCATCAGTTACTTGCATTTGATAAGCCTTCACCAAAAATAACCGATGAAATTTCACATCTGGAAAAATTCGAACCTTTAAAATGAAAGTCGTATCCACTTCTATAAGCTTAATTTTTTTTACATTAACCTCGTTTCAATGCGCGGCTGAATGGTCCGGTGATATTAGTCTGCAAAATCGCTATTTTTTAAATGATCCACAGCCACAAAATCCGCAGCAACATAATAATTACCTTTCGTTATCATCAGAAATAGAATTTTACTCTGACCTGAACAGCGACAACAAAAGCATCACCTTCACCCCATTTATTCGTATTGACCAATATGATGATGAACGCAGCCATGGTGATATACGTGAACTGTTCTATGAACAGGTTTTCGAGAGCTGGGAATTGCGCGTAGGCATCAGTAAAGTTTACTGGGGGGTTACCGAGTCGCAACATCTGGTTGATGTCATTAATCAGACGGATAATGTTGAAAATGTCGACCTTGAAGATAAGTTAGGCCAGCCGATGATTAAAGCCAGTTTTGCAAGAGACTGGGGCATGATCGACCTTTTCGTTTTACCCTATTTCAGAGAGCGTACCTTTCAGGGTGTTGAAGGACGTCCCCGCTCATTTCCGGTTGTGGATACCGATCAGGCCCGCTATGAATCTTCCGATGAAGAAAACAATATCGACTATGCACTGCGCTGGTTCAAATATTTTGGTGAACTGGAACTCGGACTGGGCTATTTCAATGGCACTAGTCGTGAGCCATTATTTACATTAGACAATACTGGCCCCGCGCTCATTCCCTACTACCCGCAAATGCAACAGGCCAGCATAGATGCACAGCTAACCACGGAAGAATGGTTATGGAAATTTGAAGCCATCGCACGTGACTGGCAAAAAGTGGACAACGCATCTGCACAAATATCCGATGAAACATTTTTTGCGATGACCGGGGGGGTTGAATACACGTTTGTCGGGGTATATGAATCCGATGCGGATCTGGGTGTCGTCATGGAATACTTATATGATGACAGGGGCATAGAGGCTACCGCATTTTTTCAAAATGATGTTATGCTCGGCTTTCGTCTGGCCATGAACGATGCGGATTCAACTGAAGCGCTACTAGGTGTAATATATGATCTTGATAATCAGGAACGCTTAATCAGCCTTGAGGCTAGCAGACGCTTTTCTCAAAACTGGACGGCCACACTGGAAGTGAGAGGTTTTAATAATATAGACCGATTAAGTCGTCTTAAGGGTATTGAGCAGGATGATTTTGTGCAGCTTGATGTTGCGTATTATTTTTAATTTATTGCCCTGATAACAGATAAGCCCTAATAACCGATAGAGGATAGCCCCATGAGCAACATCCATATCCAGTATTTTAAAACCGCCTACGGTGAGTTACTGTTAGGCGAACATGACAACCACTTAATTATCTGCGACTGGCGTTATCGAAAAATGCGCGACACGATAGATCGACGCATACAAACGAATCTAAAGTCAAATTACACCGAAAAAAATAATGCCCTGCTCGATTCAACCCGCCAGCAACTGACCGAGTATTTCGAATACAAACGAAAAATATTTGACCTTCCCTTAAAATTAGTCGGTACTGAATTTCAGAAGAAAGTCTGGAATGGTTTAACAAAAATTCCCTACGGCAAAACCGCCCACTATCTCGAACTTGCCAGCAACATTTCAAATGCAAAAGCAGTACGAGCGGTTGCAAATGCAAACGGGGCGAATGCACTTTCGATTTTAATTCCCTGTCACCGGGTCATTGGTAGAAATGGAAACCTGGCGGGTTATGCGGGTGGTGTGGCTACCAAGAGAAAACTATTAGATCTGGAACAGAGTTTATTTGTGTAGGTGGCATGCATCTAGATGGTCGGATCTTTCCATGCCACTCAAACACTTATCACTTTATTTTTCACCGACTGCATCAATGACATTAACAATATATAATTAGTTAAGACACCCACCACAAGAACCTTGTAAAAAAATTAGTTATAGTTTTAATAGGAATACTCCTAGCCTGAGTGTCCCGTTAATTTATATGTCATAAAGAGCGGCGTATTATTCAAACAATATCGAAATGTCTTCCACATTTGTGCATGCACAAATAATTTGCACAAATCTAGTGCTTTTAAAGTGTCTCTTTTTTATCCACTTCTCTATATATCAGGTACAACGCGTAATTTACGAGTTGGCACAATTACTGCTGTTAACTAAATTATTACATGAAATAAATATGTAAAACCTATTCGATGTTTTCTGATTCTAGCACCAGCGTTGGTGTTGTCGGCAGTGCGGCCTAAGAACTTCAATTTTTTTCACTCTCATAATTCGAGAAATATTTTCAATAATCACGAAGGAAATCTTATGCCTAAAAATCTTATTCATCAATCAATTGCGGGGCTGTCATTCGCCGTCGCAGGTTTGTCTGCACCTCAATTAAGCCTTGCAGATAGTATTACTGATGCATTTTCTTCAGGTAAAGCAAGTTTGAATATGCGCTATCGCCTTGAGTCTGTTGACGATGGCAACCCTGCCACAGAAGATGCAAAAGCCAATACCTTACGCTCAAGGCTTGGTTATACAACTGGCATATACCATAACTTCAAGGCACACGCAGATTTTGAAGTTATTAATACCAGTGGAGATTTTAATTCAGGCACCAATGGACACACTGACTATGCCAAAGTTATTGATCCTAAGGGGGAAGAATTAAATCAGGCATGGCTGTCGTACGGTGGCATAAATAGCACCGATTTAAAACTGGGTCGCCAGCGTATCATTTTTGATAATGCCCGTTTTGTGGGTAATGTTGGATGGCGCCAGAACGAACAAACGTTTGATTCATTTTTATTAACGAATGAAAGTCTGGGAGATATGCAATTCAAATATACATTCATATCTCAGGTTAACACCATTACCGGTGGCTCTGTCGACACCTCACATAACCTGCTGAACATTGGCATAGACAAAACGGCCATCGGTAAAATTACCGCTTATGCCTATTTACTTGATAATGACGACTCTACAAACGACACAGATACGCTGGGTTTACGTTTAAAAGGTTCGGCGGGTTCATTTTTATATACAGCTGAATATGCACAACAGACAGATGCGGGTGATAACCCAGCAGATTTAAGTGCTAGTTATCTATTTGGTGAAGCAGGTTTTAAAATAAGCACAACTAAATTATTAGCAGGCTATGAAAGTCTTGGAAGTGATAACGGCAATGCGGGTTTCCAGACACCATTAGCGACAAAGCATGCGTTTAACGGTTGGGCAGACAAGTTTTTATCAACACCCGATGATGGATTGAATGACGCTTATCTTAAAATCGTATCCAAATTCTCAGGCTTTAAACTGGTTGGCTTATACCATGATTTTAGTTCTGATAATGGCAGCACAGATTACGGGACTGAATTTGATCTGGTGCTGATAAAGCCGTTCAACAAAACATTCAAAGGACTAGTTAAGTATGCAGATTATCGTGCCGATTCGTTTTCAACTGATACACAAAAAATCTGGTTTGCTTTAGAAGCCAACTTTAAGCAGTAGTTGTTATAACCGAGTTTGACGGGCAATAACTATCCGTGAGCCCCAAGCAGTAGAACTCATATGCACTACTGTCCCGTTAACTTAAAGAGTGTCGTCATCCCCGAATGCTTGTGTCGGGAATCCAGTGTCTTTACAGTACATAAGGCCGCTGGATCCCCGACACAAGCATTCGGGGATGACGGTTTAAATTATTATCTGTTATTATTTTGCTCTTCTAATTTTATGTCGTTAATAAATAAAAACCAATAAAAGTGTGACACGCGACGATTTTAGATCATATTTATTTTTCTTAACGGGACAGTAGTGACTCATATGAGTATACTTAACAAGGTAAAGGTTAATAGTAAACATTAATAGAAAACGTAGCTAGACATATGCTTCCACGGAAGGTGGCACCTGAGATGGCGCTGTCAGGGATGGTACTGTCAGGGAAAGTTCAGACAAGAACGAGTTCAAATATGAAAGGTGTCGTTGATGTGTATTTAAACACAACTGAAACTCATAATTTATCTTAAGATGTTTTAACATTCTGGATAGTTATTTTATGCACAGAATTATGAGCAACATATTTTCAAGAAAAGAATTATTTATGTGTGGATAGTTTGTTGTTTTATGTTATGCAATTTTCTTCCTGTCCATACGGACTGATTAATCCTTAGGAAGATTTTAAAATTGCCTCTGCCCTGGCACCTAGATAAACATAAATCCCCAGCCCAATTAACAAGCCTATGGCCGTCGCCATCATCGCAACGGCGTGCCATAAAAAGTCTGGCTGCCCCAGAACCGATTTAAACATGAGAAGCAGTGCTTCGATAGAGACGGCAATGAGTATTGCGGCGATAAAGCGCGTAATGGTACGCCGGGTTGAGCTATGCCTGAAGATATCCTTACTTAATAAAATTTCTTCTTCTAATATTGTCTTGCCCAGATCAAACACGGCGAGTGCGAGTGTCAGAATGATAATTATACCGAAAGACCCCAGATAAAGTTCTTTATGTGATTGTGCCGTTAATAGTTTAAAAATATCTGAACTGGCTGAAAACAATAACAGGCCAACCACCAGAAAGAGGCCTGTAACCACTAGAGAATAAATGAGCGTAAAAAAAGGATAAAATTTCTGACGCCGATTATCCCCCATCAGGTAACCAATAACATCAACAAGATCTACATCAACAACAAGAAAACCAATCGTGTTGCTATTCTGGTCTAAACACCGCATGGCTGAAGAGATGCACAAGTTATGACTGTTGTTAGAAAGGTAGGGCCCGGTAACAATGGCATTATTAGATTCTTTCGCTAATAAGTAATATGGCCGGTGATGTCTGTCCGGTAGATACGGGGTATTTTTAGTACGAGAAGATATAATCTTAACAGACGATTTATGTATATTTTCACTAGTCTGCAGGCCATTCTCATCCAGTGTATAGGCCAGATTAACAAAAGGGTAATTGAGCTGTAAATTACGAATGGATTGTATCAGTTTATCATTATCAGAAAACAATACTGGATCAACAATCCCCGTGACAATAGAGGCTAACAAGTCATTGATTGAAGACTTGTATTCATTGTATCTGTCTAGTGCACTTATATGATTCATAAAATTCCTGTAAAACTATGTTAGGCACTGTTTTGGGGCTTAAGCATTAAAGTCTATAGCGTTAACAGACTAGTTGCATAGTTCATGCCATAGTAAATATGAATCAATAATGCCTAACTTGACAACCCCGTTGCAACACCACCGCAGGAGTTTTTTAATCACAACTCGTTACACTTTTAACAGGAATGTTCTTAGCATATAATTCCCGTTAATTGAATTACAAATACAATTTAGCTAACGTTATTTAATCCGCGCAAGCTTAATCACATCAAGATGCACAAGATACACACCTTTACGTACACGAAATAAATATTTTGTGCGGGTCATGCTTTCCCGTCCCGGCTCGATAGTAGCCGCAGGTAAAAAAAAATAATGTAATCTGTTTTTATATCATGATAAACGGATTTAAATTCTTTCAGGGTAAACACAATATCCCGGCCTTCAATAGAGCCCAGCTCACCGGAAACAATCGCTTAAATTAAACGATCTTTAAGTAACAACTTATTCTGTTTCATACTTATCCTTATTAAATTAAATATAAACACTGACGCAAAATAGAAAAAATAAAAGTGCGCATTAATGAAAAAATACAATCATGTAAAATCACCAGCCTGTTACAGTGTGAGTAAGTTAAGCTTATAAGCCTCCCCCTTTGGAAAACGGGAGTACAAATAATGTAGTGATAGTTAAAAATCACTCTATTAATCAATCATGCGAATGAGGAAAATTTAAAACGTTCAGTTTTAGTAATTCGATAAATACCGCATATTCACCTGAATTATTTCAAATCTCCCCGTAAAATTAATCTTTAACACTATCAAACGGGTAGTAATAAAAATATATGTACTCCCTCTTTTCCAAAAAGTGGAGCTAAGTAGTCGAATCTGAAAAACTCTTACCCTAATGAAAACAAATAAAAAAGTATATAAATGAAGTAGAATAAACCTCCATAAGAGGTTGTTATTCCCCATAAAACTGGACGAAGTGGAGGCTCAATTTTGAGCAAGCCAACAAAACCGAACACAGACCAGGGTAGTTTTTTATTTCCTGATTTGGTTGATCAGCTGAACCCTAAAAATCTTTTACTGCGATTGGCTGATCGAATTGACTGGCCATTTTTCGAAGCGCAATTTTCGACACTTTAATTCCCATTTAGGAAAACCCAATAAACATATTCGTTTAATGGTTGGACTCTCGATTTTAAAGCACATGGAAAACTTACCGGATGAAATATTAATACAATGCTGGGTACAAAATCCATACTACAAAGTATTTACAGGTGAAGTTTAATTTCAATGGCAGTTTCAATGTGATCCATCAAGCATGACAAATTTTAGAAAGCGCAAAAGTCAACGATACGCAAATCGTTACCCCCAAGCCGCCAAGGAAAAATACCTCAAAAGACATGATGATGTTAGCTCGTAAACGCTTTAGACGCAGAGCGGCAATAGAGCCGATTATTGGACACTTAAAAAGTAATTATCGGCTAAAAAGAAACTTCTTAAAAGGCTTTATGGGCGACCAAATAAATTTACTGATGGCAGCTGCAGCATTTAACTTTAAGAAGTGGATGCGGGATGATTTTTTGTGCCTGGATAAAATCATAACCATGACCCATGCCCTGATCAATAATCAGGGTATGGCATTATATGTTGGCCCTAAATGAATATTTCAGGGTCGACTAAGTAAGAAAGCACAAAACCCGCAGGCTCTTTTGTCATACAGGAAAGCCAAGGCTCATACACTTCTTAAGATGAGAGCTTTTCTTGATATCGGCTTTATGCCCAGTTAGCACGTCAGGATGAACCATATAAACGCCCTTACTCATCCGAAACAGATATTTTGTGTGGCTTGGCGTGTACTGCCCTAGATCAATTTTGGCTGCCGGAAGGAACGAGCCTATGTATTAAGACTCTATATCCTTAAAGTAACCTTTAAACTCCTGAACCGTTACCACAACGCCAAACTCTTTAGTCGTACCAAGCTTACCGCTGTTTACCGCTTCTAAAAACCTGTCTTTTAAACTCGCTTCATTTCCGTTCATTGAAACACCCGCTTATTGTTGAGGGATTATAAAGAGCGCGAACACGATCTATAGATCGTATGAAATGAAATTATAGTCTTTAGAATCGTAAAAACTAGTTGGATACAGGGTTTTCATACACATTGAAACAAGAAATAGCGAACATCATCAAAGAAAAACGCCATGCAGCGGGCTTATCACAAGAAAACCTTGCCTTAAAAGCAGGTATTTCTACACGTTTTTATCAAGATATTGAAGGCGGTATCAAACAGCCCAGCATCGAAACCCTGTTCAAGCTCTCTGCTGGGCTTGATTGCCACTATTCTGATATTTTAGAGCCTATCTGGAAACACTGGCAAACCAATTAATAAGCCCTTTCTTCAAATCAGATTTTGATATTATTTTTTAATTTTGCGTGTCTTTTTAACTTCTGCCAATGCTTTAAACACGGCCTGACTTGCTTTAGCTAAAGATGCTTTATCGATGTATCGAAATTGCAAGGAACGCCTGCGGCACACTCGAATTTGATCGCGCTGATGAAATGATTTCACTCGGTTATCGAAAGGCTCAAGAGAGTTTAGGAAAATCTGGGGACAAACCAAACTAACCCATTGAAAAACAATCTGGCATTGGGGTTGCCACAGAGGTTAAGTTAAAATATTTCATTCCCTCCCCCGCACCCAAGTAGGGCTGGAATGCGCTAATCAAACATAAGGTCTCCCGGTTCCGTATAGCTAACATTCATACATGCACCGGGTCTATGACTGCGGAGAACTCCACAACGGCTGGCCATTTTTTTAGGCATTCACTGCCTGCCAATTTAACCGGCTTTTATTACCAGTTGCTTACACCAGAGTCGCCTGCCACACCACCCCCTGTACCACCATCACCGGCTGTACCAACATGCCTTTCATTAGCGATAAGAAACGGCACTATGCCATCACCGGTATCATAATCATAAACAGCATAGCTGTGACCACCATTACCACCATTACCACCTGTACTGCCGTCACCACCTGTGCCGCCAGCATTACTGGTAATGATATTGTTACTAATGACTGGCTCAATCGCGCCATCAAACAGAATACCGTAAGAAGGGCCACCGCCACCGGCACCACCGCGGCCGCCAGTGCCTCCTATACCGCCAGTGCCACCATTACCACCATTACCAGCAGCATTACCAGTAAGATAACCATTTCCGGGATCCCCGCCTAAACCACCTAATTGCCCCAGCCCCCCGGTTGCACCATTACCGCCTACACCACTGGTTATTTCATTATCATCAATCAGCACGGTACTTACCGAGGCGATAAACAGACCGATAGAAGCACCGCCACCATCACCACCGGTACCACCACTGCCACCGGCACCGCCGCCGCCACCACCGCCGCCACTGCCAGCATTATAGTAGAGAGATTCAGAACCACCGCCGCCGCCGCCACCGCCACTGCCAGATCGACCGACATTTCCCCTAATTCCGTTTCCACTTACAAAGGATGCGAAAAAGCCACCATCTTCATAAACATCGATACCGCCGGAACTATTGCCGCCAGCACCAGCATCACCAGTAGTGCCATTACCATTTGCACCAACAGTACCGCCATTACCACCATTAGCACCACAGCTAGTACCCGCCGCACCGCCGGCGCCACCTGCTGAGCCCTGACCACTTGAACCAGAAGTACCTGAGGGACTGATACAAAAGCCATCCGGTCCTCCGGAGCGATTACCACCAGCACCGCCATTATAATAATCAGGGTATCTACCGCCGCCACCGGCACCACCAGTCCCTCCCGACGCATTACTGCCTGGCAAACCTTGTACATTTCTGTCCTGAAAGACGATCTCCAAATCCAGTCCGTCACCACCAAAGCCGGCCGAGATAATATTACGTTCTATGGTCGCCGTTTCTATTAATGCCACCCGCAGACCATAGCTGGAGCCCGGACTGTTTGCATTACCAAAACCAACATCGCCAGCTGTTAATTCATTGTCATGGATAAAGATTCCGGCATCTCCTCCCAGAGCAGAAAGAGCATAAGCACTGCTGGCCGGATCGGGAGAATCATCTGCGACTACATTGAAGCCTGAAAACCAGGCATTGGTATTCACTGCAGTAAAGATAAAGCCATGATGTAATGTGGCCACCGCAGCATGATTATTTGCCACATCTCTCATCCAGTCTGCATCATAACCCCCATAGAGACTGGTACCGGTTGGGATGGTGAGTATCTGATTTGTGTTACGTGCCGGATCACCGGGACAGGGGTCAATGGTTTCATCGTAGACTGCACTGCTGGCACGCGTCATCACATAGATATCTTGCTGCTCCTGTGTGATTTCGCATAAAGCCCTGGCAATACTGGCATAGGGTGTTGCCATCGCACCATTTCCTGTATCGTCATTACCATTGTCTCCATCAACAAAGAAGGCAACGTTCGCATTTTCTAATACATGAATAACCAGCGTATCTGCTGTGCTGTCATCAACCCCGTCATTGACTACCAGCTCAAATATGAGTGTACCCACATCTGCCGGTGCTGCAAAAGTGGGTGTTTCACCGCTCAGACTTCCGGTGCCACCCGTAACATCCGACCCAGACGTTTGAGCCCAGGTATATGTCAGCGTATCATCATCGGCATCACTGCTATCACCACCATCAAGAAAAACATTGTAATTTCGGGATATCAGCTGATCGTCACCGGCTGCTGCAACAGGCACCTGATTAACAGGGTCAGGCACAGGATCACTGCCACTGCTACTACAGCCAACAACTAATGACGTGGTGAACAAAGTCACTGCCACAAACTGCTTTATTTTGTCATTAAGTTGCTTCATTCTAATCCCCCTGATTCTTTTTAAGCTTATTATCTGTTATTAAAATAAGCGTTTAATCGACCCAGAAATTTATAATTTCAAATTTCTGACCCGATGCATGATCGTCCATAACATATGTGAACAGGCCCCAGTCGTAGCTGTTTGCAGCAAATTCAGTTGAGGGTAAATTAGCGACAGCACCGCCATAGGTTGATTCTGAACCATGGCTAATTTGTAAGGAGGTTTCATTTGAAATACCTATCGAGAAGCCCGCTACAATGACACCAGCCGTTGCTTCTAGTTCAAACTCGGCCTCTACACCAACTGCAACACCAAGACCTGATTCAGTAGCGACGTTAATTTCTAGTGAAGTATCACCACCACCCTGACCGACAGATACCGGGCCAAACTCATAAGCCCATTGCGAAGGTGTAAACAAGGGGTCGCCCCTAAGCCTCTCACTGTCAATAGGCAACACTAATCTAAAACGTAATTATTTACGTTTGGTATTATAAAATAATACAAGTGTTACTCAATGCACCCGTTATTTCAAAGTATTGGTTCGCTCAAAAA
>Ga0316209_1001249_pt1 | contig 28545 bp, 24 predicted proteins | sample 6monopyrite_MG_FD_204945 | JGI IMG/M metagenome (GOLD analysis project Ga0316209, IMG submission 204945) | Microbial mat bacterial communities from mineral coupon in-situ incubated in ocean water Damariscotta River, Maine, United States -... | ecosystem: Environmental > Aquatic > Marine >...
TCACGACCCGGAACATTTGTTCCAGCGCTTTCGGGATAGCTTGCAGATGATAGATGCCTAGGCATTCGCCAGAACCTCCGCCCTGGGCACGGGGTTTCGGTGTGATAGGCCGATAGCCCCACAGTTCCTCCACATCAAAATGCTCGCCCTCCTACTCACTGTTGTTCCACTCGTTCCATTTGGCTTGCAGGAGCCAGGACCACCCGCATCTGACACTCCCGATGTGGTCATCGAAGAAGTCTCTCCTGAGGAAGCGGTTGCAGCAATCAAAGATGCGTTGAAGGGCAAGGACGATGCCGTCATCGTGGCGACCTTGGAGACAGTTGGTTTGATTCCATCCAAGTTGGTCACCAAAGAGACCGCGAAAGCTCTGAAATCGAAATCGCAAGATGTGGTTCTTGCAGCTTTACAAGCTTTGCGCCACAACACCGATCCGTCGTCTTTAGATTTACTGCTCAAGGCCAAGTCGTATAAGGAAATCACTAAGAACCCGAAAGCTGCGGAAGCCTATGCCTACGCCTTGGGGCAAAAGGCAGACAAGAAGTGCCTGAAGATTTTGACCGATGGCTTGGTTGGAACATCCTCCTTATCCAACGCAATTCTGAAAGCTAAAATAAGTGCTCTTGGGCGCATTCGCCATAAGGATGCGGTGGAGGCCATCATCGATTTCACAAAAACTACAGGACGTGGTGGGCGTGCTCGCGGTGGTGTGCGCAACATGATGAAAGAGGCAGAGCGCTCCCTGTTGGTCCTAACCGGCGCCGATGTCGGCTCCAGCACCTCCGATTGGCAGGAATGGTGGTATGATTCAAAAAGCTCTTTCAAGATGTCACAACAGGAATGGCCGCTCGATGGCCGTGCGCAACGTCAGTGGGATACCTTGTGGATGACGCCCAAGGAGAAAGAAGAAGCTGCAAAAAGCGCACGCAACCAACGCGACAAAAATCGCGAAGGTGATTCTGATTCGTCAGAGGAGGGAGCCCGTCCGCCCAAACGTGATAAAAAAGATGGATAGTGAGGTGTTAAGCAAGAAGTGATTCTTGCTTTGCTACCAAGCAAAATGAATGTTCCAGCCTCCTGTTGCTTCGGCGGCAGGGGGTGTTTTTTTTTGGGGAAACTCTGATTCAGTCGCGGAGTCGCCGCCAGACTAAATCAGAGCTTCCTTTATTCGAACAGCGGAACGCGAAAATCTAAATCGGCGAGGCCTGACTGCACGATGAACTCCGGACCTATTGGATTGTGATCTTTATCGATAGCCTGCAAACGACAACGGTCTGTCGGTGCTTTATTCCACAGACTCTCATTCAAGAACACCGGAAATGGATTCTTTCGCTGCGGTGGGTCCAGCCACATAAGGAATCTCTCCTCGTCAGCACCTTCCGGAAATAGAAAGTGGATCGTGCGTGCGGGATGAAGCACAACTTCATGTTGGGCAATGACACCTTTGCGTAATTCCACCACACCAAAGGCCGGAACATATCCCTCCTTCTCGACGTCGTACTCCACGCGGTCGGCGAAGAGGATCTGACTCCCTGCGGAACCATCGGCATAGGCTTCCATCCAGGCAAGCCATTTCCCATCCACCCAAAGGTCGACATCGTCGGCTAGTAATACATCTCCACTTCCAAGTTCGCGGATGGTCAGTAACAATCCGCTTGGAGAGGGCAGAAGAAGAAGATTGTTTTGAGTGCCTGCTTCAAGGAGTAGCGTATGACCGGGAAGATCTGAATGAGGGTCCTCGCTTAGGTTTAATTCATAGGTACCAGCAGGAATGGAAGCGGACCACGCGCCAGTTTCATCCAGGAACACCCAGTACTCTCCCAGAAAAAATTTAGGAGAAATGAAAACCGATAGAGCATCGTAAGCTAAGCCTTCCGGCATGGCGCCTTCGAACTGGACCCGGCCGCTCGTTTCAAGATTTTCTTGTTCATAGGGGTCATAGGCCTTTTCTATTTGAATCTGCAAGGAAAGCTCTTCCCCGGTTTCCAATCGACCTTCAGCGGCATTGGACATCCAACCCTGACTAACACTAGCGACGACAAAACAGGGCGTCTGAAAGGTCATGCTGACCTCGCCCTTATCATCGGTGAGACCAATCCTGCTCGCCATTCCATCAGCTGCGACACCGGCTGCATCGCGATAGGCCTCATCAAGAACATGACTGAGATGAACATTCACTCCAGCCAAAGGCTGCCCTTGCTTGTCCAAAACCTTCACCAGAACTTTGCCCTCCAGGGGTTCCATTTCAAAGGACCACGGTTGCGCGGGCAGAGCATCGCGCTGAATCACTCCAAAGTATTTGGTTATCCCTCCGCTCTCAATCCACAGGTCAAAACTCTGCGGCGAAGTTGGAGAGGATAATTTAGGGAGTTGGATAGGGCTTGCGGCTCGCGCTGCGACCTCAAAACGTAAAAGAGGTGCGCACTGTGGCTGCAAGGAAAGAGCTTCGCTTGTGTCGCCGGACGGAAAAAGTAGAGGGTGGCGATTAAACCCAATCGAAAGTTTTGCAGCTACCGGTTTGCCCTTGCGCGTGACCGCCACTTCGACGGTCTCCAATGGAATCAAAGGAATAGCATGGGGCTCGGTTGCATGCAGAACGATTTCCGCAACCTCTGTGAAGTAGCCCTCCGCCTTCACCTTGACAAAAACACGCCCTGGGTCCGGCAGCGAATAGTGCAAAGCTCCGTTTTCTGAGGGGAGATTGGTTGATAATTCCGTATAGGCTTGTTCGGGCACTTCACGTACATCGCTAGGCATTTGCGCACCGTGAAAACTTGCCTGAGAGAGGATGACACCAGATTCCACGTCATACGCTTGCAAATGAAGGGCTTGCGGAAGATGTACCAACGGCAAGGTCACGCCAGCATCGGCGGGCTTGATCCAATAGGTTGCTTCCGGTGCGATGGCGACGCCTGGCTCTAAACCCATGAATGCCCAAGGTCCCCGATGCGGCGGGTACACCGTGAGCAAACCAAAGTCATCGGTCAGCCCCCAAGCCTCATGCATCCAATCGGTTTCACAGTTTGCGTTGATCCAAACTCCTGCGGCGGGTGTGCCATCGGAGGCATAGATCGCTTTGATTTCCAAGGCTGCACCGCGTTCCAGCACGATATCCATCACTGCAAAGGGAGAGCTCGGTTGCGCCCGTGGCCACTCCGGATCCTTGGCGGTATATCCATCGCAACTGAGATCTAGGTCTTGATGCACCTTGAAGCCATCGAAGGGTTCACCAAGGGCAAGGGTGTAACGACCGTTGGCATCGCTACGCGTATGGCACACCGGCAAGTCGGTTTTGGAGTGTCGGGCGCGCACCACGACGTTGGCTGCTGGCGAGCCATCGGGCCAGGTCAAGCGGCCGGTCCAACCCTTGGTGGCATCGTCCGTCGCTAAGGCAAGCTGTTGGGTACGCTCAACTTCCATATGGGAAACGGAATCTGGGTTTGCGGAAACGATCGAGTCTATGGAGGCGGATCCTTCTGCTTCCAAACCAACCGGAGAACGATTCCTTTCGCTCCCATTTGAAGCTGCACTCCCCGCTAGCGCCCACCACCCCCCGACAAGCAGAAGAGCCAAAATACAAAGGAGAAGCCCGCGCGACACAAAAACAGTGTACGCGCTGGCTTCTTGGTAGGTAACTCAGAGTTTCCTTTACTGACCTGCAGGCCGCAGATCGGCCGGAACCGTGCTCTTACTTTGGTTGAAACCGTTTTGGTCCCAAACAATCTTGTAGCGGCCGTAGCCAGAAGAAGGGCCGTCGCGGACGATGCTCACTTCCCACTGGGTTTCCCAGTTGGAGCTGCCAGGCCGGTGAAACGGAAGCCTTCAGGGAACCATGGGTTCAGGGTCAATTCCACAAGCAAGAAACCTGCCTTCTTGGCATTTAAGGTGGTTGTATTCAGGATTGGCTGGGGGTGGGCTTTTAGTTCACCAAAACTTTTAGCGACCCTTCCTCTGGAATCCATAAACCTCGTCCACGCCTCCCCCACTGACGATGATTGAATAGGAAATCACGCGCCCGGAATCGTGTCCGGACGCGTGATTCATGAACAACGCGAAAGCTTCGAGCCTTACTGCTCTTTCTGCGATGTCTTGAGGCTGCGGATGAGCTCCATGAACTTCGGCGGCTGTCCGGTGCGCAACACTCCCATGCGGAAAATGCGACTGGAGAACCACAACATGAAGATGGCCATGACGAACATTAAGATTCCAGAACCGACCAAGTCGAACATCGGTGGATCGGCGGCGGCGCGGTTCATCATCACGAAAGGTGTGTAAAGCGGCACCCAAGTAAGGAATGTCGCCAAACTTCCGTGCGGGTCCTGAGCAATGAACACCATGGTGAACAATGGCACCATCAAGATGATGGTCGCGGTACCCATGAAGTTTTGCGCTTCCTTGACCGTGTTACACAGACTTCCGATGGCAAGGAAGATGCCCGCGTAAATCATGTAGCCACTGAAGAAGTACAAAGCAAACAACGGCAGTAGTCCGGAGCTCTTGATGACGTCAATCAGTACGCCGGCCCATTCCACTTCGGGTCCTGCCATATAGGTGAGCACTCCAAGTAAGGAAACAAACCAGCCCACCATCATGGTGAGTCCAACTCCAGCAATGCCGATGAGCTTGCCGCACATGATTTCCCATGGCGTGGCAGAGCTCAGAAGAACCTCAATGATGCGATTGGACTTCTCCTCCACCGTGTTGTTCAACAACATGTTGACCACGGTAAAGATGGCAACCCAAAGCAGGTACACAAAGCCGATGGGAGCCCATTTGCGCAGGGTATCGGCCATACTGACGATTTCTTGACCTTCCTTCTTCTTAGGGTCAAAGGTCGCAAACTGCATATTGGTTCGCTGCACTATAGAAATAACTTCTGGGTCGAGGTCCTTATCTACGTACTCCAAACGTTGCACTTCCTTGTCGATGGCACGTTCGACTAACTTAGAGAGGTCGGTATCGGTCAGGTTCGTCGACCAGAACTGCACTCCAGCTTTTGCAGCCTCGGCAGCGGCGACTGGCCCCAAAGGTATATCCATCGGGCGCTTTACTTGCTCGAAGGCATCCGGTGGAATGACGACTAAGGCGAACAAAGGGTCCTCACTATTTACGATGGACTTTTCATCCAGCAAGTAAGGCTTCATCGCTGCGACGATGTCTTCCCGAGAAGCGGTGAGTAGATCTAAATGATCAAGGGCCCCTTCAGGGAAAGGTGCCCGCACTAAAAAACGACGTGGTGGTTCGAAGGCCGGTGGGTTTTCAATCAGCCTTCCCGAAACGGCTTGCATGAACATTTCCTGCCCATCCGGATGCATAAGGAGGCTGAGCAACTCGTCGTTGTCATCCAACAACTGATCCATCATGGCGCCACTAATGTTGGTGGTCATGCCACCAGAAAAGTCCATGGCCGGCATGTTCTCCAAATCTTCTGCGCTAGGCGCTGATTCCGCCAAGAGTTCCGGCTTGGTGTACTTGGATTGCCATTCCATCAGCTTTTTCACCACCGATAATTGATAGTCACGCTCGAGAGCGACATCAATCACATCGGAAAAGGCACCGCTTTGATCGACCAGCACAAAATGCCGGGAAGGCTTGGCTTTTTCTTCTAGCAGCTGAGGAACCTTGATCGACAGGAACAAGATTGCAGGGAACATGAGTAAGTTGACCCAGAATCCCTTGGTGCGCGCGTTCTCGGAGTATTCGCGTGCGGCAATGTGTAAGGAGTTATTCATATTCTGGCTCAGCGAACGCTTGCGACTTTGGCATCGTCCCCTACGAGATGAAGGAATACATCGTGCAGGGTCGGTTCGTGGTATTGGAAGGCGGTCAGTTCAAGACCGCTTTGGAAACAGTTACGCATGAGGTCTTGCGGGTTGGCGCTGTCCTTCATGGTGACCTCAAAACAACCTATCCCATCGCCATCGGAGTGGCGTACCGAATCCACTCCGGGAAGAGTGCTGAGTTTGTTGCCATCGTCCACGCCTTCGACGTGCACAATTTTTGGAATGACCGCTTTGGCTTCGTCGATGGTGCCATCGAACACTTTCTCTGCGCTTGCAATCAACAAAATGCGATCACAAATCCGTTCTGCATGCGACATGACGTGGGTGCTAAACACAATGGTCGAGCCAGCATCGTTCATGTCTTTGATGACGTCTTCCATCACCTGTTGGTTACTTGGATCCAAACCGGAAAACGGTTCGTCCAAAATCACAAACTCCGGGCTGTGCGCAATCGATGCCAAAACTTGCACCTTTTGCCCCATGCCTTTCGAGAGGGTTTCCACTTTCTTGTCCGCAAACTCACCCAAACCGTAACGCTCGAGCAATTCATAAGCACGCGCCTTCGCAGCTTTGCCATTCATGCCCTTCAGTTTGGCAAAGTAAGCAATCACCCCCCACGCTTTCATCTTTTTGTACAAGCCCTTTTCTTCCGGCAAGTAACCAATGCGTTCGCGCACGTCCATGGCGGTGGGTGCACCAAGTACAGCCAAACTGCCTTCGGTGGGCTTGACGATGTCCAGGATCATGCGAATCGTGGTGGTTTTTCCAGCTCCGTTGGGGCCGAGAAAACCGTAAATGGAGCCTTTGGGAACCACTAAGTCAATACTCTTGACCGCAGTGAAATCTCCATAGCGCTTGGTGATGCCGTGGAGCTCCACGGCATAAGGTGTTGTGTCATTCATGGTTAAATCCCAGCACTTTCCAGTGTGGGTGGCGCCACGCGTTCGGCGGCACAAGCTTGTTCGACATCGGCAACTGATTTAGGAGTGGCCACGGTCAGATTTTCGGGGGTTCCGCCAGTGACGTGGATGTCATCTTCAATGCGTACGCCTATACCGCGCAATTCGCTGGGAATACTTTCATCATCGGGAGAAAAGTAGAGGCCAGGCTCCACCGTCAGCACCATGCCAGGCTCTAACGGGCGCGATGCACCGTCGATGCGGTAAGCACCGCAGTCGTGCACATCTAGGCCAATCCAATGCGAAGTGTTGTGAATGGTCCACTTCTGAAAACTTCCAGTTTCCAGAGCTTCCTCCACCGAAGTCTTAATCACCCCCATGGAAACCAGGCCTTCGCAGAGTTTGCGGCTGGCTAGGCCATGAATGTCATGAAAGGGCGTGCCTGCACGGACCGCATCGACGGCAGCCACTTGAGCGTCGAGCACCGCTTGGTAAACATCGCGTTGCGCGGGGCTGAAGGTTCCGTTGACTGGAAAACACCGGGTGATGTCGGCGGCGTAATGCTGAAACTCACCACCTGCATCGATTAACACCAGATCGCCGTCACGGCAAGCTTGGTTGTTCTCGGTGTAGTGAAGAATACATGCGTTTTCACCACTGGCGACAATGGATGGATAAGCCCAGCCGGCGTCATTGCAGCCATGATTACGGAAAGTGAAATGCAGAAGTGCTTCCAGCTGATGCTCGTAAAACCCAGGATTGCACTGCGACATAGCCAACATATGCGCTTCGGCGGAAACCGCAGCAGCGCGACGCATGAGCTTCAACTCGTCATCGGACTTGAACAAACGCAGTTCATCCAGCACCGGACCAGGGTCGAGGATTGTGCTTGGAGGGGTTAAACCCAAACGGGTTTGCTTTCGAATCGCAGCCAGTCCACTCAACAAAAAGTCGTCGAGTTCCGGTTGATCTCCTAAGCGGCACCAAACACGTTTCGCCTTGGGCAACGCGGCTTGCACGACATCGTGGAACTCATCGTTCTCGTGCGCGTTAAGAAAACCAAGTTTATCCATGGCGCCTTCCGGTCCAAGGCGACGGCCATGCCAGGTTTCCTTAGCTGGATCACGCGGCAGCACAAACAAGGTTTCCTCAGCAACACCTTCGATCCCCTTCGCGAGCATCAATGCGCCTTCGGCCTCAGGCAAACCGGTCAGATACCAGAATCCAGATTGCTGCCGGAATGGGAAGTCCACATCGTGGTTGCGAACCATAAGGCTGGCACCTTGGAAGAGGGCGATATCGCCGTCCTCCATGTGGTCGAGAAAAGCTTGGCGGTGGCGTCGAAACATGGCGGTCCGGGGAATCCCCGAGGTGCCAGTTTCCTTTACCCAGAGGCTCAGGTCAACGATTGGAAGCTGCCTCTAGACCGCCTGATTCGGCTCTTTTTCCACAACCGAAGAAGGCAGGGGCTTATATCCCTTACCGGACCGCTTCATGGTCACGAACAAGGATGCAAGTTGTGGGTCAAAGTGGGTCCCAGCATCGGCTTCAATGATGTTCAAAGCCTTCTCAATCGGCATCGCTGGCTTGTAGGAGCGCTTGGTAATCAAGGCATCGTACGCATCGGCAATCGCAACAATGCGACCTTCCAGTGGGATTGAATCGCCGGCAACTCCAAGCGGATAACCACTGCCATCCCACTTTTCGTGGTGACTACGGGCGATGTCCGCCATATCGCGCAATCCTGGAATCGCGGAAAGAATGCGGTCGCCGGCCATTGGGTGACGCTTCATGGTCATGAACTCGTCATCGGTTAAGGCGGATGGCTTGAGCAGGACATCGTCCGGAACCGCCACTTTGCCGATGTCATGGAGCAAAGCACCTAAGCGCAAAGTCTCTAAGCGGTCTTCATCGAAGTTGAGGCTCTCGCCTATTTCCACCGAGTAAATGGTGACGCGTTGGCTGTGCCCGCTGGTGTAACGGTCCTTAGCTTCAATCGTCTTGCTCAATGCAATCGCAGTCTCGACGTAAACCCGCTGCGCTTCTTCTTGCGCCGCACCAACTATTTGCATGATGTCGTGAGTCTTCTTCACTAACTCGCGGATTTCGTAACAACCGACTTCCGGAGCGCGCTCGTAAAAGTCACCTGCTCCCGCGCGATCCAACACACGGTGCAATCGACCAGTGCCACGCATGGAGAAGGAAAGGAAAAGGAATGTGATTACGGCACTGATCAAGCTGGTCCATTGCGCAAGTGCCACAATGCCACCGGCCCAAATCGGGGCCGGCAATTCTTGACGCAGGTAAAGAGTGCCAAGCGGAAGTAAGCGACCGCGCACTTCCTGGCGGATCTCTAAGACCTTGGCTTGACCAAGACCTCCAAGCAAAACTCCAGGAGTCACTTCACGCAGGCCGCCAAGAGTTTTCCCTTCGCCCTCTGGTGCTCCCGGGAGTAAAGCCTTGCCTGAGGCATCTAAAACGAAAGCGGTTGCACGTGGAATCACTCGCAGACGCTTATGCAAGGAATCTAAGGCCTGATTGGAATTTCCCTGGTCAATCGACTTTCCGACTTCCTGGGCGATCATTTCAGCATGGGCAATCAAAGCCATTCCAGACTCCTTTGCAATGCCTTCAGAATCAACTTTCATCAGGTATTGGCCGCCTCCCCAAGTGAGAGCCCCAGCAAGAATGCCTGCGAATAGGGCTCCCTTAAATGCGATTCCTCGCGGTTTAAAGAAACTCTTAGGCCCGCTCTCCTGCTTGGCAGGGGCGGTTTTCGGGCGGAAGGCCGTTGACATCAAGGTGTTTATCGGTTTGTTGCCCGGATTCCCTAAAATGCTGGGCTCCAAACTCCCTGGAATCCCTCATTACTTGATCAGCATGCTTACCACCCTTCTTTTACAGAGCACTTTACTCACCACGCCAGTTACCGGCAGCGCCCTTGAAGTTGCCCCCGAAGGCGCCCTGCCCATCCTCAACCATGCCTTTTTACAAGACCCAACTGCAGAGGAAACTAGTCCTTGGAGTGGTCTTGCTGAAGTCTCATTCACCGATGTTTCCGGCAACAGCAGCTCCTCCAATGGTGCTGCCAACCTCACCTTGAATTGGGCAGAAGGCCGAAACAAAGTTGGGCTTGGCGCGCAGCATGCTGGAGTGCGCACCGAGGACGGCACGGGTGATTCCACCACCACTACGCGTTTGTATGCCTACGAGGCGGACTACAACCGCTACCTCTCCGAAGCCGAAAACCTCTATGCATACGCCAACGTAAGCACACGGCAAGATGAGCCGAATGGCTTGCAGATGCGTGCCACTACCGGCGTAGGTGCTGGTTATACGGTAAACCTCTATGAAGAGGCCAACGTCGACCTTGAGGGTGGTATCTCTTATGTCGCAGAGAATAAGGTAGGCACTTTGAATGACACCAGTGCAGTTGGCCGCGTAGCCTTTGACTTTTCTGGACCATTCACTTGGATGGACGATGTCAATTTTACCGCCTCTGGCACCTATCTAAACGGCGGCAATATCGAGTCCTATGTTCAGACCCTGGGCATGACTTGGAACTTCTCCACGAATTGGCACCTTTCTTTGTCCAACAACATCGCTTGGGACGGCAACCCGACTGCAAGTTTCTCCAGCACCGATCGTCGCTGGAACCTGCTGATTGGTACTGAGTTCTAAGTAAAACTGGATGACCGACACGGGTTTCGGACCTATCCTTAGGGATGGGTGCGGAACCCGTTTTCCATGCCCTCAGGCGGTCAGCAGCCCGTGAACAAATGTTCGGGAAGCTCTGATTAAGTCTGACGGCGATTCCCTAGAATGAATCCAGATGGCCGTAAGACTTGACATCAAAACTGCGAAGATCCTGACCTCTGAAGAGGCTCAAGAGACCATGGTGCTGTTTCGCACCCTTGGTGACGACCCTCTGGCCATCCAGGAGAGCTTTCGCGGCATGTTCCCGAAGAAGGTGGCAGAAGCCATGGGCGAGCTGCGGGCCTTACGTCGGCGTGCGGTGCAGAAGTTCGATTTGGGCTTGGACATGTACTTCACCAAGCCGCTTTTGGAGCAGGCGTCCAGTCAGCCGGTCGCAGCGTATCGGGCGAAGCGCTTTGCGGAAGCCGGATTCAAGAAAGTTTATGATCCTTGCTGCGGCATGGGGGCCGACACCATCGCACTAGCGCAAGCTGGGCTGAAGGTGATTGCTAGCGATAAGAATGACATCGCAGCGCATTATGCTGAGGCCAATGCAGCGCTTTCCGGCGTGGCCGACATGGTGGAGTTTCATGTGGCCGATTGCTTGGAAGAAATTCCCCCCGATGGCCCGATCATGTTGGATCCAGCCCGGCGGCGTGGAAGTCGTCGAATTATGAATCCGGCTGACTGGTCCCCCGCCCCCGACATCGTCAGCAAGATGATTGAAGGCCGCCCGGGCGCGTGCTTAAAGTTATCGCCGGCCGTCGACATGGACACGTTGTTTGAACTGTTTCCAAAGCCAGATGAAATCGAGATCGTTTCCTATCGCGGTGAAGCGAAGGAAAACATCTTTTGGTACGGCGAGTTAGCTAGCGGCGTGGAACGACGCGCCACCATTCTTCCCGACGGCGAATCCTACTGCGGGGAAGAACATGCTCAGGCCAAAACAGGTGAGATCGATCAGTACCTTTACGATCCGGATCCTGCCATGGTGCGTTCGGGGCTGCTCGGCAAGCTGGCTGAAGAACTTGGCTTATGGAACATCGATCCAGAAATCGGCTACCTGGCCAGCGATAAGAAGGTGGACAGCCCGTTCTTAGATGGCTTCAAGATTCTTGCCGTCGAAAGTTTGGACCCACGCAAAATGCGCGCCATGATGCGGGAACACAAGGTTGGAAGTTTGATTATCCGCAAGCGCGGCATTGCCGAACGTCCGCAAACTTTGGAGCACCGTTTCTTACCCAAAAAGTATGGTGATAAGCGCATGATTTTAATCGCCACACGCATTGGCGATCGTCACCTCGGCATGCTGGCCGAAGATCTGTAAACCGTTTTGTTTTTACTACCCTCTCTCCTGCTCACGACTACGGTTTTTTTGACCGCGCAAGAGTCGCCTTCCATAATCACTGAGCAGGAGCCAAGCGTTGCGCGCTTGCGGCTGAGTCGTGAGCCGGGTGGTTTTGACCCAGTGCAAAGCACGCAAATTCTAGATGCAATCATGCAGCGCCAGGTGCTTGAATGCTTGACTGAGTATCAATATTTGGACGATGACGGGGCCATTCAGGGATTGCTTGCGGAATCGTGGACTTCGTCAGCAGACTATATGGAGTGGACCATCACACTGCACGACGATGCCGCCTTTTATGATCCTTTCGAGCCTCCTCTTTGGCCGAGTCGCAGTCGCCCTTTGGTAGCGAAAGACGTGCTCTACTCCTGGTTGCGCATGGCCGATGCGCGCAACACTTCGGGCGGTTGGTGGGCGATGGATGGGATTTTCCTCGGCCTTAATGAATTCCGCGAACGCACTTCCGCGTTGGATCCGAAAGCCGCGATGACGGCCTTTGAGGATGCCATGCAAAAAGGCGTAGAAGGCATTCAAGTCATCGATGCACACCACCTTCAGTTGAAGTTGACTGCGCCGGATCCAGATTTTCTGCAGCGCCTGGCCATGACTCACTTTGAAGTCTATCCTAGGGAAGCCTCGGAAATGGAAGGGCGCAACATGATGGATCAGCCAGTCGGCAGTGCCGGCTTTATGCTGGCCGATTGGGTCGAAGGGCAAACGGTGGTGTTTGCACGTACACCAAACTGGCGTGGACAAGAGTCTCCCTTTGGCGATGGCACCCTGCCATTTTTAGATCGCGTGGAGTTTCATGTGGTGCGGGATTCCAATAATGCCATGCAACAATTCGAAGACGGCGCCTTTGACCGCATGTCACTTGGTCCGACTGGGGTGCCGCGCTACTTAGATGGCGAATTTCAACTTCTGAAAGAGCATCGGAAGAAAAACTACAAGCTGTTTGATCGCGCCGGTTCCGACGTCACCATGTTGTGTTTCGGCATGCGCGATCCAGTCATCGGGAATGTACGCGGCGATGAGGAAGGCAATGAAAAACGTCGGCTGTTGCGGCAAGCGATTGCGTTGACCTTTCCGCATAAGATTTGGAGTGACAGTGTGCGCGGTGGGGCTCCGGCGGACTTGGCCCGGACATTCCTTCCGCCGGTTATTCCAGGAAGTGAGCAGTTCCCGGCATCGGACTTAGTGACAACGGATTTAGATCGCGCGCGCTTGTTGCTAGAAGAAGCGGGGTTCCCTGGAGGCCAAGGTCTCCCAGTCCTTGAATATCAAGCTTTTGCCGATGAAGCTTCGCAATCCGTGGCTGAGTTCTTCCAAAAGACTGCGGCTGAGGTTGGTATCCAGATTGAGCTGTTAACTATGCCCTATCACGAACAGCGTGAACGCCAACGCGCTGGGCAGGTGCAGATTTTCATGCGCGCATGGGTTTTGGATTGGCCAGATTCCGCGCTTATCTTGCAAACTTTTTATGGCCCACTTGCAGGCACCGACACCAATTTATCTAGTTTCCGCAGTACAGAGTACGATCGACTTTATCAGCAAATGCGTACCATGGAAGATTCGCCGAAGCGCGATGGCATAGTACGCCGCATGCTTGACGTTTTGAATTATGAAACGCCAGGCATTCCAATCGACCACCGTCATAGTTGGATTTTGACTCAACCATGGATGTCGAATTATCGTCCGCATCCATTCGAACCCATCGCCGCGAAGTACTTCCGCATCGCACCGCATTGATGGGAAGATTACTGCGTCGGCTGCTGTTCGCTCTGTCGTTAGTGGCAGGCGCAGACCTGATTCTTTTCCTAACTCTCGATAGCGGACTGCTTGGTGATCCGGCCTTGATTGAGGTCGGCGAGCGGGCAAGTGCTACCGATGTCGGCCTAGCGCGTTTACGTTTGGGGCATTATGAGGAATTTGAAGCACAAGCCATACGTGTACAGCTTTCCTCCACCACTGGCCCTATGGATTTACGTTTGGAAAGCCGGGGAGGTGCCATCGAAGTTTTTGATGGAACGACCAAAATCCATTCCCTTTCCGTCGATGGCAGCCTTTCCAAGTTGGCATCGTCCATATCCCAACTCTCTGGCGAAACTTGGTCGGTACAAGCCTTCGCACCAGATGCATCGGCCGACCTTCCTTCTTCCGGTGTCGCCGACGCCCTGCAAAACCTCCCCTTCCTCATCCAAGACGGGACCACCGATACCCTGCCATGGGCCAAACCAGCGCCTACTTGGAAGCGTTTTGCCTCCAGCTTCTCCGCCTTGCTCCGTTTTGATTTCGGCGACGACCGCATGGGGCGCCCGGTAGTCGAAAAAATTCGAAATCGCGGCAAGCGCTCGTTAATGCTGTCGATCCCGGCATTCACGCTATCTACGATATTCGCTTTAGCTCTCGCCATGCTGGTCGCTGCCCGACGTCGTGCCGACCGCAGCCTGCAAAACTTCGCGGTCTTAGTGATTTCGATTTCTTCACTGGCGTGGATTTTATTCCTTAGGCAATTCCTAAGCGCGGACCTTGGTTGGTTTCCCGCACGGCCGTGGTCAGAACCCTATTGGCCATTACTTGCCCTCCCTATTCTGATTTGGGTTTGGCTGTCTACTTGGCCGGACTTCTTGCTTTACCGCAGTTTAGTTTTGGAACGCGCGAACCAAGATTGGATGCTCTCCGCCCGCGCACGTGGACTCTCGATACGCCGTATTTGGCTGAAGCATTTATTACCTAACTTAGCCGCACCGCTTGCATCGTTATTGTGCGTAACTTTACCGTTCTTAATCTTGGGTTCCTTGCTGCTCGAATTTATGTTCGACATTCCAGGTCTCGGCAATAGTTTGGTCGACGCGGTGAAGCACCACGACACCAACTTGCTTCGTGCACTGACCTTCCTTTTCGCGTTGGCCTACCTGTTGACTCAATGGATCGGCGAAGGCGTTGGCATTCTTTGTGACCCGCGTTTACAAAGGAGAATGTCGTGAAGTTTTGGCTTTCCATTCTTGCGCTCTACCTGATGGTAGCGATTCTCGGCAGCTTCGGCTTCTTCCCCGCCGATATCGACCTTGGCTTACTCAACACCGGCACCGACGACGCGCCCATGGTTCTCGCCAATGCATCTCCAAGTCTGAGTGCATGGCTCGGCACCGACCAACTTGGCCGCGATGTCTTCGAAGTCACTCTTCAGGGCGTGCGCGTAGCTCTGTCGGTTGGGTTTTTGGCCGCCGGAGTTGCAGTGCTGCTTGGCGCACTCTTCGGCATTCTCGCCGGCTGGTACGGCGGCCCACTCGATGCCTTCCTACTTTGGATGAGTGGCAGTGTCGCCGCCATTCCAGGCATCTTGCTAGTCCTAGTTCTTAGCTGGATGTTCGGCGGCGGTTATCTCGGCGTTTTCCTAGCTATTGGCTTGGTGTCATGGGTCGGGATTTATCGACTGGTTCGCGTCGAAGTGCAACGCCTACAAACCGAGCCCTATTTGATCGCCGCAAAACTACATGGAGCCACCACTCCATTCTTGGTTCTGCGCCATCTATTGCCGAACTTAAGCCCCATCTTGCTTACCCAGTTTGTGCTGCACTTTCTTTATGCCATCAAGGCGGAAGCGATTCTGTCCTTCCTCGGCATTGGCATGCAAGGTCACCTGTCTTGGGGCACCATGATTGCCGACGCCTGGGCCTTCGATGATCTCGGCAATGACCGATGGTGGCGACTCACCGGCGCCACCATGGCCATGGCGTTTTTGATTCTTGCCATGCAACGTGTGGCGATGGGCTTGAGTGAGCGGAAAACCTCTGCTCACTCCTAAAAATGGTGAAACCCTGCACGGTTATCAGATTAGCTGAGGTTTAATCATCGCCAAGCGGCACTGTCCCCTTTCTTTGCTAAGCTACTTACTTATGAATACCTGCCGCCTAGCCTTCCTCATTTTTGCCATTCACGGGCTCGTTATCAGTGCGCCGGCCTTGGCTCAAGGCAGCACGCACCAAGTCAGCGTGAATCCCAGTGGCGAATCCGCCAATCGATTCAGCTACCAACCTTGCTTTTCTGCCGACGGAAAGCACATTGTTTTTTGGAGCACCTCGAACGAGCTCCATCTAGGATTAAGCGACTTCAACGGGCAGCCCGATGTCTTTGTCCGACACCTAGAGAGCGGCTTTACAGAAGCCATCAGCCTGGATCTTGTGGGTAACTTTCCTTCCGGCACGAGTTCCGTAGGTTCCATTTCTGAAGCTGGAGGCTTTGTTGCCTTTGAATCCACCGCAAGCAGTCTTGTCGCGGGCGACGTCAACGGGCAGAAAGATATTTTCGTGCGTGATCTTTCTGCAGCCACAACGGAGTTGATTAGCCTGACCAGTGCGGGTGTTCAGGCAAACAGCACTAGCTTGAACGCATCGATTTCTGGGGATGGTCGTTATGTAGTTTTTCAATCATGGGCGAGCAATCTAGTCCCTAACGATTTGAATGGGTGGCAAGATGTGTTCTTACGTGATCGCCAACTTGGCACGACCATTTGTTTGAGCGTCGATGCAAGCGGAACACCTGGAAATGGTTTCAGCACCAACCCGAGAATCTCTACCGACGGCAACTTTATTGCCTTTACTTCGTCATCCAATAATTTGATCGGTTCCGACACCAATAACTTGCCCGATGTGTTCGTTTACGACCGCATCCTTGCAAATCTAGAGTTAGGAAGCCGCGACACCAATGGAGTGCAAGCAAGCGCTGCGAGTGGGTTCCCCTCGCTCTCCGCCGATGGACGTTTCTTAGCCTTCGAATCCGTATCCAATAACTTGGTTTCCGGAGACACCAACAACTCCAGCGATATTTTCCTCCACGACCGCCAAACCGGAACCACCGAACGCGTCAGCGTGAATAGCTCTGGCGGTCAAGGCCTAGGCAACAGCTTTGCCCCTTCCGTTTCCGCAAATGGAGATCGCATTGCGTTCCGTTCGGTCGCAGAAAACCTGGTATCTGGCGACACCAACCTGGTCAGCGATATCTTTTTACACGATCGAAGCACCAGCCTTACAAGCATTATGAGCGTGAACTCTTATGGGTTTCCGACACGATGGGGTAACCAACAACCGTCCATTTCCAACGACGGCACCCTGGTCGCATTCCAAGCCATCGATAGTTTTGTTGCCGCCGACCTCGATGGAGCAGAAGACACTTACTTTCACCGAGCCGATGTCAATCAAAACGCACTCCGCCTAACGGGGCCAACCACCAGTCCGTTTGGAGTTCCAGTCGCTTTCGAATGGACCGACGCTCCGTCCAACTCGCCGTATGCATTCCTGTTCAGCAGCACCACCAGCGGAAGTGTTCTGCGCGGACATGATTTCGATCTTGGCGCTCCAGTTACGGTTCTGACCACTGGGGTGACGAACCTCAATGGTGAAGGAGCCTTGGTTGGGATCATCCCATCCATCTTCCGCAACACTACGGTTTACCTGGAAGTCGGAGCCATCTCTGGAGCTCTCACTTACGACTCCAACATGATCGCGGTCGTGGTCTTTTAGTCGACCAAAGCGTCGTAGCTGTACTTCTTGCCATCGAATACGAAGCGCCCCATGGGGGAAATCGTGTCGTGGTAGAGCATACACAGCCACCCCTCATCCGCCGCCTTCTTGATCCATTCACTACGCACGGCGAAGGATTTTTCCGCGTTCATGTCATAGGCCATGATGAATGGCAAGTGCACATGGTTGCGCGTCGGGACGATGTCCGCCCAGAAAGCGCCCTTATCGCCTTCTGACTCAATGGAAATCAGCGCGATTCCTTCGCTATGACCCCCTAGCTCGGTCATGGTGATACCCGGAAGCACTTCCTTCACCCCTGAAAAACTGTGCAATAGGCCGGCATCGATGACTGGCTGCAAATCCTCTATGCGATAACTTGCGCCACGCATATGCCCCTGTGCGCTCATCGCCTTGACTTCACTTTCCACCGCCCAATGCGCGGCATTTGGAAACACTGGCTTTCCATCTTCCCCACAAGTGGCGCCGATGTGATCCCAGTGACAATGCGTCATGAGGCAATGGGTGACATCTTCCGGCTCCACTCCTGCCGCACGCAAGGACTCAATCAAATCATGTCCATTGGAATGATCGATATGAAACATTTTGGTTTGCTTTTCACCCCAACGCTTCCCCATGCCAGGCTCGATGACAATGCGGTTCACGCCGTCATCTAGCAAGTAAGGCGTTGTTGCTAACGGAATGGTGTGATCTTCATTCACTTCCGTCAGGCGTTGCCACAGCGCGCGCGGCACCACACCAAACATGGCGCCCCCATCGAGGGCGAAGTTCGCGTCGCGTAAAGCAACGACGCGGAACTTACCAATGCGAGATTCGCGCTGTGTCATGGATTCTTTTGCTGGGGTCAACCCATCCGCTTCAGCAGATCACGCGAGATGATGATTTGCTGAACTTCCGAAGTGCCTTCTCCAATGGTGCACAGCTTGGCGTCGCGGTACATGCGTTCGACTGGGTACTCGCGCGAGTAACCGTTACCGCCGAAAATCTGAATCGCTTCGTAAGTGCAGCGCATAGCCACTTCCGAAGCAAAGTACTTAGCAACCGCAGCAGCAGAACCATAAGGACGATCGGCGTCCTTCAAGCGTGCTGCGTGATAAACCAAGTGACGGGCTGCGGTGATTTCCGTCTCCATGTCGGCGAGCTTGAACGCAACCGCCTGATGCTTCACCAAAGGCATGCCGAACTGCTCACGCTCTTTGCCGTAAGCCACGGCTTGATCCAATGCGCCTTGCGCAATACCAAGACTCAGCGATGCAATCGAAATGCGTCCGCCTTCCAAGGTTTTCATGAAGGTCGCGAAACCCTCTCCTTCTGGGCCGAGCACTGCGTCCACAGGAACGCGGCAATCTTCGAATACGAGGTTCACCCAATCGGAACCGCGCATGCCAAGCTTCTCTTCGCCAGGCTCAATCTTGAAACCTTCCTGATCACGGTCAATCACCATGGCCATGATGCCTTTTGCACCGAGCGACTTGTCGGTCTGCACGGTGATGACAAAACTCTTGGCATGGTTGCCGTTGGTGATGAAACACTTCGCACCATTAATGATGTAGTGATCGCCATCTAAAACCGCAGTGGTGGAAGTTCCTGCACTGTCGGAACCGGCACCAGGTTCGGTCAAACCGTAAGCGCCCATGAACTCGCCACTGCACAAACCTGGCAGATAGCGTTCTTTGAGGGCATCGGAGCCGAATGCGTAGATGGGCCAAGTACCGAGCGACACGTGTGCGGCCAAAGTCAAACCGGTGCTGGCACAAACGCGCGAGAGTTCCTCAACCGCAATGTTGTAGCAAAGGTTATCCATGCCCACTCCACCAACATCTTCCGAGAACGGCAATCCTGGAAGACCCAGTTCGCACATTCCCTTCCAAGCATCTAGGTTGAGCTGCTTGTGCTCATCGGCAGCAGCGGCACCAGGTGCAACCACTTCATTCGCGAAACGGCGCACCGTGTCGCGGATCATCTCCTGCTCTTCCGTCAGGTCAAAGTTCGTAACGATGTTATCCATGTCCAAAGTCCTTCCTACAGATTGCGCGAGATGACGATGCGCTGCACATCCGTGGCGCCTTCGTAGATTTCAGTGATGCGGGCGTCGCGGTAGTAACGCTCCACAGGGAATTCCTTGGTGTAACCAGCACCACCGTGGATTTGCACAGCATCTTGCGCTGCGCGGTTGCAAGCCTGCGATGCGAACAGCTTCGCCATGGAACAAGCTTTGGTGCTCGGCTGCTTGTTATCACGCAACCATGCTGCACGTTGCACCAACAAGCGCGCGGCATCTAACTCCGTCGCCATATCGGCAAGCTTGAATGCGATGGCCTGGAAGCGATTAATCGGCTTTCCAAACTGCTCACGCTCAGCGGCATACTTGTTGGAAGCTTCCAAACAAGCGCGGTGAATGCCAACAGCCTGAGAAGCGATACCGATACGTCCGCCGTCTAGGGTGTCGAGCGCAATTTTGAAGCCCTGGTTGAGTTCACCCACGATGTTTTCTTCAGGAACGAAGACATCCTTCAGCAAAATCTCGGTAGTGGAGCTGGCGCGAATGCCGAGCTTCTCCTCCTTCTTGCCAACCTCCAAACCGTCGAAATCCTTCTCGACCAAGAACGCGGTCATACCTGCACCCTTCTTCGCTTCCGGATCGGTGACTGCGTAGACCACAAACAAACCAGCTTGCTCGCCGGTGGTAATCCAAGCTTTGGTGCCATTTAGGATGTACCCGCCATCGGTTTTGACAGCAGAGGTGCGGACGGCAGCGGCATCGGAGCCAGCTTGTGGCTCAGTGAGACAGTAAGCGCCAAGAATGGTGCCATCGGCCAAAGTCGGAAGGTACTTCTTCTTCAGCAGCTCGGTTCCGTGCTTGGCCAACATGGAACACATGAGCGACATGTGCACCGAAATGGTCACGCCAACGCTGGCACAGGCCGCGTTGATTTCTTCGAGCAGAATCGAAGCGTGAAGGTTGCCCATTCCCGCTCCTCCATACTCCTCTGGGACCGTCAGCCCCAAAAATCCAGCTTCCGCGGCTTCTTGGATGGCTTCCGCCGGGAACTTTTCTTCCGCATCCCAGCGCGCAGCATTGGGACGCAAAACGCGATCGGCAAATTCACGCGCCGAATCGCGGATCATCTCGTGGTCTTCTGTAAGTGCAAATTCCATGTTTATCCCGTGAGGGTAAGTGCAACATTCTACCCTATCTGAGGTTCAAGGCGCAGAGAAAGTAGCTCCTTCCCACCCCTCGGGATAGAATCTAAATATGCGTGAATGGCTACGTTGCGGCTTCGCTCTCCTCTCTGCCAGTGGCCTCATGGCCCTGCTGGACGGCTGGCTACAAATTTCAAACCCTCAGCCGTTCTTCCGCAAGGAAATGATGGGCTTTGCCTTGCTCAATGCGTGGGCATTATGTTTCCCTGCTTGGCTATTGATTGGAGCCCTGAAATCCAAGCTAAAGAGTCCCGCACAGACCGCCTCGTGGGCTGGGTTTGCGATTGGCATCCCGCCCCTATTTGGCTCCAACCTTCCCGGCATTTTCTTCCTCCTTCCCGGGCTAGTCCTGTTGGGATTAGGGCAGTTGAAACACTTCAACCGCCACACCATGCCACCCGTGGTCGAAGTGGTGCAAACCGTATTGATGGCCGCCTTCCTGGTCGCCACCCCCTTCCTTCCGCAAACCACGGCAAGCCTTTCGCCGGACACTTACGACGCCACCGCGGACACCCGTCCTATCCCCGAAGGCATCGACGTCTTTTTAATCTCAGTCGACACCTTGCGGGCCGACGCCATTGTCAATGACCCGCATACGGAAGGCGACTCCACTGCCCCCACACCTTTCCTCGACCGCATGCGACCCAGTTCTTTGTGGGCGAACTATGCATGGTCGAGCAGCAATCAAACTTTGCCGGGCCATGTCGGCATGTTGACCGGCGTCAATGCCATGGTGCATGGCGTACGCTCCAACGTCGATTTGCCGGACGTCGAGGTGAAGTTAGTTTCCGAATACTTCCAAGAAGCTGGGTGGCATACGTCGGGCGTGATTTCCAACGCCTTGCTTTCTGCGGCGACGGGAATGCACAGGGGCTACGACAGTTATTCAGATGAACCGATTGGCCTTGGGCCGTATGCGATCTTGCTGTCGCAGTATTTGGCAGAAAATACTTGGGCTGGATTCCTATTCTCGCAGGAACGCACGCGTTTGACTTTCCAGCGGATTTTCTTCCGCAAGCAGTTAGCCATGAAAGAGATCCCATTGGCGGATCGCGTGTCATCGGCAGCTATGGAGCAATTGAAGGCTAATTACGCATCGGACAGGCCGTTCTTTCAGTTCTTGCACTTCATGGACCCGCATACTGCGTATCGCCCGCCCGCGCATTTACGCGGAACGCTGTCTGGGGAACTTGCTCCACAAGTTGCCAAGCGCTTTTTGCCATCGCCCACTGCCGAGTTGTCGCTCGAGTTGGTGCGCAAAGTGGAAGATGCCTTAAAGGCCGGTGACCCAGAAGCAAAAGTTGCGGCGCGCTATTACCACCAGGTGTATTTGGAGGAAATGGTTTACGTCGATGAGAAGTTGAAGGAGTACTTTGCTTTGGCGGACTGGAGTGGGCGTCCCTATGTGGTGTTGTTCACTGCCGACCATGGCGAGCAGTTTGGCGAACACAACTTAATGGACCACGCCAACTCGCTTTACGAGAAAAATATTCAGGTGCCGTTTATGGTTTGGGGGCATGGCGTGGTTCCTGCACATCTCAGCGCCGCGCCGCATCTTGCTGACGTCGCGCCGACCTTGCTCGCACTTGCCGGGATTGAGTTGCCGGCTTCCTTCACCGGCATGCCCGTGACTCGCGACTACCTCACGCGGACTCACGTGGTGGTGGATCAAAAAGAGATGGCGGTTACGGAGGACATTGGCATGAAGTGGACTGGTGCATGGCCGACCGATGAAGACGGCAAGATCATCGACGGCGACCCGCTCGATGTCCGCCTCATCAGCCTCATGCGCGACCCTGCCGAGGCCATCAACATCCTCACCACTGGCGCTGAAGTCTCTGCCGAGTTGCAACGCCTCATCGCCGCCTACTCTGACGCTGACACCTGGTTCACCCGCCAATCCGACGCCAAACGCAGCGCCGCGCAGGATTTGGCGCTGAATGCTCTGGGTTATGCGGACCAGGAAGACGACCGGTAGAGCACGCAATCTTGGTGCGGAAAAGCACGTTGGGCTTTGGCGGCATGCAAGGGATTCGTCCTTACATCCAAAGACTGGCGGCATAAGATTTACACCATTCAAGGCGTGAACTTCAACGCCCCCCCTTTTGCGGTAAGGCTATTTGCCATCAGCCTACTCCTTGTTTGTGCGTCAACAGCCCAGCTTCACGGGCAAGCCGGCGGTGGCTCGGAAACCCATTTCGAGTGGGATGGTTCCTATAAAAGCTATTTAGGGAGCTCCGTTGCCAACGCAGGCGACATCAATCAAGATGGGGTGGAAGATGTCATGATTGCGGCAACTTGGGAAATATCTGCTGGCGTAGGGAGGACTGGCGCTGTTTATGTTTTCTCCGGATTAGACGGCACCCAACTCTTGAAACTTCAGGGACTTCAGGACGGCGCAACTTTCGGCAGATCGATATCCACTGCCGGCGACATGAACGGCGATGGTATTCCCGACCTTGCGGTTGGAGCCATGTTTTCGGATTCCGGCGGACTGAACAACAACGGAGCCGCTTTTGTTTTTTCTGGAGCTACTGGCACTCTACTTTACAAGTGGAACGGTCATTTCGAATCGTCCAATCTCGGCCGTCACGTTTCCAATGCGGGAGACCTTAACCAAGACGGTTTTGACGACCTCCTCGTTGGCGAACGCTATGCCGAAGCTCAAGGTATTTCCTATGGATGATCCGCATTCGCCTACTCTGGGGCAGATGGCTCCATCCTTTATCAATGGGATGGCCTCGATAGGCATGGTTGGCTTGGCACTTCTCTTTCTAGCCTTGAAGATGTATATGGAGACGGAGATGGGTTTCCTGAAATCCTCATTGGCGACTCCTTCCAAGAGCAAGGAGGCGTCATTCGCTCAGGCTCCGCGCGCATGGTGAGCTACAGCCCGTACCTGTTCACGGATCGCTACACCGTTTCCGCAAGTGCAGGCGGTTCGATCAACCTGACTCAATCCTTTCCAACTTTGGCCGCAACGCAGGATTTCAAAGTCTTGATATCTGCGTCGGGAAATGGCCCATCCTTCTACGGTGTGGATATTCCGTTAACCTTGGATAGTTTGGTCCTGGATACCATCGCGGGAATCTACCCACACGCAACTCCCATCAATATGCACGGCACACTCGACGTTTTGGGCAATGCCACTTCCACGGTTTCCTTTACAAGTCTGCCACCAAGCCTGGTTGGGCAAAGCGTTTACCTTGCAACGATTGCAGGCCCTGCAGGGCAGTTGCCGGAGTATAGCTCGGCAGCGATTCGGGTTGAGATGACCCCGTAGTCGAGGATCCTGACCGCTAAGCATGCGGCCAGGAACCTGGCAGAATCTATTTCGAGTAGTCGTAAAAACCTTCGCCAGCTTTCCGGCCAAGCTTGCCCGCTTCTACCATGCGGCGCATATTTGGCGCACAGCGGAATTTTGGATCGCCGAACTGCTCGTAGAGGTAATCCAAGATGTTCACACAAACATCGATGCCAATGAAGTCGGCTAAGGCGAGTGGCCCCATGGGGTGATTCATGCCCAGCTTCATGATGGTGTCGATGTCTTCGCGGGTAGCAATTCCTTCGTAAAGAGTGAAGGCTGCTTCGTTGAGCATCGGCATGAGGATGCGATTGGCGACGAAACCGGCGTAGTCTTCCGAGACACCCACGGTTTTGCCCACGGCTTCTGCAATCGCCTTGGTCTTGGCGACGACATCATCGGAAGTCTTCTCGCCCTTAATGAGCTCGACCAACTTCATGAGCGGCACTGGATTCATGAAGTGCATGCCCACCACCGACTCCGGACGCGAAGTCACACTGGCAATCGAAGTGATGGAAATGGAACTGGTGTTGGAAGCAAGAATACAACCAGCTGGGGCAGCCTTATCTAAGACCTTGAAGATGTCCTTCTTTACCTGCTCGTTTTCAAACACAGCTTCAATCACCATGTCGACGCTTGCCACGCCGGCTTCCATATCAAGGGAACCGGTAATGCGGTTAAAGATGGCGTCGGTCTCTTCCTGCGTCATCTTCTCCTTCTTCACGAAGCGGTCGAGAGACTTGCGGATGGCACCTAAACCGCGATCAAGCCCATCTTGAGCTACTTCAATCAAGGTTACGGTGTGGCCAAAGGTTGCAAAAGTTTGAGCAATGCCATTGCCCATGGTGCCGGCACCGATGACGGCTACGTTGAGGGAATCAGTCATGTTTCTAAAAGTTAGGGTCTGCCCTTAGACAAGTTCAATCGAAGCGGCCACGGCGTTTCCTCCACCGAGGCACAAAGTGGCAAGGCCGGTCTTCAAACCGCGGTCCTTCAATGCGTAAACCAAAGTAGTCAAGATGCGCGCGCCGCTGGCACCGATTGGGTGACCGAGCGCAGTAGCGCCACCATTGACGTTGATCTTTGCAGAATCCAACTCCAAAGTTTTGGTGAGCGCACAAGCACCCGATGCAAAAGCTTCGTTGATTTCAAGCAGATCAAAATCGTGACGGCTCATGCCAGTCACTTTCTCAAAGTTCTCAACCGCAACCTTGGGTGCCATCATGACCCACTCCGGAGCCATGCCACCTTCGGAGTAGCCGGTGATCTTGGCCAGCGGCTTGAGGCCGTACTTCTCCACTGCAGCTGCCGATGCAACCACCACCGCCGAAGCGCCATCGGAGATTTGCGATGCGTTACCCGCAGTGACGGAGCCTTCTTTGGTGAATGCAGCACGCATCTTGCCAAGAGATTCGACCGTGGTGTCGGCACGAATGCCTTCATCTTTGGAAACCACGATTGGGTCCTTGCGACGTTGCGGAACTTCCACGTCAAAAGTTTCAGCATCAAAGCGGCCATTCTCCCAAGCATCGGCGGCGCGACGGTGGGATTCAGCAGCGAAGGCATCTTGCATTTCGCGGCTAATGCCGTGTTCATCGGCAACCAACTCACCGGTCATGCCCATGTGCTTATTGGAAGAGTGGTCCCACAATCCATCGTGGATCATGGCATCGACCATTTTTGCGTCGCCGAGGCGTGCACCCTGACGAGCAGCCGGCAGCAAGTAAGGCGCTTGGCTCATGGATTCCATGCCGCCACAAACGATGACATCTTTATCCCCTGCCTTGATGGCTTGCGCAGCCAACATGACTGCTTTCAAACCCGAACCGCAAACCATGTTCACGGTGTAAGGAGAAACGCTGTCCGGGATTCCGCCCGCGCGCATGGCTTGGCGTGCCGGGTTCTGGCCGACGCCAGCCTGCAGCACATTGCCCATGATGACCTCATCGACAACACTGCCTTCGATTCCAGCACGCGAAAGTGCTTCCTTGATCGCCAAACCGCCCAACTCAGGGGCGCGGAGCTTCGAGAGACCGCCCTGAAAGCGGCCGATGGGTGTGCGACATGCACTAACGAGGAAGACTTCAGACATTCTTTATTCCGGGGATGAGGGGAATCTGGACCGTGCATTGTACAGACATCTTGGCTACCGGTCCCGCATGTCCCTTAGGGCCAAAGCCCAGCCTTTTTCAGGTCACGGGCTAGCGGAACATTTCTGCGCACCTTGGCGGCGACTTCTAAATCGATCTCTGCGATGAGGAGGTTGCCGTCGTCCACGCGAGCGTGCATTTCACCAAGCGGGTCAATCAACAATGCTGAACCGGGGAAACGCATGGAGTCGCCGCTGCCTAGAGAGGCCTCGCCGGCGCGATTGCAGGACAGGGTCCAGATTTGATTTTCGGCAGCGCGGGCTTGGCTCATGAGTTCAAAAACCGGCACTCTGGGCCACGGCCACTGGGCACAACAGATAAGGAGGTCCGCTTCCTGGTACATGGCTTCACGACAGATTTCTGGGAAGCGCAGGTCGTAGCAGATGACGCCAAGGATTTTTCCGAGGTGCGTTTCCACGGCAAGCGGCTGGGTTTCTCCGCGCTCGACTTGACGCCCTTCCCCCGTTGGGGAGAACAGCATGCGTTTGCGATAAGGACGCAAGTTTCCGGCAGCACCTAGAAAATGCAGTTCATTGCTTGGCCTCTCACCTTGGCCTCCCGGAGCGGAACCAACCACAATCAAACCGGCTTTTTCCGCGCGCGCATGAACCGTAGCTAAGGCCACTTCGCTTTCTTCTCGTATGGCGGTAGAGAACTGTGAGAGAAAGGAGGTCGTCCATTTTTCTGGGAGGACTAAAAGTTGGACATCGGCAGCAACACACTGGTCCACCGCTTCGAGCACGGCGCTGAGGTTGACGCTTACTTCGCCAGGTCGAACGTCAAACGGAAAGGCGGCGACCTTGATGACTACTCGGCTGAGCTTGGCAAGGCAAGGAAGCGTGCGCGCACATCTTTGTAGTCAATCGCGAGGTGCAATGTTTCCTGCAAAGCCTCTGCGTAGGCAGCTTGATTGCCTGCCGATTCCGCGCTCAAGGCTCGGTCATAGGCTTGTGCAGCTTGGCCTAGGCGCGCCTCTAAAGATTGCATACGCAGCAATACATCTTCCCAGCCAAAACCGCCTTCATCTTCTTGAATCGCGTGATAAAGCTGGTTGGCGTGCACCATCTGGTTGTCTAACTCATAGGCGCGGGCGCGGCGATAACGCAAATGATTCTCTTCATCTTGATTCGCTTCCGACAAGATCATCAAGCGATTCAAGTGCTGGGTGACGCCAAGAATGCGGGCTTCGGCGAGCAAGGCATCGGCGGCGGCGGTGGCGCCTCCGCGCGTGGCCATTTCAGCGGAGTCCAGGACCGAAGTGCTGTGTACTTGATCTTCAATCGCCTGCACCAAACTCATGGTTTCAGGATGGGTTGGATCCAAGTGCATGCTGTCCAAAATGGCAACCCATGCAGGGCCAGTCAATCCAGCTTCTAGGTACATGCGGCCAACTGCGCGACTCTCATCCGCGAGTTGCAGGGTGATGTTCTCTAAACGCGATTCTGCAAGGGAATCTTCGCCGAGCATACTTGCCGCATGCATAAAGGAAGTCCGCGCGCGGAGATCTTGATGCGAACGTAAATGCTCCATGCCTTGAAAGTAAAAGTCTTCACCAATCTGCTCTTGCGCCAGCACCCATTGGTCAGATTTCACCAGCAGTTCCTGAGCGTCTTCATGCTCCGGGTTCCAACTCAAAGCGACGCGAAGCATTTCCGCAGCGACCTCAGGGTTGTTGGCCTCTGAGTATTCGTAGCCGAGGTTGTAATAGCGCTCCGCGATTTGGAGATTGGTGCGCGCGCGTAAACGCAGGATTTCCTCCGCGCGGTCCGGCGGCGCAACCTGAGCCAGGTAATCCAGCATGCGGCCGGCATCTTCAGGGCGATTCAGGTGCAGAAGCTCACGCGTGTTCTGCTCCACAAGGAAATAACGCGTACGCTCAATGCGAGCAGGGTCCTGTGCTTCCGCAGGTAAAGAGGTGTAAATTTCTAAGGCTTTGTAGAAGTTGGCCTTTCGAAACTCGGCATCGCCATCCTCAAGGGTGACTGCTTGGCAAGATAGAGCCGAAGCGAGAAACAGGACTGGGAGGCATCTCATGAGCGCATTTTGACGCATTCAGGGCCCGATGTCCTGCTTAAATTCTCGGCTAATTTGGCATGCGGCCAAAGGACCATAGGCCCAGGCTGCCAAACAACAGCACCGGCGCGCTTCCGGCTAGCCACGGACTCAAGGCACCTCGCCCTCCGAAGTCACGCATGAGCAGGTCGACCACGAAATAGAGAGCGCAAAGCAGCAAGCCGGTGGCCACCCCTTCCAGGGAGCTGCGGCGTTCAAAACTGAGCGCAAAGGGCAGGCCCAACCCGAGCAAAATCAGGGAGATGAGCGGCCACAGGCGTAATCCCCACAGAAGGGTGGCGGCCTGGCGATGGTCTGGGTCCCCTCGTAACAGGGCCTTTAAATCTCGGGCGCTGAGATCGAGCGGGCGATTATGCGCAAAATAGGAGCGCTCGAGGTCGGTTGGGGCGAGGCCGGCATGGAAATACCGCTCCATTCGTTCCTCGCCGCGATCGTAAATCCGCACACCCTGCTCGAGCTTCCACGCCCCCCCCTCCCAAACTGCGCGGTCGGCAAGTATGCGTTCGTCTTTTCCGGAAGCATCGAGAGAGAAGATTTCTAAGCCTTCAATC
>Ga0316209_1001250_pt1 | contig 28532 bp, 26 predicted proteins | sample 6monopyrite_MG_FD_204945 | JGI IMG/M metagenome (GOLD analysis project Ga0316209, IMG submission 204945) | Microbial mat bacterial communities from mineral coupon in-situ incubated in ocean water Damariscotta River, Maine, United States -... | ecosystem: Environmental > Aquatic > Marine >...
GCGGGTATATTGACGCGAAAGATCGCAATCGTTTTAGCCAGTCGGCCAAATGGGTCACCGAGCGAGTCAGCCGGGAAGTTCGCGAAGCGCTACCGCAAAGCGTTCGCACCGGTATTAATGCGGGCGTTCACTGCGTTGAATTTATGAATATTATCAACGCCTCCACTTCACTGGATTTGCCGGCCAATGGGTTGGTCACCGGTTTTAATGCCGTTGGCTTTGATCTGACTTTTGCACCGGGTTTACTGGTGGCGATTATGCCGGTTAACCCTGGCAGCGTTTATGCGGGCGCGGGCACGCTAGGTAATATCGGCGCGATTACGCCTGCGGGTGTGCCGCCAGGTAGTCAGGTCACAATCACTTTAAATCCGCCAACAACTTTTGCACAACGCTCTCCGCGCGATCGCTTTTATATATTGGATACGCCCGTTTCATTTTGTCTTAACGATAACAATGGGGAATTACGGCGTTATTCTGACTATGCGGTTAACGCTGCCCAACCTTTTTCCGCACCCGCCGGTGCTACCGACGAACTGATGGGTGAAAATTTTTCAGCCAGTGGAGCCGTGTTTAATTACCAGCCGGGCACTTTAAGTCGCGCCGGATTACTGCAGATAAACTTCAGGATGCAAAGCCGCAATCGAAACCTTGCGCTAAACGAAGAAGCGTTTGAAGTATTTCACGAGGTGCACGTTAGAAATGTCCCTTAATTTGCCGAGACCTCTATACATCCAGAAAAAACAGCCGTTGACGTTTACTTATCAAAAGGGAGTGAGTATGGCGTTTTTGTTATTTGCGATTATTATTATCAGCCTGCTCGCCGCCGGCCTGATGCGCCTCAATTCCCAGTCCAGCGTGTCGAACGTACAGCAGGTTATTTCAGCGCGCGCTTTTTTTGCCGCAGAGTCTGGCGCTAACTTGCAGGCGTTACGAATTTTTCCGGTTGCTGGGGGCGCGCCCAACTGCTCCAACCCACCGCCGTTTAATTTTGCTGCTAACGGCCTAAGCGGCTGTACGGCAACTACCACTTGTAATGCGACGCTAATCAACGGCGTTAATTATTTTACCGTAACCAGCATCGGCCAGTGCAATGTCGGCCAACCCTTACAAGCCACCCGTAGAATTCAGGTGCGTTTGCGGTAAAAGCGACCTAAACCCCCTCTACCTCTGGGAGAGGGCTGGAGTGAGGGCATTTTCAACTTTGATTTTTCCGGAATTAACCCATACTAAACCCAAAGATTAGACAAAATATGCGCTGCTACTGCCTAAGCGATAAGCCCTTTTCCAACTGCTGCCAGCCGACTATTGAAGGCAAGCAATCGGCACAAACCTGTGAACAATTAATGCGCTCTCGCTATAGCGCGTTTTGCGCGAACGAATCGGCGTATCTGATCAACACGCACTGGCCTGTGGACGTTAATAACCTGACCGAAATACAGTCGACAATCGACTCAACCATCTGGTTGGGACTAAGAATTATTGATAGTCAGGAAACAAACGGCCACTCTGAAGGCAAATCCTTTGGCACCGTTGAGTTTGTCGCTTTTTATGATGACAACGGCGTTAAACAACTGCACGAGAAGTCGAATTTCCGGAAAATCAACGATCACTGGTTTTATCTGGATGGGATACAGCTACCGCCCGTTAAACTTGCACGCAACGAACCCTGTTTTTGCGGCTCGGGCAAAAAATATAAAAAATGTCATTTTGCCTGAATTTGTTTTTTATTACGCTTAAACCGATAAAAAATAGGATCGCCAAATCAGGATTGTTATAATCCGGCCTTTATTTAGTATGGCTGGAGCAAGAATTTGTCTTTAGATGAAAGCAAAACCAACAAAGGCATTAGCGGCGCGCCGCAGACTTTTCAAGGTCTGATAATGGCGCTGCAGGAATTTTGGTCTAATCAAGGTTGCGTGATCGTGCAACCATTAGACCTGGAAGTTGGCGCCGGAACTTTTCATCCATCCACTTTTTTGCGTTCAATTGGCCCTGAGCCATGGAATTCTGCTTTTGTGCAACCCTGTCGTCGACCCACTGATGGTCGTTTTGGAGAAAACCCTAACCGGTTGCAACACTATTACCAATATCAGGTCATTCTAAAGCCTTCACCGAAGAACATTCAGGATCTATATCTAGAGTCCCTAAAAACTTTGGGCATAGATACGCTGGAGCACGATGTGAGGTTTGTTGAAGACAACTGGGAGTCGCCAACATTAGGCGCCTGGGGACTTGGTTGGGAAGTGTGGCTTAACGGCATGGAAGTCACCCAGTTTACCTATTTTCAACAGGTTGGCGGTCTGGAGTGCAAACCCGTCACCGGAGAAATCACTTATGGTCTGGAAAGGATTGCGATGTACCTGCAAGGCGTCGACAGTATCTTTGACCTGGTCTGGACCGAAGGGCCTCAGGGTGTTGTGACCTACCGCGACGTATTTCACCAGAACGAGGTAGAGATGTCGGCCTATAACTTTGAACACGCCGATGTTGACTACCTTTTTGGCTTTTTTGACTACTGCGAAAGTCAGAGTCAGCAACTAATCGAGAAAGACCTGCCGCTACCCGCTTACGAAATGGTTTTAAAGGCGTCACACGCGTTTAACCTGCTCGACGCGCGCCACGCCATTTCAGTCACCGAAAGGCAGCGCTTTATATTGCGTGTGCGCGCCCTGTCGCGCGCGGTAGCGCAAGCCTATTATGATTCACGCGAAGCCCTGGGGTTTCCGATCTGCTCCCGGGAGAAAAATAATGACTAAGCGTGATTTTCTGTTTGAGCTGGGTTGTGAAGAACTACCACCAAAAGCACTTCCAAAGCTGGCCGCGTCTTTACTCGATAACGTAATCGAATCTTTTAGCTCGTTGGGGCTTACCTTTGAGAGTAATGAGTGGCAAGCGACGCCGCGAAGACTCGCCATCCGTTTTCTGGCGCTGGATACAGCGCAAGCTGACCGTAAGGTTGAAAAGCTGGGGCCTGCCATAGCTGCCGCATACGACAATGATGGAAATGCCAGGCCGGCTGCGGTAGGCTTTGCCCGCTCTAATGGGGTAAGTATCGAAGAACTGTCTCGAAAACAGACCGACAAGGGTGAGCGCCTGGCGTTTGTTGCCGAGGTAAAAGGTCGACAAACGAGCGAGCTGTTACAGGATATTCTGCAAAAAGCGATTTCTCAATTACCCGTTCCCAAGGCCATGCGCTGGGGAAATAGCAACCATCAGTTTAGCCGCCCTGTTCATTGGTTGTTAGCTTTGCTGGGCGAAGAAGTCGTACCTCTCAAGCTTTTTGGATTAAGTGCGAGTAATCGGACTTTTGGACACCGCTTTCATGCGCCGCAGGCAATTTCTCTCGATAACCCCGGCGAATACGACGCCAAGCTTCTGCAGGCAAAAGTGGTAAGCTGTTTTCAAGCGCGAAAAGCTCAAATCAGGCAACAGATCGACGCCATTTCTGGCGAGCTGGGCGCGCAAGCGGTTGTCGATGAAGATCTGCTGGATGAAGTTGCCGCACTGGTCGAATGGCCGGTGGCGCTTGTCGGAAATTTCGATCAGGCTTTCCTGTCTGTACCGGCAGAAGCGCTCGTATCCTCGATGGCCGAGCACCAGAAATATTTTCACCTGGTTGACGCAAACAACAGGTTGTTGCCAAAATTTATCACCATTGCCAACATCGATAGCCGCCACCCGGCCTCGGTGGTTGAAGGCAACGAAAAAGTCATCCGGCCCAGACTGGCGGACGCAAAGTTTTTCTATGATAGCGACTGCAAGGTCCCATTGAGTAGCCACAACGAGAAATTAAAATCGGTTACTTTCCAAAATAAGCTTGGGTCTCTTTATGATAAGACTTTACGAATAAGTTCTTTATCGAAAGTGATTGCTCGCTTAGTAGGTGCAAATGAAACTTTAACCGAGCGCGCAGCAGAAATCTGTAAATGCGACCTGATGACCAATATGGTAGGCGAGTTTCCCGATCTGCAAGGAGTTATGGGGCGTTATTACGCCATTAACGATGATGAGCCGGAAGAAGTCGCCCTCGCCATGGACGAAGTTTATATGCCGCGTTACGCGGGCGATAAACTACCCGATTCGCGAACGGGTCTTGTCCTGGCAATCGCTGAACGAATCGATACGCTGGTAGGGATTTTTGGTATCGGGCAAATTCCGACCGGCGCAAAAGATCCCTTCGCATTGCGACGCGCTGCGTTGGGCGTGTTGCGTTTGATCTGTGAAAAAGAGTTAAACCTGGATCTTACCCAATTGATCGATGCTTCACTGAAGACTTTTGTTGATGTCTCTCTGGATCCGGAAACCCGCAACAAGCTGCTGCAATTTTTTAATGCTCGTCAGCTGGCGTTGTATCAGTCCAAAGGGTTACCAACTCAGGTGGTAGGGGCGGTACAGGCAGTCAATATCACCAACCCTTTAGATTTTGAAAAGCGCGTGTTTGCAGTCGAACGATTTAACCAATCCGACGAAAGCGCTGCGCTGGCAGAAGCCAACAAACGAGTAGGGAACATTCTAGCCAAGTCTTCATTCGACGGTGACGAGATAACTATCGACGAATCTTTGTTCGAGGGCGAAGAAGCCGACCTTTATTCAACAATCAATCAGGTCTCCGGGCTTGTTCAAGACCTTGTCGCTCAGGGTAATTATCAAAGTGCGCTAGACGAATTAGCCAGCCTGAAAACCGTGGTGAATAATTTTTTCGATAAGGTCATGATCAACGCTGATGATCCCGCAATCCGCAATAACCGCCTGAAACTGATCAGCAAGCTCAGAGAGCTATTCTTGGGTATTGCTGATATATCTTTGCTGCAAAAATAGATGGCTAATTTTTCAGAGACTATTAGCGTGGATAGCCCGGCGACTAAGCTGGTGATACTGGATAGAGATGGTGTGATAAATAAGGATTCAGATCACTACATTAAATCACCGCAGGAGTGGATCCCGATTGAATCCAGCTTGCGCGCAATTGCCAAGCTCAACCGAGCGGGATATAAAGTCGCCGTAGCGACCAATCAGTCAGGGATCGCGCGCGGGTATTTTAGCGAAATCACCCTGGTGCTGATCCACAAAAAAATGGAATTTTCTCTGGCGACCGTAGGCGCGCATATAGATGCCCTTGAGTATTGTCCTGACCATCCGGATAACGCAGGACCCAACCGTAAACCCAACCCCGGAATGACTGTAAAGCTTTTGTCTCGCTTTAATGCTAAGAACAGCGAAACCTGGTTTGTCGGTGATTCCCTGAGCGACATTGAATGTGCTATGAATGCCGGTTGTAAACCGGCGTTAGTACTCACCGGTAAAGGGAAAGCAACGCTCACAAAGCAAGGTCTTCCTTTAGATTTGCCTGTTTATGCGAACCTGCAGGATTTTACCGACAAATTACTCAACCCTTAGCGCTCAAGCATAAACCTCAAACAAAAAGCCTAGGCAAAAAAATACCCGCCGATTGGCGGGTATCTGTGTTTCTATCGGCGGCGGTCTTGCTGGTAGGCTAAACCCCGCCCTTTGCTTGTTTTTTTACTTCTTGCCAAGACTTTCGTAGTAAGCTGCTATATTGGCGATGTCAGCATCGCTCAGCGCAGCAGCCTGGCCATTCATAATCGGATCTTTACGAACCTGAGATTTATAGTCATTCATTTGCTTAACCAGATAAGCTGCTTTTTGGCCTTTAAGGTTAGGATAATTAGGTACAAAACTGATCCCGTCTGGGCCATGACACCCGGCACAAGCTGCCGCTCTGGTTTTTCCGGCGTTCACGTCTGCAGCGATAGCCGAGGTTGATAAAAAGGCAGCAGCCAGTAAAGTGATTGACAATAATTTCATGGTATTTCCTCTAAATGCGCCAAAATCGGCATTTTATAACAAATCGGCCGCAAATTTTAATCGATTTCGGCCTAAAAGTAATGATCTAGATTAATATTTGTGCTGGATTTAGTGCGAATGTATACGAACTAAAGCATTTTTTCAGTTTATCAAACATCCAGATTAGCCACTGCCAAAGCGTTGGACTCAATAAATTCTCTTCTGGGTTCTACCTGGTCTCCCATCAAGGTGGTAAAGAGTTGATCAGCTGCCACTGCATCCTCTATGGTAACTTGCAGCATACGTCGCGCTTCCGGATCCATGGTGGTTTCCCAAAGCTGGTCTGGGTTCATTTCACCAAGGCCTTTGTAACGCTGTATCGCCAATCCTCGCTTAGATTGCTGCATCAACCATTCTAGCGCTTCAGCAAAGGATAAAACCTCCTGTTTACGCTGTCCACGCTGTACGTAAGCGCCCACTTCAATCAGGTCTGTAACCTTTTTCCCAAGCTCTACCATCTTCAGGTATTCGCCAGAAGACAGGAAGTTTTTATCTAACAAGTAGGTGGAAGAATGGGCGTGGTGAGTCACTTTGATTTGAGGTAGATAGCGATCACGCTCGTCGTCTTTGACAGCCGATAATTCGAACTGGGTTGAACCAGCTTTACCATCACCGGTTAATGATTCTGCTAAAAGCGCCAACCAGGATTCAACTTTAGCTTTATCGGTCAAATCATCGACGGCTAACCTGGGAAGATAAACCAACTCTCTAAGTAACTTGCTTTCATAAAGCTGTTCTAAGCGCCGAATATCTGCTTCAACCGAACGATAGTCGCTGACAAGCTTTTCCAGAGCTTCGCCAGCCAAAGCCGGGGCTTCAGGATTAACGTGCAGTGATGCTTCGTCCAGAGCGGTGCTGGTGAGGTATTCTTCAAGATTTGCGTCGTCTTTAAGGTAAGTTTCCTGCTTCCCTTTTTTAAGCTTGTATAAAGGAGGCTGAGCGATATAAATGTAACCTCGCTCAATTAGCGGGAGCATTTGGCGGTAGAAAAAAGTCAGCAGTAGCGTACGAATGTGTGCTCCATCGACGTCAGCATCGGTCATGATAATAATACGGTGGTAGCGCGTTTTATCGGCGTCAAACTCGTCCCGTCCTATCCCGCAACCAAGGGCAGTGATTAAGGTACCGACCTCGGCTGAAGAAAGCATTTTATCAAAACGTGCTTTTTCTACGTTGAGAATTTTCCCTTTGAGCGGCAGTATCGCCTGGTTTTTACGGTTTCTTCCCTGCTTTGCAGAGCCTCCCGCAGAATCACCCTCCACGATGTAAAGTTCTGAAACTGCCGGGTCTTTCTCCTGACAGTCGGCTAACTTGCCCGGTAACCCAGCGATATCCAACACTCCTTTTCGGCGTGTCATTTCTCTGGCTTTACGCGCTGCTTCGCGCGCTCTGGCGGCGTCGATCATTTTCGAGACGATCAACTTGGATTCCGTTGGGTTCTCCAGTAAGTAATCAGACAGATGCTTACCCATGGCCTGCTCTACCGCACTTTTTACTTCAGATGAAACCAGCTTATCTTTGGTCTGGGAAGAGAATTTCGGGTCAGGCACTTTAACAGAAATAACCGCCGTGAGTCCCTCTCTGGCGTCATCACCGGTCATGGAGGTCTTGTTTTTACCGCCGACATTTTCTTTATCAACGTAACTATTGAGGGTTCTGGTCAACGCCGAACGAAATCCAGCCAGGTGAGTACCACCATCCCGCTGTGGAATGTTGTTGGTGAAGCAAAAAATATTTTCCTGAAAACTATCATTCCACTGCATTGCGACTTCTACGGTGATCCCGTCTTCGGGCCGTTCGGCGGTAAAATAAAACATTTTCTGGTTAATTGCTGTTTTAGCCTGGTTAAGGTAACTGACGAAGGCTTCTATTCCGCCTTCATACTTAAAGTGATCTTCTTTGCCCGAGCGCTCGTCTTTAAGCCGGATGCTGACACCGGAATTAAGAAAGGACAATTCTCTTAACCGTTTTGCCAAAATGTCGTAGTGGAATTTAATGTCACTGAAAATCTCTGCGCTCGGGTGAAATCTCAATTCGGTGCCGGTACGCTGGGTATCACCAGTAACAGCCAATGGCGCTTGTGGCTCGCCCAGATGATAGGTTTGCTCGTGTACTCGACCTTCACGACGAATAGTAATGGTGAGCAAGTCAGAAAGCGCATTGACTACAGAAATGCCAACGCCGTGCAACCCGCCCGAAACTTTGTAGGAATTGTCGTCAAACTTACCGCCAGCGTGTAACACGGTCATAATCACTTCAGCGGCAGATACCCCTTCTTCTTCATGGATACCAACCGGGATCCCTCGTCCGTCATCGGTGACAGAGACGGAATTATCTGGATGGATAATCACATTAATTTCGGAACAATGGCCTGCTAATGCTTCATCGATAGAATTATCGACCACCTCAAAAACCATGTGATGAAGACCCGTGCCATCATCGGTGTCACCGATGTACATACCCGGTCTTTTTCGGACTGCGTCCAGCCCTTTAAGAACTTTAATACTTGAAGAATCGTAACTATTATTAGTTTCAGACATCGAGTCAATTTACCTTTTTCTTTATTAATTCATCGCTTTTAGTTTGCGCTTATTGCAAAATAGCGCCGTGTTTCACGTGAAACAATTTGGCGTTATTATACCCTTTTTCAATCGCTTTGAGGGAATCTTGTTGGACGCACGACAACACCACCTGGACATTGTCCAGCGACAGTAAAGCAGATAACAAAGCAACTTGATTTGCCTCGTCCAACTCCGAACCAAAGTCGTCAATTATAAAAAGACTGTTTTTCTCTGATTTTGTTTTTAAATAGATCGTTTGCGCCAGAGTCATCAGGTTAATCAGAACTTTCTTTTGGCCACGCGAAAGAAATTCTTTAACTGGATAACCATTAACTTTGATGCGAAGGTCGGCTTTATGTGGTCCTAATCGCGTGTATCCGGCCAACCTATCCAGGTGTAAGCCCTCTTCGAGCTTTAAATTTAATTCCCCGCTAAATCCCGGATGGTAACTAAACTCTACCCCATCACAGAAATCCAGGGACATTTCTCTAATTATTTCGTTTAAATCTGCCTGTAAGTCCGCTACAGCAGACATCCTCGCTTGGGTAACTTTTTCAGACGCTTGGCAGAGCTTCGCGTCCCAAACTTTGATTGACTCACAAAAGTTAGCGTTATCATCCCCCGCCCTGAGTAACGCATTACGCTGTTTGAGAATGTCTGAATAACTTTTCCATTCTTCGTGATAGCCATGTTTCACGTGAAACAAACACCAATCCAGATACTTCCTTCGTTCTGAAGGGGCAGAATCAATCAGATGGTAGGACTCTGGGCTTAGTGTCTGAGTAGGATAAAGACTCGCCAGCGCAGACAAAGTGGTTAAATTCCTACCGTTAACCTTAATCAACTTGGCCTTGCTTTTCTTTTTAAAGGCAATGCCAATTTTTGTTGTTTCGTTAAACTGGGCAAAAACTACGCTCTCTTCCCCTTGCGAGGCAACCATAGTTTCCAATTTACTCGTTCGAAACGACCTTCCAGTGGTGGCAAAACTAATCGCCTCCAGCAAGCTGGATTTTCCAGCGCCATTTTCGCCAAAAAACACATTCAACCCGGCGTCCAGTTTTAACGCTACAGCAGTTAGATTTCTGACGCCACTAATGTTAAGGCTCTGTAAGAACATTCCCTGCAAGCGCTAAAACAACTAAAGGCGCATCGGCATAACGACGTATAAACTGTCGCTGGATTCGCTATTTTCAATTAACACACTGCTATTGGAATCGCCCAAATTAAAGCGAACATTTTCGGAATGAATAGCGTTTAACGCGTCCATTAGATAACTCACATTAAACCCTATCTCCAACGCCTCATGCTGATAATCCACGTCCAACTCTACTTCCGCCTCTTCCTGTTCCGGGTTATTAGCGTGAATAATCAGCTTGTTATCATCTATGTTAAGGCGAACTCCTCTGAACTTTTCATTACACAAGATCGCTGCACGCGAAAAAGCTTCTCTAATTTTTGATTTATCAGTCACCAAAACTCTTTGCGCGTTTTTGGGTAAGACTTTGTTATAGTCAGGGAAGCGACCGTCGATCAACTTAGAAGTAAACACAAATGGTGATAAAACCACGCGAATGTGGTTATTGCTTATTTCCAGGCGACAATCGCCCACGGCGGTCGAAAGCAACTTAACGGCTTCGATCACACCTTTACGTGGCACGATTGCCTGAGTTATCTCATCACCCACCGAATCTGTTAATTTAACACGCGACAAAGCCAGTCGGTGACCATCTGTCGCTACCGAAGTTAATTCTGAGTCATTAAATTCCAGTAACATCCCATTTAAATAATAGCGAACATCTTGATGAGCCATTGCAAACTGCGTCTTATCGATAAGCGACTTGAGTTCCTGGCTGTCGATAGTTAAACCAAGAGTAAACACAGTTTCCTCTATATTTGGAAACTCCTGAGCCGAAATTGTGGACAGAGAAAAGCGACTTCGACCGGACGAGATTTTAATTCTTCCCTCTTCCAACACCACCCTAATTGGATGCTCGCCAGACAGACTCTTACAAATATCGAGAAATTTTCTGGCAGGTACCGTGATATCGCCTTCGAAGTATTCTCCCTCTAACGAGATTTCCACCGACATTTCAACCTCGAGGTCGGTCGCCGTAATCATTAATTTGCCATTATCCACTCTTAGCAACAGGTTCGCTAAAACAGGAAGAGTCTGGCGCTTTTCCACGGCACCTGAAACCAGCTGTAAAGGTGCGACCAAATCATCTTTTGTAACGGTAAACTGCATTTGATTGACTCCTGAGCGATCTATTTCTATTTAATTTTAACTGGATAAAGTCCGCATGAGGTTGGTGTAATCCTCGTTAATATCGGGCGATTCCTCTTTTAGTGATTTTACTTTCCTACAAGCGTGCAGCACAGTTGTGTGGTCTTTTCCGCCAAATGCTTCGCCTATTTCTGGCAAGCTGTGATTGGTTAGCTCCTTGGCCAAACTCATGGCTAGCTGCCTAGGCCGGGCGATTGAGCGATTTCTTCTCTTGGACAGTAAATCCGACACTTTGATTTTATAATACTCAGCAACTGTTTTTTGGATATTTTCTATACTCACCTGTTTATCTTGTGCCGCAATTAAGTCCCTGAGCGCTTCCTTTACAAATTCTACAGTGATTTCCTTACCTGTAAATTGCGCGTTTGCTATTACCCGCTTTAAAGCGCCCTCCAGCTCACGAACGTTTGATCGAATGCGCTTGGCGATAAAAAAAGCAACTTCATGTGGTAACTCAATTTTTGATTCTTCTGCTTTACTAACCAAAATAGCTACACGGGTTTCGAGTTCTGGCGGGTCAATAGAAACCGTTAATCCCCAGCCAAAACGAGATTTTAATCTCTCTTCAACCCCGTCGATTTCCCTGGGGTATTTGTCACTGGTTAATATCACCTGTTGATTACCCTCAAGCAGTGCATTGAAAGTATGAAAAAACTCTTCCTGAGAGCGCTCTTTTTTTGCAAAAAACTGGATGTCGTCGATGAACAAGGCGTCTACGGAACGATAAAAACGTTTAAATTTCTCTATTGAATTGGTTTGCAGCGCTTTGACCATGTCTGCTACAAAACGCTCGGAATGAAGATAAATCACTTTACCGTCTGGTTTGTTTTTTAATATCTGATTACCAACCGCCTGGATTAGGTGGGTTTTACCTACACCAGTACCACCATAAATAAAAAGCGGGTTGTATGCAGTACCCGGATTTTGAGCAATTTGCCTGGCTGCGGCCATTGCTAGTTGATTACTTTTTCCCTGGACGAAATTTTCAAATGAAAACAAAGGGTTAAGATTACCTTTTTTGTGAGCATCCGGAAATTGGTTGTTGTTAGCTTTGGTTTTTGGATTGTTGTGTTTACCGGAGTTTACAGGTTTATTTGCAGTGTTATTCTTTTGTTTTATGCTATCAAAGGTTGTATTGCTTGAAGCTATATCAAGTAGTATTTCAATGCGACCTCCCTGCTCATGCACTAAAATCTCCTGAATTCTGGGCAGGTATTTCTCCCTGACCCAATCCAGCACAAAGCGGTTTGGCGCGTGCAGATGTAACTGTTCCTCAGTTAAGGTCGCTTTCAACGGTCGGATCCAGGTACTAAACTCCGTGGGCGGGAGTTCATCCTGTAGGTATCTCTGACATTTATTCCACATTAGGCTGGGTTATTACTTATTCTGTTATTTTTCGATCGTTCAGAGACTGTGAACTTTGCTACCGAACTGGCTCAAAGTTACTAACGTCCCTATTTAAGAAAAGTAGTTTAGATCGAAATTAAAAAATGATCCACAGCTATTATGTGAAAACCTGAAAATAGCAAATTTTTTCTCTCAATATGGCTCGGTGAAGAAATAAACAGATAGATGAAAAAACCTGTTACCTAGGCGCTTATTTGTGAACTAAATATATATAAAACTGTGAATAGTTAAATTTCTATTAAAAATTAGACTTTAATACAGATAGATTCAGTGTTTACCAAGTGTATTTACAGTACTTTTCAACAATATTTAATTCGACTTATCTCTTTGTTTTAAATAGTTTTAATTCACTTATCAACAGAAATGACTATCACTAATTATTATTATTATTAAGATCTTTTATTATTATTATAATCTTTAGCTTGTTAGTAAAATCAAACCAATTTTGACCGTGTTGGACTGAAGTTTTAACGTGGTTTCTACAAAACTTAAAAATAATTACCAAAAACAGAATTAATGGCGTATGATTGCGCTTTAGAGTTATCCACAAACTAGGCTAAGAAAGAATCAGATTGCGTATATCTAGTTGAATTTTGGTTCATAATATCTATATGTAGTGTTTTTTTAGGGAAGCAAGAAAAATGGTTTTTACGTTGACGTTTTTGAACAAAATTTGCTCTGAAAAAGCGTTGACAGTTAATAGTGGATCCTCTAGAATTTGCGCCCCTTTGAGCGGCCCAACCCTTTCGCCGGTTGAGCTGAATGCTAAATTAAATTGAGAGACGGATAGACTGATGAAACGTACATTTCAGCCTAGCACGCTAAAACGAAAGCGCAGACATGGTTTTCGTGCCCGCATGGCAACTAAGAATGGTCGTCTGGTTATTAACCGACGTAGAGCCAAAGGTCGAAAGAGACTCAGCGCATAAGGCTGAATCTCTTTTTACTGGTTGCTCGTAAATTTTTAAATGCTCTTGCTGAGGGGCGAGGATGACAAATACCTCAAACCAATTTCAGCGAGAGCATCGTCTTTTAAGCGCTAAGGATTTTAGTCGCGTCTTTGACAAAGCTTTTAAAGTTAATAACAAAGCTTTCACTCTGCTGGCTAGACCAAACCACCTCAAGTATTCTCGTTTGGGCCTGGTAATAGCTAAAAAAAACATCAAGCTCGCGGTTAACCGAAATAGAATCAAACGTTTGCTCAGGGAAAGCTTCCGTAAGCAGAAATTCGACCTTAGCGGTTATGATTTGGTCGTACTGACACGAAGAGATATTGCTGTCTTATCCAAAACCGATATAATCCGACTTCGAGATGACTTATTCCAACGGTTCAAAAAACGATGCAGCAGCTATTGATCAATTTGATAAAGTTCTATCAAAAAACACTTAGTCTTGCAATTGGCGGGGCGTGTCGTTTTTACCCAACTTGCTCCAGCTACTCCATCGAAGCAATCGAAAAACATGGCAGTTTGAAAGGTAGTTGGATGATGGTTCAGCGAATTTGCCGTTGTCACCCGTTGAACCCTGGCGGTATCGATTACGTTCCAACATCAATAGCTTCTAACCAAAAAACGGTTGTTAAAGAGCCTTGTCAAAATAAGCACTAAAACTAAGAGATAAACACTCCTATGGAATCAGCCCGTACTTTTTTATTCATACTTTTTGCTTTTCTTACTTTTCTGTTGTACCAGGCATGGCAGGAAGATCATGCGCCTGAGCAGGTAGAAAAAGCACCGATTGAAAGCTCGGTAGAGGATTACTTTCCAGCGGAGCCAGAGAATAACTTAGTCGCTAAAACAGCAGAGTCTGCAGATTTGGCGTCTCAATTGCCACAACAGCAAGAGCTGTCTCCAACAGAGTCTCAAGAGAGTTCTCCCGGCCAACTTATCGAGGTGAGTACCGACGCGCTTAGAGTGTTTATTTCAAAAGCGTCCGGCAATATCGTCTCAGCAGAATTGCTGGGCTTTAAGGAGTCTCTGGATGCTGAGGCCGACCCTATCAATATTCTGGAAAACCGTAACGGCCGAGTTTTTCTGGCACTTTCAGGTTTATACGGTAGCGGCGCGCCAGATTTTAAAAAGAATGTGGCTTTTTATCAAAGTACCCGGTCAGAATACCACCTGGCAGACGGTAAGGATTTGTTGACCGTTGATCTGTTATGGACAAACCCGCAGGGCGTTGAATATATCAAGCGCTTTAAGTTTCATCGTGGACAGTATCTGCTGGACGTACAGTTTATTGTTAACAATAAGAGTAGCGAAAAAATAGCCAATCGGATGTTTACAGCGCTTAAGAGAGATATGTTACCGGCGGAAGGAAAACAAGAGTCTGGTCTGGGGATGCAGTCTTATGTTGGACCTGCTTATTCCAGCTCTGAATCCAAATATGAAAAATTTGATTTTGATGACTTGCAGGAAATGGACCTGAACGTTCAAACCAAAGATGGCTGGATTGCTATTTTGCAGCACTATTTCGTGACTGCCTGGGTTCCACAGAGTGGCGCAACTAACACTATCGACACTTCAAACAAAAACCTTGGAAAGGCCGGTTTAACGCAAATCAGAATCACCCAGGCAGACTGGCAGTGGATTGAGCCTGGCGAAACGCGTACTTTTTCTGCGCAGCTTTATGTTGGACCGAAAATTCAGTCTATTTTAGAGGAAATTTCTGACGGCCTTGACCTGACCGTTGACTATGGTTTCTTGTGGTGGATAGGACAACCCATATTTTACCTGCTGATCTTCTTGCAGAAGTTTGTGGTTAACTGGGGGATGGCAATTATTCTGGTAACGGTTGTGATTAAAACCCTGCTCTACCCGTTAGCACGAGCACAATACCGCTCTTTTGCAAAAATGCGTCTGCTGCAACCAAAGATGGCCGCGATGAAAGAGCGTTATGGTGACGACCGCCAGCAGATGTCCATGAAAATGATGGAACTCTATAAAAAGGAAAAAGTGAATCCTCTAGGCGGCTGTTTCCCGCTGTTGATTCAAATGCCCGTTTTTATCGCTTTATACTGGGTGCTGATGGAGAGCGTCGAGTTACGACACGCGCCATTCTTCCTGTGGATTAATGACCTGTCGGTTAAAGATCCCTATTATGTACTGCCGTTATTAATGGGCGCCAGTATGTACCTGATGCAAAAAATGCAACCAACGGCGCCGACCATGGATCCTATGCAGCAAAAAATGCTGCAGATGATGCCGGTGTTTATGACCGTATTCTTTGTGTTTTTCCCGGCGGGACTGGTGCTTTACTGGTTGATGAACAACTTAATCTCTATCGCGCAGCAATTGTACATTACCAATCAATTTAACAAGGAAGTTGAAGCAAAAGCTGCTGCAAGCAAATAGCAGCTAAAAACCAGCCCGTTTTAACCGGCTTCTTATATGACTAACGAAAACCAGGCAACAATTGTCGCACTGGCCACGCCGCCCGGAAAAGGTGGCGTGTCAATTGTTCGGGTGTCTGGGCCTTTGTGCCAGCTAATATCCGAAAAGCTACTCAAAAAAAACCTGAAGCCGCGCGTTGCCAACTACCTGTCTTTTTATGATAGCCAGGGCCTTCAATTAGACCAGGGCATTGCGCTATTTTTTGAAAAACCTAATTCATTCACCGGTGAAGATGTACTAGAGTTTCAGGGACATGGCGGGCCGGTGGTTGTGGATTTGCTAATTGAAGCCATTTTATCCTGCGGCGCAGTAACGGCGAGGCCTGGTGAATTTTCTGAGCGGGCGTTTCACAACGATAAACTCGACCTGGCGCAAGCCGAGGCCATAGCGGATCTTATCGACAGTGGTTCCCGGCAGGCGGCAAAATCAGCGCTCAAGTCACTGACCGGAGAGTTTTCACAAAAGATACACTCCCTGGTTGAAAAAGTTATCCACCTGAGAATGTTTGTCGAAGCGGCGATAGACTTTCCTGATGAAGAAATCGATTTTCTGGCGGATAGTAAAGTCAAAGGGCAGCTGCAGCAAATCATCGATGAGTTGGCTGCGCTGCTTTCCTCGGCTCAACAGGGAAGTCTTTTGCGTGAAGGCATGAATGTAGTCATCGCCGGCAAACCTAACGCTGGCAAATCGAGCCTGCTTAACGCGCTATCAGGGAGAGAGTCAGCCATTGTAACGGATATTGCCGGAACCACACGCGATGTTCTTAGCGAGCAAATACATATTGACGGACTCCCCCTGCATATCATCGACACCGCAGGCCTACGGCAGGCCAAAGACAAGGTGGAGCAAATTGGAATAGCGCGGGCGGCTAGACAAATTGAACAGGCCGACCGTGTGCTGTTGGTCGTTGACGCCAGCGACAACCGGGAACATCTGGCGCGAGAAGAAATTCAGCAATTTATTGACCCAACCCTCGAATTACCGCCGATCACGCTCATTCGCAATAAATGTGATTTGGCCAAAGAATCGCCAAAGGTTGAAAAGAAAAACCAGGAGCGGGTTATTACGCTTTCCGCCAAACAAAAACAGGGGATCGAGCTGCTCAAAGATCACCTTAAAAGTGTTGTCGGCTTCGAAGCATCTGAGTCCGGTACTTTTATGGCGCGTCGCCGCCATGTGGATGCATTAAAGCGCGCCAGTGAACACCTGGAGATCGGGTACTATCAATTAACGTCGCTGGCAGCCGGTGAGATCCTGGCAGAAGAATTAAAGCTGGTGCAAAACTGTTTAAATGAAATTACCGGCGATTTTACATCCGATGATTTGCTCGGGAAAATATTCTCCAGTTTTTGTATCGGTAAATAACTATTATGAAAACCGGTTACGCTAAAACAGTCGGACAGAAAAGGAAGCGCAAATAGCCAATTAGAAAAATAAAGCGCAAAAACTGTTCAAATATTAGTCGTTTTAAGTGTAAGATCCCTTCCCTTTTGAATTCTGTGCACTGCTAGAGAGCTTGAATGCTGTTTGACGAACATTTTGAGGTGATTATTGTTGGCGGTGGCCACGCTGGAACCGAGGCTGCGCTGGCTTCGGCCCGCATGGGTGCCAACACGCTTTTAATCACCCACAATATTGAAACTCTGGGTCAAATGAGCTGTAACCCGGCTATCGGCGGAATTGGTAAAGGCCATCTGGTTAAAGAGGTCGATGCCCTGGGTGGGGTAATGGCGACCGCAATTGACCATGCAGGAATTCATTTTAGAACCCTTAATGCGAGCAAGGGGCCTGCGGTCAGGGCGACTCGCGCTCAAGCGGACCGCACCCTTTATCGTAACTTCATTCGCAAGACCCTGGAATCTCAACCAAATCTTAAGTTATTTCAACAGTCAGTTGACGACCTGATTATTGAGAAAGATAGAGTTGTCGGCGTAAAAACGCAAATGGGGCTGAGGTTTAACGCAAAAACCGTGGTGTTGACCGCAGGTACTTTTTTAGCGGGTAAAATTCATATCGGTTTATCAAATTATTCCGGTGGCAGAGCGGGCGACCCGCCCTCAATAGGCTTGTCTCAAAGATTAAGAGAGCTACCTTTCGTGGTTGAAAGACTAAAAACCGGTACGCCACCCAGAATAGACGCCCGCAGCATTAATTTTGATGGTCTGGAAGCGCAACACGGCGATACGCCTTGCCCCGTGTTTTCATTTAACGGCGAGGTTTCGCAGCACCCGACTCAGATCCCCTGCCATGTAACCCACACTAACGCTAAAACACATGAAACTATTTTGAGTGGTCTGGATCGCTCGCCGATGTTCACCGGGGTTATCGAGGGAACAGGTCCCAGGTATTGCCCTTCGATAGAGGACAAAATCACCCGATTTGCCGATAGAGACTCACATCAGATCTTTATTGAGCCGGAAGGTCTGGACACGTTTGAGGTTTATCCGAACGGAATTTCCACCAGCTTACCGTTTGACGTTCAATTGCAATTTGTTCGCTCGATCAAAGGGTTTGAAAATGCACACATTACTCGCCCCGGTTACGCAATCGAATACGACTATTTTGATCCACGCCAGCTCAAATCGTCATTGGAAACAAAACACATCGAAGGCCTGTTTTTCGCGGGTCAGATCAACGGCACTACCGGATACGAAGAAGCGGCGGCACAGGGCTTAATCGCAGGATTAAATGCCGCCAGAAAAGTCCAGCAAAAAGACGCCTGGTCGCCTGGTCGGGAGGAAGCGTATATTGGTGTGATGATCGACGATTTGATCACCCGAGGCACGCAGGAGCCTTACCGCATGTTTACATCCCGTGCTGAATATCGCCTGATCCTGCGCGAGGACAACGCCGATCTACGACTGTCAGAATTTGGGCACAGGCTGGGGTTGTTGTCGGACGAGCAATGGCAGCGAGTCTCAGAAAAACGTTCGGTTATCGACAAAGAGCTAGTCCGAATGAAAAAAAACTGGGTGCATAATACCTCTCAAGCGGCAGAAAAAATAAACCAGTACCTGTCCAAACCGCTGACCAGAGAGTACTCGCAGCTCGACCTGCTCAAACGACCCGAGTTGACCTATGCTCGTCTCGAAGCGAGTATCGATGATATAGGACTGAGCGAAAAGGGCGAAAAGTTAACGGCGGCGGAAAAAGAGCAAGTCGAAATTCAGGCAAAATATGCCGGTTATATTAACCGCCAGCTGGAAGAAGTTGAACGAAACAAAAAACAGTTTGACCAACCGATCCCGCCAACTTTGGATTATGCGCTGATCAGCGGCTTGTCTGCCGAGTTAATACAAAAACTGACCCAGACCAGGCCGCAGACCATTGGCCAGGCCAGCCGGATCGCGGGTATGACCCCGGCCGCGATTTCGCTGCTTTTAATAACCTTAAAAAAACACCAGGTCAAACTGGCCGGTCAGGGTTAACGGTTTTGCATACGCCAAAAAATGCCAAAGCTGTTTTATCCAGTGGAGCCAAAGAATTAGCACTCGATTTAAATGAACACCAGCTAGACCAGTTGGTGTTACTGCAACAAGAGTTGCTCAAGTGGAACCACACATTCAACCTGACCGCCATTACCGACCCGCTCGAATCGCTGAAACTTCATTTTTTGGATAGCCTGGCCATAGCGCCTTTGTGGCGCTTTGAAAAAACGCTGGACGTTGGTACTGGCGCCGGGTTTCCTGGCCTGCCGCTGGCAATTGCTTTGCCTCAATATCGATTTCACCTGTTAGATAGCAACGGTAAAAAAACTCGCTTTATTCGCCAGCAGGCGCATCAACTTGGCCTGAGCAATATCACCGTACACCACAGCAGGGTGGAGTTGCTTAAAAAGCCGCTGTTTGATTGCGTCGTGTCCAGAGCATTTGCCAGCGTAAACGACATGCTGGAGTTGAGCGCGCACCTGCTTAAACCGGGAGGTCGCTGGATGGCGATGAAAGGCGCTATGGCAGCCGAGGAAATAGAACAACTACCAGCGACAACCCGCTTGCTGCAATGTCACTTGTTATCTGTTCCCGGTCTTAATGCAGAGCGGTGCCTGCTGGAGTTGGGTAGACGAAATGATTGATCCCTGTGGCGATCAATCTATAATGGATGGCTCGCTGGACAGTCCGGGTTAATGATAAGCCCCTTTGAGCCAAAGTTTAGCCAAAACAAAATTAAACAAATTCAAGGCGTTAGAATAAAAGAGACTCTTTTCAACTAGCAAAATTAGAGCGAAGTCAGCGGCAACAAAACCAGTAGAGGTAATTTGTGGGAAAGATTATTGCGGTAACCAACCAGAAAGGTGGTGTCGGTAAGACCACCAGTAGCATTAATATCGCAGCATCGCTGGCGGCGACCAAACGCAAAGTTTTGTTGATTGATCTTGACCCGCAAGGTAACGCCAGTAGTGGCAGCGGCGTTGATAAAGACGAGTTGGAATTTCATATGCTGGACGTGTTGCTCGGGGACAAGTCCGCGTTCGACTGTGTTATTAATGCCGAGCAGGCCGGTTATCATATCTTACCTGCAAATTCCGATCTGGCCGCCGCCGAAGCCCACTTGCTCAACATGGAGCAAAAAGAATCAAGGCTGACAAAAGCCATCGCTTCCATCCGCGACGAATTTGATTACATTTTTATCGACTGTCCCCCTTCGCTGAGTATCTTAACCGTCAACGCGCTGGTTGCCGCCGATAGCGTTATGATCCCGATGCAGTGCGAATATTATGCGCTGGAAGGGTTGCGCGCCTTGTTACAAACCGTCGAGCAAATCACCGAGCATGTAAACCCCGAGTTGGAAATAGAAGGCATCTTGCGCACTATGTACGACCCGAGAAATCGTCTGGCGGTTGAAGTTTCCGGGCAACTGCACCAGCACTTTGGCGACAAAGTGTATCGTACCGTAATACCACGAAATGTGCGTCTGGCTGAAGCGCCCAGCTATGGCCTGCCGGCACTTTTGTATGATCGCCTGTCGCGCGGCGCTAAAGCTTATTTGGCGCTGGCTGGTGAAATGATCAGGCGCCAGGAGTCGATGGCAGATTCTGCCGCTTAAAAAAACGTTCAGGTATGAGCGACACCATTAAGCCGTAAGAAAAACTTTAACCAGACCCAATTAATCAGAGAAAGTTAATGAAGAAAAAATTAGGCCGCTCACCGCTAGACGCATTTTTGAGCAAGCCAAAAAACGATACTAATAAGGCTGGTAGTGAAGCAGTGATCCCAAAAGGAGAGCTTCAAAAATTACCGATCGAATGGTTGCAGCCCGGGCAATATCAGCCACGTAAAATTATGACCGACGATGCACTGGAAGAGCTAGCCAGCTCCATTAAGGCGCAAGGCGTGATCCAGCCGGTGGTAGTCAGGTCGGTCGGCAAAGATAAATATGAAATTATCGCCGGCGAGCGTCGTTGGCGAGCATCGCAATTGGCGCAGCTGGATGAAATTCCCTGCCTGGTCAAAGAGATCCCGGACGAAGCCGCGATCGCGATGGCCTTGATTGAAAATATTCAGCGCGAAGATCTCAACGCCATCGAAGAGGCAGTTGCGATGCAGCGTTTGATGCAGGAGTTTAGCCTGACCCATCAGCAGACAGCTGACGCGGTTGGCAAAAGTCGCACTACCGTGACCAATTTGCTGCGCCTCCTTAGTCTTGCAGAGCCGTGTCGCGTTATGTTGGAACGCGGTGATCTGGAAATGGGTCACGCACGCGCACTTTTATCGCTAGCTAACGATGAGCAGACGCCGGTCGCAAGAACGGTTGTCGCTAAAGGCATGACCGTCAGGGAAACCGAAAAGCTGGTGCGCAAGCATCTATCACCCTTAATTAAAGTGGCGAGCAAAGTTGAAACCGACCCGCACATAGAAAAGCTAGAACGCAGTATCGCGGATAAAATTGGCGCGAGCACGACAATTCAACACGGCGCCAAAGGCAAAGGAAAAATTGCTATTCAATATAATAGCCTGGATGAGTTAGACGGTATTTTACGCCATATGGGAATTGCACAGCTATAACAGTAAAAACTTTTCATCTAAAATAGTGTAACTAACCGAAATTTAATGCGGGGCTGTCCAGCCCCGTTTTTGTTTGAATAGTGCCTTGTTCTAGCCAACCAAACGTAACGAAATAAATAATGTCAGTTGATAATTTACAACAGCTTCAATCATTAACCGCCTGGTCTACTCGCAAGACAACCTTTGTTTGCGTGAACGTGATCCAGGAAACACATGATGTTAAGACTTTTCAGTTGCGAGCCAAGCAAGCGCAGCTGCTTCACTTCAAGCCCGGCCAGTTTATCGGTATCCAGATAGAGATTAATGGTGAGAAACATAATCGCTCTTATACGATCGCTTCCAGCCCGACTCGCCCTCACCTTTTGGAGTTGACGATAAAGAGAGATCCCTTAGGCGTTGTTTCTCCATGGCTACACGATAAATTAATCCAGGGCGCGGAGTTAGAGCTGCGCGGTCCAGCTGGCCGTTTTAATTGTATGGATATAGAAAATGATAAAGTTCTACTGATTTCGGCGGGCTCTGGAATTACACCGACCATGTCCATGTTGAGATTTTGGAGTGATCAGGGGTTGGCTAAAGATATTCAGTTTGTTAATTGGTCGCGCTCTGTACAGGATATTATTTTCAGGCGAGAGTTGGCCCTGATTGATCATTTACACGCAAATATTAATGTAGAAGTGGTTTGCACCAAGCCGGGATTGATGGAAAATTGGTTGGGTAGGCGCGGCCGCATTAATCAGATTTTGCTTGATGATCTTGTGCCCGACCTGAAGCAGCGGACGGTTTTCTGTTGTGGCCCCGAAGGGTTTATGGATCAGGTCAAGGTTTGTCTCTCTCAATCCGGGTTTGATATGGCTAACTATCACGATGAAAGCTTTGACCCTGGCGGCAAGAAAAAAATCAAACGGGACACCGCAAAAGCGGACCATCAACAAACCACAAGAAAACTAGCGACAGGCCCTTTTAATTTAACCTTTAAAAAAACCGGAAAAACCGTTGTTGTCGAATCCAATGAAGTCCTGCTGGAGAGAATTGAAGCCGAAGGCGTCGCGATAGAATCAGCTTGCCGTGCGGGTAATTGTGGTTGTTGTCAGGTCAGAAAAATTTCCGGTGAAACCAAAACAGAAAATGAAGCAGGGTTATTCCCGGAAAGAAAAAAAGAGGGGTTTATTTTGACCTGTACTACCCGAATACAATCTGATGTTGAGTTGGATTTATAGTCAAACTTAGCCATAGTAATACGAAAGACCGATTGTTTTGACTGCTTTTTGTACTAACCAACAAAGCTTATTTAGGATACTAATATGACCAATACGAATAAAATTGCTAAGAGATTCTACGTATTATTACGTTCTATAAAGAAAAAGTATCGTCTACTAAGGGGACAAGAATTTTTTGTTACCAACAAAAATGGACTGAAGTTATTACTTGATTCAAATAACCTTGTTGATCGCCACGTTGATGTTTCTGGTGGTTATGAAAAAAAACAAATCCAAAGATTATCTGAACTAATGGCCAAATATAAGATAAAAAAATTTGTCGATATCGGTGCTCACTGGGGGCTCTACTCATTAACGCTTTCCAAAGAGAAGTCGTTGGAACCTTTAGAAGTGGTCGCTTTTGAACCAGATAGAATCAACCGCTATCAATTCTACGCTAACCTATTTCTTAATCGAATGGAGAATGTCGTTGTTAAGGGGTGTGGGTTATCCAGCGAAAACGGTAGTATCAGTTTTCTTCGTAATAAAGGATACAACAGAGGAGCCAATAAGATTAACCGCGATGGCGAACACGAAATCAAGATTGTTAAAGGAGACGATGTCCTGCCATTCAAAAATGAGAAGCTGGCGTTGAAAATTGATGTCGAAGGGCATGAAGTTGAGGTGGTTAGCGGGTTGAAAAATATATTATCGAATAACCAATGTGTATTGCAGGTCGAATGTATGGGTGAGGCGGAAGCCAGGTTGGGCTCATTGCTGGGCTCGGACTATCAATATCTGGGTGCTATCGATCATGACCATTATTTTTCAAATTTTTCTAATTGAGCCACTCCAGAATAGAGTTTTTTGCAGCCCTTGTTTCAATGACACCGTTAATAGCATAGATCCAGAGAGGCCTGTTCGATAGCCGCCCATTCAAACTAAATGTTAATTAACAATAAGTTAGCGATCGATTTTAGCGTCTTAAAGCACCACCGAATACCCAGCTAACAGGTGTGCTTGGCAGTTTGCGCATGACCACCATCATTAAAGCTGGAATTATCCCCCCAGAGCACTTGCTAATAAAGGCGTTGATCTCTATAATTTGCGCCGCATTAATGTGGTTGTTTTTTGCGCTTTAGCGGGCGTAGCAAAGCTAAATCGCTCGCTTTTGTAGAGATTAAGGCTGAAATAAAAGGTAGCACTTAGAGAATGGGGCACCCCTTAATCCGGCGAGGATACCAACAAGCCAAAAAATTACTGTTGATACAGGCGGTTATTTTAGTTGCTATAGCAACAACCGGCTTGTTTATAGAATTTAAGATAGCAATGGCTTTGCTGTCGGGCGGAATGGCAGTTTTTATAGCAAACAGCTTTTTCGTTTATATGGCATTTTCAAGATCGGGCGCACAAGCGAACAAAAAAGTCGTCAGCGCTTTTTACCTTGGGGAAACCGTCAAAATTATTTTATCGGCAGGCCTGATTATCGCTGCCTTTTTGCTTTTACCGGGATTTGAAGTTTTCGTCCTGGTTGGATATGTAGCGGCGCTACTGTCACAATGGTTAGCGCCAGTCATTATCAAAACTTATTAGAAACAGGACTTTTGAGTTTATGAGTGCAGAAACAAGTACTGGTTATATCAAGCACCATCTGCAAAACCTGCAGGCGTGTTCAACCGAAAGTGGTTGGGCGTTTAATACTGCCGAAAACCCGCTTCTGTGTAAGGGAGATTTCTGGGCGTTTAATGTCGACACGCTGGGTTTTTCGTTGTTTCTCGGTTTGACTTTTCTCTGGATATTTCGACGTGCCGCTAAAAAAGCGACTACTGGCGTCCCAGGTAAGTTCCAATGTTTCATCGAGTTAATTATCGACTTTGTCGACACCAACGTAAAAGATACTTTCCACGGGCGCAACAAAATGATCGCGCCGATGGGGTTGACTATTTTTGTGTGGGTTTACCTGATGAACCTGATGGATTTGATCCCGGTTGATTATATCCCCGGTCTTGCCTCTCTAATGGGCGTACCCTATTTAAAAATTGTCCCTAGCACTGATGTGAATATTACTTTCGCCATGTCGCTGTCTGTGTTTGTTCTGATTTTATTTTACAGTATCAAGGTAAAAGGGATTGGCGGTTTCACCAAAGAGCTGACGCTTAACCCGTTTAACCATTGGGCGGCCATACCTATTAACCTGGTGCTTGAAGGTGCCGCGCTGCTCGCCAAGCCAATTTCATTATCCCTGCGTTTATTCGGAAATATGTACGCCGGAGAGCTGATTTTTATTCTGATTGCATTGATGGGGTACGCGCAACTTCCACTACACTTTGGGTGGGCGCTACTACACTTATTGGTTATTTTCCTGCAAGCTTTTATCTTTATGATGCTGACTGTGGTTTACCTCAGCCTGGCGCACGAAGATCATTAATTATTCATTTACTTTATAACTTTAAACTTAACTATTCCTAATTAGGAGAACAAAATGGAAACAGTAATCGGCTTTACCACAATTGCAGTGGCTATCCTTATCGGTCTTGGCGCACTTGGCGTTGGTATTGGTATGGGTCTTTTGGGTGGTAAATTTCTGGAAAGCGCTGCGCGTCAACCAGAGCTGGCGCCTATGCTCCAGGTTAAAATGTTTATCGTTGTTGGTCTGTTGGATGCGGTAGCGATGATCGGTGTGGGTATTGCGTTGTTCTTCACTTTTGCCAATCCTTTTGTTGAGCAATTAGCAGCAGTTACAGCAGGTTAATCAATCTCACGTCCTTTTATTAACCGACATTAGAGGAGATTGCCGTGGATTTTAATGCAACCCTGATAGGCCAGACGATAGCGATGATTTTCTTCGTCTGGTTTACGATGAAATATATTTGGCCATTACTCGACGCTGCAATTACCGAGCGACAGGAAAAAATTGCCGAAGGGTTAGCTGCAGCGGACCGTAGTCAGCAGGATCTAGAGCTGGCGCAAAAAAAAGCTGCAGAAACCATGCGCGAAGCCAAAGACAAAGCGGCGGAATTGCTGGATCAAGCCAAAAAGCGTCACGCTGAAATTGTAGATTCAGCCAAAGACGACGCTCGTAGCGAAGCTGAAAAAATCAAGGCTGGCGCGCAGGCAGAGATTGAGCAGGAAGTTCACCGTGCTCGCGAAGAGCTACGCAAGCAGGTTTCAGTATTGGCTGTGGCTGGCGCAGAAAAAATTCTGCAACGAAGTATCGATGCTTCTGCCCAGGCAGATATTTTAGATAGCTTAGTTGCTGAACTTTAATAAGAATGAAGGTGGCCCATGGCTGAATTAACAACACTAGCAAGACCTTACGCCAAAGCGGCGTTTGAGCATGCACTGGAAGCAAAGCGGTTGGGCGAATGGTCCGATATGCTGGCGCTGGCGGCTCAGGTTGTAAGCGACGAGGCAATGCAACAGCTATTACAAAGCCCTCATTTTAGCAAAGAAGAGCAAGAAGACGCGATGTTGAAAGTTTGCGAAGGTAAACTGGATGCAGGTGGTATCAATTTTATCAAGTTGTTGGCACAAAATGGGCGTCTCCTGGCCTTACCTGAAATTGAAGTGTTGTTTAACTTCTTGCGTAGCGAGTTTGAGAAAACTATCGAAGCGCAGGTCACTTCAGCAACAGAGTTAAATGAGCAGCAAATTACCCAGTTGAAAGAAAAGCTAGCGGCCAACCTTGGTCGCAAGGTGGACGTTAGCGTTGAAGTAGACGCTGATCTGTTGGGTGGTTTGATTATTCAAGCAGAAGATTTAGTCATAGATGGCTCGGTTCGCGGTAAGCTGGCCAAACTGTCTGACACTTTGAACGTATAAGGAACGCAGAGCATGAGTATGCAACTGAATCCCTCAGAAATTAGTGAGTTGATCCGAAAAAGAATTAACGAATTTGAAGTAGTTTCTGAAGCAAGAAACGAAGGTACTATTGTCAGTGTTTCTGACGGTATCCTAAAAATTCATGGCCTGGCCGAAGTAATGCAGGGCGAAATGATCGAATTGCCCGGCGGAAAATACGGCCTGGCTCTTAACCTTGAGCGCGATTCAGTTGGTGCGGTAGTTCTTGGAGACTACTCTGACATTGTTGAAGGTCAGAAAGCCAAGTGTACCGGCCGTATTCTTGAAGTGCCTACCGGTGAAGCAATGCTTGGCCGTGTTGTCGACGCTTTAGGTAGTCCAATTGACGGAAAAGGCCCAATCGAAGGCGCAACTTACGCGCCGGTCGAAAAAGTAGCGCCTGGCGTAATCTCTCGTAAATCAGTTGATCAACCGGTACAAACCGGATACAAATCCGTTGACGCTATGATCCCGGTTGGTCGTGGTCAACGTGAGTTGATCATCGGTGACCGTCAGACAGGTAAAACTGCTTTGGCGATTGACGCAATTATCAACCAGAAAGGCACTGGCGTTAAGTGTGTTTATGTCGCTATCGGCCAGAAAGCGTCAACCATTGCCAACATAGTACGCAAACTGGAAGAGCACGGCGCAATGGCACACACAATCGTGGTTGCGGCAACGGCTTCAAATTCGGCAGCACTTCAGTTTATTGCGCCATTCGCCGGTTGTTCAATGGGTGAATATTTCCGAGATAACGGCGAAGATGCTCTGATTGTTTATGATGATTTAACCAAGCAAGCCTGGGCTTATCGTCAAATTTCCCTGTTGCTTCGCCGCCCACCGGGCCGTGAAGCCTATCCGGGCGATGTTTTCTACTTGCACTCTCGTTTACTTGAGCGCGCTGCAAGAATCAACGCGGAACACGTTGAAAAAATTACCGATGGACGCGTTAAGGGTCAGACCGGCTCTTTAACTGCGTTGCCGATAATCGAAACTCAGGCTGGAGATGTTTCGGCGTTTGTACCGACTAACGTGATCTCTATCACCGACGGCCAGATCTTTCTGGAAACCGATTTGTTCAACGCCGGTATTCGACCAGCGGTTAACGCCGGTTTGTCTGTTTCTCGAGTTGGTGGTGCAGCGCAAACCAAAATCGTTAAAAAACTGGGCGGCGGTGTTCGTCTGGCGTTGGCTCAATATCGTGAACTGGCGGCTTTTGCTCAGTTTGCTTCCGACCTGGATGATGCGACGCGTGAGCAGTTGGAACACGGTCAGCGAGTGACCGAATTGATGAAGCAAAACCAGTACGCGCCTATGTCAGTTGCGCAAATGGCTGTTTCCTTATTTTCAGCTGAAAAAGGTCACCTCAAAGATGTTGAGTTGAACAAAATTCAGGACTTTGAAGCGGCTCTGCTCGACCATATGAGCAGCAGCGAAAAAGCGCTGATGGATAAGATCAACGAATCTGGTGATTACAACAAAGATATCGAAGCGGCTTTAGAAGCGGCAATCAGCAAATTTAAAGAAACGGCTACCTGGTAGCATAACCCTCCCTCTCCTTTCTAGGAGAGGGTAGGCGAATATTTGAAACGTTAACTAATTACTGGAACAGTCTATGGCGGTCGGAAAAGAAATTCGTACCAAGATTGGAAGTATTAAAAATACTCAGAAAATTACCAGTGCAATGGAAATGGTCGCTGCCAGCAAAATGCGTAAAGCGCAGGATCGAATGGAAGCAACCAAACCCTACGCCGAAAAAATTCGCGGCGTGATTGGCCATCTGGCAATGGGACACACTGAGTATAAGCACCCCTACATTATCGAACGGGAAATTAAGCGCGTTGGATTTATTATAGTTTCAACCGACCGCGGTTTGTGCGGGGGCTTAAATACTAATCTTTTTAAAGAAGCGCTCAAGTCTATGCAGAATTGGCAATCGCAAGATGTCGAACTGGATTTGTGTTTGATTGGCTCAAAAGCGG
>Ga0316209_1001251_pt1 | contig 28524 bp, 19 predicted proteins | sample 6monopyrite_MG_FD_204945 | JGI IMG/M metagenome (GOLD analysis project Ga0316209, IMG submission 204945) | Microbial mat bacterial communities from mineral coupon in-situ incubated in ocean water Damariscotta River, Maine, United States -... | ecosystem: Environmental > Aquatic > Marine >...
CCGCAAACGCGGCGCAGAGCATCAAGACGCAGGTCCGCATTTCAGAGGGCGAGGCCTTCTTCCCCAGCACCTCAAGCCCCGGGACGGGGCTCGGGAAAACCATCGCCGCGCCCGGCGATGTCGACGCCGACGGGACACAGGACCTCGTGTTCGGATGTTGCAACGTCTGTGGCTTCTACCCCCCCGCGCGACTCTTCACTGAATTTCTAAACGATGAGGGAAGCCCCGCCGCGGCTCCGCAAACCTCTCCGCCGATGGGCGGCGGCTTCTTCGTCGATTCGATCACGGCGATCCCCGACCGAGACGGCGACGGTCGAAACGATCTCCTGATTGGAACCCATCTCGAAGGAAGCTGCGTAGCGGACCGGGTTTGGATGCTCTTTCTCAACGCCGATGGATCGGTCAAATCGAATTTCGTGGAATACGGTGACGGGCTTCCCGGCGGCTTCCCCGCTGGCCTCCTCGACCCCCTTGATGCGGATGCCTTCGGGTCTGAGATTGCCTGGCTCGGCGACATCGACGGCAATCCCGCGACGATGGAATTCGCGGTCGCGGCGCCAAACGACGACCACGCGTTCATCAACGGCGGCGCCCTCTGGATCGTTTCCATCGACGCCACCAACCAGGTCGTCGCTCAGCAAAAGGTCACCCCCGCTTCGGTCGGCCTGCCGAATTCCACCGCCTTCGCCGACGCGATTGGAGTGCTTGGGGACCTCGACGACAATGGTACGATCGATCTCGCCCTCAGCGACCCGAACTGCTCGGGAACCGACGGCGGCTGCCTCGATATTCTTATGCTGGAACCGAGCCCCGGCCCCGACCTCGTTCAAGCCGTCTCGAGTGTCGTCATCAAGGAAGGCATGAATGGGCTCCCCGCCTCCCTTCCTTCCGGTCATTTCCGTCTGGACTCCTTCGCCTGGCATGTTGACCTGGGTCCGGGTCGCGGGGGCGTACTCGCCGCGGGCGATCAGGATGCGGGGAGCGGCCAGGTCTGGATGATGCACCTGCTGCCGGACGGCACGGTCCGAGATTTCTACACGATCTTCGACGGCGCCGGCGTCGGCGAATCCCTCAATGTCACCTCGACCGACGTAGACTTCGGGTCTTCGGTCGTCTCGCCGGGCGATCTCGACGCGGATGAAGTGCGCGATCTCGTCGTCGGCTCAGAGGGTAGTCAAAGCGCAGTCGGCGGCGGCGGGTCTTCCAGCGAAGGCGCGGTCTTCGTCTTCACGATGATCGACAGCGACTTCGACGGCCTCGACGACAACCTCGACAATTGCCCGGGTGGGCCGGGCATCCTGCCTGCACTCTCGTACAACCCCGACCAGCTCGATAGCGATGGCGATGGCGTCGGCGATCTCTGCGATGTCTGTGTCGATGTCCCCGACCCGCTTCAGGCCGATGTGGACGCGGACGGCCAAGGTGATCTGTGCGAACCCGTCGTGTTAAGCCTTCGACCAACAGGAACGGTCCTGCTCCCGGAATGGGATCTCTTTCTCGAATGCGGCGCGTTTGATGTCGATGAACTGAATATCGCGGTGATTCCGCCGGAGAATTCAGTCAGTCCCCAGTTCACGTTGACGTGCCCCGCAGTGCCTCCGGGTGGCCAATGCGCATCCGTGGATGCGATCAACTCCACCGTCTCTTCGCTCGGACTCGCAGTCCCGGTCGGCGTGCGGGATGATGCCTTTTATCTGCATATCGAAGGAGACGGCGCGAACCCGATCTGCAATGCGCTCGATGTTCCCTCGAAGATCGGCGAGCTTACGACCGGCGGCTCGAACCTCGCCGCGGCTTCACTCTCCGAAGAGGGCATCGAAAGCCCGGGCTTCAACCTCGAAATCGCGGAGACGACGCTCGCGCCGATTCCTGACCTCAACATCGAGCTCGCCGTCGGCGCTGCGATTCCCCGCGCGCGGATCGAACTGGGCCCGGCGATCATCGACGGCGGACGAACGCGCTGGGACGTGCTGCTTCGTGACGCTGGCGAACGTTTCCATCGCGTGAGCTTCGGCCTCGTCGCCCCCGTCGGCACGACCGTGAGTGACTTTGAATTCGTCGGCTGCACGACGCTCACCGCTGAACCCGGCGATGTCCGAAGCTGCAGCGCCGGCGTCGGTCCGACGGTCCAGGCCGCGAACAGTTGGACGGTGGGTCCCACCGCGCAGGGCAGCACGCCCGCCGGACTCCGTGACCATACGATGTATGTCGTTCTCGAAGGAAATCGATTCTTTGGCGCCTTGCCGCGCTACTTGAATCTGCCCGGACAAACGATTCAGCTTGGCACGATCGAGCTTTCGGGCAGCCCGGACGTCGAACCGGCTCTCACCCTCGACGGGATTGAATCGATCGACGATCGCTTCGCCGCCGGCACGATCACGCCCTTTGAAGTTTCCGATTCGGGCGCCGTCACGCCGGTTCTCGATGAGATCGAGTTGGTCGGGGAGTTCAACCCCGCGGAAGACATCGACATCGATGGCATTCAGGACCTCGCGGACAACTGTCCCTTCGTCCCGAACTCGGACCAGGCCGATGCGGGCGGTTTCCTCTCGACGGATGCTGACGCGCAAGGCGACGCCTGCCAATGCGGAGACGGCAGCCTCAATGGCGTCGTCGACGAATCGCTCACGCCGACCGAAGACGACCTGATTCAGATTCGGGACTTCCTACTCGGACGCAGTGATCCCATGGATGCTCCGATCATCGCGGAACGATGCAGCGTCGCAGGCACCCCCGATTGCAACATTCGCGACCTGGTGCTCCTTCAGCAGGCCTTTGATGCTTCTGTCGCGGCGGAGTCGCGATGCGATGCGGCGCTGGCCCCGGCTCCCTGATTCGACGCTGCCCTTCACACGCTCGATTGATTAGGCTCCTCGCTATGCCGTGCATCCGCGCCCGTCTGGGTCGCCTGTCGATCGCCCTCGTGACCGCGATGATCTTCGCAGGTACGGCAGCGCATGCGCAAACGGCGCTTGTCCTCGATGGGACCCTTCCCAACGGGCGAACAGACGACCTAACGGTCACGCAGTCGGGCCCGCTCTACGTCATCGACGAAACGATGGGCGAGTCTCGCGGGCCCAACCTCTTCCATAGCTTTCGCGACTTCTCGATCGGCCAGAACGACACGGCTCAGTTTCAGGCAGGACAGCCCTTCGACCGCGTTCTTGTGCGGGTGACGGGGGGACAGCGCAGTGATGTTCGGGGAACCCTCCGTTCAAGCGTGACCCGTGCCGGCGGGGGCGGCGCAGACCTCTTCGTGCTCAACCCGTCCGGGATCCTGATCGGCGGTGGTGCTTCGATCGACGTCCCCGGGAGCCTCTACCTTTCGACGGCACACACCCTCTCCTTTGACGACGGCCTAACGCTCGACCTGATGAATCCCTCGGCGCCCGTCCTCAGTATGGCGGCACCCGAATCCTTCGGCTTTCTCGGCGGTACGCCTGCGGCCGACGTGGCGTTCGTCGAAGAGAGCGGAAGTGGCTTCCTCTCTCTCGCCTTCGCCCCGGGCGAGACGGTGGCGGCGATCGGCGGGCAGGTCCGCATCGAAGGCACGGCAAGTTCGAGCGTCGACTTGATCGGAGCCGGCAGCCGCATCGGGCTCGTCGCGACGGGCAGCGCCAACTCATCGGTCGATGTTGGGACGCTCGAAATCACTACCGCGGAGCCGGCGCAACTCGGGCGTATCCGTATCGCCGACAACGCACGACTCAACGGGTTCGATTTCGGAAACCCCAACGCCGACCAGGGGCAGCTCATCATTCGCGGCGGACGCCTCGAGATGGACGGGTTTGCGGCGGCGGAGTTTGGCGGAAACGCCGGAATCGATACGGCCATTGATATCGAGGTCGAAGAAGCGATCTTGATCGAAGGAACGAGCTTCCTCGTCGTCGGAAGCCAGGGCGCAAACCCGGCTGGCAAGGCGCGACTCGAAGCGAATCGAATCGAAATTCGCGACGTGGCTTCCGGCGTCTACAGCGGAAATTTCGGGACAGGCACCGGCGCGGACATCGAAGTCCGCTCCGAGGTCTTGATCCTCGATGATGGAGCCACCCTCGAAAGCAGCGGGACCGCGCTCAGCCCCTCCGGATCAATCCTGCTCGACGTTGCGGACGTCGAGGTCGACGACGCCTCGAGCATTCGCCTCCTCGGCGATGCCGACAACGTGACTCCCCCCACGCTTCGGATTGGTCGTGGACGCGGAGCCGGCCAGGTTCTCGTCACGGGCGGGAGCGTCATCCAAAGCCAAACACGATCGTCGAGCGGCGGCGCCCCACTTCGGATTGAGACCGGCCGACTCGAAGTCGTCGATGGAGGCGTGATCGAATCATCCACGGTCGCGGCGGCGAGTGGCGATGCCGGCGCAATCACGATTGACGCCGATGAAGTCCTCGTCTCCCGTACTTCACCCAGCAACACACCCGGATTCATCGCAACCGCTTCCCAAGCCGGTTCCCTCGGAAACGGCGGCGACATTTTCATCGACACGGACACATTGCGTGTCGAGAATGGCGGCCAGATTTCAACGACGACCGAGGGCCGAAACGCAGGCAATATCCAGATCGACGCGAACGCGGACGTCGTCCTGACCGGCGACGACGGGGGGACCAACCCATCCGGCCTCTTCAGCCGGGCGCTCGCTCCTGGCAATGGAATGAGCGGCACGATCAACGTTGAGGCCACGCGCATTCTTGTCGAGAACGGAGCCACGATTTCAGCGATTAGCAGCAGTGCCGGCGGGTCGGGATCCATCCTGCTCGATGCCGACGAATCGATCGAGATTCGCGGTTCGGGGACAGTGGGCTCCCTGGTCTCGAGCCAAACCCTGGACGGCATCGGCGGAAATATCACACTCGAAGCACCCCGGGTGATGATCGAAAATGGCGGGGCGGTCGACCTAACGACACGAAGTAGCCAGCTCGGCGGTCGCCTATCGATTGACGCCGATGAACTGCTCGTGCGAGGAGATGGCGCCGGACGCCCCGGGAGCGCCACCCTCGCCGCGATCTCCGAGAGCACCGGAGACGCGCAGGGGATCGACATCCAGGTCACGGGAAACGTCGAGATTCGCGATGGCGGATTGATCACGAGCCGTGCCGAGTCCAGTGGTGAAGCCGGCGACGTTCGGATTACTGCGAATGACCTCATCATCGAAAGCGGCGGGCAGATCGAGACTCAAGCGCTGTCCCCTTCGACCGCCAATGCGGGAAGCGTGCTCGTCGATACGACCGGCGAGATCCTCATCGATGGCGCAGAGAGCAGCATCACCACCGACGCCGCGCTCGCGCTTGGGGGCAATATCGATTTGCGGGCAGGCCAACGCGTCACCCTCAACGATGCCGAGGTGACCGCAAGCGTCGGCGCAGGAACCGGCAATGGCGGGAACGTCACAATCGAGTCGCCGCTGATCATCCAAAACGCAGCAGCGGTCTCCGCCACCGCCGCGGCGGGTAATGGCGGCGACATCACCTACACGACGTCCCTCTTTGTCGAGAGTGCGGATGCCGTGCGCGACGCGAGTTCGATCGCCGGCGTGGATGGCGAAATCTCGTCGAGCGTTCCAGCGGAAGACCTATCGGCTCAGCTCATCATCCTCGACGCGGAGCTCCTCGCAGACGAGGACCGAATCCGACGAAACTGTGCCAGCAGGAGCCAGCGGATCGGTAGCCTCACGATTCGGAAAGGCGTGGATACGCGACGTTTTGATTCCGACGAGCTCCAGATCGGGTCTGAACGAGATAACCACGAGACCGATCGCGCGGAACCAAGTGGAGAGAACCCATGCGGCGCGCGTTAGTCGGGCAGAGGACATCGCGTCTGACGCTACGATCTTTGGCCGCCCGCGTAGGCCGGGGGATTCTCGCGGCCCTTTTCGTATGGATCCTCTTCATCGGGCACGCCTCGGCGCAGCAAGATGAGCGTCCTTCCAATCGACGCGCCCCCCTCCCCCTCCCAACGTCCCCGTCGCCCGCCCCACTTTCCACTGACGGAGCGGAAACCACCGAGCCCTCCACCGATCGGCTCGCGACGGGCCTTCGGCTCCGCGTCACGGGCTTCGACTTCGAGGGCAACACCGCATTCTCGGATGATGAACTTCGCACAAGCCTGAATGATCTCGTCGGTCAGAGTCTCGACACCGAGCGCCTGTTGGCCGCCCGAGATCGCCTGACACAGCACTACGTCGACGCGGGCTACGCGACCTCCGGCGCGATCTTGCCGGACCAGGTTCCCGTCGATGGTCGAGTCCGATTCAAAATCATCGAAGGGCGACTCAGTCATATCAGAGTTGAAGGAACCGATCGGTTCTCGAGGAGCTACTTCGCCGACCGGCTGAGCGAAGTGGGCCGCGCACCTGTGCTCGTCCCGCGCCTCGAAGAGGCGCTCCGATTCCTTCAGGAAGACCCGCTCATCGAGCGTGTCACGGCGCGCCTCGAACCCGGGACGACACGTGGCAGCAGCCAACTTCATCTCACGATCGAAGAAGCGCGCCAGGAAAACTTCGAGCTCATCGCTGCGAACGACCGATCCCCCTCGATCGGAGAAGAGACGGGGCAGTTCCGGCTCGCGGTCGCCAACCTCACGGGACATCGCGATCGATACCAGATCACCGGATGGTTCACCGAAGGCCTACGCGACATCGAAGGCCGCTTCGCCCATCCGATCAACCGCTGGGATACCCGCGTCGAAGCGAGAGTCCGGTACACCGAAACCGAAGTCGTCGAGTTCCCCTTTGACCCATTCGACATCGAGAGCAAGTCACTCAGCGTCTCCCTCGGTCTCTTTCAACCCGTCTACCGAACGAAGAACCACGCGGTTGATATCGGGATTCGCGGAGATTGGCGCCAAGGCGAGTCTACGCTCTCGGGCCGTTCCTTCTGCTTCCAGCCGGAAGTCACCGACTGTGACCCGACCATCGCGGTCCTTCGACTCATCGGCCAATGGAATTGGCGCGACACAACGAACGCGCTCTCCTTCCGTTCGACACTCTCGATCGGAACCGATGCGCTCGGTGCCACAAAGAGTCGAGGAGGCCGACCCGGCGGCGAGTTCGTCGCCTGGCTGGGACAAGCTCAGTACACCCGTGCGATGCCGCTCCGTTCGCTGCTGATCTCGCGGATCAATTTTCAACGCACGGAAGACGCGCTGCTCTCCTTCGAACGAATCGCGGTGGGCGGCGCGAGAACCGTCCGCGGCTATCGACCGAATCAACTCGTGCGTGATTCAGGCCTGGCCGCATCGGTCGAATGGCGCGTGCCCGTCTGGCGCCGCGCGATCGGGCCCAGCTACCTCGACGTCATTCCCTTTATCGATGTAGGCCACGCCTGGAACGAACGCGACGACCGTGGCGATAACACACTCACGAGTATTGGACTGGGCCTAATCGGTCGGCCTCATGAACGGGTCGAAGCCTCCGTCTATTGGGGCACGCGACTCCTCGGCGTCTCCCGCATCGGCAATGGACTCATCGACCATGGCCTCCACCTTCAGGTGACCATCGATGCTTGGTAGCCTCCATCGAATCCCCGGGCGCTGCCGAAGAATGCTCGTGCTGAGCCTTCTCTGCGCACAGACGTTGCTCGCCTCAGCAACGATGGCGACGGAGCTAGCTCCCACTCAGGCCTTGTCAGATGGGAAAAGAACGGAGCTGGCCCGAATCACCGAGAGCGCTCGATCGGTCCGCAGCGCGCTTCGGCGCGACATCTCCCCCGACGCGATCGCAGAGCTCTCGAAAATTGCGGACGTCGCACTCGAACTTCCCGAGGATCCCCGCCTCGGGCCGCTCCTCGTTCACCTTCATCACTCCGCGCTCTTGATCGCAAACCCACCCATCGAAGGCGCCCCGCTCCCCCGACTCGACTCACGCCCGTGGCTCACCCGCGCAATCGAAGTCGCAGGGAACGATCCGGGTGAGGCCGTGCTTCGCGCCCACGCACGACTCGAGCTCGCCCTTCTCGACGAAGCGGCCGGCAACACCAAAGAGGCCCTCGCCGGCGCGCGAGCCGCGGCCTTCGAAGGGGCGTTTACGGAACACGATGACACGCTCTACCGCGCTCGTTGGTTGATCGGGCGGCTTCATCGCGCCGCAGGCGAAGAAGCCGCGGCACTCTCCGCCTATCGAGAAGCCGTCGCGACCCTTGAGAATATGAAAGCCGAGATCGTCGTCCGGGCACAATCGGACGTGTTGTCTTTTCGGCGCGAGGTTGAGCCGGTCTACCGCGGCCTCGTTGATCTCCTCCTCACCGAGGCGGCGCAAGCGGACGAAGAAGAGGGCCAGCGCCTCCTGCACGAAGCGCGTGAGACGATCGAAAGATCTCGCGAAGCCGAACTCCGCGACTACTATCAGGACGAATGTCTCGTCTCCCCCGACAAAAGCCGAACCGACACAATCCCCGGGAGCGTCCTCATCCACCCGATCCGCCTTGACGACCGCGTCGAGATTCTCGTCGGGAGGCAGGGTCGCCTCAGCCGCCACTCGGCCAACGTCTCCCCGGCTGAACTCGAAGCACTGGCTGGACGCTTCCGCCGCGATCTCGAAAATCGGATGACGCGACGTTATGTGCGGACGGCGGAGGCTCTCCATGAGGCGCTGATTCGCCCGGTCGAGAGTCGCCTAGCCGAAATTCCGGTCGATGCCCTGGTCTTCTTCCCCGGCGAGCTATTGCGCAAGATTCCGATTGGGGCACTCCGCGATCCGAAGACGAAGCGCTTCCTGATTCAGGACTACCCCATCGCGGTCGCCCCAAGCCTCGCGCTCACCGATCCACAACCGCTCCAGTTGAACGAAACACGCTTGCTTGCAGCGGGGCTCACCGAAGGCGTCCAGGGCTTTGCTCCGTTGCCGAACGTCCGTCGGGAGATCGAGGCGGTCCGCGGAGAATTCGAGGGGGAATCCTTCGTCGACGAGGACTTCCGAACCCCCGCCCTCGAGGCAGCCATTCAGAGCGTCCCCTACCGCGTACTTCACATCGCCTCCCACGCTCAGTTCTCAAGCGATCCCAGCAAGAGCTTCATTCTCACCTGGGATGACCGAATGCCCCTCGCACAGCTCTCCGACCTTCTCGGTGCTTCACGATTCCGTGCGGATGAACCCATCGACCTGCTCGTCTTGTCGGCGTGTGAAACCGCTGCTGGCGACGATCGTTCAACGCTGGGACTGGCGGGAGCGGCGATCCAGATGGGAGCGCGTAGCGTCGTGGGGTCATTGTGGGCCGTCAATGATGAGGCGTCGTCGCGCTTGATGACGCATTTCTACCGTGAACTCGCAAAGCCTGGAACGAGCCGTGCCGCTGCCTTGCAGGCTGCCCAGGTCTTCCTGCTGGAACAAGATGCCTACGCGCATCCGGTCGACTGGGCCGCCTTCTTGCTGATCAGCAACTGGCTCTAGGCAAGCGGCGCCGATCTCGACGCCTATGGCTTGTAGTTTGGTAGCCTCTCCCTGTGGCACCCAAGCCAAGCGAAACCGATGGCGGTCGTTCCGCCCTGCCCCCGACGAGCGAAATCGTCGAGCGCGCGCTTGCGGGTGATGCGCACGCCTACGCGCGACTTGCGCGAATCGTGACGGGCTACCTAACACGCTGGCGGGCCTATGACTTCCAATCGGATTGGGAAGACATCGTTCAGGAGGTTCTCATCTCTTCGATCACGGCCTGGCGAGAAGGCCGCATCGAGACGGATGCCGCGTTTCAAGCCTACGTTCGACAGGCTGCGCGGTTCAAGTTCGTTGACCGAATCCGTGCCTCGAACAAGGTCAGCTCCGGAGTCGACGCAGAAGAAACACTCGATCGTGACGCCGGGGCGGACTCCGACGGTTGGCCGCCGGGTCGCGCCGAGCGAGAGGAAGCCTCCTATGAAGCGAGAGCAGCGGTTCAGTCGGCGCTCAGTCGCCTCTCGGATCGCGAACGAAGCGCCGTACTCGAAATCCATTTACGAGGGCGAACCTACGAGGAGGCGGCGGCGGTGACGGGCATTCCGCTCGGAACGCTGAAGCGGGATCTTCGCTTGGCCCTCGGGCGCCTTCGGCGCGTGCTTGCGGAGGACCGCGATGCGTAACCGTGGTTCAAGGCGATTTCAGATCAATCAAACCGCCAATCGCGCAGCGATTTTCGCATTGCGAGCGAATCGGTTGGACCGATTTGGGCGCACTCGTCGATCGTATATACACGAGCCGGCCCGTCCGTCTGCGTTGGGCTTCGAAGGGAACGAGCAATGAGCTGCAGACGTGCTCATGAGATCGATGTAGAGGACTTTCTCCTCGATGGGGGTGCGCCCCACTTCGACGAGTTCCGTGCCCACTTCCCCACGTGCTCGGCCTGCAGCGACGCCGTAAATGGCTGGGCCGTGCTCGAAGATGCCCTTCGTCGTGAATTCGAACCCGAACTCGCCCTCGACGATGGTCACCCGACACCAGCTGACTTGGCCGGCTATGCGCGCAACCCGAGCTACGAGGGTGGAACTCTCGCGCCTGAAACTCGGTTGATTGCCGCGCACGTGGATCGATGTCCGGCCTGCCAAAATGAAACCGCACTCCTTCGCTCCTTCGATCCGTCCGCGCTGCGGGCGGCGACCGGGGACAGCATCGCTTCGGCTCAAACCGCTCCCGAGCAATCTGGCCTGCTGGATGGGCTTCGCGAGTGGGTCAGCTCGATCGCGGGAGCGCTCTTCGAGCCGGGTCCCGTACGTTGGGCCGCGCCCGCGATGATCGTGGTCGTTGCCGCGATTGGCATCCTCACATTGCGTGCGTCGGCTCCGACGGAGCGACAAGAGGGTCCACTCGTCGCGCGAAGCGAGGTCGTCCCGCCGAAAGATCCGCCGGCCCTTCCACCGGACGAACCCTCTCGCATCGCTCACCAAGAGCCCGCGCCCGTACCGACAGAGCCTGAACCGCTGCCTAACACGGGCCCCTCCGAATCACCCCACCCACGCCCGATCGTCGAAGTTGCCGAAGCGCCGGTCGCCCCGCCGCCGGAAGAGGTACGACCGGATCGCCCAACACCACAACTTCCCACAGCGGAGGAGCCCTCCCACGAGATCGTTCTACTCGCCTCACTCGACGCGCTTCCGCCTGCCTATGCAGCACGCGCGGACGGGCGTGTGGACTGGATGGCGCGTTTCGGCGAAGTCCGAACCGCCAAGCCAGCGGGAACGCCTGAAATTCTGCCCCTCGCGCCACGCGATCATGTTGGCGAGAGCCTCGATCACTCGCCGCGGCTCTGGTGGCGCATCGATCAACCGAGCGACGCCAATGTACTCATCACGATCACGACGGCGGACGCAATCGACCCGGCCTTTGAGAAGGTGATTCTGGCCCCGATCGCTGCGGGCGAGCAACTGCTCGATCTCGCGGCGGAGGGGATCTCGCTCGAACCCCGAATCGACTACCGCTGGCTCATCGCCCTCGAACTCGACCCCGATCGCCCCAGTCGAAACCCAATCGCAACCGGTGCACTGCGCGTGCTCCCGGCAGACGATTCTCGCCGCGCCCAACTCGATGCTCTGCCCGCGGCGGAGCGTGGGCACGCGCTCTCGGCGGCCGGAATCTGGTACGACGCGTACGACTTCTTCGCGACGCTTGCACAGTCGCATCCCACGTCGAGAGCGGCGGCACATCGCGATGCGCTCGCGGCGTCGATCCGTCCTGCGCCCTGATCAGACCCTACGGCGGTTCGCTGCGAGCGTCCCGAACGCGACGATGACCAGGCTCACGGCGAGGATGAACATGCCGGGCGATGTAAGGCCCGGAACGAGCTGCGGTGGCCCCGGACGGCCCGGGACAGCGACGATCTGCCGGACCCAGCCATCCTGCTTGTTGAGCACGAAGATCTCGCCGCCAGGCCCCTCGCCCCAGCGTAAATCCGTGCGACCGAGCCCCGCATTGCCTGTCGCGTCGCGCAGAAAAGTTCGGAAGGACTTGTCGACGCCGCCGTCGCGAATCAGCACCTCTTGGTAGGGCGCGAGACGTCCGTCGTCGAAACTCGCGATCGCGGTCAGATCCTCGCGTTCGACCAGGTCGTTTACGTGGACAGCGAAGATTGGCCCCGGGCTATTCGCGAAGTCCGCAAAGAGGAGCGATCCAGAGAGCGCCGGCAGCGCCGCTCCCCGATAGATCGGTCCGCCCACGATGGCGGCGTTGCCCGTCAGCCCGTCGCTGAATTGATCGTATTGGGCGACCGGGTATCGATAATCGTCGGTTGGATGCGTGGGCGGAAGCGGGGAGACCGTTGTCGTGCTCACGTACGTGAAAGCCCCCTCACGATCACGCCAGCCGTAGTTCCCCCCTCGCCTAACGATCGAGAGTTCTTCAACGACGCCCTGCCCAATGTCCGACACGTAGAGACGGCCCGTCAGGCGATCCCAATTGAATTTGTGCGGGTTCCGGAAGCCGTAGGCCCAGATCTCTGCGAGCCGATCCGGTGTCCCCGCAAATGGATTATTCGTCGGCACGGAATACGCGCTCCCCCCCGCGGCGAGGGGATCAATCCTGAGGATCTTGCCGTGCGGATAAGGAACCGGCGTCGCATCGATATCCTGGCCGACATCGAAGGGGTCGCCCCCTCCCCCGCCATCCCCGAGTGAGACAAAGAGCAGACCGTAGTCGGGATGGCCCGGAGTCTTCGTCGGGTCGAATCCCAGGTGGCCCGAGTTGTGGTTGCCGAAGGGTTGGCCAACGCGCATGACTTCGCGATAGGAGCCGAGATCGACCGCACCGTTCGGAAGCAGCGTCCATTCTGAGAGGATCGTCTGATGTTGAATCGTGCTGGGGGAATCGAACTCGGCAGGTCCCCCAACAGGAAGGGAAGAAGCCGTCCGGCTGAGCGTGACGTAGAGCTTTCGGTATCCCGCCGCAGCGGGGTCATCGATGTCTGGATGGAATGCGATCGACCGAACACCCGCCTCGAATCCAAAGTAGAAGTCGGCGACGGCGGTCGACAGATCGAGAAAGACGTTGGGCGTCGGCGTTGCCGCGGCGGGGTCGAAGGAGTAGATCGGGCCGCGCTGATCGATGACGTAGGCGAGTCCCGTGACGTCGCTGTAGACGACCTGTTCGAGCCGAGGCGGAGACGAATCGCTATCGGGAATCTGAACGACATCGGCGAGTTCGATCGCCCAGCTCGCGACGGGGGCCGAGATCGGAATCGGGTGGGTCGTGCTCTGAGCGTGGGACGAACCCGCGAGCAGAAGGAGGCAGGCTGCCCAGACCGCGATTCGCGCGGACGGTCTTCGACCAAAGCCGATCGCACCCTCGTCGTTGACCATCAGAGTTCCGCCGCCTCCTGGCGTCCGCGGTCGCCGAGAATTCCCTGACAGCCTTCGATGCCATCGTCGGTCGCGAGTCCCGCCGGCCGCAGCACTGTGGCGACGTTCATGTCGGCCACGATCCGGCGAAGACCGACCCGGAGCTGGCGATCGTTCGTAACGCCGGAATCCGGATGCGCGATCCGGTCGCGCTTCGAATAGCGCAGCAGCGGCTTCCCACTCAGGGAATCGCGAAAGAGCATCGTAACGACGAGGTCCACAAGATCCGGAGCATGTGCGCCCGTCTCAAGATCGAGCGCATCGACATCCATCTCGACCTCCATCACGCATCGATCCGGTGCGTCCTCCATTGGAACTTGCGCCGCTTCCGTAGCCGACACGAGTGAACCGGAGAGCATCGAAAGGAACGCGCTTTCCGCCGCGCGCGTGAGCCGCATGGAGCCCTCCCGATAGTCGAGTCGGCTATCGCGAATCAGCAGCGCGTCGTAGCCACCGATTCTGTGGTCGCGGAGGAGTTCGAGTACTCCGGGGATGGGGACCTCAACGCGATCCAGATCCGGAAGCGGTCTGAGTCGGATGCGGTCCGACGGGAGATCCGCGGCTGGGTTCGACGTCGAGTCCGCTGGCATCGAAGCGCAGCCCAAATGGACGCTCAGGGCGACAACGAGGAGTCCCAAGCGAGCAGGTGAATCCGAAACGGCCATGCCTCACCTCCGCGTGATGAAGTGAGGATACGACTGAGTCCCGCTGCAGTCATCTGCAAGCCGCACCAGACGACAAACCACCCTTATTCCTGTGACAATCGTCGCGCAATCGAGCTCGTGAGCCCTTTTTTTCGACCGTCAGGCCCCCGTCCACGGGGACGTCATCGCTTCAAAATCGGCCCTGTGCGGCTCATCAATTTGCTCGGGCGACACATACTCCGCGGCGTAACGCAGATAGACTTTCTCACGAACGAAGAGCTCGTGAAGATCGGCGTCGATATGCCCTTCGTCAACCATCTTTGCGAGGATGTCCAACGTCTGAGACAGAGTCTTACCGGGTTTATACGGGCGATCCTTCGCCGTAAGCGCTTCGAATACGTCCGCGAGGCCCAGAATCCGGCCCTGAAGACTTAGGTCTTCATGGCCCAGTCCGTGCGGGTACCCCGTCCCGTCGACATGTTCGTGATGAGCCCCTGCGATCGCGGGGACGTTCCGCATGCTAGGCGGGAAGGGAAGTCGCTCGAGGAGACTGATCGTCGTCACGACGTGACTGTTGATGATCTCGCGTTCGGCATCGTTCAGTGTCCCGCGGCTGATCTTCAGATTATCGATCTCGTCAGTCGTCAGGAAGGGCCGCTCCTCGCCCGCATGATCTCGCCATGAGTAGTGTGCGGCGATTGAATCAACTTCGACCTTCCGCTCGTCACTCATATACTCACCACCGACATTTGTTTTTTCGATGAATGCAATCGCCTCATCGAGTTCGCGCAATCGTTGGCCAACGGTGCCAGATCCTTGAATTCGCTTTGAAGCATCGAAGCCCAACTGCTGAAGCTGCAGATCGCGCCGAATAATCTCTGCGCGAAGCCGGACGAGCTCGACTCGATCAAAGATCTTCTCGAGCTTTGTCGCCTTATCCATCACGTGAATCGGTGTCGCGACCTTGCCGCAATCATGGAGCAGTGCGGCGATCTTCAGTTCATACCGCTCTTCATCGCTGAATGAGAAGTCCTTGAACTTTCCTTGCCCATCTTCGCAAACGGAATTCGTCAAGAGTTCGGCGAGTACCGGCACCCGACGACAATGATCCCCGGTATAGGGACTCTTTTGGTCGATCGCCTCGACCGTGAGCTCGATGAGTCCTTCAAAGAGCCCGCGCATGCTCTCGATCAAGCGAATATTCTCAAGGGCCGCGCCCGCCTGAGCGGACAGCACATAGACCAATTCGAGCTCAGTCGACTCGAGATCCGTGACTGAATCGCGATCGCTGAAGACGACCTCGAGAACCCCTCGCAGCCCATCACTGCCGGCACGAAGCGGAACCAGGAGAACCGATTCCGCAGTGGTCCCGGCGAGTTCATCCACCGCCGACCAGTAGGCCGGCTCGTCCCCTTCGATGCGTTGATGGGCCTGCGCCTCCTCCACCTCAGAAATTCGGCGCACAAACGTCATTCGCTCTCGAAGGGACTCGGTTTCGGTTCGGCCCCCTTCGCCGGTCACCTGCGTGAGCGTCCGCCGTCCCGTTTTTCCATCCTCATCGACCACGAAGAGCGCGACCGCACAAGCCGCCTCCAATTTGAGAATGGCGGGGATGACGAGTTCCGCGACGGTCTCGGCATCGCGCGCTCGAAGGAGCGATTCCGCGGTTTGCCTAAGGCGCTGCATTCGCGCAAAGCTCACTTCGAGTCGGCGGGCCATCGAGTCGATCGATGTCCCCAGGAACTCCAATTCGTCTCCGGAGGAAATCCGTGAGCGGGCGCGGAAATTTCCGTTCTCGATCTCACGCGCGGTCGAGACGAGCGCGGACAACGGGCCTGTTCGAATCCGAATTTGTCGAATGCCGATCACGAGACTGCCCAGAATCGTGAGCGCAAAGATCGTCAGGAAGATCTGAGAAAAGTTCTCGAGCGGCCGGAAGACCGACGCATTCGTCCGAGAGACGCCGACCTCAAGGGGCGATGCCCCGAATGGATTTTTCAGATAGAGCGGCCAAACGACGCCGACGCCGTCACCCAGTGTTGCATTGAGTGCAAAGGGCGTGCGGTGGTCCACACTCCCGGTCGGCGCAACATCGATCGGCACCGTCGCCCCATCGAGCCCGGGTGCAACCCCGAAGATCAGCCGGCCCGCGCTGTCATTGATCCAGTAGGCCTCGCCCTCTCCGACTCGCTCGGGCGCGAACAAGAATCGGTTCTCGAAACGCCCGGAGACGACCACTCCGGCGGAAAGACGAGACAACTGGACGCCGCGCCCCTCGGCACCCTCAGTGAGAGAGGCGAGAAAAGCTCCCCTCGTTAGGTGCGATCGTTCTTCTGCCGAGAGTGATACGGACTCGAACTCCTCGATGAAGACGTGATCAAACGCCTTGAGGATCGATCCACGGGACTCATCGAAGCTCCGTGAATCGATCGTCTCCAGCTGGGCGGCACCAATTGAAATTCGTTCGAGGATCGCCATCGACGCCGTTTTCGCATCTCGGCGAAGCGCGGCAAGCGCGTCGTGTTCGAGCTGCGATCGCGTGCTTATGTACGACACCGTCGAGAAGGCGAGGATCGGCACCGCCGCACACGCCATGAAGACGACCAGCAGGCGCACGCCGAACCGACCGCGGTCTCCAAGGTCGCCGTTCGCAGACTCAGTCATCGCTCAGAATTTCTCGGCCAGGCCGTAGAAGGCGCCGTCCGCAGCTCGAATGATGTCATCTCGACTTGCGGCCGCATTGAGCGGAGGGCGCGACTGACCATCGGGCCCGACGCTGTACAAGTCGTAGTCGCTGTTGATGGGGACGAGGAATCGATCCTTGCGCGCTTTCGCGATCGCGGGTGCCCCGCCCCCTCCCCCGTCGCCTCCGCTCTCCTCTCCCGATGACGATGCCTGCGATTGGGCGCTGTTCCCGGGTGCAGAGACGTGGGGAAGCGACGACCCGCGTGAGGCCATTCCAGGGGGCAGATCTCCCTGAATCTTCAAGTACTGGTACGGATTACCCCACGGATCGACCGTGGCAATTCCGAGCGCGGAAAGGGAGTCGGGAAGCACAGCATCGTCATCCCCCATCGGATCGAGTTGACTCGCAATCCCCCGCAATTCGACAATCGCGCGGGCGGTCCGAGCCCGATCAAGAAACTTCGAGTACTGCACGCCCGCCGTGCCGGCGAGCACGCCGATGATCGCGATCACGATCGAGAGCTCCACCAACGTAAAGCCATCGATCGTCGATCTCCTGGACGAACCTCGTCGCGATGCTCTCACGTCTGGACCTTCGGCGCGGCCGCCGGGTCATCCTCCGACACGCCTTTGAGAACCGCTTCGACTTCGGCAAGGATCCGATGACTCGCTCCCTGCGCGGACAGGTCGTGGAGAACGTCTTCAAGTTGTGCCCAAGCCGCCGCCCGCTCCTGCGCTTGTACTTCGAGGGCGACGAGCATCCGGTTGAGCGACTCGGCCTCTTCCGAGAGATAGTCCGTTGCCCGAATCACGATGGGGTCGGGGATGTCGCCTTGCGAGACCGCATCGAAGGCACGCATGAATCGGACGAGCGGAGACCGCATTCGCACGAATAGAAACGTCGCCGCGGTGATGCAGGAGACGAGGGAAACGAACACGAGGGGCCAGAGAGCGGAGTGAAGGAATAGGAAGTGATCCGCGAGGCCCACGATGCGTTCGCTGTCGATTGCGGCTCGGTCGAGCTGTGCTGCGAGCGGAGCGAAAACCGCGACCGCGATGACCAGCGCGAATCCCGACGTCGCGAGACAACAGGTCAACAAGAGATGCGTTCGCAGCGCGGTGAGCGTGCGCCGATTGGACGAATTCGCCTCAAGACTCATTCGGACCCCCTCCCTTTACGCGGCGCCAGGATTCCGACCGGTTCGCAAACTGCAGCGTTGGTTTCGGGGTCGCCACATAGACGAGGCTCATTTCGCTGGTCTCACCGTCGCTCTCTCGGTAGGAGACAATCCAAAGGGAGTCTTTCGCACCCTCAGCAGGAGGCGTGACCGAGATGATCGAATGGATTTTCGGAGCACCGAACTCGCCGGTCCCAAAAAACAGCTGGTCGGCGCGAATCTCGAATGTCCGGTCCGCATAGCGCGGATCGTCGGAACGCCAGATGCCGATCAATTCATCGGGGGTCGCACGCACCTCCTCAGCGCACGCGAACAGATACAGACAGGCGACCAACGCAACCGCCCATAAGTGGAAATCGGCGCGACGAGATACAGGATTCGAAATGAACACATGCATGATTGGAAACGAATCGGCGCAGACCCTCACCTGATTGAGGTTTATGTCCTTACCAACCCGCTATCACGAATAACATGACAGCACGCGCAAATGCGTCTACAGGAAACTACCAGAACGGCTGCGGGCATATACCCTCGACCAGCGAGTCATTGAGCGATTTCACGGGCGAATCGCGAGCCCACTCACAGCTCTTATTTCGGGGCAATCCGCGCGTGTCCGGCTTCACGCGAGCCAGAGTGCGCGGCCGCAAACGGCCGCACTCGACGATCATTGGGCGGTCATGAGACTGAATGATCCACCCGCGTCGACACACGCGTCTTTCCGAAGATTCGTCTTCTGAATCATGCGTACGAGTTCCGCCACCTTCTCCGTGGCCGTCCCCAACGGAACGTCCACTGCAGGCTTTCGAAGCGCGGTTGCCGAACGGTGTGGCGCGATGGGGGCAAGACGCCCCTGAACGCTCAGAACGAGGAGTCGGCTGCCGCCGGTCGGGCAGCCGAGCCCGGTCCCCCAACGAATCGAACGCCATTCAAATCGCATTCAAGATCGACCGTAGATCCGCTCGTCGGGTCCTCGAGCGTATACGTCCTCGACCCCGCAGACTTGTCCGATACCGCCCCGAGAACGAATCCGCCGCGACTCTGCCCAAGGATGTCCTCAGTAGCGCTCGCATCCGGGCACTCCCCGTGCATCATCACCGCTTCAGTCAGATACATCCGGACGCCCATCGCCTTCGAAAGCGTATTCGCACGAGTCGCGTTCGCGAGTGCGCGGCGCGAGATCAGCAACTGATCGATTGCGCGCTGTGCTTCGGCGACGCGCTCTCCGCGATCGTGATTCTCCGCCTCAATTTGACGGTAGAGATGTTCGGCGCGACTCATCAGGGCGCGACGCGTTCCTCCACCGGGTGACCCCATCACACTCGCGACGTCATTCATCAACTGCTGCGCTTCGAAGGCGGGCAGTCCGTATCGGAGTTCATCTTGCGAGAGCTCGTCATAGACATCACCGCCGTCAGCGGGCGAATCGGCGAGCTCGCCGAAGAGCCGACGCGCGTCATCGAAGCGACGGGATCGCTTCGCTTTCTGTGCGCGAGCGAAGAGCGCTTTTCGTTCAAGCGAAACATCCTTGCCCTCAACGGCCTCGACCGCACTCCCGAGCACCCTGGGAAGCTTGGGAGCCAGTCTCTCCGCGCTCGTCCGCCCGGCGTGCTCGAAGGCTTCGTAGATCCCGCGATAGTCAAGACGCGCCACTGAGACCGCGGTCGTGGCGACGGCTGTGGGCTCACCCGGCAGGTCGAGTCGAATCGTGAGCTGCAGCGTTTCGGCTCGACCGATCAATCGAACAGAGAATCCGAGGTGACCGATCGCGGGATCGCTCTCCGCGGCGGAGTCCACGCGATCACCGACCCGCAGACGTCCCTCGTCGGACAGCCGCGCGAGTGCCGCGTCGATCGACGCGCGCTCCATCTCTTCGGGCTCAATCGGAACCCAATCGCCGTGGGCCACTTCAATGGAATAGTCAACAGGGATCAGCTCTGTCGTGGCGAGGGCGGGGCTATTCGCAAGCGTGAAAATCGGCACCCAAAAAGCCGCGACCGCGAAACGGAGGATCCAGGACGGAATACGCAAAATCGTCATGCTGGGATCATCGGAAAAACGATCCGACGACTTGGGCTTCCACGTTCTGGTTCGCGTGACTCGCTAGGACTGAATGACCAGCTTCGACAGACTCGTCTTGCGCAGATTCGTCTTCTGAATCGTGCGTACCAGCTCCGCCACCTTCTCCGTATCCGTCTCGAACGGGTTGTTACAGATCACCCGAACGTTCAGCAGGTTGCCGAGGCGGATATTCGACCAATCGAGGTCGTACTGGATCGAGTTCTCGCGAGCGAGCTTGATGAACTCACCGCGCATCTTCGCCCGGGTATCCGGCGGCGGCGTGTTCTTCGCTGCATCGACTTCTTCGTCCGTAAAGAGACGATCGACCGCCCCCTTCCGTTCGAGGAGGTAGTACAAGCTTCGCTCGCGGCGAAGATCGTGGTACTGGAGATCGAGCATCAGGACGCGCGGGTCGTTCCAGGTCGTGTTGTGCTTGTCGACCCAGGACTGGATCAGCTTGCGCTTGATCACCCAGTCGACCTGGCGATCGAGCTTGTCCGGATCCGTGTCGAGGCAATCGAGCGCGTGCTGCCACATCTGCACGGCCTTCTTGTGATCCTCGGTGACCGGGTACTGCTCGATGTACTTCTGCGCCATCTCGCAGTATTCGCGCTGAATCTCGATCGGCGAATACTCGCGACCGTTGTCGAGGCGGAGGCGTCGCTTACACGTCGAGTCGTAAGTGATGTCCTTGATCGCTTTGACCGGATTGCGGAGTGTGAAGTCTTTGTTGATGTAGTTGTCTTCGATCATCTGGAGAACAACGGAAGCCGTCCCCACCTTCACGAAGTTCGTCCACTCGCTCATGTTCGAGTCACCGACAATCACGTGCAATCGGCGGTACTTCTCGCGGTCTGCATGGGGCTCGTCGCGGGTGTTGATGATCGAGCGATCGTTCGTCGTCGTGCCCGAGATCTTCTGATAGATGTGCTGGGCGCGCTGACTAACACAGTAATGGATGCCGTCCTGGGTCTGGAAGACCTTGCCCGCGCCGGTGTAGATCTGGCGCGTAACGAGGAACGGAATCAGCTGTTCGGCGAGGTAGTAGAAATCCACATCGCGATCGACGAGGTAGTTCTCGTGGCAGCCATAGGAGTTCCCGACGAAATCCGTGTTGTTCTTGAAGATCGAGAGCTTCCCCGGAATTCGCTCTTCACGGATCTTTTCCTCAGCGTAGATCTGAAGATCTTCGAGGATCCGCTCACCGGCCTTGTCGTAGATGATCAGCTGGCTTGGCGAGATGCATTCCGGCGTCGCGTACTCGGGATGACATCCCGTGTCCTGATAGAATCGAGCGCCATTCTCGAGGAACACATTCAAGAAGTGTTCGGTCGTGATGAGCTTCTCGAAGAGAAAGCGAATTGCCTTCTCAACGGGGAGCGTCTTCCTGCCTTCCGGCGTGAAGATAATCCCGTACTCGGTTTCGATACCGTAGATGCGCTTCTGCACGTTTCCGCCTGACGGCCATCAATGAGGCCGCTACGACGATGCCGGGGGCGAGGACACGCCGTTAGCTACCGTCGAGCATACCTTGAACTTCATCGGCAGAAAGGCGGCAGAACTTGCGACCCGTCCGATCCCGATCCAATAGGCAGACTTCGAGAGTGCCTGCGTCCAATTCAGAACTGCGTTCTGCTCCAGCACTTAGAGCTCGGCGACCTAGATTGGCCACCTCCCCCGCGGGCATGCCGTCTCGATAGTCATTCTTGAGTACGGACTCGACCTCTTCGACGTTTCCGCCAATCGCACAGAATCCCGGGTGATCGCTAATGAACCCGTCGTACTTGATGCGATAGAGCGCGTTCGCCTTGTGATCCTCGTATCGATCATCTCCGACTTCAGCGACGATGATCTCGAGTTCCAGCGGCTTGTTCTCTCGGGTGAACACCTCACCGATCACCTGCGAGAAAGCATTGGCGAGACCGCGGCCGCGAACATCTTCGCGGCTGTACGCGTATCCCTTTGTGTCCGCGAAGCGCACACCGACTTTCCGCAACTGATCGAACTCGCTGAATTTCCCAACCCCCGCGAAGGCCAGGCGATCGTAGAGTTCGCCGACCTTGTTAAGCCGGGTCGCATTCTCCGCCATCAAGAGGATTCCGCCCTGATGCTCGAGAGCGACGATCGATTTACCTCGGGAGATTCCCTTACGAGCGAACTCGGCCTTGTCGGCCATCACCTGTTCCGGTGATACGTAGAACGGCATCGACATTAGAGATTTCCTCCGGCGGCTCGCGCATCGAGAATGGCGCGGTAGCAGGCGGCGATTTCTTCTTCGCTCGCATCGCTATGTCCGTCGCCTGTGCAGACTTTGATGATCGGGTAGATCCCGCGTTCGAGATCGACTCCACCAGTTGCGCGGTCTTCGTCCGCCGCGGCCGTGAGCGCAGCAACCGCCACGGTCACCGCTTCGTCACGGGTAAGATCGGCGCGCCAACCATGCTTGAGCGACTCACGTGCGTAGAGACCACCTGAGCCCGTCGCATCGAACTCGCCTTCTTCGTAGCGACCGCCCGTGATATCGAACTTCCACAAGCGCCCGGTCTTGCGACGCGTGTCATAGCCCGCGAAGAGTGGGACCACCGCGAGGCCCTGCATGGCCGCCGGCAGGTTCGCGCGAATCATCTGTGACAGCTTGTTCGCCTTGCCCTCGAGTTCGAGCTGCTCGCCTTCGAGCTTCTCGTAGTGCTCAAGCTCAACGGAGAGAACGCGCGCCATCTCGATGCATGGCCCCGCCGCGCCCGAAATCGCCATGATCGAATGGGGATCCGTCTCGAAGACCTTCACGACGTCGCGTGAAGCGACTGAGTGGCCTGCCGTCGCAAGTCGATCGCCCGCGACGAGAACCCCATCGCCGAACTTCATCGTCAGAACAGTGGTGCCATGCGGAACCATCGCCGCTGCACTCTCACCCCAAGCCGAAAGATCCGGCACGAGATGTTCGTGGTCGGTTAGAAGAAGCTCGAAAAAACTCGAGCCCTGGTAGCTGCCTTGAAACGGCACTGTTCCCCCCTCAGAAAACACGATTGTGTGCGCCTATCAAACGGAGCACTTCTTGTCCGCCTCGAACGGTGCAGGACAGAGCCCGCACCGGTCGAAGCGATATAGAGCCTATTCTCCGCCGCGCTGGACGTAGTTCTTCACGAACTCTTCGGCGTTCTCTTCGAGAACCGAGTCGATCTCGTCGAGGAGGTTATCCATATCCTCCTTGAGATCCTCACCCTTCTCCTTGAGCTTCTGCCCGCCTTCGCCCTTCTCACCGCCTTCGTCGTCGGAGCCGCCACCCTTATTCTTCTGGGTTTGGCCGCCGCCCTTCTCCGCCGCCATATAGAGCGGCAGATCCGTCGTCGAGTCATCGCCATCGCGCGTACGCGTCAGTCGTTCAACAGTAATGAAGTTCGCCATCTGTCTTACCTCCGGTCCATTCGCCTAATCGTGACTGATCAGCTTCCCGGACCTTCCTGTCATCGCACTCAAAGGGTGCGAAGAAATGCCGCGTCCAAGGGACGCGATATCGAGTTCTTAGGATCCCATGTTCTTGAGCAACGCCGCAGCCGTCTCGGACTTATCGAGCAGCTCGCCCACAATTTCGTTCGTGCCCTTGAGTGGCTCCGCCATCATGACCCGCTTGATCGACTCGTCTTCCAGGCCGAACGAGATCGAGTCCCAGTTCACGCCGAAAACTTCCGTCGGATAACGCTTGAGACACTCGCCGCGGAAATACGCACGCGTATCCGTAGGCGGATTGTAGACGGCGTACTGAATCTCTTCGTCCGTCACGATTCGCTCAACCTTGCCCTGTCGTTCGAGCAAGTAGTACAGGCCCTTGTCGGGGCGCGAATCGTGATATTGCAGATCAAGCATCTGGACCTGAGAGTCGTCCCAGGCGAGATTCTTCCGATCCATGTAGCTCTCGATGAGCCGCTTCTTGATCACCCAGTCGATGCGCGTGTCGAGCTCCATCGGATCCCGACCGAGCGCTTCGAGCACCTCGCCCCACTTCTGCACGACGTCCTTCTGGATCGGATCAAGCGAGCGGGATGCCGTGTAGGCCAGCATCATCTCGTAGAAGTCGTTCTGGATCTCGAGCGCGGTCTTCTCCGACCCGTCTTCCATCGTGAGCTTCTTCGAAAGCGTCATGTCATGAGACACTTCGCGAATCGCCTTGACCGGATCGCGCAGGGACATGTTCTTCGTGATCGCGTCGTCCTCGATCATCGACAGGATCAGCGCGGTAACGCCGTTCCGGAGATAGATCGTGAACTCGGACATATTTGAGTCGCCGACGATGACGTGCAGCCGACGATACTTCTCGCGGTCGGCATGGGGTTCGTCGCGGGTATTCACGATCGGCCGCTTGACCATCGTATCGAGCGCCACTTCGGTCTCGAAGAAGTCGGCTCGCTGAGAGAGCTGGTAGTCGCAGGGATGATTGCGGTTTTCGCTGCCCACCTTGCCTGCGCCACACCAGATCTGACGCGTGGCGAAGAAGGGAAGCAGCGGTTCGACGACCTGCTTGAAGGACGTGCGGCGGTCCATGAGATAGTTCTCGTGGCAGCCGTAGCTATTGCCCTTTCGGTCGCTGTTGTTCTTGTAGATCAGCATCTGCGCACCGGCAGGAAGCAGCTGATTCGCCTCACGGCGGCTGATCTCGATGACGCGTTCGCCCGCCTTCTCGTGAATCACGAGATCCCGCGCATTCGTCACCTCGGGGCTCGAGTATTCCGGGTGTGCGTGGTCGACGTAGTAGCGGGCGCCATTAATGAGCGTCTTGTTGCGGGCGATGTTCTCTTGCTGGTTAGGCGTGTACTTCTCGCCCTCGACCTGGAACCCGCGCGCGTCCGCCAGCGGATTTTCCTGATCGTAGTCCCAGAGGATCGCCCCGTCGGGATCCTCACGATAGGCATTCACAATCAGGACGCAGGACGAGATGGGGTCGAAGTCAGGATCGTTCTTGACCATGATCCCGAACTCGATCTCTGTACCCATGACAGTGGGAATCGCCATCTCGGTTTAGTGCTCCTGGGCTCCCGCCCGTCGGGTTGGCTTCCGGTCTTCGATCGACTCGGAAGTAGATTTGTTAGGTGGAAGAAGATCGAACCTGCTGTCGCAGTCGGCGGCGGGGCCTCGCTCTGTTTCCCGCTTGGCGGATCGCCGCCGACTCTGACAGTTAGGTTCTTCGGTCGGAAGAGTCCTCGTTAGAGGTACTGACCCTGACCACTCGAGACGTTCTCGATGCTCTCTTCCTTGCGCTCCATTCCGGTGATGAGCGTTCGAACGTTGATGATTCGCTCGCCCTTTCGTCCGGAAATTCGAGCCCAATCGTCCGGGTTCGTGGTGTTCGGGAGATCTTCGTTCTCCTTGAACTCCTCTCGCACGGACTCGATCATGTCGTTCGCTGTGATGCCATGCTCACCGCCTTCGAGGAAGCGCTTGACCGCTTTCCGCTTGGCGCGGGCCACGATGTTTTCGAGCATCGCCCCCGACGAGAAGTCCTTGAAGTAGAAGATCTCGCGTTCGCCCTTGGCGTACGTCACCTCGAGGAACTTGTTCTCGTCCCCTTCGGAGTACATGTTCTCGACGACCTCGTTGATCATCTTCTTGCAAGCGATGTCGCGATCTTCACCGTACTTCTTCATGAAGTCTTCATGAAGCGGCAGATCCGGCGTCAGGTACTTCTCGAGGATCGACTGAGCGGACTCACGATCCGGTCGAGAGACCTTCACCTTGAGGTCGAGACGACCGGGGCGAAGCACCGCGGGATCGATGAGATCCTGTCGGTTACTTGCGCCGATCACGATCACGTTCTGCAGCGACTCGACACCGTCGATCTCCGACAAGAACTGCGCCACAACCGTCGCTTCCATGTCCGAGGAGACGCCCGAACCGCGCATGCGGAAGAGCGAGTCCATCTCGTCGAAGAAGACGACAACCGGCACGTCCTGGCTCGCCTTGTCGCGGGCCTTCTTGAAGACCTCGCGCAGCTTGCTCTCGGTCTCGCCAACGTACTTGTTAAGCAGCTCCGGTCCCTTCACGTTCAGGAAGTACGCGGTGGTCGCCTTCCCCGTTCGTGATTCGATCCGCTTGGCCAAGCTATTCGCGACCGCCTTGGCGATCAACGTCTTGCCGCAACCGGGCGGGCCGTAGAGCAGGATGCCCTTGGGCGGGCTGAGCTTATGCTCGAGGAAGACTTCCGGGTGGAGATAAGGCAGTTCGACCGAGTCCCGCAGGATCTCGATCTGATCGCCCAGACCACCGATGTCCTCGTAGGTGACATCCGGGATTTCTTCGAGCATGACTTCTTCGACCGAAGACTTCGGCAGCTTCTCGAAGGCATACTGCGTTCGCATATCCACGAGCAGCGGATCGCCGACCTTGATCGTCTCACGGCGCAGCGGCTCGGAGATCGTCACGACGCGTTCGTCATCGGTGTGCCCGCTGACGATGACGCGACTATCGGAGATCGAATCGACGACCGTGCAGACTTCACCTCGCTGGGTGTACTCGGCGCCCTCGATGATGTTGAACGCCTCGTTCAGCACGACGTACTGACCTTCATCGAGTTCGAATGGATCCAGATTCGGATGCACGTTGACGCGCATCGGGCGGCCGTCCATCAGGATCTCGGACGTGCCGTCCTTATTGGCGCGAATGAAAATGCCGTAGGTGTTCGGCGGAGCGCAGAGCTTGTCGACCTCCTCCTTGAGGAGTTCGATCTGCTGCTTCGCTTCCTGGAGCATGCCCACCAGCTTTTCGTTCTGCCGTTCGGCGTCTCGATGCTGGGTGCGTGCCTGGTCATAGCGTCGGCGCAGCGTCTCGAAGTCCGCGAGCATCCGGTCGAGGCGATGTCGAAACTCATTCGAATCACTGCCGAAGAAGCGCATGGCGTCCTGCAGACGTTCGGCTTCCGTCTCTGATCGGCCGGCCGGGGGACGATTCGGGTCGCCTCCATGGCCGCCGGCAGCACCGTAGGACGGTCCGTCCTGGGGCTGGCCGCGATCTGCGCCAGGCGCGCCTGGGTAGTCCGAGTCTTCACCCCCAGCTCCACCTGCGCCGGAAGGCGTGATTCGTCGCATGACGTCGCGCACGAAGCCCTTTCGTCCCGATCCAGAGTCCGAATCCTGTTCGCTCATTGCGCCTTCTCCTCTCTCACCGTGCCCGTCCCCGGGCTCTCGAGCGTCGCGTCGCAACGGCCGGGCCGGCCGTGCTCTTCGTCGCCCGGGACTTCCAGAACTCCGCAACTTCTTGCGCAATTACTGTGGTCCCATCCCTCACCCATCCAGTACTGCAAAGGCTGTGCCGCGTTTAGAAGTCTTCGGCGAGAAATGCGCATTAGTTGCGACATATCTGCAACGACCTGAGATCTCGCAGGAGTCGCAGGCCCTATTGGGAATAGTGGCAGTTGCGACGATCTCTTGCGCGTAAGTTGCCGGGGGCCCAAAACGGGGGACGGCAGGCGAGCTCCCGAATCGGCCTGATTCCGGGTGGATTCGAATGGCGAGGCCGCTGCAGGCGGCTGTGCGTAGCCTGAAACCCGGTCGAAGGAAGGATGCGGAGTCCCAGAAACCCGTTTGAGATCCACCACTTGAATCGACTGAGGCGCTGGATGGGAGCGGGCCAGGCCGGGCAACGGATTGGCTTGAGCCGCGTCGACTCTGCTCGACAACAGAGGGGCTGAGCACCGACTGTGGGACAGCGGGCTCGCAGACTTCCGGAATGCAGACGACGGACGACGGACCGCCCACAAGCGCGTGAGCGGACTCTCCTGGGTCATCCTGCCGGGAAGGCCAGACATTCCTTCCTCTTTCCCTTCCTCCGGAGCCTCACATGCAGAACATCCCGGAGATCGCGTGGATGGGGGTGCAATGTGGGGGGAGTAAGGAGAGGTTTCAATCCCGCCGGAGGCCGACCCGCCGGCCGCGGGATGCTGAAAGCTCCCAAACTTATCGATATTGAAGCCCTTTTTGATGTTTTCGAGTGTATCGGCGCAAGCTTGGGTGTCAACCGGATCAACTAGGCAGAGAAAGCCATAAACTCCCGTTATAGAATGGATAAAGCGTTCCGATGTGAACACCGCAGCTCCGATCGGTGCAATCTGCACGATGACCGGCACCCGACTGTCTCGGTACATCCGGGGCCGCATTCGAGTTCTCTCTCTACGTGAGTACCCCGGGCTCCGGCACCGGTTTCGATGAACCTGCTGCCAACCAAGGCTGCAGTGCAGCCCAGGCACTCGTCGCGCGGTCGCCAGATTTCGGACGACATCGTCGAGATTGCGCCATCCCACATGCACGGGATCTACGGGTCCGATGCGTTCGCCCCGCGTCGCACTCCTCTGCGCGGCAATCATTCGCGGAAGCAGAGTTCCTATGATGGGCGTGAGAAGCGGGTCCCCGAAGGAGCCGTCAGCTCAAGGAGGAGCCATCAGCCCAAAAAGGAGCCATCAGCTCAAAGAGGAGCCGTCCGCTCAAAGAAGAGCCATCAGCCCAAGAAGAGCCATCAGCTCGAGAAGAGCCATCAGCTCGAGAGCAGCAATCAACTGGGGAGGAGCCGTCGCCCGCTCAGCCGCCTGAGTAGTCGATGACCTCGACGCCTTCCGGCGGCGTGAAGACGAAGGTCTCGGCGGGGGGACTCTGATTCGTCTGCATGTCGAGAAATCGGATCACGGT
>Ga0316209_1001252_pt1 | contig 28508 bp, 15 predicted proteins | sample 6monopyrite_MG_FD_204945 | JGI IMG/M metagenome (GOLD analysis project Ga0316209, IMG submission 204945) | Microbial mat bacterial communities from mineral coupon in-situ incubated in ocean water Damariscotta River, Maine, United States -... | ecosystem: Environmental > Aquatic > Marine >...
AGACTTAGGATCTAGTGCCGCAAGGTGTGAGAGTTCGAGTCTCTCCGCCTGTACTTATACAACTATGGTTAAATAGTAAAAAGCCTCTCAAAAAATGAGAGGCTTTTTAATTACCCAGAATTTGCTATTAACATATTTTGACTTCTTAGAGCTTTACAAGTTTAGTGGCTTGTTGTTGTCCTGAGTTATTTGTGATTTTTAGAATATAAAGACTTTGGGTTAAGCTAGAAATATCAAACAATTCCCCTTTAATTAAATCGCCTTTAAACGTTTTTACCAATTTTCCAGTGAGATCGAAAATTTTTATATCACTTGCATTTTTGTTAATGGTAAAAGTGTCTTTTACAGGATTTGGGTAAGCTGATATGGCCAATTCTGATTTAAAACTAGTAGTACTTAGTGTTGAAAAATACGTGTACTCGGTTAAAGGTTTCCAATAGATGTTTGCATTTGCTGTTCCATTCCAATCATCGTTAAAATATACCGAGTAGCCCGTGATATTTTGATTGTTTAAAGTAACGTTAAACACTGCTGCCCCATCGTTTATAGAGACTGTCATTGTAGTTGACGTATCTAATGTAAACTTAAATTTAAAATCGGCTTACGAGGTTGAACCTCCTATTGCTGAAGCATTAATCGTGCCTCCTGTTGAAACAACCTCCCAAGGGTCATTAGCACCACTATTTCCATTTAAATTGACTTGGACTGCATAATTATTAATACGATCTGCCCAAGTAGCTGTTGCTGTTGGACTAGATAAAAGTGCCATACCAATTACTCCAAATGATGCCTGTGTTGCAGAAACCGTAATTGTAAAACTATCGCCTACTGCCATAGTAGTGTGTGTTCCACTTGCTGTTCCATCAACTGTAAAATTTCTCCAAGCTACAGATTGTTTGGCACCACCACCATTGGCCCACATACCAAATTCATCAGCTCCATTATCAAAACTTCCACCGCTATCGCTAAAGGAAGCAGCATAGTTAGCTGCCCTCTGAGAGTAGTTAATTGTTGTTTGAGCACCTAAATTTAGTGTCAACATTACACAAATAAACAAGTAAAATGTTTTCATAATAATAGTGTTTTAGTTAATAATTAATCGTTTGGAAACCGTATTAGTAAGATAATCAAATTTTACGATATAGAGACCTTGTGTTATTTTTGAAACATCAAATTCATATCCAGATTGAAAATCGCCTTTAAATTGAATGATTAATTTTCCTAAAATATCGTAAACGGAAACGGTATCCACAGGCTTATTGATTTGAAACGTGGTTGACACAGGATTAGGATATACCACTAAATCCAAGCTAGTTTTAAAATCGTCGGCACTTAAAGTAATATTTTGATTGCCGTAAATTTTAAAGCCTCCTGCAGGAATATTGATAGGAGTTGCAACATTAGTAACATTTATAGAGGTATTTCCCGTTTCATCCATTAAATCGTACCATGTCCCAGTATAAGGAAAGTTTGGTGTAACATTTTGAGCAGACAAACCAAAATTTGAAAGTATCACCACATTTTTTAAATTAGTTGATGGTAATGCATTATCCCAAATGTAAATTTTTGGGGTTAAATTGGCAGACCCAGTTTCTATGGAATAATCACCTTCAAAAACGGGTTCACTGGTTTTGAGCTCGATTAATCTGGACCAGTCGTTATAAATTTGATTTCTGTTGGAATCTCCCAACCAATTATTCACCCATTGTGGTTGTGGTTTGGTATCTAATTTACAATCAGGATTATTAACAGTACCATTATTACAAGTAAAGATGGAGTTTTCCATGCCCAAATCGGCAAAATGCCATATCATTTTTGGTCCTGGAACGGTTAAGCTTACAGCACCCAAAGCACTCATCCTAGACAGTGCGGTATTAAGATCTTTTACATCGTAGCCACCACTGCTGTTTCCAAATGCTACGTTTTTATACATCAGGCGCTCCTCATCATGGCTTTCAGGGTAGCCCATAACACGCTTACCTGTAAACCCATGGCTTAAATGCCCCATTCTGCTAATATCCGTATTTGAATCGAAGCCCATGGTTAATTGATTGTATTGGTCGGTCATTTTCCCCCACATCATGATGCCTTTGCCTTCGCCAATGCGATAATTGGCCCATTGTTGTTCTTCGGTATCTCCTCCTAAATGCTCAAAAATAACATAGTGGTCTGGGTCTAAACTCCATGAATAATCAGCATATTGCTTTAAAACATCTACACGATCTTGTTGGTAACTATTTGTACAACCTTCATCACTTGGTGAACAATTTTGTGTAAATCCTTTGGTTAAGTCCCAACGGAAACCGTCTATTTTAAATTCTTCTATCCAATGCTTAAGAACACGTTGTACATAATTTTGAGTTCTTAATTGCTGATGGTTAAAATCCTCACCAACACTATAGCTATGTGTGGCGATTTGGTTAAAATATGGGTTTTCAGAACTTGGGCTTCCCCAACCATCACCATCAGGATCATCCATCCACATTCGCACCATAGGGTTTCTGCCAAATGCATGGTTTAAAACAATGTCCAAAATAACAGCAATTCCGTTTTGATGGCACAAGTCTATAAATTCCTTAAACTTATCTTTGGTACCATAATATTTATCCAGTGCCATATGGAACGATGTATTATAGCCCCAACTTAAGTTGCCTTCAAATTCCATGTTCGGAAGCAGTTGTATGGCCGTTACGTTTAAGTTTTTAAAATAGTCTATTCTATCTATTAAGTCCTGATAATTTTGATTTTGGTCAAAGTCCCTCATTAAAACCTGATACACTACCAGATCTTCCTTTTTTGGCTTATTAAAGTCCGTGACTTGCCAATTGTAAGTTGTTTGACCAGTTTTTAAAACCGTTACTTCACGTTCCTGTCCAGCAGGATAGGTTGGAAGGTTAGGGTATGAGCTTGTAGGAATGTAAGGGTCATCAAAAGGGGATAATACCAATGTTGAAAAAGGGTCTGCTGTTTTTACTAGTTTTGGAGAGCCTGTTACAGGCGATGAAGCACCTACCCAATATTGATAGGTATAATTAGTCCCTGGAGTTAGCCCTGTGAGCTCTATCCAAAATTTACCTGTTGCACCATCTTTTTTCATAGCATCTATAGAGCTTGGTTCCCAATTATTGAAACTTCCTGCAACATAAATAAAATCTTTATTTGGGGCATCCAATACCAAAGTTGCCTTTGTGGTATTACCACTATCGTAATTTATACCTTCTTCAAGTCCGGCAGGCATACTTTGTGTAACTGTATTGTTTACAAGTATTACAAATGGTTTTGAAATGCTGGATGCGCCTTGAGTAACTACTAATTGGCAGTATAGATTTGATGTGATGTTAGTAATTAGAGGACTTTGATAGAATGTTGTTGTAGCTGTATGAAAGCTTGAGCCGTTTACAAATAATTCATAGTTTGCTGAGCCATTGGTATTTTGAGCTATAATTTGAGTATTGCTTCCAGAGTTGACTAGAATTACTCCGCTATCGTTAGGGTTTATCATAGTCACTTGAAAAGCACCAACATTAAAGAAAAAATCATTACATCCGTTATCCTTTAATTCTTGACTGCCATCTTCGTTTCTAAATACCATTCCCATTTTAGTTGCACTAGCTTCTTCTCCAGCTGTTAAGTTAAAATAGGTATCAGGTGTTATTGTAATACTCCAAGTGCCATCGCCATTATCGGTCATTTCGCCTACACCATCATCTTGACCCCAATTGCCTATAACGTCGAATCCCCAAGGGTCTGCGTCATTTCCTATTCCTAAATGCGCATATACTTTTGTAGGATTGTTAAAACCATTACAATCGGTAGCCACACTATTTGTATCTACAGTTATGGTAACTGGTACATTTACTTCAATAGGGCTAGGGTTTGTAGCTACCTGAGCAAAAAATACCATTGGAAGTAATAGTAAATTAAAAAGTAGTGTTTTTTTCATGGTGTAAATTATTTAAAAAAAGGCTATGATATTCATAGCTTTTTTTATTTCTCTAAGCTATAGCCCTAGTCTAAAGTAATCGTTTTATTAACAGTATCAATGGTTAGGAAATACATACCGGTTGTTCCAACAAAAGCAAAGTTATTGTCATCATCCATAGCATCTTCAAAATTTGCATCTATCGTGTAGCCCTCTCCAATATAGTAAGGATAATTCAAACCAGAATTCCAATCGCCTTCAACGGTAAAGAACCTAAAGTTATTATCTGCACCACCATTGTTTTGGAGATTTACACTACCAGTATATACACCTTCACCAGAACAAACAAATCGAATAGGAGTTGTCCATCCCCAACCAGCATCAGGTACGCCAGCACCTACTGCCCAAAGCTGTTCAAATTCACAAACACCAGTTGGTTGTGGTTCACTTAATATTATTGTTTTATTAAAGGTATCAATAGCAAGATTATAATAACCAGATGTTCCAACAAAGGCAAAGTTATTGTCATCATCCATAGCGTCTACGAAATTTGCATCTATCGTGTAGCCTTCCCCAATATAGTAAGGATAGTTTAAACCTGAATTCCAGTCGCCTTCAGCGGTAAAGAACCTAAAGTTATTGTCTACACCACCATTATTTTGAAGGTTTACGTTGCCAGAATATACACCATCGGCTGAGCAAGCAAACCTAACAGGAGTTGTCCATCCCCAACCAGCATCAGGAACACCAGCACCTACTGCCCAAAGTTGATCTAGATCACAAACAGGGTTGTTAACCCCTGTGTCTTCTGGGAGTAGAAGTGTTAAGATTTGTACTGGTGATAAAATCTCAGGTCCAGAATCTCCAACAAATGCTCTAACTCTAAAAGAGACATTACCTGTATTTGGTTCTTCTGTTGCAGGATCGTTATCTAAGCCAGCATCTCTTGCATAGTCTAGTAAATCTCCAATTGTAACAGATAGTTCATTTTCTGTAGTGCTTCCTACTACTTCCATATCGGAAAAATCGCCTAAAATAGATTTTTGTAATTCGTATGTTACAATAGTTGGGACATCAAAATTTGCATCGTTCCATGTAAAGCGCTCACCCAAATTCCCAGAAGCTGCTGCTGTTAATATATATTCGCTTAGAAAAGAATTTGAAAATGTAAATTCTTGAGGTGCTTGTGCAATAAATTGAATAGTGTCATCATCTTCACACGAGTTAAAGCCAACTGTGGCTAAAACGAATAATGCTAAAATTGTTATTTTTTTCATTTTTTTTATGTTTTAAATTTTTTAATACCCTTGGTTTTGTGTAAGGTTAGGATTGGTTGATAGTACATTTATTGGTAAGGGGAAAATATTTCTGTAAGAATCAACTGAAGTACCATTGGTAACATTGCCTTTAAAAGGCCATAAATAGCTATTCGTGGTAAAGTAATTGTAACGTACTAAATCGGTACGTCTTTGGCCTTCCCAATATAATTCCCTTGAGCGTTCATCTAAAATAAACGCCAAAGTTAAATCTCCTGCGCTAATATTACCAGATGTTGAGCCATAAGCACGTTGTCTTAATTCGTTTATTTTAGTAGCGGCAAGGGTTAAATCACCACCACCACCTCTTAAACTTGCTTCAGCATAGTTTAAATAAATTTCAGCTAAACGTATTAGGGGTAAATCGGTATCGACAAAATCACCACCTGTATCACTCCCAGCATTCCCATTTGAGTCCACATTTTTAAATTTACTAACGGCGTAACCATTATTAAAAGGAGGAATACTTTCTATTTCTAAACTTTGGCCATCGGTATGAAACATCCCTCTTTTATCTGAAGGTGGGATAACCTCTGTAATAGAATATGTTAAAGTGTTCAAATCTAGAGTAATAAAATATGTGCCGTCATTAGGAATTGCAATATTTGTTGGTGCTCCAGGTTCTAGTGTCCCATCAGCTCCATCATCACCATAGTTATTTCCCCAATCTTCATTAAATCGAAATTTAATTTCTCCAGCAGTCAAATCTGCATAAATGGCATATTGGTCTGTACCAGTTTCATACATTTCTATATCATCAGTACTTCCCCAACCATTAGGAGTGGCACTTCCTACTAATCCCCAATCAGAGAGCGTGCCACCTAAGCCATTATTTAAAACATTAAGATCTATTGATGCTACCTCAAATTTGTTAACCAGGTTTTTGGTTGTACGTAAACCTCCCCAACCTCCATTAACTCCAAACTCAGTAGGGTTCATGGTACCTCCAATAGCGGCATGAACTAGGAATGTTGTGCCTCCAAAAGTTTGAGATTGAAGACCATCAAAATTTAAAGCGAAAATAAATTCGTTTTGTGCACCGTTGGTATCATTGTCTGCTAAAAACAACTCATCATAAGCTGTGCCGTTATTATTAGCATCGTTCGTGTTAATACTATAAGAAGAATTTATAACATTGTTAGAAAATGTTACTGCCTCAGTATATCGAGGTGTTCCTGTCCAAACTTCGGCATTTAGGTATAGCCTCGATAATAAAGCCCAAGCTGCTACTTGATCTACACGACCATATTCATTAGAGCCACTTGGGAGTAACAGATCTTGAATTTCTAATAATTCTTTTTCAATAAAATTGAATATGTCTGTTCTGTTACTTTGCTCTGGCAACTCTATTGAAACTTGAGTTGTAAGTGGGACATTGGCATATAAATCTATAAGGTTATAATAGGCATAAGCTCGTAAAAAGCGTGCTTCTGCTATATACGCCTGCACTTCGGTATCGGTTAAAGCTGATGCGTTTTCTATAAAAGAATTTGCAAAGCTAACTTCTTGTGCTAAACGTGAGTACATTGCCTCTGTAAAGTCGTTACTGCTGGACCAAAACATGCCATGTAAATCTGGTAAGCCAGGATCTCCCCAACCTACTACTGCATGGTCTGTAGTTATTTCATTTAGGTTAAACAGCATTCTGGTAAACTGCGAGAAACCTTCGTCAATATCGGCAATATCAGGCTGTCCAGCTGGACCTTGTTGCCCTGTAAGTGCTAAAGAACTATATAATTTTGCTAAAGCCCCTTTGGCTACGGCAGCATTTGCAAATACATCTTCTTCTGTAAAGCTATCTGGATCAATTGGCGATAAATTTAAATCATCAGTACAAGACGCCATAAAAAAGGAGATAATTACACTAAAAAAGATTTTTGAAATAGTATTTTTCATTTTTCTAAATTTTTTAAAAATCAATATTTACACCAAAAACAATTGTTCTTGGTCTTGGATAAAAATTATTGTCAATGCCACCTGTTATTTCTGGGTCTAGCCCTTCATAATTAGTAACAGTAAGTACATTTTGTGCAGATCCGTAAATTCTTAAACTAATATCTTTAAACGTATCTTTTGGTAAGGTGTAGCCTAAAGTAATGTAATCAATTTTAAAGAATGAGGCATTTTCAATAAAGAGATCGCTTAACAAGTTGTTTTCTGTAGTTTCTACAAAACCTGTATTTAAATAATTTGAATGTAGGTTGGTTAAAATATCATTTTCGGTTGCTCTACGCAAATAACCTGTACTTGATGCCACATTGTTATAGGCATAATTACCGATGTTGGCTCTAGTTACTACTGCCAAGTCCCAATTTTTGTATGATAGATTAGTATTTAAGCCCATGATCACATCGGCATATGGGTCTTTGTATATGTACCTGTCGTCGTCATTTATTATGTTATCTCCATTCCTATCGACAAAAGCACCTTCAATAGGCCTTCCATTTGTGTCATACACTTGTTTGTAAACGAGATAGCTAAATGGCGATTCACCTTCGGTATGTACTTGTATATTGTTTCCAACACCACCACTAATGCCTCCTACAGGTTGATCGAAGGGAAGGTTGGTTACTTTATTATCGTTAAAAGCGACGTTATAACCTATACTCCATTCCAATTCTTCAGTTTGTACTGGGATAACATTCAATGTAACTTCTATACCTCTATTTTCCATATCACCAATATTGGAATCTATTCTATTCCCAAAATTGGTAAAAGGATCTATAAAAGCCGATGCAATTAAATCTTTAGTGGTTTTTTGATAAACATTTACCGAACCCGACACTCTACTGTTAAATAAGCTGTAATCCAAACCAAGATTAATGGTTTCTCCTACTTCCCAACGTAAATTTTCGTTTATTGGTTCTGGTCTAAAGGTTTGCAAAAATGCATTACCAAATTGATAATTTGCTGTACTTTGACTTCCAGTATATCGGGTTAAAAATTGATAATCTCCTAAGCCATTAACGTTACCTATCTCTCCATAGCCCACTCTTAATTTTAATTGATTAAAGAATGAATCTGCCATAAAATCTTCTTTGTGGATGTTCCAGGCTATAGCTGCTGAAGGGAAAAATCCCCATTGATCGTTTGGGTTTAATTTTGAAGAAGCATCTGCTCTTAAGGTGGCTGTGAGCAAGTATTTGCCATCAAAGTCATAATTTAATCTCCCAAAATAAGATAGCAACACATTTTTAGATTTGTCTATGAATTCAAAGTCGTTACCATCTTCTTCTCTTTCACTGTCATAACTATAATTGTCAAATTCAAAAGATTGATATGAATATCCAGCTACTGCTGTTATGTTGTGCACATCATCAATAGATTTGTTATATGTTAAATAAGCGTCAAACAATTGGTTAGTGGCGTTTTGGTTGAAGGATGTTCTTGAGCCATTCCAAGTTGGATCTGAAGTTGGGATTAAATCTGAAGTTATTACTCTACCACCACTATTAGATTTGTCTAAACCAACATTAATCGTTGCTGTAATATCTGGAAAGAAATGTAACTTGTAATCAAATTTAGCGTTCCCAACAAAGCGTCTTACCTCAGCCGTATCATTAACTAAATTAATTAATGCTACCGGGTTTGTTGGAGCCAAATTAAATTGTGCATTTGTACTAGGGTCTATCCACGAAAAATAACCTCCATAAGGTGAGTTGGCATCAAAAACAGATTGGGTAGGGTCAAAAGCCACGGCGCTACCAATAGCACCTCTGTTGGCAAATGTATTTTCGGTGTACATGCCTCTTGCGTTCAATTCCACTTTAAGGTGATTGTCCAAAAAAGAAGGTGTTAAGTTAATTGAAGCGGTAGTACGTTTAAAATTATCACGATCTAAATTACCGTCTTGGTTTGAGTAGCCAATTGAAGCTCTCATAGGTACACCCCAAGCATTACCTAAGGCGCTAAAACTATGATCTGAGCCAAAGGCATCAACATAAATTTGGTCTTGCCAATCGGTATTGGAATTCCCTAACCTCGCAATGGCACTTGCATCGCCAGTTTGATTAACTAGACTTGAAAATTGTTCAGCCGATAAAACATTAACCTTATCAATTGGGTTGTAAAAATACGTCGAAGAATTAAGATTGAATTTAAATTCAGAATCTTTACCTTTTTTAGTGGTAATCAAGATGACACCATTTGCAGCTCTAGATCCATATATGGCAGTAGCAGAAGCATCTTTTAATACGACCATACTTTCAATATCACTTGGATTGATTAAGTTAAGTGGGTTTCTAGATCCACCTACACCACCACCATCCAGTGGCAAGCCATCAAGTACGATTAAAGGTGAACTGGATAAAGAAAGTGAACCAAGACCTCTAATAGTAATTTCTTGACCTTCACCAGGAGCACCACCACCAGAGGTTATTGACACACCTGCAATTTTTCCAGAAATAAGCTGTTGTGCTGAAACAATTGGGCCTTCATTAAAATCTTTTGAAGTTATCAAATCGGCTGTTCCGGTTAAATCTTCTTTTTTTACACCACCATATCCAATTAAAACAATCTCATTTAGCTGTGTGGTGTCTTCTGTAAGTTCAACATTAATAGGTGATTGTCCTGTGTAAGTTATTTCTTGTGTAACAAAACCAACATACGAAAACACAAGTATATCACCATTGTTTGCGCTAATTTGGTAGTTACCATCAAAATCTGTTGAAGCTCCTGTTGATGTGCCTTTAATAATGACATTAACACCAGGAAGCGGTAAAGATGTTGATTGTTCTGTTACTTTGCCTGTAACTGTAGATTGTGCTATCATAATTGATGGCACAATGAACAATACAAAAAGTAAATTTTTAAAAATTGATTTCATACAATACTTTTAAAATTTGTATTAATTAGTTGTTATATTTTCACTTCTCGATGTTAAATTTATGTAAAAAAAAGAGATAAGAATTGCCATATTATTAACGAAAACGTTTTCGTGTTAACAACTTTTTAATGAATTTGTGTTTATTGTAGGAAAAAATCTAAAATATGCAATTCAAGTGTTATCTTTAGGTTTTAGAAAAGGATAGGAAATGAAAAGAAAAGTTACATTAAAACAAATTGCAAGAGAACTTGATGTGTCAATTTCAACAGTTTCAAAAGCACTTAGAAATAGTAAAGAGATAAGTGAAGATACCATTCAAAAAGTTCAGGCCTTTGCAAAGCTTTATAATTATCGACCAAACAACATAGCCTTGAGCCTTAAAAACAGAAAGACCAAAACGATTGGTGTCATTATTCCCGAAATTGTACATCATTTTTTTTCAAAGGTAATTAGAGGTGTTGAATTATATGCCAACAATAAGGGTTATAATGTAATTGTTGGGCTATCTAATGAGTCTTTTGACAAAGAAGTCATTAATATGGAAATGCTGGCCAATGGCAGTATTGATGGATTTATTTTGTCTATTTCAAAAGAAACACTTAGAAAACAGGATTACCATCATTTTAACGAATCTATTAATCAAGGGATGCCTATTGTTATGTTTGATAGAGTAGTTAGTGAAATAAATTGTGATAAAGTAGTAGTTGACGATGTATTGGGTTCAAAAAATGCTGTTGCCAAATTAATACAAAACGGCTGTAAAAGTATTGCTATATTAACAACCAATGATTATGTAAGTGTAGGTAAATTAAGAACCCAAGGTTATTTAGAAGCTCTTGAAGAACACGGAATTCTACCCAATGGGAATTTGATTTTAAAAGTTGACGATAATCGCTTGTCCGAAGAGCATTTTGATGCCCTTGAAAAAGAAATAAAACAACTTTTCATCAACAACAAACAAATTGATGGTGTTTTTGCTGTAAATGAATTATATGCCATAACCGCCATTAAGGTGGCTAGGAGTTTAGGGCTGAACATTCCTGAAAACATTCAAGTAATAGGCTTTACCGATGGTGTTTTGTCAAAGCATTCAACTCCAAGCCTTACAACCGTTAGCCAGCACGAACAAGTGATAGGCGAGAAAGCAGCTGAATTATTAATACAAAGACTTGAGGACGATGAAGCTGACGATGAAACGGAAGAGCAATATCAAACCTTGGTTATAGCAACCGAATTGGTAGAAAGAAATTCTACAAAATAAATTTAAATAGCCTATTAAAAAAACTTTTATATATTTACCGCAACAAATCAAAACTTATATTTTCACTTCTCACTTAAGTTTTGATAAGTATATCGCTTGTCAAAATAGTATTAATTTAAACATACTATTATGAAAAAGCGCACACTAGGTTTCTGGGAAATCTGGAACATGAGTTTCGGTTTTCTTGGGATTCAAATGGGTTTTGCATTGCAAAATGCAAACGTTAGCCGAATTTTTCAAACATTAGGAGCAGAGATTGAAGATATCCCAATTTTATGGGTTGCTGCGCCATTAACTGGATTAATTGTTCAGCCAATTATTGGATATTTCAGTGACAGAACATGGCATTCTAAGTTAGGTCGTCGTCGTCCTTATTTTCTTGTTGGAGCTATTTTAGCATCGCTTGCATTATTTATAATGCCAAATTCTCCTTTTTTATGGTTTGCAGCTGGTATGCTGTGGATTATGGATGCTTCTATTAATGTTTCAATGGAGCCATTTAGAGCTTTCGTAGGAGATAATTTACCCGAACATCAACGAACCAAAGGGTTTGCTATGCAAAGTTTTTTTATTGGAGTTGGGGCTTATGTAGCTTCAAAGTTACCATTGATGCTTACTTATTTGGGTGTAGCAAATACAGCACCTGAAGGTGTTATACCAGATTCGGTTAAATATTCATTTTATATAGGTGGTGTAGCTTTTTTAATAGCAGTTTTATGGACTGTAATAAAGTCTAAGGAATATACTCCTGAAGAAATGGAAGCTTTTGAAAAAGCTGAAGCTAAAGAAGGTTTTGAAAAAGAAGAACCATCACCAGAATGGTATCAACAAAATGGAAAATCACATTTCGTAAAAGGGATTATAGTAACAGCAATAGGACTTTTAACTACATACTTGGTATATAATTTTGAACTCAAAAAAGATTTGTTTGTTTTAACGTTAGGACTTATAACTCTAGGTGGAGTAGCATTGTTAATTTCAGGAATAATGCAAAAAAATAAATCCAAAAATGGATTCGTAACTATTATAAACGACTTTCAAAATATGCCTAAGGTAATGAAACAGTTGGCTTGGGTTCAGTTTTTCTCTTGGTTCGCTCTGTTTTCAATGTGGATTTATACAACTGGTGCTGTAACCGAGCATATCTATCAAACAACTGATACTACTTCTGAAGCTTATAACATGGGAGCAAATCAAGTTGGCGAAATGTTTGCCAATTACAATTTAATAGCTGCTTTAGTCGCATTTTTATTGCCTGTTCTAGCAAAAAAAACAAGTAGAAAATTCACACATTTTTTAGCATTAGTTGCAGGAGGGTTTGGCTTAATATCTATTTACTTTATAAGCAACCCAACAAGTTTTACTATTGAATGGTTGCCAATGATTGGAGTAGGAATTGCTTGGGCAAGTATTTTATCAGTGCCTTATGCAATGTTATCTGGTGCTCTACCAGCAAGTAAAATGGGCTATTATATGGGAGTTTTTAATTTCTTTATAGTAATCCCACAACTGGTAGCTGCTTCAATTTTAGGCTTTTTGGTTTCAAAATTTTTCGATAATCAACCTGTGTATGCACTTCTTATAGGTGGAGCCTCTATGATATTAGCAGGAATTTTATCACTTATGGTTAATGACAAACAATCAATTGAAATTAATGAGTAAAAAAGGATTCATATTTGACCTCGATGGTGTTATTGTAGATACTGCGAAGTACCACTATTTAGCTTGGAAAAAATTAGCTAACGAATTAGGTTTTGAGTTTACCAAAGAGCAAAATGAAATGTTTAAAGGTGTAAGCCGAAAACGTTGCTTAGAAATTTTACTTGATATAGGAAATGTAGATGCGACTCAAGACCAATTCAATAAATGGATGGTCGAAAAAAACACAGGTTATTTAAAATATATTGATAAGATGGATGAATCTGAGATTCTTCCTAATGTTACAAAAACTTTAGACTTTCTCAAAAAACACAACCAACCAATAGCTTTAGGTTCTGCAAGCAAAAACGCAAAACCAATTTTAGAAAAGGTTGGATTACTAACTTATTTTGATGCTATTGTAGATGGAAATAATGTTGCAAAAGCAAAACCAGACCCTGAGGTTTTTTTAATTGCAGCTGAGCAATTAGGTGTTAGCACTAATAATTGCTTAGTATTTGAAGATGCAGTTGCTGGAATACAAGCTGCAAATAATGCGAATATGACAAGTATTGGTATTGGAAATCAAAAAGTATTGCATGAAGCAAATCATGTATTTAACGATTTTACTGAAATCGAAAATGAGTTTTTAATGGACTTTATTAAAAGCTAACAAACGTATTAAAATGAATAAAAATTATATAAAACCAGATAACTGGTCTATTATTGAAGAAGGGTTTAATGCCACCGAAGTTGAAGCATCCGAAAGCATCTTCAGTCTTGGTAATGGTGCCATGGGACAACGCGCTAACTTCGAAGAACAATATTCTGGACAAACTTTTCAAGGAAGTTATATTGCTGGAGTATATTACCCAGATAAAACACGTGTTGGTTGGTGGAAAAATGGCTACCCAGAATATTTTGCTAAAGTACTGAACGCACCAAATTGGATAGGAATAGACGTTGTTGTTAATAATGAGCCTTTAGATTTAAACACATGCAAATCGGTAGATAATTTTAGGCGAGAGCTTAACATGAAAGAAGGATGGTATAAACGAACGTTTGATGCCACATTAAAAAACGATGTTATAGTTAATGTTGAGGTCGTCCGCTTTTTAAGCTTGGATTTTTATGAGGTAGGAGCTATTAATTATTCCATTACACCTATTAATACTAATGCAACCATTGTGTTTAAACCTTATTTGGATGCAGGAATTAAAAACAATGACAGTAATTGGGATGACCAGTTTTGGAACATCACAAAGATTGAAGCTAATAAAAATAAAGCATTTATAGAATCACATACCATGAAAACAAACTTTCATGTATGTACATTTATGGAATCGCTTTGTTATGTAAACAATCAAGCAATAAGTCTATCACCAAAGATTAGTGAAGAAATTGATAGAATCAACTTCTCTTATGAGAAAAATATCCAAGCTGGAGATACTTTCTCACTCCACAAATTTGGTGGTTATACAGTTGATAGAAACCACGATAAATTAGAACTAATCGATGTTGCAACTAGAACGTTGGATGCAGTAATAGCTTTAGGTTTTGATGAGTTATTAAGCAAGCAAAGAGCTTCATGGAAACTAATTTGGGATATGGCAGATATCACAATTCAAGGGGATATTAAAGCACAACAAGCCATTCGGTTTAATATTTTTCAACTTAATCAAACCTATCTTGGTACAGATGCCAGATTGAACATTGGGCCAAAAGGATTTACAGGCGAAAAATATGGAGGAAGTACTTATTGGGATACCGAAGCTTATTGCATACCCTTTTATATGGCAACCAAAGACCAAACAGTAGCAAGGAACTTGTTGACATATCGCTACAATCATTTACAAAAAGCAATTGAAAACGCTGAAAAATTAGGCTTTACAAATGGGGCTGCATTGTACCCAATGGTAACTATGAACGGTGAAGAATGCCATAACGAATGGGAAATTACTTTTGAGGAAATTCATCGTAATGGTGCAATTGCATTTGCTATTTACAACTACTATCGTTTTACTGGAGATTATAGCTATATACCAGAAAAAGGACTGGAAGTTTTAATAGGTATTTCACGATTTTGGCATCAACGTGCAACGTATTCAACACATAAAAAGAAGTATGTAATACTTGGCGTTACTGGACCAAATGAATACGAAAACAATGTCAATAATAATTGGTACACCAACTATATTGCGCAATGGTGTATAAAATATACATTAGAAAATATTGAACGTATTAAATCAGAATTTAATTCTGATTTTACAAGAATTTTAAACAAGGTCAGATTATCAAATTCTGAAATAGAAAAATGGAAAGAAGTAGCAGATAATATGTACTTTCCTTATTCCGAAGAACATCAAGTCTATTTACAGCAAGATGGATTTTTAGATAAAGAATTATTTACTGCAGCAGACCTTCCTAAAGAACAACGTCCAATTAATCAAACTTGGTCATGGGATCGCATTTTACGTTCTCCTTATATTAAACAAGCTGATGTATTGCAAGGTTTTTACTTTTTTGAAGATGACTTTTCAGATGAAGAATTAAGACAACATTTTAATTTTTACGAGCCATTTACAGTTCATGAAAGCTCTTTGTCACCTTGTGTGCATAGTATTCAAGCTGCTAAATTAGGTGAAATAAATCAAGCGTATCAATTTTATCTACAAACCTCACGATTAGACCTCGATGACTACAACAAAGAAGTACATGAAGGTTTGCACATTACATCTATGGCAGGAACTTGGATGAGTATTGTTGAAGGTTTTGGAGGCATGCGAATTAAAAACAATTTGCTGTCTTTTAAACCACAAATTCCAAAACAATGGGATGCTTATTCGTTTAAAATTAACTTTAGAAATCAAATACTTAAAGTTAATGTATGTCAAAACGAAACAAAATTTGAACTTGAAGGAAATAAAGATTTAAAAATCTTGGTCAATGATAAATTAGTAACGATTACACCTAATAATTTAGTAACAGTATAGAAATGAAGACTTTAATAAAAAGTTGCTTCACTTTTTTAATTTTTAGTTTAATAGCATGTAAAGAAACTGAAGCAGGTTCAACGCAAACCGAACCTGTTGAGGTATCCAACACATCATTAACAAGGGTTGAACCACCAAACTGGTGGATTGGAATGAAAGACAATTCATTGCAACTTTTAGTGAATCATCCAAATATTGGAGCAGTCACACCTGAAATCGATTACGCTGGTGTTTCAATTAAAAAAGTACACAAAGCAAAAAGCCCAAATTATTTATTCATTGATTTAGAAATTTCTAAAACTACCAAAGCTGGCAAATTTGACATAGTTTTTAAAACAGAAAATAATGAAGAGCAAACCCATACTTATGAGTTAAAAAGTCGTGTTAAATCTTCTGAAAATTTTATTGGTTTTAATAGTAGCGATGCCATCTATTTAATAACACCAGATCGTTTTGCCAATGCCAATGCAAACAATGACGCATTTAATTATTTGAATGAAAAAACTATAGACAGAACAGACGATTATGCTCGTCATGGAGGCGATATTGCAGGGATAACCAATAACCTCGATTATATCGCAAATCTTGGATTTACAGCTATTTGGCCAACACCTCTAATAATAAACGATATGTACGAGAACTCATATCATGGTTATGCAATGACTGATTTTTACAAAATAGACCCTCGATTTGGCACTCATCAAGAGTATTTGGAATTGTCTTCTAAAGCAAAAGAAAAAGGGATCAAATTGATTTTGGACCAAGTAGCGAATCATTGTGGTTTACAGCATTGGTGGATGAAAGATTTGCCTTTTGACGATTGGATAAATTATCAAGCTGATTTTGAAAAACTACCTGTTCCAGTAGAGGAAATGCGAAAACCCAATGGCGAATATGATTGGGATAGATTAAATCAATATTTTACCAACTCAAACCATAGGCGAACAACAAATCAAGATTTGTACGCTTCAGAATACGATAGAAAAGGAAACAATGAAGGTTGGTTTGTGCCATTTATGCCAGATTTAAACCAGAAAAATCCATTTATGGCTAAGTACTTAATTCAAAATAGTATTTGGTGGATAGAAACAGGACAACTTGGTGGCATAAGACAAGACACCTATCCTTATCCAGATAAAAATTTTATGAGCGATTGGGCTGGAGCAATTATGAACGAATACCCAAACTTTAATATAGTTGGTGAAGAGTGGAGTTACAATCCATTGCTAATTGCATATTGGCAAGATGGCAAAGAATATAAGGAAGGTTATAAGTCTAATCTAAAATCAACCATGGATTTTGCAATGCAAAGAAATATCGTCGACGCTTTAAACGAAAACGAATCTTGGGATAAAGGCTTAGTAAAATTATATGAAGGTTTGGCAAATGATTTCGCATATCATTCACCAGAGAATATTATGACCTTTCCAGATAATCATGATATGAGTCGTATTTTCACTCAACTTAAAGGCGATATTTCCAATACAAAAATGGCATTGGCAACTCATATAATGATGCCTCGCATTTTGCAAATTTATTATGGCACTGAAATTTTAATGAATGATTTTGAAAAACCTGGAGACCATGGTTTGATTAGAACTGATTTTCCTGGAGGTTGGGAAGGTGATTCGATAAATGCATTTACAGGAGATGGATTAACCGAGGACCAAAAAAGCATGCAATCCTTTCTTAAAAAAATGCTGAATTACAGAAAAAACAGTAAGGCAATCCATGAAGGAAAAACAGTGCATTTTGCACCATTTTTAGGCACTTATTTCTTATTTAGGACTTATGAAAATGAAACCGTTGTGATGATTCTTAACAAAAACAATGAGCCTTTAACCATTGACTTAAAACGGTATGCCGAAATTGGATTAGATGGTAAAACATTGAAGAATGTCATTACTGGAGAAGATGTTGTTTGGAACGATTCCATAACACTCAACGAAAGAGGTGTTACAGTGTTAACTACAAAGGCAAACTAAGTATAAATGAAGTCATTTTTTGGTTTAATACTTATTATTATTTCGCATGTCAGTTTTGGGCAAGTAACATTTGTAATTAATGAGCTTCCTGAAACGCATGATTTTAATCAAGATGTTTACATATCTGGAAATTTTGAAGGATGGACTGGTGGAAACGATGCCTATAAACTATCAAAATTAGATAATCAATACTCGATAACGCTACCTAAAAAAAAGTCATGTAATGTCCTATTCAAATTTACAATGGGCTCTTGGGAAACGGAAGAACTAGATGCAAAAGGCGACAAAATAGATAACAGAAACTATACATGTAAAGACGAACCAGAAACCGTTTATGTAACTATAGATAATTGGGGTCCAATGGACTCAGTGGTTACTTCAACTGCTCAAGAAAATGTTCAAGTTTTATCCGAAGTATTTAAAATCCCTCAATTAGATAGACAACGCAAAATTTGGGTGTATTTACCACCAAATTATAATGATTCCAATAGCAATTATCCTGTTTTATACATGCATGATGCTCAGAATCTTTTTGATACTAAAACATCGTATGCAGACGAATGGAATGTTGATGAAACCTTGAACAGCCTATTTTATGAAACAGGCTTTCAAACGATTGTTGTAGGTATTGAAAATGGAGGCGATAAACGGCTAGACGAATATTCCCCATGGAAGAACAATAAATATGGAGGAGGTGAAGGTGATGATTATTTAGATTTTATAGTTAATACGTTGAAGCCTCACATAGATGCGAATTACAAAACGTTATCGAACAAAAAGAATACAGCAATTTTTGGCAGTTCTATGGGTGGATTAATTTCGTATTACGCAGCACTAAAATATCCAGATGTTTTTGGAAAAGCTGGAGTGTATTCACCAACGTTTTGGTTTGCTCCAGAGGTTTTTGAATTGCCAAAAGCTAATGGAAATATTAAAGACACTAAAATATATTTTTTAGCAGGCGGAAAAGAAGGGAATGATAATACAGAGTTTCAAGAAATCAACCAAACAGTTGTTGATATGAACGCTATGATTGAGAGTTTAAAGACATCAGGCTTTCCCATAAAAAATATAGAATCTAAAGTTGTTCCTGAAGGCAAACACAATGAAAAGCTTTGGCGAGATAATTTTGAAGAAACGATTACTTGGTTATTTCCCGAAGCAAAAAAAGAAAGAAAGTTTAAAAGTATAGAAGATAAGAATACATATTTTCAAGTTAATGTAAATGATGGTATTTATAAAATTGCTCGATATTCTCCTTACATCGTTGAAACAACATTTATTCCAAAAGGTGAAAAAGAAATAAATAATTCTCATACTGTAAAATTGAATTCTGATGTTAAATATTCGGTACTTATAGAAGATGACTCAACAGCGACTATTACTACAGGTGGAATTGATGTTAGAGTCCAAAAAAAACCCTTCAAAATTTCCTACTTCTACAAAAGTAAACCTATCATTTCTGAAGGTAAAGGCTATCACAAAACAGCATATGGTGAAGCTATTCAGCTTAACTTAACCGAAGACGAAGTGTTGTATGGAGGAGGTGCAAGAGCTTTAGGAATGAACAGACGTGGAAATCGATTGCAACTCTATAACAAAGCAGATTATGGCTATGAAACCAAAAGTGAATTGATGAACTATACCATGCCAATTGTGATATCGTCAAAACAATACATGGTTCATTTTGATAATGCTCCAATTGGCTATTTAGATTTAGACAGCAAAAACAACAACACCTTGACTTACGAAACCATTTCTGGACGCAAAACCTATCAAGTAATTGTGGGCGATTCTTGGTTAGACCTTATCGATAATTATACCGATTTAACAGGAAAGCAACCGTTACCACCACGTTGGGTTTTTGGTAATTTTTCCAGTCGTTTTGGATATCATTCGCAAGAAGAAACTGAACGTACCATCGCTAAATTTAAAGAAGAAAATATTCCAGTCGATGCTGTTATTATTGATATTTATTGGTTTGGGAAAGACATACAAGGTAGTATGGGAAATTTAGAGGTGTTTAGGGATTCTTTTCCAGATTTTGAAGGCATGATAAAACGTTTAAACAATAAAGGTGTGAAAACCATAGCGGTAACTGAGCCATTTGTACTCACAACTTCAAAACGTTGGGAAGAAGCTGTAAAAGAAGATGTTTTGGCTAAGGATTCAATAGGAAATCCTGCCAGATATGATTTTTATTTTGGAAATACTGGTATTATCGATATTTATAAAAAGAACGCCGAAGCTTGGTTTTGGAATATTTATAAAGGCTTAGCAAACAAAGGAGTTGCAGGAGTTTGGGGTGATTTGGGAGAGCCAGAGGTGCATCCTAATTGGGTGCAACATCATACTGGAACTGCTAATGAGGTGCACAATATTTATGGTCACGATTGGGCTAGATTAGTATTTGAAGGTTATCAACGCGATTTCCCAAATCAACGACCTTTTATATTAATGAGAGCTGGATATTCCGGCTCACAACGTTATGGGTTGATTCCTTGGTCAGGAGATGTGAACCGAACTTGGGGAGGTTTACAAAGCCAAACCGAAATTGCTCTGCAAATGGCTATGCAAGGATTAGCATATATGCATTCGGATTTAGGAGGATTTGCAGGCGCAAATCTTGATGATGAGCTTTACACGCGTTGGTTACAGTATGGTGTTTTTCAACCCATTTATAGACCTCATGCTCAGGAAGAAGTACCAAGCGAACCAGTGTTTAGAGAAGAAAAAACTAAGCAACTAGCCAAACAATCTATAGAATTACGCTATAAATTGTTGCCTTATAATTACACGCTCGCCTTTGAAAATAACCAAACAGGAAAACCTTTAATGCAACCAGTATTTTTTGAAGAACCAGAAAATCAGGAACAGTTAATAAACGCCTCAACTTACTTATGGGGACATGACTTTTTAGTAACGCCTATTGTTAATCCTGGAGTAAAAGAAAAAGAAGTTTATTTTCCTAAAAACAACATGTGGTTTGATCTTTATACAGACAAACGTTTTGAAGGAGGACAAACAAAAATGGTAGCAACTAAGCAGAGTTCTATTCCAACCTATGTAAGAGCAGGTGCTTTTATTCCAATGGCAGAGTTAGTACAATCAACAAATGATTACAAACTAGATAATTTTGAGTTGCATTATTATCATGATAATTCAATTAAAGAGAGCGAACGTTTTCTATATCATGACGATGGCTTAACACCTAATGCATTTGAAAAAGGAATGTATGAAAAGTTGACATTTGAAGCAGACATTGAAAAAAAATGGTTGGAAATTTATTTCGAAGCTGAAACAGGCTTAAAATATAGCACTAATACAAAACAAATAAACCTAATTATTCATAACATAGATTGGAAACCAAAAAGAATAAAGATTAATGAGAAAACAGTTGATGTTAAATGGGACGCATCGAAGAGATTAGTAACCATTCCTGTAAACTGGAATACAAACAAAGAACTAAACATAAAACTTAAACGCTAAAGCAATGAAAAACATATTTGTAGTAATATTTATGTTAACACTTTTTACTTCATGTAAAAGTGAAGTAAAAGAAAAAGCCGTAGAGCAAGAAGAAACAACAATAAAAGAAATCGCTCCAATGTCTAATGACATCATGGAAACAGCAATAATTTACGAAGCTAATATTCGTCAATATTCACCTGAAGGCTCATTTGATGAGTTTACTAAAGATATTCCTCAACTTAAAGAACTTGGTGTTAAAATAATCTGGCTTATGCCAATATTTCCTATTTCTGAAACCAAACGCAAAGCATTTGGAGACAAATTTGCAAGTGATATTGAAGACCCAGAAGAGCGAAAAAAGTACTTAGGAAGTTATTATGCAGTAACAGATTTTACAAAAATCAATCCAGAATTCGGGACTATTGAAGATTTCAGGGAACTCATTAAAACAGCTCACGATAATGATATTTATGTGATTTTGGATTGGGTGCCAAACCATACAGGTTGGGACCACGAATGGTTAAAAACCAACCCAGAATATTATACCCAAAATGACAAAGGCGAAGTGATACACCCAGAAGGAACCGACTGGACAGATGTAGCCGATTTAAATTATGACAATCAAGATATGCGCAAGGAAATGATTGAAGATTTGAGCTATTGGATAACTCAAGAAGGTGTCGATGGTTTTAGATTTGATGTAGCAGGTTCTGTTCCAACTAATTTTTGGGAAGAAGCCATTCCGCAACTTCGAGCGCAAAAACCCCTTTTCATGCTAGCCGAAGCTTGGGAACCAGAATTATTAAAAGGAGACTTGTTTGATATGGCTTATGCTTGGGATGGTCATCATTTAATGAATGGTTTAGCCAAAGGAGAAAAAAAATTAAAAGATTTTAACGCTTATATTGATAAAATAGATAAACAATATGAAACAGACGACATCTTAATGAATTTTGTGACAAATCATGACGAAAACTCATGGAATGGTACAGTAAAAGAACGCATGGGAAATGCCGTTGAACTCATGACAGCACTAAGTTACACCCTAAAAGGCATGCCTTTAATTTATTCAGGCTTAGAGTATAATTTAGACCATCGCTTAAAGTTTTTCGAGAAAGATTCTATTCCAAAAACAAAAGGTAGCATGTGGAACTTATTAGAAAAGCTTGGGAAGATAAAAACTACCAATACAGCATTAAATGGAGGTAAAGATGCAGCGTCTTTCAACCTTGAGATTACAAATAATGAAAATATCCTGAAATTCAATAGAAGTAAAAACGGTGTTAAACTAACATTTATTGGTAACCTTTCAAACGAGGTGCAAACCCTAAATATTGAAGGTCAAGCATTGGATGCGTTATCTAACGAGAAATTAAATTTTGATGGAGAATTTAAACTACAACCTTGGGAATATAAAATCTTAATAGACTAATTAAATGAAGCAATTTTTAGTAATCATACTTTGCTTTATATGTTTTGTGTCATGTAAAAATGAAGAAAAAAACATCCCAGCAAATCAAGAAATGCCTTTTGTTTGGGAAGGAGCTAATATTTATTTTTTGTTGACAGATAGATTTAATAATGGAGATACTTTAAACGATGTAAATTTTGATAGAACCAAAGAAACCGGAAAACTTCGTGGTTTTGAAGGAGGTGATATAAAAGGAGTCACTCAAAAAATTAAAGAAGGTTATTTTACCGATTTGGGTATCAATGCTATTTGGATGACGCCAATTGTTGAGCAAATCCATGGAGGAACAGATGAAGGCACTGGACTAACCTATGGCTTCCATGGTTATTGGACAAAAGACTGGACAGCAATTGACCCGAATTATGGAACCAAAGAAGATTTGCATGAATTGGTTGAAATTGCTCATGAAAAAGGTATTCGCATTGTTTTAGATGCAGTAATCAATCACACAGGGCCAGTAACCAAAAAAGACCCTGTTTGGCCAAGTGAATGGGTAAGAACAGAGCCTAAATGTCAATATACTAACTACGAAAACACAATAACTTGTACTTTGGTTAAAAACCTTCCTGATATTAAAACCGAAAGTAATAAAGAAGTTGATTTGCCACCACAGTTAGTCGAAAAATGGAAAGCCGAAGGGCGTTATAAACAGGAAGTAGCTGAGTTAGATGCTTTTTTTAATAGAACAGGACATCCAAGAGCGCCTCGCTTTTACATCATAAAATGGCTTACTGATTACATTACTGAATTTGGAATTGATGGTTATAGGGCAGATACAGTTAAGCACACAGAGGAAAACGTTTGGCAGGAATTTAGAAAAGAATGTGATTATGCGTTTTCAGAATATAAGAAAGCCAATCCAGAAAAAGTGTTGGATGATAATGAGTTTTATCTAGTTGCTGAGGTTTATAATTATGGAATTAGTGGAGGAAGATATTTCGATTTTGGAGATAAAAAGATTGATTATTTTGATAAAGCTTTCACAAGTTCCATCAATTTCGAATTTAAATGGAATGCTGCTCAAATGAGCATTCAAGATTTGTACACCAAGTACAATAACATTCTTCAATCAGATTTAAAAGGGTATGGTGTTTTAAATTATTTAAGTTCGCATGATGATGGGAATCCTTACGACCCAAAACGAGAAAAACCCTTTGAAACAGCTACTAAATTGCTGCTTTCACCTGGAGCATCACAAGTGTATTATGGCGATGAAACAGCACGCTCTTTAGTAATTGAAGGAACCGTTGGAGATGCCACTTTGCGCTCTAATATGAATTGGAATGAGGCGCAACAAAGACATGATATTTTAGCCCATTGGCAAAAGTTAGGGCAATTTAGAAATAGACATCCAGCTATTGGTGCAGGAAAGCATCAGCAAATACCACAAGATCATTATGTATTTAGTAGGACTTATTCAAAAGGAAGTTTCTCAGATATGGTAGTCATTGGTGTAGATTTACCAAAGGGAAAAAAAGAAATTAAAGTTGCGAAATTATTCAACAATAGAACAATGCTTTACGATGCCTATTCAAATCAAGATGTCGAGGTTAAGGACGGCAAAGTTATAATAGATTCAGAATTCGATATAGTTCTTTTGGAAATGTAAAAAAAGCTTCTGGAGATGAGAAGCTTTTTTTGTTTTGTAAATCTTGTGTTTTTAACCTTTAGAATCAAATTTGCTATATACAAGACCCGCAATAGCTCCCATAATGGCAAAAAATACTACATATGTAACGCCATCAATTAGTGTTCCGGTTATGTCAAGTAAATTCATTACAGAATAATTTATAATTCCAGCACCAAACCCAACTAAAACGCCAATCCATACTCCAAAACCTGCACCACTACTGGCTCCATAATTTCCTTGAGCCCATTTGCTATAAATATTTGAAACCACAAAACCTACAACAATACAGCCAATAATGAGATGAATCGTATCAATAGTTTCATCAGAGCGGTAAAGACCTTGTGTCATGACATGATCGGTCAAAATTGGATCTACTAGCATACCCCAAAGTAGGTAGCCTCCTAAAAATCCCCAAACAGCTGTAGCCAGTGTTGAGATTAAATTTGTTTTTGAAAACATAATTATTAAATTATTAGTTAGTATGAATATAAAAGTATATAATATTATCAAATTAATTATAAAAACGTTAATATTTTATAAATAATGTAATTTGTTATATAAGTAATAAAATTACGACTAACCTCAAATATTCCGTAAATTTGTAGAAAGTATTATCCCAATATGCAAGATATTAATGACAATATTGAATCACCTTTTGAGCTTAAAGTTAGCTTCAATAAGCTTCTAAATCATTACGAATCTTTGGTTAGAAGCGAGGATGAATTTATCTCGGCAAAGGCTAAGCGTGTTTTAAAAACTGCAGAAGCATATCCTGAATTACGTAATGGGTTTAGTAATATAAATACCTTAGAGGAACGTAAAAAGGAAATTAGTATGATTCTTCAAGATTCATTTAGTCCAGTATTGACTAAAAACGAAATAAAAACCGCATCAGTCCCTTTTCATAATTTAATATTTAATTCTTCTGAAAGGTTTAAAAGTATTATAGAAACTGCAGGAGATGATTTTGAATTAAAAATAAAGAATATGCCAGAAGATGATAGGTACATTATTGCATGTACTATTGTTTTGGCATTTTGTTATGGATACAATATTAATTTTAAACGCCCTTTTTATTACGAAATTCCAGATGCTAATGGTATTTTAAGATATTACAAAATATTATACAATGCCGATTTTACTGAGATAACACCCAAAAAGAATGCACCTAAAATTACTCAAGAAGACTACGAAATGTTGCTTGATAATTTTGAGAATATTGATTTATGGAAAGAAAAATTCCCACCCAATAGTTACACTTTTAAAGGTTTTGTAATTTCCAATATTTTTGATGTTACCGATGACCAATCTATCTCAAATATAAAGTCTTCATTAATTGGAGAAGATAAGAGGCAAGATGAAGGGTTCATGAAAAACTTCTACGAAATTTTCCAGTCACTTTTAGGCCTTAAGGACATTAAAGTTGGGTTTTCAATTTACAATGACGAAGAAGATATTTTTGAACGTGTCTATGGCGTAGGAATGAATAGTTTTTTACTTAATAACCTTGAAACTTCAAAATGCTCAGATGCCTTATGTAGTTGGTCATACAAGAGACTTCTGGAAGAGAAAAAATACTTTTCAGTATCAGATGTAGATAGATTGTATGAAAAATCTAAAGGTAAAGCACCACATATAAAATCACTCTATGAACAAGGTTTGAAATCTGCTATTTTTGCGCCCATTGCAAATGATGATGGACTCATGGGAATACTCGAAATTGTATCAAATAAACCATTGGTACTAAACAGTATTAATGCCAATAAGTTGGAAGATGTTATGCCATTTATTGTGTCAGCAGTTGAGCGTTCAAAAAATGATGAAGAAAATTTAATTGAAGCCATTATTCAAAAAGAGTGCACATCAATACATCCTAGCGTTCATTGGCGATTTGTAAAAGAAGCTAAAAGCTTTATTAAAGACCAATTTAGTGGTAACGAACCAACATTTAATAAAATAGCTTTCGAAAATATTTATCCATTATATGGGCAAATAGATATTAAAGGCTCTTCCGAAGCAAGAAATTGGGCAACCCAACAGGATTTAAAAATACAATTGAAATCTATTAATTCAATACTCGAAAATGCTCATAAAATTGAAGCATTGCCAATATACGAGCAATATATGTACCAAGTAAAAGGCTATTTGGCTGGTTTAGATAATAATTTTCAAGTTGATAGCGAACAGCAAATATCCTCTTTTTTTAAGCAGGATATTCACGATGTTCTTCAGCATTTATACAATGCAAATATTTTAAAACCTGAAATTGACAGTTATTATAATAGCATAGATGAAAAAGTGGATGTTTTGTACAAACATAGAAAAGAATATGATGATACTATTGCTTATATTAACAAAGAAATGGCAGCACTTTTAGACAAAAATCAAAATGAAGCACAAGCAATGTACCCTCATTATTTTGAGCGCTTTAAAACCGATGGTGTTGAGCATAATATGTACATAGGAGAGTCTATAACTAAAGACGATAGCTTTAACCCTATTTACTTATACAATTTAAGATTGTGGCAATTGCAAGTCATGTGCGAAATGGAAAACTCTTATTATCTAATGAAATCTAAATTACCTGTGTCATTAGATGTGGCTTCAATGATTTTAGTGTTTAATCAGCCATTATCCATAAGTTTTAGGATGGACGAAAAACAATTTGATGTTGATGGAACTTACAATGCTCGCTATGAAATTGTAAAAAAACGTGTAGATAAAGCCTACATAAAAGGCACCAAAGAGCGTGTTACCCAAAAAGGTAAAATAAGCATTGTGTATTCCCAAAAACAAGATGAAATAGAGTACTTAAGATATATAAAGTTCTTACAATCAAAAAAATATGTAGATACAGATGTTGAAATAGTTGAGTTGCAAGATTTACAAGCAGTAACAGGTTTAAAAGCTATTAGAGTAAGTGTGCTCTATCACAAAGAAAACGATGATAAGGCATTTTATACTTACGATGATTTAATGAAAGAAATCAAGGCTTAATTCACCCTTTTAATTTATAGCATTTACTCCAAAAAAGTGAAATGCTATGGCAAAAGAAATCACACTTATTACAATTCCTATCATAAAAACAGTATAAGTTAATCGTAATAGGTCATATTTTCTGTTTAATACCAATCCTAGGAAATATAAATCTTTAGTAAGTGAACCATAAAGGTAATCTCTATCTTGCATCATTTCTCCCATTGCCCATTCAAATTCGTCAAGCTTCATTTTATGAAAATTTCCAAAAAACAATAAATTAACTTTTTTATCGGCAACATCTTGTTTGCTGAACTTCCCTTTAGTAACATTTGGTCGTGTGGCTAACACCGATAAAACAATTGAAGCTACCGTAAATAAAGTAAAAATTACAGTAGGCCAAATTAAATAATCGTTTGTTGGGTTGTCTAGCTTTGATACCAAATTCGATAAGACCAATGAAATAATAATAGCATTTACAGACAATAAAATATTGGCTTTAGTGTCTGCAATATCACTAAGTGTAATATGATTTCTAAGCGCAACCCTAAACATAGTTTCTATGCCGCGTTCTGGTAATTCAACTTTAGTTTTTTTGAATTTTAATTCTTCCTTTTTATGCTTTAATTTCGAACTTTCTAATAATATTTTTTTTTGCATTTTTAAAAGTTGTGACAAGTTTTTCCCTTTTCCCTTGTCCCAAATTGAAGAAGCTTCATTAGTGTAAAACCTATGTTTTGTCGATAAAAAACTTATGCTTTCAGTAAGCCACTCAGCCTCTGTAAGTGTTTTGCCACATGTTAATTCCCATTCTTTTCTAAGTAATTCAGAAATATCAATATAATTTTTACTTCCTATATGAGCACAATCGGCATCCCTGATAATTTTCTCCAATTTATTAGTAGGCTCATGGCTTAATTTAGTTGCCAAAATTAAACTACAAACAATGTCAATAGCTTCTTTTTTGCAACCTTGTTCAGTTAAAAAAGCTGTAGCAATTTTTACACTTTCATTTTCATG
>Ga0316209_1001253_pt1 | contig 28461 bp, 28 predicted proteins | sample 6monopyrite_MG_FD_204945 | JGI IMG/M metagenome (GOLD analysis project Ga0316209, IMG submission 204945) | Microbial mat bacterial communities from mineral coupon in-situ incubated in ocean water Damariscotta River, Maine, United States -... | ecosystem: Environmental > Aquatic > Marine >...
CCGCGCAGGGAGTCCGGCACGATGTCGACCACGAGGGCCTGCCGGGCGGGACCGATAAATGCGAAGGCGCTGCCCATCAGGAAGGAGTTGAACGCGAGGTACCCGACGGTAATCGAGCCCATCGAATAGAGAATGCCGAGGGACGCGAGGGACCCGGCAGAGACGAACTGTCCAATCGCGATGACGAGCCGTTTGGGAAGGCGGTCCGCGTAAGCGCCGCCGATCGGCCCCAAGAGAACCATCCCCACGCCCTGTCCCGCAATCGCGGTACCGACGGTTCCGTTCAGGCCCGTCAGTTCGTAGGCGACGATGCTCTGCACGATCGTCGACATGAAGAACGCCGTGAACGAACACGTCGTGCCAATGAAGAGGACGCGGAAGTCCGGGATGCGAAATGCGCCGAACCGACCGGCCTTTTCTGATGGCATGGCGCGAGCTTAACACGCTCCCCGCGCCCTGATGCCCCGACCGCGCCGGGCGGCCGGGGCATCCCGGCTAGAGCTTCTTGGCGCGGGAGACGAGCTCGAGGAACTCCTTCCGCTGACCCGACGTGTCCTCGCCGAGGGAATCCTCCGCCAGCTTCTCGACCAGCCGGTAGCTGCCGGCACCCGTGTATTCACTGTCCCGAAGCAGCATTCCGAAGAGGGCAACCGCCGTCGAGAAACGCGCGTTCTCGCTCGCAGCGCGGAGCTTGCCGGGCTGTCCCGCGAGCACCGCGGAAACGAGCTTGCTCTCGTCCTCGTCCGGCGCTTTGTAGCGAAGCTTCACCGTCAGCCATTCTCCGGTTCCGGCGTTGTCTGTCAGCCGTGCGGGTGCTTGGTACTTGAGCGGATCGACGGTCGCCCCTGCGACGCCCCCTTTGGCGCCGACCGGCACCACCTCATAGAGCGCCGTGACGTGATGACCCGCGCCGATCTCGCCCGCATCCTTCGTGTCGTCATTGAAGTCCTGATCCGCCAGCCGGCGATTTTCGTAGCCGATCAAGCGATAGGCCTGAACCCGTTCGGGATTGAACTCGACTTGGATCTTCACATCCTTCGCAATCGTGACAAGGGTCGCGTTTGCCTGCTCGACCAGAACCTTTCGCGCCTCGGATCGCCGATCGATATAGGCGTAGTTGCCGTTGCCATGATCCGCGAGCTGCTCCATTCCCGAATCGTTCAGGTTGCCGCGCCCGACCCCCAGAACCGTCAGGAAGACACCGCTCTCGCGTTCTTTCTCGATCAGCTTCACGAGTTCGGCGCGACTCGACACACCGACATTGAAATCGCCGTCCGTCGCAAGAATGACGCGATTGATGCCTTCCGGATCGAAGTGCTTCTTCGCCATTCGATAGGCGAGCCGGATTCCCTCGGCACCGGCGGTCGACCCACCCGCGCTCAAACGCTCGAGTGCGGAGACGATCTTCTCCTCCTCGTTCCCCGCGGTCGGGGGCAACACGACCCCGCTCGCACCGGCGTAAACGACAATCGAGACGCGATCGATCGGGCGGAGCGTTTCGGTCAGCCGCGTCAGTCCGTACTTCACCAGCTCCAGCCGGTCGGCGCCCTGCATTGAACCCGAGACGTCGAGCAGAAACACGAGATTCCGAGCCGGAACGGCCTTCTGCGGAATCTCGCGCCCTTCGACGGCGATCCGAACGAGTCGATGCTCTTCACGCCAGGGCGCCTCGAAGATCTCCATGTCGACCGCAAAGGGCTGCTCTCCCGCCTCAACGCGTCGCGGGTAGTGGAAATAGTTCACGAGTTCTTCGATTCGGACAGCGCCGGCGGGCGGCCGAGTCTCTTCGTTGAGAAAGCGGCGCACGTTCGCGTAGGAGGCCGTATCGACATCGATTGAAAACGTCGAAAGCGGGTTGTCGCCCGGCCGCAAGAAACCCTGCTCCTCGATCGGCGCGTACTGCTCCGTGTTCCAATCGATCGGGTTTTGTTGCGCCTGCACGAAAGACATCACCGAGGGGTCCACCTTCTTCGTGAAGATGGGATTCGAGCGCTGGGGCAATTTCGAGGGGCGCCGGCGGGGGCCACTCTCGCCCATGCTCTCGAGCTCGGCCGAATCGAACGCGACCGCGCTGACCTCCTGCGTTCCCAAGAGTGAAGCTGCCCCGGATCCAACGACGACCATGGTCTCGTCCGCCGTCGGGAATTCGTCCTGAGCCCCGGGTGCTTCTGGTTTGCTCTGGGAATCCGTCATAGAAGGTGTCGGAGGCGTCGGAGACGGCGATGTCGCGGCGGTCTGCTCCGGGGCCGAAGCGGTCGGCGGATCCACTGTGGGGACGTCCTGAGAGGCGCACGCCGCCAGCAGCAGCACGGCGAGGACTGAGGAGATCAACACCGAGAAGGATAGGAAGAAGACCGGGGCCTGCGGGTGTTGATCAGAGGGAGCGCGCGGCGGAGTCGCCACGCGTTTTCGAGGAGAATTCGGAGTCGTCATGCGGAAATCCTCGCGACGCGTCGCTCAGGGCCCTTCGGGTCGCCGAGGATGCGCATTGGGTTTTCCGCTCTGATGTTGTCCGCGCCTGAATGGTTCCGAAGGCGCCATGAAGGGACGCAGGCGACGACGACGTTGACACCCCTTCGACGCCCCGGTAATTTGCGCGCCTCTCCGACGGCGGGCGTAGCTCAGTCGGTTAGAGCGCCAGATTGTGATTCTGGAAGTCGCCGGTTCGATCCCGGTCGCCCGCCCCATTTTCTGATATCTCGGATTGATCTACACCCCAGGCCAGCCCCCAGGCCAGACCCCGGCCACCCCCCAGCCCACGCAGCTCCCGCGCCCTCTTTGGAGCAGCGGGTGCCTGGGCACGCCGGCAGAGCCTCGCCCCACGCTCGGGACGGAGATCCGGGCAAAAAAAAACCCGCTCCCAAAGGGAGCGGGTTCATACGATCCGAACGGCCCGGTCTCACAAACAGCGCAACCTGCGCCGAACACTATGGGCGAGTGTGTTAAGCGAGAGCCGGAGCTCCTTCGGACCGCAGTACGGGGTATTCCTCGGCGGGAACGACACCAAGGGTCTCTCTCACTTCATCGAGCGGACGTTCGAGCAGCACTTCCCAGTCCGCGCCGGGAAGCCAACTCGCCTGCTTCGCACGCTTGTAGCCATCGCGAATCATCACGCGCTCCGGCAGGTAATCGCCCCTCGCGCGTGCGTAAGCCACCAACAGGATGAAGCCGATGCCACGGTTGCGAATCTGGCGATAGGTAAACGCCAGCAGCGCGGCTTCCCCGAAGAGGTCACGGCCATAACCCGTCACCACGTGATACAGGTCGTGGGTATCTCTCAGGCGCGCCCCAAAGAGCAATCGATCCGGGTCTGCGGGGGCATCCCCCGCCCTGTCCACCGCCTCGCTCGCATCCACGAGGCCGGCCGGTGAAATTTCCTCTCGTGCAGTGAACTCCGCGTAGGTTCGACCGAGGGTGCCTTCCGGCAGCGAGAGCAAGTATTCGCGATTCGAAAGAGTGTCGACGATCGAACGTTTTTCCTCGAGGATCTTCGGTCCGTGCTCGGATGTAACAAAACGATCGAAAGCGTGATTTTCCGAGTTGCCTGAGAGCGCGCGAATGATCTTGAAAACCTGTGGCGTGTCGTCCGGATTCGCCATCAGGGCGCGAATACCTTCCCAGGCCTCTCGGAATCGAATCGGGTTATGGGTTTTCGTCATGGCTCTCTTCCTCCCGCTCTCTTTCGCCTCGTCCCGTTCCAGAGGACGCTCGTCTCATTCGCCCGCTGTTATTCGCACTCACACTTCTGCGTGTCAGGTACCTGACAGATAGGTCTGGTCGAGGAAGTGCTCCGCTTTCCGGTCGCTGCATCCGTGCTGCGCATCGGGTGCGTTGAAGGGAGGCCTTCGAATGATCTTTGTTGGGGGCGTGCTCGACCGGCCGAAAGAAACCAGCCGATGGCTCTTTCCGATTCGCTGATCGGTTGCGAAAATAGCTTACCGACATTCCTGTAAACAGGGTTTCCCCAAATAAATGAACAAAAATGTCAGCGATAGAGAAGCCCCCCCACGGCGCCGCCGTCGGACCGCAGAGGTCGCCCGACGGGAAATTCTCGATGCCGCCAAGCTTCGGCTGATGGAAGGCGGCCCCGACAACGTCCGCCTGAAGTTGATCGGCGAGGACGTAGGCCTCAGCCATTCCTCGATTCTCCACCATTTCGGCAGCCGAGACGGACTGATGGAGGCGCTGCGAAACGACGCCTTCGGCGCCCTCGCCCGCGATCTCGCTGCCCGCATGGCCGTCCCTTCCAAAGGCGACCCGGCCATCGACTTCTTTGAAAAGGTCGCGGAAACCCTCGGGAATCAGGGCTACGGACGACTCCTGGCCTGGCAGCTCATGTCGGGCAACCTGCCGGATCGAGGCGCGGTCGGCGCCGCGGTACTCGGACCAGATGGCTCAGGCGGACTTCTCTCTGGCCTGTCAGATCAGCTCCATGCCCAGCGCTCCGAACGCGCCGCCCATTACGGGGAGCCGATCCCCGACCTCGACGAGACGCGAAAGATCGTCGCGATCGCGGCCTGCACCCTGCTCGGCGAAGCGCTCGCGGGACACGTTATGGTCCGCAGCGCCGGCCTCGGACAGGAGCCCGAGGATCGCAAGGAAGTCCGGGCCTGGTTCGCCAAGCTCTCCGAGCGGATGGTTTTCCCCATCTACGACAAGAAGCCCACGACGAGCCCCGACCCGACCCCACCCGACCCGAAGAGCGATAAGGCTCCCAGCTAGGGGCTTCTCCCGATGAAGCGCGCGTGTCGACGCGCCGATCTGCATAGGCGATGCCGATCGAATGGACACCGATGACCGCGAACCTCTTGCTCCTGATGGGAGTGGCGTTCTATGTGTTCGGCGGAATCCGTTTTCGCCGCTGGGCCATCGACGATCGTCCCGGCATCCCACGCTATCCGGCTTCGGTCGAAACGATCCTGCTCTGGGTCTTCTATAGCGGCGTCGTCTCCGTCGCCATCGTCATCGCACGCCAGACGCTGCGCCAGCTCTGAAACCGCACGCCTCGAACCCTGAACGCACGAACGCCTCGAGGTCAACCCGATGGCTGTCCCGAGGCGAAGCGCGTTTTTCGGTTTTGATCGGCGTCGTTCGGCGCTGTTCGCCGTGCTCGATCGCTAGACCGAGCAAGCCTTCGAGTCTAGTGACCGCCGAGCGGGTCGGCCCAGAGATACTTGGCCGGTCGCACGACGAGCTGCTTGAAGGGCTTGCCGATTTCGTGCGGTCGCGTCACCAGCACAAAAGGCACGCTGAGCACGAACAGGCCTGTACCTACCGCCAGGCTGAGGAATCCCGCCGGTCGAAGGACCAGGGCATCGACCACAGGGGACGAGTTCGAAGCATCTCCCTGAGCCACTGAATCCGCACTCGCGGTCGTAGCCAGGGTTGTCGTGAACATCAAAGTGGCGGCAATCACCGCCAGAATTCGTCGGAGCCGGTTGGACATTTCCTGTCCTCCAAATGCTAGTCTCGGGCTTCATCGGCCACCCTAGGGCGTGGCTGAACCCCTCCTCGACATCATGGAACGTGAAACCCCGATCCGCCTTTCGATGGCGGACCGGTCGATGGATCGCGGGTAGTGACCAAGCCGTCGACACATTGACCGGCAACTCCATTCAAAGGGACACAAGGCACATGGCGAATTGGCTGGCGTTCACGCGCGCCCATTGCTCCATTTATCGAGGCACACGCGGATTGATCGGCGGCAACCTGATCGGAATCCGCATGCTCTTGCTGACGACGAGGGGTCGAAAAACCGGCAAGTCACGCACCCTCCCCCTCGCCTATGTCGAGTACAAGGGCGAATACGTCGTCGTGGCATCGAACGGCGGCGCGGAGAAGCCCCCCGCCTGGTGGCTGAATCTGAGCGCTGCGGAGACCGCAGAGATCCAGGTCGGTGGCGAGCGCTTTGAAGTCGAGTGGTCCCATGCGCCCAACGAACAGCGCATGGAGTATTGGCGGAAACTTCAAGCCGCGATCCCGGCCTATCGCATGTACCGCATCCGAACCGATCGGGAGATTCCGATCATCCGACTACGGCGACGCGAAGCCACCCAGGAATCCGCTGTCTGGGAGCAGCGCTCGCTCGCCTCGTAACCGCCGCCCTCGCCCCCCCTCGCCGCCCCTCGCCGCCCTCGCCGTCACAGCAGCGAGTGCGCCTAACGCATCGCGCCCCGCGTGCCCGATGCGCACGGCCTGCGCGACGGCGCGCTACTCTCCTTGCTGATCCACTGAACGGCTCAAGCACGTCGTTCGCGGGGTCGATCGGAGGGCCATGCGCATCCTCGTCTGTCCGCCTCTGCACTTCGGTGTCGACTATGTGATCAATCCCTGGATGGAGGGACAGATCGGCTGCGTTGATCGGACGCGCGCGCATGATCAGTGGTCCGCGCTCTTTGACGATGTGGCGCGGGCCGCAGAAGTGAAAGAAGTCGCCCCGCTCGAAGGCAGCCCCGACATGGTCTTCACGGCGAACGCCGCGCTGGTCTATCGCGGACGCGCTGTTCCTGCGCGCTTTCGCATGCCCGAGCGACAAACCGAAGAAGCCCCCTTCTGCGATTGGTTTCGCGCGAACGATTTCGAAGTCGTTTCGATCGGTGAGAGCGATCCCTTCGAAGGCGAAGGCGACGCACTCTTTCAGCCGGGCCTCCCGATCTTGTGGGCGGGCTACGGCGTTCGCACGGCACTCGAAACCCATCTCGCTCTGGCCGCAGCATTCGACGCCGAAGTCGTTTCCTTGCGTCTGGTCGACCAGCGCTTCTACCACCTCGACACATGCTTTGCACCGCTGCCGGGCGGCCGCGTGATGTACTACCCCGTCGCTTTCGACGAACGCTCGCGCAGCGAGATCGAAGCGCGCATCCCCGCCGAACGCCGACTCGAGGTGAGCGACGCGGACGCGCGGGGATTCGCTTGCAACGTACTGCGCGTCGATGACCGAGTCTTTCTCAATTCGGCAAGCGATGAACTTCGCGAAGCACTTGCGGCCTGGGGATTAGAGACCCGGGTGCATCCGGTGGGCGAGTTTCTCAAGGCAGGCGGCGGCGTGAAGTGTTTGTCGCTGATCCTCGACCAACTCGAGGCTCCCGATGACGCGCATCGCGTCGTTCCCGCGTCGCCGATCCGCGCCGTCCAAATTGAACTCGCGGGCCATCTGCTCGACGACGGCCTCCTCCGCAGTGCCCTCGATATCGTGACCGATGGCTGCGGCAGCTTCCGCGTCGACCGGCTCGATCTCGCGGAACGGAAGGATCAGGCTTCGCGCACGTCGCTGCGTGTCGTCGCACCGAGCGAATCGCTGCTCGACGAAATCGTCGACCGACTCGGCCAGATCGGCGCCGCGCCGATCGAACTCGCGGACGTCTGACTCAGCCGAAGCGACCCATCAGATAGCGGATGATGTCTGCGGACTCGGGGATCCACTCGACTTCGCCGGGCGTGTCTTCGACGCGCAGAACAGGCACGGTCCCACGCCCCATCGCCTCGAGCAAGGCCTCGCGATGTCCTGCGTCCTGCATGGTGTTGTTGAGTGGAATGTCGACTCCGAGCTGATCGATCGCCGAAAGCACGCGATTGCAGAACGGGCATTGCGGGTAGCCGTAGAGGGCGAGCCCTCCGTCGGATTCGCCACTCGTCTCATTTCCTGCCTGCTGGGTCTCCGGCGCCATCGCCCGTCTTCCTCCGTTTCGATCCGTCACCCGCTGGGTCGGCCTCGATGGGCGCGACTTTAGCGCTGACCTCGGGCGCCGGGGGAATCCGTCTTCCCCGATCCGATCGGAATCGTTCCGAAACGTTCGATCCGCGTTTCGAAGCGACGGAATCTCGACGGTTGCGCCCGCGCCCCGGGGTCCGGCGTCGAACCGCACCCGATCGCAGATCGTCTAACTGGTTGCTTTTGAAACGTTTTGGGGGAAGTCAGTGAAAAGCTGCGACGAATCGCGGCCCTGGCACGCTTCCTGCTCTTGTTCTGCCCATCTGGGGGGAACACCGATGGACGACTTCACAAACAACTTTTCGAACGAGACCGCAACCTGGCTCGAAGATCAGCTCGATACGAGCACCACGATCGACTGTGAGCTCGGCTCGCTGATCGCGGCGGTCTCGGACTGGACCGAGGATGAGATGGAGATCGACGACATGGTCGTCGGGCTCGTCGACGGCGGATACGTCGAACTCTCGGTAGGGCCGCATCTGGCTGGATGAGCGGATTCGGATAGGCTTGCGCCTCAATTCACTGAAACCCGCAAGCCCAATCCGGAAACGACTCATCCATCATGGCACGACTGAACGACAACTATCTCAAGCTGGCCGCTGGCTACCTCTTCCCCGAAATCTCTCGCCGCGTCGGCGTGTACACCGACGCGAACCCGAACGCGGACGTGATCCGACTCGGAATCGGCGACGTCGTCTTGCCCCTGGGCGGCGCGGTTCGCCAGGCGATGCACGACGCCATCGATGAAATGGCGACCGCCGACGGCTTCCGCGGTTATGGCCCCTCCGAAGGCTACGACTTTCTGCGCGAAGCGATCGCGAAGAACGATTTCGGGTCGCGCGGCGTGACGATCAGCCCCGACGAAATCTACGCGTCGGACGGATCGAAATGTGACTCCGCGAATATCCAGGAGATCTTCGCCGACGACTGCACCCTCGCCGTGTCCGACCCGGTCTACCCGGTCTACGTCGACACGAACGTGATGGCGGGCCGCACCGGCGAGCCGGACGACTCCGGACGCTATCCGGGCATCGAATACCTGCCCTGCACAGAAGAATCGGGCTTCATGCCGGCCCTCCCCGACAAGCCCGTCGACCTGATCTACCTCTGCTCGCCTAACAACCCGACCGGAACCGTCGCCACCCGTGAAGAACTCACGAAGTGGGTCGATTGGGCGCGCGCGAACGAATCGATCATCCTCTTCGATGCCGCCTACGAAGGTTTCATCACGGAAGATCACCTGCCCCACTCGATCTACGAGATCGAGGGCGCGCGGGAATGTGCGATCGAATTCCGCAGCTTCTCGAAGACCGCCGGCTTCACGGGCATTCGATGTGCGTACATCGTGATCCCCGAAGAGCTCCGCGGACGCGATAGCAACGGCGAACAGGTCCCGGTTTCGCAGCTCTGGAGCCGCCGCACGAACACGAAGTTCAATGGCATCTCCTACCCCGTCCAGCGTGGCGCGGAAGCGATCTACTCCGAGGAAGGCGCCAAGGAAGTTCGCTCGAACATCGATTACTACATGGCGAACGCCACGCTCATCAAGGACGGTCTTTCGAAGGCCGGCTTCACGACCTTCGGTGGCGTGAACGCGCCCTACGTCTGGCTCAAGACGCCGGACGGCAAGGACTCCTGGCAGTTCTTCGATGAACTCCTCGAAAAGGCGAATATCGTCGGTACGCCGGGCTCCGGCTTCGGTGCTTGCGGCGAAGGCTATTTCCGGCTCTCGGCTTTCGGCCATCGCGAGAAGGTCGAGGAAGCCATCGAGCGGATCGCGAAGGGCTTCTAACCTTGAGCGAAGGGCCTCCCACCTTGAGCGAAGGGCCTCCCACCTTGAGCGAAGGGCTTCTAACCTCCGGCTAAACCGGCTCGGCCGAGTCTGCCGCCTCGCTCGAATCGTCGAGCGTTGGCGGCGCTTCGCGATACCAGTAGCGGTAACGTTCGACGAAACCGAGCTTCTCGTAGAGTCGGCGTGCGGACGCGTTCGGCGCTTCGACGCTGAGGAGCGCCTGCGCTGCGTCGTGCTCGCAAGCGGCGAAGAGCAATGCGCGAAGGACCGACGCGGCGAGCCCCTGCCCGCGGCAATCGGGGTCGGTCGCGACCTGCGCGATGGACACCGTCTCTTCGATGACCGACGCCATCGCGACCGAAGTGATTGTGCCTTCGTGTTCGACTTGACCGAAGAACACGGTGTGCTGGGTCGACAAGCAATGCTCTAGCAGCGCGGCATAGTCCTCGCGGTTCGAACCCTTGACCCTGGAGAGCGTGTTCGAAGCCTCAAACCAACGCTCCGGCACACGCCCCGCGATGACCTCGATCTCGCTCTCAACCGCATCCCCGCGCGAAGCCCCAGAAGACGCAAGAGCCCCGTCCTCGAGGTCGAGGGTCATCACCAGCGTCTCTCCATCCGTCGTATAGCCGCGCGCAGCCAGGGATTCATCCAGCCCGGGCGCACTCGCGGGGGTCAGCTTGAAGACCGCCGGAAGGTCCCGCCCTCGATAGAACGCCTCGACCGCTTCGATATCGGGAGTGAGGTCAGTCGACGCACGCTTACCAAAGGAAGTCGCGACACAGTTCGCGCGCCGCGTAAAAGCGCCACTCGCACCTGCGAGGAAGCCGCCGACGCGCTCCGAATGAAGCGCGGACCAGCCGAGGGTCCCAAGGCGCTCGAGCTCCGCGATTTCAGAGACGCTCACGCTCAAAGAGACGACACACTGACTAACACGACAAGCCCTTCGTCAGCCGAGCCCGAGTCGCTTCGCAATGATCACCTTCATGATCTCGTTGCTGCCGGCATAGATGGTCTGCACTGCCGCATCCGCGTAGTCCCGCGAGATCGGATACTCGTCCATAAAGCCGTAGCCTCCGAAGAGCTGCAGGCATTCGCTCGAGACCTTCTTCTGAAGCTCGCTCGTCCACCATTTCGCCATCGAGACCTCGGAGACGATGTCTTCCCCGGCCACATGCGAAACGAGCAACTTATCGACGAACGCCTGACCGATTTCGACCTCGGTCGCGATCTCCGCGAGCTTGAACTGCGTATTCTGGAACGTGCCGATCGGCTTGCCGAAGGCGGTTCGCTCCTTCACGTAGTCGAGGGTGTCGGCGAGGGACCGTCGGCAGGAAGCCATCGAGCTGATGCCGATGCAAAGGCGTTCCTGCTGGAGCTTCTCCATCAGCATCTTGAATCCGCGACCTTCTTCGCCGAGCAGGTTCTCGACGGGCACGCGGCAATCGCTGAAGGACATCTCACTCGTGTCCTGCCCCTTCAAGCCGAGCTTCTTGAGGTTCCGCCCCTTCTCGAAACCGGGGGTTCCTGTCTCGACGAGAAGCAGGCTCATGCCGTCATGCGGCGGACTGCAATCGGGATCCGTCTTGCACACGACGATCACCAGGTCCGCATTCTGACCGCAGGAGATAAACGTCTTCGAACCATTCAGGACGTAGTGATCGCCATCGCGGATCGCCTTCGTCGAGACATTCGCCAGATCCGACCCCGTCGAGGGCTCGGTCATCGCGATCGCCAGCAGGCACTCCCCCGTAATCGCGGGAACGAGCCACTTCTGCTTCTGCTCCTCCGTCGCAAAAGTCGTCAGGTAGGGCATGCAGATATTCGTATGCAGCGACGCCTGAAGTGCGTGCAACCGAAGGTCCGCCAACTCTTCCATGATGATCGCGTCGAAGAGGAAGTCGCCACCCGCACCACCGTACTCCTCGGGCTGGTTCGCCCCCAGGAAACCCGCTGCGCCCATCTTCTCCCAGGCGGACCGGTCGCTAATTCCCGCGGCGAGCCAATCCTCGTTATGCGGCAGGAGTTCGGCTTCGGCAAAGCGGCGAAACTCCGAGCGAAAGTGCTCGTGTTCGTCGCTGAAAATCGTTCGCTGCATCTGACTCATTCTCCGTAAACAGGTGGATGGACGGGCGTCTCAGGACGCGCCTAACATTTCCCGGACCCGAGCGGCAACGACGCCGACTTCGGATTCCACTGCGGGGGCAAAGCCCTCGAGATCGACGTGGCGAAGGGGAGCCCGCAAGAGCCGCGCGTGCCCTGACCGAACGAGTCGCCCGCGCAACGCTTCGACGTCCCGGCGAGGACGCACCCAACCGCGATCGATCAGCTTCGCGCTCATGAGCTCGAGGCCTTCCTGCGGACGCGTCGTGCCTCGATCGTTCTCCGGTCGCGCTTGCGCACGCTCGACGATGCGCTCGGTCAGGGCATCGCGAATTCGAGACCAGGGGCTGTCTCCCCCTCGAAGCTGCGGCGCCAGAAAGAGCGGCCGACCGGTCTCGCACACTTCGGCCAGGGTCGTTTCGCCCTGCCCTGCCATGATGAACACATCCCCCGTTGACAGCAGCGCCGGCCAGGGCCGCTCCTCTGAGCGCTGATCCGGAGTCTCTCGATGGACGAAAGCCGGCGGCCGGCCCAGACCGGCGAGACATCCCTCGAAAGCCTGATCCGACGCGTGACGACTGGCACTGACGAGCACGGAGGCCGAAAGCTCCGTCGCGCTTTCGGCGACGAGGCGACCGAGCGCGATGGCGGCGCTCCGGTCGAGCCCCAGACGATCCGTCCCGCTCCCGATCAACAGGACGAGTTTGCGCCCGCGAATCGCAGCGAGGCGCTCAGCCCAGATTCCCGCGTCCCCCGCCTCGGCCACGGGAACGAGCGGACGATCCGTTTCGAGTCGATTCGGATGGGGAAAGAGGTTGGCGCCGCGCGGGGTGACCGCCAGATCGACCGCATCCGCGGGGGTCGCCGCCTTAGGCCCAAGCGCAACGACGCTTGTGCGTCCCCGCGATGCTTCCCGAATGAAGCGGGCAACCGGTGCGACACGGCGCCCCGCGACGATCAGGAGTTCGGGAAAATCCTGCTTCGTAATCGCGGCGGCATTCCCGTCGGCGAGGCTCCGCAGGTGGGCTCCGCGAGAGAGGAAGGGCAGTCCCGCGTGGCCAGCCAGGGCGGGCGTCTGTCGCTCCCGGGGCCAACCGAGCTCATCGGCGAGGGCATCGACCTGTGCGTCATTGCCGGGCTCGCCGTCGGTCAGGGTCCAAACGCTCGGCGGAGTCGCATCCGCCCTCGGCCCGCCTCTTCGAATCGTGATTCGATCGGACTCAAAGCTGCGTCCCCGCGCCGTCATCAACTCCCAGGAAACCTCCGGGTGTCGGCGCGCCGCGGCTTCGAAATGCGAGCGCCACCAATCGAGGGTGTGGCAGGTCCCCTGTGGTGGAAGGAGGAATCGACGGCGAGGCTTCGACTCCGGTGTCCGAACCGCGACATAGACGAATCGGCGGGCTCGCTTGAACAGCGCCTCGACCAGCCAAGGGATATCCCAGACCGGAAGATCTTCGAGGCCATCGACGCATAACACCCCATCGAAGCGCTCATCGTCGCCAAGGCCCGAGACATATTCGAGCAATCCGACGCGACGTTCCTCATCCAGTCCGAATCGGCCGGGACGCTGCACTTCGTCTCCACGCAGGTCCGGCTGGAGCTCGATCAGCGAAGTCGACTTAGTTTTGCGCGCAAGAGATTCGACTGCGAAGGCCAGCTCGCCCGCGACACCGATCCCGCTGCCCATCGAACTGCGCGGCAAGGATTCCAATCGATCGAGCACCGAAACGAACCCGCGACTCGGCGAGTCGGCATGAAAGAGTTCGAAGCCCGCCTCGATTGCTTCCGCCTCGAGATCGTGCCAGATCTGGGTATACGAGCCCTGCTGATAAACGAAACGCTCCGGAAAGGGGCGCCACGGCTGGGTATGCAGCGTCGTGTAGTGGAGTAAGTGACTCACACCCGGCTCGAACTCTTCGTCCCGCGCATTCCAACCCGGATCGAGATCTCCCCGCAGTCCCGTTTCCTTCGATGCCTTGCGAAGAAGCGATCGCTTCCAGCCGGTCTGCGATTCGGCGAGCGTCCAGACCTTCGCCATGCGCTCGCAGTCGATTAACATCACCGAAGACTCGGTGTCCGAAATCGAAAGGTGGGCCGCCTCGCCGAGGTCGTGATCGAAGAGCACGCCCGGGTCGGTCAGGTAGATCTGATCTTCATCGTTGTAGATCGCACGGCCGCGCTCCTCCTGAAACGCGGGGATCGCGAAACGAAAATTAGTGAAGCCCGTCGTCCAGCCGCGGCGGTTGAACCCCGGCAGCTCGGACATCAAATGGATTCGAACTTCGCGACCGGGATCACGCACCTTCTCGATCGACCACCCGAAAACGCGATTGGCGCGATATTGCGCCGGCTCAGTCCCGAGATAGATCTCGACCGGCGGCCGATCACTCGGCGGCGCGTCGGGTCGCGCTGGAAACACGACTGTTTCCATCTGGGCGCGAATCTCTGCCGCAGCAACCGGCGGGGTCGCGTCCGTGTCGGGTACGGCACCCGTTTTTGAGGATTCGGCCATCGATGGACTCACTTCGAGCAACCGGAGACCGCTCGCTCAGATCAAGGGCGACCGAGTCTACACCAGCCTCAGAATCGAGCCGTGCCCCCTCAGTCGCGGAAAACATCACGTCGAATCGCGGTATTTTCGCAACAAAATCAAAGGGATGGAGAACCGGCGAACCCGCGTGCCGTGCTAGACCTCGACTCTTCACTTTCTCAGGTCATACTTAGGCCCTGTCGGATCGCAGATGAACCGTCGTTGGGGGAGTGACGAATCATTGGCCGGAGTTTGTAGGAACCTGTGCCCGCGACCTTCTCACTTCATTTAGCCACAAACGAAAACTCGGATTAAACTGCAACTCGATCGGCGTCTGATCTTCGGTCGTCCTCGAGGTGCTGTACGGCCCCGGTCTTGATTCACGGACGGTTCGAAGGAACCCAAAGCGACGAGACCGCTACAAAGATCCCGATCTTTGTAGCGATGTGGATTCGGTTTCGATTCATTCACAGCCATCTCGATTGATGGAACCTCCCGCGAATGTTTGCGGGAGTCCAAACAGAACGGCCCATGTGAAACGGGCATAGATCGGGATGCGCTCGAGGTGATCGACACCTCGAATAGGGTCCAGGAGAAAACGCGAATGCGGATTGGCAAGATTCCCGTCGGTGAAGGTGCCCCACTGATTCTGATCTGTGGACTTAACGTCCTCGAAACAGAATCAGACGCGATTGAAGTCGCGCGCACGATCCACCAGCTGGCCGACAAGCACGATTTCCCGCTCGTCTTCAAGGCGTCCTTCGACAAGGCCAACCGATCGCGGCATGACTCGTTCCGCGGTCCCGGCATCGACGAAGGCCTGCGCATGCTGAAGGCCGTCAAGAAGGAGACGGGGCTCCCGATCCTGACCGACGTACACGATGCGGATCAGCCCAAGCGTGTCGCGGAAGTGGCGGACATCATCCAGGTCCCTGCGTTCCTCATGCGGCAAACGGATCTGATTGCTGCCTGCGCGGCCGCCGGCGTCGCGGTCAACCTCAAGAAGGGCCAGTTCATCGCGCCGCATGACATGCGACACGCGGTCGACAAGCTGAAGCACTACGGTTGTGACGATATCCTCGTCACCGATCGCGGCACTTGCTTCGGTTACAACAACCTCGTGACGGACATGCAGGGCCTCGTCGGCATGCGCGAATTCGCGCCAGTCTGCTTCGACGCCACACATGCTGTTCAGTACCCCGGCGCCAATGGCGGTTCCTCGGGCGGTGACCGCCGCTACGTGGCTCCGCTTGCGCGGGCCGCAGTTGCCGCCGGGATCGATGCCCTCTTCATCGAGACGCATCCCGACATCGACTCCGCGCCCTGCGATGGTCCGAGCCAGATCAGCTTCGAGGAACTCGATCAGCTGCTCGCCGAAGTGCGCGCCATCGACACGGTCCTACGCGACCTGCAGTAGGCGAACCTGAACAGGGCGGGAAGACGGCCTGGCCGCTCCCGCCCTGTATTTGCCTCCCCTCCCGACCATCACGAGATCCGCCGCATGCGGCTCGCGACTGAGGCAGATCCGTCGATGACGACCTCCGCGATTCGCCCGCGAACGGTGCTGGTCCTCGCGGGCCGGCGTTCGGGTGAGGACCCGCTCGCGGAAGCCGCGGGTGCGAAGCATCGCGCCCTGCTCGACATCGAGGGCGAGCCAATGCTGCTGCGCGTGCTCCGACGCCTTCTCGGGTTCGGTGGCATCGAGCGCACCCTCGTCAACTTCGACTCCCCTGCGCTCCTCGATGAGCTTCCGGCCTGGGCGGACCTGCGGGACCGCGGCCTCGCGGAGCTCCAACAGAGCACGCATTCCCCAAGCCTGTCTGTCCTCGAAAGTCTCGGGCCAGCGGGACTCGATGACGGCCCCGTCCTCGTGACGACCGCGGATCACGCACTCCTCGACGATGAAATGCTCGAGACGTTCTTCTCCGCCTGCGAAGAACAGATCGCCGACGTATACGTCGCCCTCGTTCCGCGCACGAAGATCCTCGAACGATTCCCCGAGGCGAAGCGGACCTACCTCCCCTTCAGCGATGAATCCTATTCGGGGGCCAACCTCTTTCTGTTCCGAACACCCGAGGCGCGTCGTGCGGTCGAGTTCTGGCGAAGCGTCGAGAACGAACGCAAGAAGCCCTGGCGCATCGCTCGCGGGTTCGGGTGGACCAGCCTAATCCTCTTTCTGCTTCGCCGACTCGACCTCGAAGGGGCGATGGTGCGCGCTTCGCACGCAATCGGCGCGCGTGTGGTCGCGATCCCGCTCGAGATCCCCGAAGCCGCCGTCGATGTCGACAAGATCGAGGATCTCGAACTCGTGCGGAAGATTCTCTCAGAGCGTTAGGCTCGACCGGCGTTAGGCGAACAGGTCGTCGTCCACGGAGAGAAACTCGCCGCTCGCAGCGTCGTAGGCCCGGACCTCCGCCGTGAGCCTTCGCTGCGCCCCCTCCCCCGTGACGGAGTAGAGGTGGTACTGGGCCGACTTGCCGGGCTTGCTCCCGACCTCCGAGGAGGAAGGCACACCGACGATCGGCACTTCCCCCCGCGGCCCGGGCACCCGGTTCATGCGGCGTCGATGTTTGTGACCGTGTAGGACGAGCTCTGCACCGACCCGCGCGAGTACCCCGCGCAACTCATCGCCGTCCCACAGAGCGCGCCGCGCGGGCTCACCCTTCGCGGCAACCGGGTGATGGATCATCACGACGCGGAAATAGCCTTTCGCGTCGAGTGCCGAGAGCAACGCTTCGAGCCGCGCAAGCTGATCCGGGCCCAGGAGCCCCCCGGCACGAAAGATCGGCGTCGGAATCGAGGAACAGAGACCGATCGTTGCTACGTGCCCCGCGAGACGAATCGTCGGATACTCAGCATACGCCGGCGCGCGGGCATCCTCCGCGACGGAGATCAGTGAATCACCGAGGGGGCCGAGCTGAGACTCGACGGATTCACGGGAATCGCCGCGCAAATAGCCCGCCCAATGATCCCAACTTCGTGCCGGATCCGCCGGGACATAACAGTCATGATTTCCGGGAATCAGGAACACGTCTTTCGGAGCCCCCAGCGTCGCGAGCTGCTCGGATGCCTTGATAAACTCACTCTCAAGCGACACGTGCGTGAGATCTCCCGTCACAAGCACGCGGTCCACCGCCTGCGCCCGCACGTCCCGGATCGCCGCTTCGAGAATTCGGGGATCGTGATGGCGCCGCCGATTCAGGGCCCAGGACGCGTATCCCGAGATGCGCTTTCCCCGCCACAGTGCTCTGCCACCCCCGACGAGGGTCGTCGCGTGCCAATCCGAAAGATGTGCGAAGCGAAACGCGCTGCTCAAGCGAAAACTCCTGGAACCTGCTCGTGTCGGGCGTGCCCTTACCCGGGACGCATCGCCCCGGGATTGGCTCCCCGTTCTCAGATCGGCCCTGTGATAGCCTCGTTCGCCGAACGATACCCGAGAGACGCCCAGATTCCGGTGGCATCCTCTTTCGATCGCACCCGCATCACAACAAGATCACTCCCCCGGACTTCGCTCCTCCCCAGCGCCCCACTCCCGCCCCATCCGACGACCAGGAGAAGATCATGTTCCCTACGCAAGGCGGTCTCCCCGAACCTGCGCGAATCGCCCACGGCCTCCGATTTCTCGCCCTCGGACTCGCGTTGACCGTTACATCGGTCGCCTCTGCGGGTGCGCCGGGACCGGAGGCGGAGCCTGAAGCCACGACTTCTGCCCCCGAGCTTGAGGCAGCGCCGGCTCCAGATATTCCCGTCATGAGCAACAGTATGCCGCGCGCGCTCGAGCCTGCGCGGCCCGCCCCAGCCCCCCGACCCATCCTGAATCCCGCCGCCCGGCTACTGATGGACGACGATGCAAGCGAAGCCTGGACGCTCTACCTGGAGCTCGAGAGCGGCCATCGCATCACGCAGCGCTTCCTGCTCACGAACGCTGGCCCGGGGGAGCACAGCGCCGTCGCCGTCGGCCACCTAACAGAGCCTGGCCGCGCGCCCTACCGCTACGAAAACGGTCGACGACGCCCACGCTGGACGCTCTCCGATGACCGGCTCTTCTTTGATATCGCCGCGAGCCATCTCGACCTTCATCGGCCGAAGGGCGAGCTCCGCATCACCAAGGACGACATCGAGATTCGGATGTTCTTCGACTTCGCTGAGCGATCCCCCTCTGCCGCCGTTCCCGCCGCCGTACTCCCGAGGGACTATCACGTGGAAGTCCTCGCGATCGGAGCGCCGACGCGCGGCACGATCCTCGCGCCCTGGATGTCGACCCCGGTGGAGACCCGCGGCCGCGCTTGGCTCGTCCACACGTGGTCTTCGCGGGATGAAGCGGACCTGATCAACCGGCGCATCGATGTCTTCGGATACGAGAAGGAACGAGCTTTTTTTGGCGTTCACCTGACCAGTAACGGGGACTGGCAGTCCGGTTGGCGGATCGCACGCGGGGACGATGACCAAATCGTTGAATCGCCAATCAATGTCGATGAATCGTGGAATCCGATCGATGCTCGTCTGAGGTCGAAACAGTCCTACCCTGTGCCCTCGGGCTGGTCACTGAGCGGACGCGAAGCATCGGGGCAAATCACCCTCGGGAGTGAATGGCTTCGCTTTGACCCCCTCGAGGTCATCCCTCAGCCCTTCCGCTGGTTCATCCAAAGGAGCTCGAAACCCCAGGAAGTGTGGGCGAATGCGCGAATCGGGGGTAGCCTTTTGCTCGCGCCGGAACCCCCGTCCCTCCCCCGATCCGGCGCATCGACGAACGCAAGACGCGTCACAGAATCGGCGCGCGAAGAACGGGAGTCGGAAATCGAAACCGGACTGCTCGAAGACAGCGGCGGTGTGACGGGCGTGGCCTCAATCACATTCCTGAACCCAATGAGTCGCCGTTAACGCGACTCGTGCTCGAGATCTCTGGGTCTCGTTTCTGCCCTCCGAGGGTGCGATGCGAGTTTTCGCTTTTCCCTCACGAAACAGGTCGGACTGAATTTGCGAATCGGTGTCGTCAACAATCTGCGCGCGGGTAAGAGCCAGGAACAGGTGAGCCGCATGCTCGGCTTCCTGCGAAGCCACCCCGACGTCCTGCACGTTGAGACCGAGCACGCCGGCGTGATGCCGGAGGCGCTCGCGGATCTCGCTCGCCAGGAATGCGATTTGCTCGTCGTGAATGGCGGCGACGGCACGCTCCAATATGTCCTCACGGAAATTCTCGGAAGCGGCGCCTTCGGCGATCGCGTTCCGCTGGTCGCCCCCCTCCGGGCCGGTCGAACGAATATGAGCGCGATGGACCTGGCCGCGGATCCCGATCCGCTGCGGGGACTCCAGTCGCTGATCGAATGCGCCCAAGACGGTCGCATCGCCGAGCGCGTCGAGCCCCGCCGCGTCCTGCGCGTGTCCTACGGCTACGGCATCGAGCGTGCGGCTCAATACGGCATGTTCTTCGGCGCCGGCATCATCAAGCGCGCCATCGAGCTGAACCACCGCCTCTTCGACAAGGAAGGCCAGCGCAATCTCGTGGAGGGCGTCCCGGGTGCCACCCTCGTGACCGCGGGCCTCGTCGGCCGGATGATCACCGGCGACCACTCGGGGATCCTTACGCCCGACAAAGTCCAGATCATGCTCGACGGTGAAGAGGTCGCGAACGGCGAGTTCCACCTCGTCATGGCTTCGACCCTCTCCCGCCTCTTCGCTCGGATGCGTCCCTTCTGGGGCCAGGGCCCGGGCGGCGTTCGGTTCACCTCGATGGCCGCGCCGTGCAAGAGCTTCGGCAAGGCCGCCGTCGGTGTGATCCGCGGCAAGCCTGCGGAGTGGGTGAACCCCGAGAACGGCTACACGAGCCGCAACGTCGAACGCGCCGAACTCCGCATGAGCTGCGGCTTCACCGTCGACGGTGAACTCTGGCAGCCCGACCCGGATCGCAGCATCGCCCTCTCCGCCGAGACGGTCGTCCACTTTGTACGCGCCTGATTGGCGCCGAGTTCGCGCGTAACCCGCGCGTAAAGGACGAGTCCAAAGGATGTCCGAAGGGGTAGATCCGCATTTCGACGCGCTGCGCGAGCAGGTCGCGGGCGAGTTGGCGACTTCGGTCCGTCCATCCGTGGAATGGCTTGCTGCGGAGATCGCCGCGATTCACGGTCCAACGGTTTCCGGCGTGCTCTTCTACGGCTCCTGCCTGCGCAAGAAGACCGATGAGGGCGTGCTCGATTTCTGGGTCATCGTCGACGACTATGATGACGCCCACTCGAAGGCGGGGCATGCACTCGTCAATCGCGTCGCCGCGCCGAGCGTCTACTTCCTTGAACGCGAACACGACGGCACGACCCTCCGCACCAAATACGGCGTAATCGATCGCAGCGCATTCCTCCGCGGGACGAGCGCCAAAGCCTGGACGCCCTATATCTGGGCCCGCTTCGCGCAGCCCGCACGACTGCTCAGCTGTCGCGATGACGAAGCGCGGCATTTCCTCGAGAATGCCGTCGCGCAAGCGGTCGTCACCTTCGTCGCTCGCCTCTTCTGCCATCTTCCGGATCAGGGGGGACTGCTCCGCTTCTCCCTCGCCGCGTTCTGGAAAACCGCATTCCGCACAACCTACGACAGCGAACGTCGACCCGAAGCCGCAGAAACGATCCAGTCGCACTACGAGCTCGACGCCGACCGTTACGATGCCGTCGGCACCCTGGCCTTCCATCATCTCGCGCGTCAGCGCCTCTTCGACGAGGCTATGGAACACCCTCGCTCGTTCTCGATCACCGTCTCACGCCGGGCCCTCGATCGCATGCGCTGGCGCTGGCGCGTCATGCGCGTCACGTCACGGAGCGTTGGCCTCGTCCGGTTGCTCAAGACCGCCTTCACGTTCGGGGATTGGGTACCCTACGTCCTCTGGAAGCTCGAGCGACATTCCGGTCGCAAGATCGAATTGACCGAGCGCCAGAGAGAACATCCTCTCATCTTCGCCTGGCCGATCATCCTGCCGCTCTTGATGCGGCGAAATCTTCGTTAGTTCTCTTCGAGCCCGCAGCCAAGCGAAGGGCTCGACACTACAGCGTCGCGCGCGACAAAGTCCGCACGACAGGAGCCCTCCAAGATGGATCTCGAAGGAAAAGTTGCCCTGGTCACGGGCGCAGGAACCGGTGTTGGGCGAGCCACATCCCATCTCCTCGCCGATCAGGGCTGTTCGGTCGTCGTCAACTACAGCCGGTCGAAGGAAGGTGCTGAAGAAACCGCCGCCGAATGTGAGCGACGCGGCGTCAAGGCGATCGCGGTTCGCGCGGACGTCTCGAACGACGACGATTGCCGCGCGATGATCGCCGAAACCGAGAAGACCTTTGGTCGTCTCGACGCGCTCATCAACAACGCGGGCTACACGAAGTTCTGCGCCCATGACAATCTCGACGGTCTCGATCCGGAAGACTGGATGAAAATCTTGAGCGTGAACCTCGTCGGGCCCTTCCTGTGCACACGCGCGGCGCAGAAGCTGCTCGAAGCCGACGGCGGAGGCGATGTTGTCATGACGTCGAGCGTCGCCGGCTTGATCGGCATGGGGAGCTCGGTCGCCTACTGCGCCTCGAAAGCGGGCCTGAACAACCTGACAATGACCCTCGCCCGGGCCCTCGGTCCGAATATCCGCGTGAACGCGATCGCGCCAGGGTTCATCGACGGTGAGTGGCTGAAGGAAGGCTTCGGCGAAGCCTACGAGCCGATCAGGAACAACATTCTGAGCAAGACGCCGCTCGGTCAGGTCGCGACGCCGGAATCAGTCGCCGCTGGGATCATCTCGATCCTCACCGGACCGGGCATGACGACCGGGCACGTCTTCCCCCACGAAGGCGGCATCACGATCAGTCTCTGATCGCGGCAAGGGACGCGGAAGCGTCGAGGAGAATCTATGAGCGATCGCAAATCGGTGCTGATCACGGGCGCTTCGTCCGGACTCGGGGCCGCAATGGCCGCGCGCATGGTGGAAAAGGGTTGGCGTGTCTTCGGCACGAGCCGAAAGCCGCGACCGGATTCGGACGGGATCGAATGGATCGCGCTAGACGTCTGCGACGATGCATCCGTCGCTGCGGCCCTCGAAGACGTCTACAGCCGGACCGAACATCTCGATGGGCTCGTCTGCAATGCGGGCTGGGGGATCTACGGCTCGGTTGAAGAGACGGAACTCGAGCGCGCTCGCGCTCAATTCGAAACGAATTTCTTCGGCGTGCTCCGTGTCCTGACGCCGGTCCTCGCAAAAATGCGTGAGCGAAACGCCGGGCGGCTCTTGCTCGTTGGCTCCCTCTCAGGACGCGCACCGATCCCGTTCCAAGCCCACTACTCGGCCTCGAAAGCCGCGATCGAATCCGTCGCTTTCGCGCTCTCGAACGAGCTCGAACCCTTCGACGTGCAGGTGGCCCTGATCGAACCGGGCGACATCAACACCGCGTTCAATGACGTCATGGACTGGGGCGAGACGAATCCCGACTCGCCCTACGCCGCACGGATGGCGGCGAGCGAGAAAACGATTCGTGAATCGTTCCCGAAGAGCCCCGGGCCCGAGATCGTCGCCGATGCGGTCGAGCACGCGCTCACCTCGAGGCGCCCCAAGCTTCGCTACGCGGTCGGCCGGGAAGCCACCCTGGTCGGACTCGGCAAGCGATTCCTATCGGATCGGCTGAGTCTCAAGACGATCCGGGATCACTACGGGGTCTAGCGGCGCTCCCGAGGGCCTAACCGTCGACGACTTCCGGGTGTCCGTGCGAGCGCAGCGTTGCTCGTACGAGGTCGGCCGCCTCGACGATGCTCTCCGTCGACGCGTTCGCATTCGCGTTGCCGAAGTCGAGATCCGTCGGCTTCCAGATGCACGAAACGTGCAGATGAACGTGGCGCACTTCGAGGCCCAGGATCGTCAGGCCTACCTTCTCGGGCTTATACGCTTCATCGAGCGCGCGTCCGACAGCGTGGGCAACTCGCGTCAGATGCAGCATGTCGTCGGGCTCGAGATCGGTCCACGAATCGACTTCCGCCCGCGGCACGACAAGCGTATGACCGGGCTTGAGAGGCGCGATCGTGAGGAAGGCGACGCAAACGTCGTCCTTCCAGACGAAATGTCCCGGCATCTCGCCGTTAATGATCTGCGTAAAGATACTGGCCATCGATCCCTCTTCTCTCTTCTCGAGCTGTATTCAATTGAGTCGGTTCGTTGTGCGGAGCGTGCCGCAGGAGGACGCTGGCGAAAAGAGCCAATCGCCGACGCGCGTCTTCGACGTCAGATCAGCCCAGCACCGACTTGACCTTCTCCCAGGTCTCCGGCAGCGAGTGGTAGAGGATGAAGAGCAGCGCGAGGGGAACGACGAAGCGCAAGAGGAGACGCCATCCGTCGTGAATCGCGGAGCGTTCTCCTCCGACGGCCGCTTCCGTTGCAGGGTCGTTCATGATCCAGCCCACGAAGATCGCAATCCCGAGCCCCCCGCCCACCAGAAAAAGGTTCGTCGCCACGCTGTCCGCGAGATCGAGAATCGCGATATTGTACGCCGAGGCGGTCCCCACGAGGGTCACCGCGACGCCCCCGATCAACGCCGCACGACGCCGCTCCCAATCGAAGGCGTCCATCGCCGCAGAGACGATCACTTCAAGAAGTGAGATCGCGGACGTCAAGGCGCCCACGACGAGCGCGATAAAGAACGCGCCGCCGACGACGCGCCCCGCCCCACCCATCGAGGCGAACGCCTTGGGAAGGGCCACAAAGAGCGCTCCGATCGTGCCGCCGGAGATTTCGCTCTGCATGCCCAGCGCGAATATCAGAGGGAACACCATGAGTCCCGCGAAGAACGCGACGCCGAAGTCTGCGAAGGAAATCACGACCGACTCACGCAGCAGATCACTGTCCTTCGGCAGATAACTCGCGAAAGTCAGAATCGCACCCATCCCCAGGCTGAGACTAAAGAAGGCCTGGCCGGCGGCGGCCACGACGACATCGAGCTTGAGCGCCTTCTCAAGGTCAAAGTTGAGATAGTAGGCGTACCCTCCGCTCGCCCCGTCGAGGGTCGCGGCATAGACGACGATGCCCAGCATGATCAAGAAGAGCCCGGGCATCGCAATCCGTGCGACCCGCTCGATCCCCGCACCGATTCCCCCCGAGACGATCGCGATCGTCAGCAGCATGAAAACGATCTGCATCGCAAGACTGAAATGTCCCTCGGAGACCGCACCAAAATGAGCGCCCGCATCCGACGGGAATCCGATCGTGATCGCCTCGAACGCATAACGCAGGGTCCAGCCGCCGATGACCCCGTAGTAGGACAGGATCACAAATCCCGCGGCCACGAAGACTGCGCCCAACCATCGCCATGCAGATCCGCCGGGTCGGCCTGCGGAGTAGTGCGCGAGCGCGGAGATCGGACCGCGCCGTGCCCCCCGGCCGATCGTGAGTTCTGCGATCATGACGGGCAGGCCCAGCACGAGCGTAAAGATCAGGTAGAGCCCGACGAACCCCGCGCCACCCTTTTCCGCGGCGAGGTATGAGAAGCGCCACATGTTGCCCAGCCCGACGGCGGATCCGACCGCCGCGAGCAGGAAGCCCCATCGGCTCTGCCACTGTTCGCGCGGAGCTCCCGCTTGTTTCGATGACCCTGCAGACATAGTCCCCCCAGACCTGATCCAACGGAGTTTGCGAGCGCCAGCGGCGCATCAGCAAGCGGGAGCATACCCTTCGCGGCGGGGAGATCGCGAATTCCCGCTTCGATTCTCCCGACAGGACCTGAGTCGCCTTGACGAGCCCAACACCTCCACATCTGATCGACGTAAAGAGCCTGAGCGCGAGCTCCGCGCCGCTTTCCGCCGACAGCCTGATCGTCCTGCTGGGCTGCCCCATCAAGAATCGCGAGGGGCGGCCGAATTTCTACTTCGAAGCGCGGGTTGCGGCGGGCGCCCTTGCCTATCACGCCCTCACCGTACGAAATGCCGCTCCGTACGCGCCGCGACTGCTCTGCTCAGGGCTCGACAAAACTGGCGAAGCCACCGCTTTGCGCGAAGGACTCCTCAAGGCGGGCGTCCCTCATGAGGCGATCGAACTCGATGGCGCGTCGGCACGAACCATCGACTCGATCGATTTCGTTGCAAGGCGTCTCGCAGATCTAAGAGAAGCCCCTGCTCTCTGCAGCGTCGCGTTCGTGAGCCAGTCCTTCCATCTCCCCCGCGTCTTGTACCTGGCAAGGAAGCGCGGGCTCGATGCATGCGGACTCATCGCCGAGGGGCGCCAGTCGAAGAAGCAGGCGCGACTGCGCGAAGCGGCGGCGCGCGTTCGCGCGATGGTCGATGCCCACCTGCTCAGAAGGTCGATATGAGAGTCGGGTATGACGTAGGGACAGCGGCGACATCCAATGCTCTAGGAACCGAGCCTATCACTCCAGTCTTCAACCTTCCGTGTGGCGAGCCGCTTCTTAGCCAGGTTTTGCCAGTTCGGGGCAAGCGCTTCGAGATCAGACATTGCGAGGAGTTCGCGTTCATCTTGCGACTTATCATAGATAATCGCCATCAAGCGAGTCAGCGGCCAGTCTTCATGCAATCGGTCAACGAGTAGGATCGAATCTCCCGCTTCGACGTCGCCCTCTGACAACACGCGGTAGTACCAACCGCTGAAGCGCGTAGATTGAACGGTCGCCGCCATTGCCTTGTATTCGAATCGTGCATTGAGCTTCCAGCACGGTTGGCGTGCTTGTGATACTTGCACGACTGCGCTGCCAAGCTCGTAGATATCGCCAATACAGACGGCATCCTCGGTGATCCCCATTGTGGATATGTTCTCGCCGAAGGCGCCTGGATCGTCAAGAATTTCGGAATGATGGGGCAGCTGGCGTTGCCAGAACGCGTAGTGGTCGCGGGGGTAGTGGTGGACGGCCTTCTCCGTGCCCCCGTGATTCTTGAGATCTGCTTGGGAGTCCCCTTCGAGACCAGTGAGGCCCAAGCTAAGCCGCACATCGACGGGCGTTTTTGCGATACCGCTCGGCTTCCCCTCTGGTCCGAGGGGCGCAACTTTTCCGTTGAGAAGAGAGTCAATTCGAGCCCGCATGGCGTGCTTCCTTCGGAGACCTGAGGGGGATCAGATATTAGTTGTGCGCTGGCACACGCTCTGAATCGAAATTCGCGTGCCCCGCGCTCAACCTCGAAATCGACGAAACCCGGTGCTGCGAGCCGAGCGGGCAGGTCATCTGGTTCGATAGGCACAGCCATATCGAACCAATGAACGACAGAAAAGGCCCTGCCTCCGAGACCATCCGAGCCCGCGAAGACTCCCCCTGGTTGGAGCACGCGATGGACTTCCGATAAAAGGCGATCTTGTGCAGACGGTTCATCGAGAGAGTCCTCCTCAGAATTACAGACTCACACTACACGGCCCTCATCGGAGTCTTCGAGGTGCTCGGAGTGCTCTAGTTCGGGGCCTCTAATTTGTCCCAATCCCTATTCGGATTCCCAGCGCTGTAGAGGGAACTGCCCAAAATAGCTTGCAAGCAGCGACCCGTCGGGTTCGAGGACGAGCCACGACGGCGTTCCCATGAGGTGGTTGGCCGCGAAGGTCTCACCCACCCCCTTTTCCATTCCCGAATCAACAGCGACCGGGAACGAAATGGTGCCGGCATAGGCCTCGGTCCCGAGGGCCCTCTTCGTCTCGCCAACAAGCATTCCTCGTTCGACGAGCGCCCGCGTGTGGTCGATTGTGTTTAGGTCGAAGTCCTCGAAGGCGGTTGAAAGTGCCTTAACCGATAGGCCGAGACGATTCGAATCACGATGAATCGCCTCGGCAAGCGGGAGAGCATAGGTAAAGCAGCCTGGGCAGTTGACTTGAAAGACCAGAAGGAGCGTCCTCGACTCGAGATTCATGTCCCCCTGAATCGATTCTCCCACTGCGAAATGAAATCGGTTTTCCATCTGCCTAAAACTCACCTTCTCCGACATAGGGATACGACCAGAGGATGCTCGTCAGGAGCACACTTTTTCTCCAGGCATCAAGCATCTTCTCGACGTCCTCGGGGCTATGCCCCTTCTTCGAGAGGAAGGGCCGTAGAGTCGCTGTTACGGGAAAGTGGATTGCCGAGAGGTAGCGGAAGTGAATGATCGGAACACTCTTCGCGCCGTCTGTACGGTTCTTTCCGACGCTGTGATGGCGACGCCCCACTTCAAATTGATAGTTGAGCCAGTCCTGGTCATAGTTGGCTTCAGCCGTGTCGAGAATCCATTGGCCGAAACGTTTGCGAACAGCGGCCAGATAGGCGCCATCGGGCTCTCGGGTCTCGGTGTTTCCGAAGTATTGAACGAGTTGCGGCGTTGAGCCAACGAAGCCGTACCAAACATCGAGCACATCGTCGGTCTGATCAGCGAGCACATCTCGAGACATCCGAAGCGCCTTGATGTCTTCTTCGCCGAAGAGCATCGCCCCCTGAATGAGCTCGAGCTCGTCCAGCGTGATGGGAGCGGTGGCAATTTCTCGCTCACCGTAGGTGTATCCGGGAATCTCCGAGGAGCTCGGGCGCCCCTCGGCCTGGGCAGACGTCGGCGTAGTAGAGGACACAGTAGAGGACATGAAGGCTACTCCTATTGTTGGGAAACGGATGATGGATTTCGATCTGGCAGTTAGTATCGACTCGATACTATAAGTACAAAACGCACTTCCATTCCGTCAAGGGTTTGGTTTACCTTTTGTATCGATTCGCTACTTTTTTTCGAATGGGACAGCTACGCGAGCTTGAGCTCCTTGAGAGAATTTCGAATCTGCTGCGCAACGAGTTGCGGGGGGCTGCACACAGAGCAGGATTGCAACCTGTCCACCTGGACGTTCTGGGCTACCTCGCGCAATGCAATCGATACAGCGACACACCCGCCGGCGTGACGGAGTTCCTCGGGCTGACGAAAGGCACTGTGTCGCAGTCCATTCTCAGGCTGGAAGAGAAGGGGCTCATCGATCGCCAGAAAGACCAAGTCGACGGGCGGATTTCACACCTCAAGCTCACAGCGGCCGGTCGCCGAGTTGTTCGCTCAGCAACGAGACGTCCGCTTGAGGAGGCCGTTGAGAATGCGCTGGGGCCCGGTGCGAGCTTGGTCGAACAACTTGAGGATGTGCTTCGCGCTCTTCAGAATGCGAATGAACATCGGAGCTTTGGTGTCTGCGGCAGCTGCAGGTTCTTCCGGGACGAAGGACCTAGATCGTTTCGGTGTGGCCTGACTCTGGAGCCCTTGTCCGTCCGTGACACGGCATTGCTATGTCGTGAACACGAGCATCCAGAGAGTACCGATTCGCAAGAATTGAACGGCTAGAAGGCAACCGGGCGGCGGCGACGCCGTGTTGTGCCAAACTGGGGTCCCCCC
>Ga0316209_1001254_pt1 | contig 28431 bp, 19 predicted proteins | sample 6monopyrite_MG_FD_204945 | JGI IMG/M metagenome (GOLD analysis project Ga0316209, IMG submission 204945) | Microbial mat bacterial communities from mineral coupon in-situ incubated in ocean water Damariscotta River, Maine, United States -... | ecosystem: Environmental > Aquatic > Marine >...
ATGGCCCAGGCGGTCAAGAAGTTCACGGCGGACGAATGGACCGAAGCCGGCGCGATCGCCGGTGTCTGCGTGCAGAAGATTCGATCGCCCGAGGAAGGGCTGACCGATCCGCTTCTGATGGATGACCGCATCGTCGCGGAAATCGATGATCCCGAACTCGGCCCCATCCGGACGGTCGGCGTCCTCTACAACCTCGATACGTCTCCCGGCGAGATCAAGGGACCCGCCCCTGCCTTGGGCCAACACACAGAAGAGATTCGCGCCGAGGCAGCGAGCCTCACAATCCCTGCAGCTCCGACCTTGAAGGAGAAGAAGGATCAGCCCCTCTCGAAGGGCCCCCTCGACGGCATCCGGGTCCTCGACTTCGGCCTCGCGGTCGCCGGCCCCTATGGCACGCAGATCCTGTCCGATCTCGGTGCCGACGTAATCAAGGTCAACGCACTCTACGATTGGTACTGGCACTCGAGCCAGATCGCGATGTGCTGCAATCGCGGGAAGCGCAGTATCGCGATCGACTTGAAGCATGCGCGTGCGGGTGAGATTCTCGATCAACTCCTCGAGTCCGCTGACGTCGTCATGCATAACATGCGATACCCCGCCGCCATCAAGCTCGGAATCGACTACGACACCCTCAAGGAGCGCTTCCCGCGGCTCGTCTATTGCCACACGCGCGGCTTCGAACACGGCCCCCGAGAAGGGCATCCCGGAAACGACCAAACCGGCGCCTGCCTCGCCGGCGTCGAATGGGAAGACGGCGGTTGCGGACGTGGTGGACGCCCGATGTGGTCCCTCACGAATATGGGCGATACCGGAAATGGCTTCCTGGCCGCGATTGCGATCAGTCAGGCGCTCTATGAGCGGGAGAAGACGGGCAAGGGACAGTGGTGTGAGACCGCCATTGTCAACGCTCAGCTCTTCAACACGAGCTATGCGATCGCGCATCCCGACGGAACGCCGGTCGAACGCCCGATGCTCGATGCTGACCAGACGGGATTTTCAGCCGGCGTTCGTCTCTATCAGACGACGGACGAATGGATCTGCCTTTCGCTGCTCAACCAGGCGCATTGGACGGCGCTCGGAAAGGCGCTCGGCATCGCCGAGCTCGCTGCGGGGGGCCGCTTCGAGACAGCGGCGAGTCGAAAGTCGGATGATGCAGGCCTCACGACGCTGATCGATCAGGCTCTTTCGAAGGAAAAGGGTCAGGACGTTTTCGCGCGGCTGGATCAAGCGGGTGTGCCCTGCGAACTTGCCCTGGGCGATGCCGCACTCGGGCTCTGGAGCGAAAAGCGCCTCGTCGAGGACCAGCTCGTCGCCTCCTACGATCACCGCATGGTGGGGCACCTAGGCCATCCGGGCCTCCCTGTTCAATTCAGTGACACGCCCAGCTCAGTCCAGGGGCCGCCGCTGCTCGTCGGAGAACACACGCGGGAGCTTCTCGCTGATCTCGGCTTCGACGAAGCGACGACGAACGCGCTCTTCGAGGCGGGCGCAGTCGGCGACGAGACGATCTATCCGGCGCTGGCCAAGGATCCGTCCAAGGTCGCGGCTTCGCCGTGGGCCCCGGACGCGACGGATTAGTTGGCGGCGAACAACGCTACCAGACAAAGCAGGCCCGCGATCTGACCGATGCGCTTGCCCTTCGTGAGCCCGCCCGTCGTCACGCTCTTCGTGAGTGCGGCGCCGGGCTCGCCGGTTCGTCCGGCCTCGAGCGTAATCGGTACTTCAAAAGCGGCCACACCGACGGCCTTCGAAAAGAGTGTCGCAAAGAGCACCGCGCCACTCGTCAGTTCCAGCGGAACGAACATCGCGGCCAACAAGACGGGAACCCAGGGCGCCAGAATCCCACCCCAACTCATCCAGCTGAATTGGTCGATGTCGTTCTGATCCATCTTGAAGTCAAACATCGCGAAGTGGTTCTGCGCCTCATCAAGGACCGGCGATGCCGAGCCAGAGAGGCGCGCGCCCAGGAAATGTCCCCATTCGTGAACCGTTGAAGGGATGATGAAGCCGGCGACGAAAGCATTCCCGATCGCGACAACCTGAGCGATTCCCCAGCCGGTAGTCTGCGCCCAGGTCTCGGCTGCGCCCCACATGGTGAGCGCCCCAAAGACCATCGCGAAGTGGAAGCTGCCGATCTTCTTCATGCGAGCGAAGTCGAATGCGCGAGCCGCCTCGCGCAGTTCAGCCAGTTCCGTCGGGTTCATCGTTTCGATCGTCGCTTCTGCCATGGGTGGGGCTCCTCGGGCGGTGGCCTGCAAGGGTAGCGCTCTCCCGGGTGCCGCGCGGCGACCCCGGGTCTCGACCCCGCCGCCCCTCACGGGCGGAGAAAGACGCCTTCCGGCACAATGCGAAACGGATCGCTCGCCCGTCACACGCCGCCCCGTACCCCGCGATGCAAGGATTCTCATGCCCCTCGTCGAACCGGTTGCCGTCTACGGTGGCACCCACTCTCCCTGGGTTCAGGCCGTCCTTCTCGGTCTTCACGAGAAGCGCGTGACGCATACCGTCCAGAATGTGCCGCCGCTACGGCTCTTTCTTGATTCCGGGGTCTTCATGCCCGCTGCACGAATCGCGGGGCGCCCCTGGATCTACGATTCAGCGGCGATTCTTGGTGAGTTTGGATTCTCTCCTGTCGACGAGGCGGATCGAAAGATGCTGATTCGCACTTTCGGTACAGGCGCCCTGCAGCGGACTTCCTCTGTCTGGGGCTTCTGGAAGAGCTGGTGCACGCTTCAGGATGGGCATCCGTCGCGGCTTCGACAGTTATGGCATCACCTCACGCGCCCGTTCTCGGTACTCTATTTCTTTACCGTGATTACGATGATGCGAAGACGCATCCCGCTTCGGACCGCGAACCAACTCGGCGAGGACTTCGAGTATTGGGAAACGCGCCTCACTGAAAGCGGCCCCTTCCTGAGCGGCGAGACACCCGACACCGTCGACCTGCAGCTCTTCGGGCAGGTTCAGATGTTCGCCAGCATCCCGTGTACATCGCTGAACGTGCTCCAGGAGGATCCCCGCCTTCCCAAGCTCCGGGAATGGACTTCCCGCATGCAGCAGCGTTTTGCGGAGTACCCGCACCTGTTCTCGGGCCCCTACTTCGAACCGCGATCGCCCGCACCGGAGCGATCGGCGGCACTGGATCAGCTGCTCTACTGGCTTGGCTGCCTGACCCTGCTCGCAACGCTGCCGCTTGCCCTAGCCGCGGTTCTTTACTTCACGGCAAAGGTCGCGCGAAAAAACCTGCGTTAGTCCTGCGGCAAGCGGGCGAAGAGCAGCTCGTGATTGCCGAGCCCCTTCGACGTATGCAGGTTGGCGAGATAGAAGTCTGGGTTCTTCTCGCGCAGGAACGCAAAGAGCTCCTGGACACCGGCGTACTCGTATGGGTAGCCGCCGATCCAGTCGACTAGATCATGCTGCCAGCTCATCCCGCGGTTTCGCTTGTACTCTCGGACATAGCGAACGGGGTTCTTGAGGCGAACGACCTTCGACGCGAGCAAGCCTGCGCCGTAGATCCACGTCATCACGGTTCTGCCTCGGTCGGGCATGCGGTTGTAAAGGCGCTTGACCCGAAGCCAATTCTTCGAAGTCATCACGCCGTGACGGCGATCGCCGTAGATTGCGAGATAGAAGCGGCCACCCGGCGCCACGCGCGAAGCCGCGTTCTCGATCGCCTTCCACATGTGTCCGCTGTGATGAAGGCACCCCCAGGCATACACAACATCAAACTTCTCGTGCCCCGCGACGAACGCGTCATCCAGGACGGAGCCATGGGCGATGTTCCATCCCGATGGATTCCCGGCCTTCTCCCGCATATGCGTGCAGCACTGAACGGAAAAGGAATCGACATCGAAGCTCTCGATGCAGGTCGCTCCCAGCTGATGGGCCGCGTAGGAGAAGAGCCCGCTTCCACAGCCGATATCGAGAAACGAAAGACCGTCGAGTCGCTCGACCTGAAGGAACTCTTGGAGCGAGCGACGAGCCGTGTCGATCCGCTCGTCCGTCAGATGCTCGAGGAAATCACTCCAGTTCTGACCGAAGCCGAAGGTCGGCGTCGTGTCGTCCTTATGCGGCTTCGCAATCGGCTCGGACGTGGGTGCGTTCGCAAAATCGGAGGACGGGTCGAGAATGGGCTCAGGCTGCGACATGGCCAGAAGGTACGGATTGGCGCGTCCAATCGCAAAGACGCGCCAATCGAGACGTTCCGAATTGGAGTTCAACGAAGACCGATGCAGGCGGACCGCCAGATTCGGTAGCCTTCTGCGAGACGCGCCCCCCGCAACCGGACGAACGAGGGTCCCTTGCTGACCGACGATTGCCCCACGCCCGATCAGATCGCCAAGGACATCGAACGCGACGGAATCGCGAATTATCCGAACGCGCTCGACCCCGCCGCCTGTCAGTCGGTACGCGAGTACTGGCTCGACTTCTTCCGAGCGCCCGAGTCCGAGTGTGAGTTCGTTCGCGGTAGCCTCGTTCTCGGAGAGCCGAATTTCCTCTCCTATACCGAAACGGAAACGGGCAAGCTCTACCGCTATTTCGACTTCCTCTGGAATGAACCGGTCCACGCGCCCACCCGAGAACTCGCGATCGCGATCCATCGACATCGCAACCTCGCCCAGGGATTCCCCCCGGAAAAGGGACTCGAATTCGATCCCAGCTGTTACGGCATCTACATCTCCGTCAGTTACTACGTTCCGAATGGCGGCTGGTTCCACACCCACTCGGATGGCCATCAGGACACCGCGATCCTTCATCACATGGTCCCGCTCACTTTCGCCGGCGAGGACTATGACGCAGGCGGCCTCTTCGCCATGGATAAAGCGGGAAACCGAATCGACCTCGAGCGAGGAACCCGGTCGGGAACCCTCCAATTCTTCGACGGACGCCAGGAACACGGGGTGGCTCCCATCGAATCGAGTGCGGCCCATCCCCTCGGCCGACTCGCCCTCTTCGCGATCCCGACGTTTTTCGAGAAGGACGCGACGCGCGCAGTTCAAAAACGAAACCGCAAGAATCAGTCCCGCGCCCGCTCCTCGCGAATCAAGAACTTATTCCGGGCTCCTCAACCGTGACCTCGCTCGACCCAACATTTGTCCCCCCGATCATCGACATCGCTCCGCTCCAATCAGGCGATGCCGCTGCGCTCGCAGGTGTGGCTGCCCAGCTGCTTGAGCCCTGCGAAGAGCTCGGCATGTTTCACATTGTGGGCCACGGCCTAACGCGGGACGCATGTCAGGAATTCGAGTCCGCGATGCACGCCCTCTTTGCATTGCCCGACGAAGAGAAGGCCATGTTCGAACGGTCGGCAGAGAACGCCTGGGGCTACTACAACAAGGAGCTCACGAAGAACCGCCCGGACTGGAAGGAAATTTTCGACTACGGACGGGAGCATCCGGGGGCCGCATCCGGCGAACGTCCGCCCCATAGCGATGGATTCAATCGCTGGCCCGACGGACAGCCCGAGATCAAGCGTGCTCTGCTCGCCCACCACAAGAGCTGCTCCCGCATCGCTCGTGATCTCCTGAGGGCCTTGAGTGTCGGATTGGGGCTCGCTCCCGATCGCCTCGACTGCTATTTCGCCGAGGACTCGAGCTTTACCCGACTGAACCACTATCCCTTCTGCCCGGATCCCGCGGAGTCGGACGCGGATTTCTTTCCCAGCCAGGGCAGACTCGGGGTGCATCACCATTCAGATGCAGGGGGACTGACGCTGCTCTATCAGGACAGTGTCGCCGGCCTTCAAGCCCTCGTCGGAGATCGTTTCGTCGCGATCGAACCGGTGGACGACGCCCTTACGGTGAATCTGGGGGATATGCTGCAGATCTTCAGTAACGATCGTTTCCGATCTCCCGTCCATCGTGTCCTCGCACGTTCCGATCGAGAGCGATATAGCGCGCCCTTCTTCTTCAATCCCCGCTACGACGCGCTCTGTGAACCCATCGTCCCCACGACGGCGCGCGAAATGCGGCCGCGATTCAAGCCGGTCTCCTGGGCCCATTTCCGTGGCGAGCGAGCGGCGGGCGACTTCGCCGACTACGGCACCGAGATCCAGGTCGATGATTTTCGAATTGACTAACGCGTGCCTGACACGACGTCGGTCGATGTCACCCAGATCGGCGACGACCAAGCGCGTTCCTCGACCAGCGCCACACAGTCATCCGGGGGCTCTCCCGAAACGCGCTCACAGACCCGGGCGTTCAGGCAGGCGCCCGACGCGTCACGCTCGCAGCTCAATGGGTTGCCGTTGATCGCGCCGCTGGCTTCCTGGATCGCGCGCACATAATATGCCCGCTCGCCGAGGCTCTGATCCCGGTCCTCAAAGGTCACCTCACAGCCGCTTTCATCGGGGGGGCATTCAAAAACGCGCCATGGGTCCTCAACGCGCTGTCCGATCGATTTCGCGGCGCTGTCCGCGTTCTGTGACGCGATCCGGACGACTTCGATACGGACGATGCGCTTTCGTTCATCACTCGGATTGTGACATTCGCCAAGGCAAAGCGAAGCGATCTGCTCCGTGGAAAGGGCTTCTCCCACGAAGGCGGGGCATCCAGGAAGCTGCTTCGCCGCCCCCATCGCGCGCACCCGAAACGATGCCCCGTCGCCTGTAAGCGTCACCTCGGAGCCCATTGGCGAAAGCTCGCCCGAGGGCCCGACAAAATCGAACCAAAGCAGAATCCGGTCTCCGGAGGTTCCGTACACCGCCCGCCGCGACAAGCCATCAAAGATCGATTCTCGATCGCGATTCGGCGCATGCACCGCGGCGAGTCCGCCGCTTACGTAGAATGAAGACGCCCGCTCATCCACAACGTCGGCGAGCATCGGATAGCCGGCACCATCGGTCATCACGAGCCGTCCCGATTCCTTGTAGCCCGTGCCGGGTCGCCCCCGATGATTATCGCTTGCGCCGATCAGACCGAAGCGGAAGCGATTCTCAACGGGCCGACCGTCGACACTTCCCAGTGCCAGGGCGTACTGCGCGCTCTGTCGCGGGCGGTAATTCCACGCAGAGAGGAAGCCCCCTCGAAGCTGGCCGCAGTCCCCCCAATCCTCAACGTTCGTACCGGGAACGACGGAAGTTGGAGACAAGAGATTGCCGAGCCCGACTTCGAACTCCGCCATCTCCTGAACGACCTCATCGACTGCCGCATCACATGTCCCGGACGTCGGATCTTCACAGCGCTCCCGAACGATGCTCCCCGCGCGTTCGCAGCAAAACTCGATTTCCGGCGTGGCCGCGGGACAAGTCCAGATCCCGTCATCCCGCTGCCGAGGTCGTTCAAAGGACGCAAAGACTTCCGAGTTGCCATGCCCCGAGTAGATCTCGAGCAGCGGCTGCCATCGCGGATCATGTTGCTCGAGCTGCACATCGAGGCGCGCATGCGCCGGGTTCGTTGTGCCCCAGGAAAGGCCGTGGGGAATGACCAGGGCGCGATGGCCCCATTCGTCGAGCTTGTCGAAGAGTTCACTCGGCGTCGAAGCCACCTCGCGGCAATCATCCGGCAAGTCTGGTGAAGGAACATCTCCCGAGCACTGCCCCACTCCCAGGCTGTCCATCGTGTAGCGATGAAAGTCGCTGAAATCGGCGAAGGACAAAGGGCTCGCCACAACACCGGCGGTTCCCATCGCGAGAAACATCCCTGAACCACCCGACGCAATCGGACGTGTCGGGATCAAGCCGTCATCGAGATCGGCCAGCACAACGTTCTTATGACCGTAGTGCTGCTCAACGCTGCCTGCATGAGACCACTCCCAGCCGAGAAAGCTCACCAGGTCGGGATTCTCGGCATCGCCTGCGATCGCATCGCATTGGCGAATGGCATCCACGGTCGCCTTCCAATGATCCGGCGTCAGGCTTTCCGCGTGATCGTTGATGCTCCAGAAGTCGAGCTGCGAACAGAAGCGAGCGAAATCGCAGGCATCCGCCGGCGTGCGGCGCGTATCGAGATCGGAAAGGCCATAGGACTGCAGAAAAGAGTCGGCGGAGTAGTTCGTATGAACATGGAGGTCACCGAACAGGATCTGGGCGTCACCATGATCCGAGGGCTGGGTCGACCCCAGCGTGGCGGTGCGCGGTACGGGGATCGGGCTTGAGACGATCATCGGCGCACCCTCTCGCGCGCTCAGCGCCGTCGCCACGTAGAGCGCACCACCGCCAAGAGCAACGAGGCTCAGAAGAATCGCGCCAAGCAGTGCGATCCCAAGCAGGACTCGGCGCATTAGTCGCGGCTCGCTGCAACGTCCGCTGCAGTGTCCGCAGCAAGACTCGCCGCGACCGCGGTCAGTGGGCCTCGATAGACCGCGAAGACCCCACGCTTCGGGTCTGCCCCTGATGGAGTCGTTTCCGCCGACATCGCCGTAAGTTGACACGATTTTTCGTCTCTGTCAGGCTGCCCCACGCCGCATGATCTTCCCTGCGGTTCCGTTCAGCGATCGCGGCTTTCGCGAAAAGGACCCGAAGACGCGAATGACCGAAGCCGTGGTGCGCACGCCGACCGATCGCAAGATCCCCACTTCAACGCGGATGTGGTTCGGGCTCGGACAGATTGCCGAAGGTCTCAAGACTTTCAGCTTCAATACGTTCATCCTCTTCTACTACAACCACATCCTGGGCCTGTCAGGCACGATGGCCGGACTCGCGATCGGAATAGCGCTGCTCTTCGACGCAGTGAGCGACCCCTTGATGGGCTCGATCTCGGACAACTTCCGATCGAAGTGGGGACGGCGCCATCCCTTCATGGTGATCGCCGCGGGTCCGCTCGCCCTCTGTTATTTCGGGCTCTTCGCGCCGCCGTCCGGACTCAGTCCAACGGACTTGTTCGTCTGGCTGACGACGTTTGCGGTACTCACGCGCCTGTCGATGACGGTCTACCACGTGCCCCATATGGCGCTCGGTGCCGAAATGACAGCGAACTACGAAGATCGAACGCGCCTCGTCGCCACCCGCCAGATCTTCGGGTACGTGGGCGCCTTCGTCATGGCCGCGATCGGCTTTGGGCACTTTTTCGCCGACGAACGTGGCGGTCGGATGAACGCCGAGGCGTACGCACCCTTCGGCCTCGTGATGAGTCTCTTCATGGTCACCAGCGTGCTGGCCTCCGCCTGGATGACGCGAGACCAGATCCCATTCCTGCCGCAACCCGCCGCATCCGATCATCAACGCAAGGGCATCGCTCGCCGTCTCGTTAAGGAGGCAATGAGCGCCTTCGAGAATCAATCCTTCAAGCGCCTCTTCCGCGGCATCCTCCTGATCTACGTGCTCGTCGGAACCGAGGGAGCCCTCGCGCTCTACATGTACGAGTTCTTCTGGGCACTCGATGCGAACGGCATCCTCATGCTCACGCTGCTCTATCCGGTCGGCCTCATGGTCGGCGCCTTCTTTACGGCGCGCCTGCATCGCCGATGGGATAAGAGCACCACCCTGATCTTCGGGACAGCGGGCTGGTGTGTCTGCCAACTCCTGCCGGTCGTACTTCGACTCCTCGAGCTGCTGCCCCCGAACGGTACGGTCCTGCTTATCGGAACGCTCCTCGCCTTTCGACTCTTTCAGGGAGCGCTGGTTCAACAAGCCCTCGCCAGCTTCAGTTCGATGATGGCGGACATCGCTGACGAACATGAGCTCGAGTCGGGGCGACGACAAGAAGGGATTTTCTTCGGCGTGGTCTCGCTCTCCGGAAAGCTCGCCTCGGGATTGGGAAGCATCATCGCCGGCGTGGCACTCGATGTCATATCCTGGCCGGCGGGCCTCGGTGGGGGCGACTCTTCGGTTGAGCTGCCCGCAGAAATGATTCGCAATCTGGGGATTCTCTACGGACCGATGGTTGCGATCTTCGCCCTGCTGGCCCCCTTCGCGTACCGAGGTTATTCCCTCAATCGGGAGCGCCACACCGCGGTGCTCGTCGCATTGCAAGAACGGCATCGGGAAACGGACGCGCCATGAAGAAAAGACAAAGCCCGATTCTGCCAAACGTCGCCCGCAGCAACATCGCAGTGACCTACACGGTCTTGCTGGTCGTCGCGCTCTGCCTGAGTGGTCGCGGCCTCGCAACGACCGAAGACGACGCGAGCCCGTCCTGGTTCGCGCAAGCTCCTCGCACAGAGGATGGCCGATTCACCAACGTCATCGGTGAACTCTTTCGGGGAGGAGCTCGGGTTCGACTCCCCTTTCTTTGGGGGCGGCTCAAAGTCGTCGCGTCGCCTCGAGACGGCGAGGCGCCGCGCGTCGCCTCAGGAACGGCCCATTTCCGAGCGGCCACAAGACCGACGCCAAACGAGCCGACCGTAACCTGGATCGGTCACGCAACCGTGCTGGTCGAAATGGATGGCGTTCGCTTCCTGACGGATCCCATGTGGTCGAAGCGTGCGAGTCCCTTGTCGTTTATGGGCCCCGCCCGATTGGTCGAGCCCGGCATCGCGCTCAAAGACCTACCCCCGATCGACTTCGCGATGATCTCCCATAACCACTACGACCACATGGACCTCCCCACCCTCGAGGCCCTCGCCGAAATCAATCCCGAGATTACCTACTACGTGCCACTCGGAAATGCGGAGCTCCTTCGAAGTCGCGGCCTCGACAAGGTCGTCGAACTCGACTGGACCGATTCGATTGAACACGACGGCGTGACCGTTCATTGCCTTCCCGCCCAACACTGGAGCAAGCGCAGTCTCGGCGATGATCTCGAAGCGCTGTGGTCTTCATGGGCAGTTGTCGGCCCGAGCCGGCGATTCTATTTCGCGGGGGACACCGGCTATTTCGATGGATTTGCGGAAATCGGAGAGAGGCTCGGACCCTTCGATCTCGCCGCCCTTCCGATCGGGGCCTACACGCCGACGGAGCTCATGCGCCTAACTCATATGGATCCAGAACAAGCCGTGCGTGCGGGACTCGACCTGCGAGCACGGCGCGCGCTAGCCGTCCACTTCGGCACCTTCGATTTGGCCGACGAGCCCCTCGACGAGCCTCCGAAACGCTTCATCGCCGAGGCGGCACGCCAAGATCCCGTGCGGCTCCCCGCCTGGGTGTTTGCTGTCGGGGAGTTTCGCCGCTTCTGAGTGGTCGAGATGGCCCCTAACAGTCCCGTCCCCCCATTCCAGAAGGAAACACAGCAACCCCATGATCATTCCCGACGACCAGATCGAAACACCTGAAGTCCGATCCTGGCAGGGGCTTCACCTCCTCCATTTCCAGAGCTCGTCGTGCTCCCAGAAGGTCCGCGTCCTGCTTCGCGAGAAGGGGATTGAGTGGACGTCCCACCCCGTCGATCTTTCGCGGGATCAGCATGTGACACCGTGGTTCATGGGAATCAATCCGCGAGGTGTCGTCCCCGTCCTTGTTCATGACGGGGTGGTTCACGCCGAGAGCAACGACATCCTCGAGTACCTCGACGCGCTCCCCTCCGACCAGCCAAGCTTCTTCCCGCAAGACGAAGCGGAGCGTCGCATCGTCCAACAGGATCTAATTCTCGAAGACAGCCTGCATATGGATCTTCGCAATCTCACGATGGGCTTCATCATGCCCTATCGACTCGCCCGAAAATCCAAGGCGACCCTTACCCGATGGGAGACGGAGGGAAAAACCAATCCCAAGCGGGCTGTCGAGGTGCAGTGGTGGCGCGACTATGCACGGAACGGGATCCCGGCGGCGACGGCACAGCGTTCCGTCGACGCACACCGCGACGTTTTCGTGCGACTCGACGAGCGGCTCACGGATTCACCGTGGCTGATCGGTGATCGGCTTTCCGTGCTCGACATCTCGTGGTTCATCACCACGACGAGACTGGCGCACGCGGGCTATCCCCTCGACAACCACCCTCATTTGAACGAGTGGCACGCACGCCTTGAGTCCCGCCCGGCCTTCACCACGGAAACCTCGGACCCGCGCCCCATGCAGATCGCGCTGAACGCCTATCAGGCGTATCGACGGTTCACGAAGACCGCGCTCCGGGACGTCACGGATCTCTGAGGTTCGAGCGGTCGATCGTGACGCGGAGGCCCGGTCGAACTACCGTGTTCGCCACTTCATCTTTCCAAGGAGCCTCGCATGCCCTCCCCGAACGCCGTCGATCCACAGGACGTCAAAGCCTTCTCATTCAACGTCTGGAGCTACAAGCAGGGGGAGATGGTTTCGCTGATGATCCATCTCGGGGACAAGCTCGGGATCTATCGCGCCCTCACCGGCGCGGGACCCGTGACGGCTGCGGAACTCGCTGAGCGAACCGAACTCAAGGAACGATGGCTCCTCGAATGGCTGCGCGGTCAGGCGGCTGCGCAGCTCCTGACCTACCACGGTGAGAATGATCAGGGCCAGGACCGTTTCGAACTCTCGGATGCCGGAGCCGAAATCCTTTCGAACGAGACGGAGAGTCTCGCGTTCGCTGCGGGGGCGTTCTCCGCTCCGATCGGCTCCGAAGTCGCCGAAAAGCTCGCGGACGCCTTCCGCACGGGTATCGGCCTTTCGTATCAGGATCTCGGTGCAAACGCGGCCCATCGCACGGAGCGGATGCTCGGTCCCTGGATCAGGCAGGCCCTCGTTCCCCGAATCATTCCCGCGCTCGATGGCGTCGAAGACAAATTGCGCGCCGGTGCGATCGTCGCGGACGTCGGTTGCGGTTCAGGCGCCGCACTGCTCGCGATGGCCGAGGCCTACCCCAACTCAGAGTTTCACGGATACGATCCCTCGGCCCACGCCACTTCGCGCGCGGAGTCCAAGGCGAAGGAACTCGGACTCAGCAACGTCGTGCTTCACACCGCCGGGGGCGAAGACCTCCCAAAGGAGCCGAAATTCGACTTCCTGCTCACCTTCGATTGCCTTCATGATATGACGCACCCCGCCGAGGTGATGGCGTCCATTCGGAAGGCGATTCGTCCCGACGGAACCTGGCTGATCAAGGATATCCGCTGCGAGTCGCGCTTCGAAGACAACTTCCGGAATCCGATGCTCGCGATGTTCTACGGATTCTCCGTCTCAGCCTGCATGTCGTCGGCGCTCTCGACGCCGGACGGCGCAGGACTCGGCACGCTCGGCTTCAGCCCGGATGTCGCGGAGAAGATGACCCGCGAGGCGGGCTTCCCGAAGTTTCAGATGCACGACTTCGAAGATCCGACGAATCTCTACTACGAGGTGCGACCCTAACAAGGTTCGATGCTGACTAGACCCGTTCGAGGATCACCACCGGGATCTCCCGGTCGGTCCCGTCCTGATAAGTCTGCATCACGGGCGACTTCGTAACGATCCCGAGCCAGAGCTGCGCTCGTTCGTCTCCCACGGCTGCTCGCGCCCGCGCTTCGAATCGATCCGATCCGACCTGGATCGAAACCTCGGGGTTCGCCTCGAGGTTCAGGAACCACGCCGGATGCGTCGGTGCACCGCCCTTCGAGCCGACGATTACGTAGGCCGATTCGTGCTCCGTGTAGCCGATGGGGAGCGTCCGCGAGAGGCCCGTCTTTCGCCCCGTCGCCGTCAGGAGCAGCGTCGGCACGACGCCATCCCCGCCATGGGGGCGCGAGTCCCACCAATGGCCGTCCGCTCCGTCAGACTCGAGATAGCGCTTGACGTGATCCTGAATGAATTCCGGGAGTCCTTCCGGGATGACGAAATCATGCATGATGAGTCTCCATCTGAAACGAGCAGCGACACGAACAACCCACCGAGCCAGAACGCGAAAGGGCCTCTGAGAATGAATCTCGGAGGCCCTTTCTGTTTCCAACTCAGCCCATGCGAAGCAAGGCACAGAGCTTGTTGCCATCCGGGTCGCGCAGATACGCGAGGTAGACGCCGCCATCGCGAACGCCTGGCGGATCTTCACACGTCGTACCGCCATTCTCGACACCCGCCGCGTGCCACGCGTCGCCCTGCTCCGCCGATTCGACCGCGAAGCCGATGGTCGAGCCGTTGCCGTGGGTCGCGGGCTCGCCGTTGATCGGCTTGGTGATGGCGAAAACGCCGCCGGGGCTGATGTAGAAATAGCGCCCCTTATTGTCGACGCCGGGACCGATTCCGATCGTGCCGAGAACTGCGTCGTAGAATTTCTTGGAAGCCTCGATGTCGTTGACACCGAGCATGACGTGAGTGAACAAGACCTTCTCCTATTGGATCGATTGGCTCGAATGCCTGGATGTCGCGAGCAGCGTCACGACCTCGCAGGCGGGGCACGATTCGTCCGTACCCGAGTCGGGCGACTATATCGCGGATCCTTCGCGAGTTGATCGCGGAATTGCTGTGACGTCCCCTGGCTCAAGAGAAGCTGCCGCAGAGGGCCCCTACTGAACGACGCCGTCAAGAATTAGCTGCGTCAGCTCGTCATCGCTTCGCCTCAGCAGGTCCCGGACGACCTCGGCGTTGTGCTCCCCGAAGCCCGGTGCGCGGCGCAGCCTGAGGGGCGCTCCGACCCATTGCGCCACCTCACGATCGATCGGAATGGGCACTTCCGGCGCCACGGGCTGATAGACCGTCTGGTAGTGATCCCGTAAAAGCGGATCACGCTCCACCATCTCTTGAAGGTTCGCTACGGGCGACGCTGCGATGCCCAACGACTGGAGCCGGTCCGCACATTCCCAGCGTTCCTGGTTGCACGTCCAATCCGAGACGATTGCATCCAGCGCGTCTTCGTTTCGTTTTCGGGCGGTAAGGGAAGCGAATCGTTCATCGTCGACCAAGTCGGGTCGATCGATCACCGTACAAAATGAGTGCCATTCAGCGTCATTCGAGACTGCAATCGCGAGCCAGACATCGTCGCCCCGAGTGGGATAGACGCCATGAGGCGCGGCACCGGCGCTGCGGTTCCCATTGCGCATGGGCTGCCGTCCAGAAGCGCGGAACTGCATCCATTCCACACCGAGCAGTGAGAGCGTGGTGGAGAGTTGGATCGTCTGGATCTCCTGCCCCTCCCCCGTGCGGTCACGATGTCGAACCGCGGCGAGCAAACTCGCGACCATCAGATGTGGCGAGACGAAATCCGGATAGGCAACGCCGATCCCACGAGGCGGCTCCCCGTCGAAGCCGGTCAGCATATTGAAGCCCGATGCGGCCATCAGGATATTTCCCATGCTTGCCCGCACCGCCCAGGGGCCCTTCGGATGTGCACCGGGCAAGTTGAGGAGGATGATATCCGACTTGAGCGACTTGAGTTTCGCGTAGCCCAGCCCCATTCGTTCGAGCGCGCCCGGACGAAAGTTGCTCGTCACGATATCCGCCGTTCGGATCAGATCGTGAACCAGGGCTAGCCCCGCCTCCGTCGAGACATCGACCGCGAAGGATTTCTTGCCGGCATTGACCGTGTTGTAGAGGCCACCCAGATCAGGGTCTGGCTTCCCATCCGGTCCGAGCTGACTGCGCATAGAGTCCGGACGTCGATTCGACTCGATGCGGATCACCTCTGCGCCGAAGCTCGCGAGGAGTCGGGTTCCGATCGGTGCTGCAAGGACCCACCCAAAATCGACGACGCGGAGGCCTTCTAGCGCGCGACTCGGATCCGAAGTAGAAGTCGCCCCATCTCTCTTCGATCGAACCGCTGCCGGGCTCGCCGAAACGAACTCCTGGGTGTGCTCGCCTAGCAAAGGGGCGGCGTGAAGCGTGACGCCATCTCCCATTCCGTCCACAGGTGAGCGAACAAAACCCAACGGCTGATCGAGCCCTGCGTGTGCAACTTCGAGAAACTGATCATTCATGACGAACTGTTCATGCGTCGAGAGGTCCTCGAAGTCGAGTACGGGCAGGCAGACGATGTCCGCCTTGAGCGCGCCGGCGACGAACTCGTCCCGCGTGAGCGCTCGAGTGAGCGCGAGGGTCGCCGCTGAGACGGGATTACCCTTCCGCGGCGCAGTGAGCCGAGCCCATCGCCAATCTTCCTCGGTCATGTCGTGCTCGACGCCGACCTCATCACACCAACTCAGGAACGCAGGGAAGCGGTCGGGCCTAACGAGCAGACCGACGTGCCCTCCATCTCTGCATCGCAGCGCCGAGGAGAGGCCTGGGCGGGAGGGAATCCGACCGTGCCACGTCCAATGCGTCGGGTTCGCGGTTTGCATCACCGCCATCACGGTCGCTTCTTGAAGCGAGAGGTCCACATGCACGCCATCCGGTGCACGCCCGGCATCCCTCTGGTGTAGCGCGATCGTGGCGGCGGATGCAGCAGCGATGCTCGCCATGCAATAGGACGGCATTGCGCCGCCCTGCACGGGAATGCCTTTGCGTTCTCCCGACACACCGACGAGTCCTCCGGCCGCTCCGGCAATCAGGTCATTGCCCTTCCACTCCCGCTCATCCGAAAGACCAAAGGGCGTCACCGAGATCTGAATCAATCGGGGATTCACCGAGCGAAGGAGTCCGTGCTCAAGTCCCTGGCGTGTGCCCGGTCGAGCCGTATCGATCACGATGTCCGCTTCCGCGACGAGATGGAGAAACGCAGGCGGAGGCCACACGTCCGGATCGTCCTCGGGCGAGGCCTGTAGGACGACGGACTTCTTGTTGGCCGACAGATAGAGGTGGTGAAACGAGCGCTCGGGCCCGGGCCGGTCCTCAAGGAACGGTGCTCGGTGCCGAATCGACGCGCCGTCGGGCGGCTCGACCAGAATCACAGTGGCCCCCAGATCAGCGAGAATCCGACCTGCGAGGGCCGCGGACCGGTCCGAAAGATCGAGAACGCGGATCCCTTCGAGTGCGCGGCTCATCGAGGTCTCGGAATATGCACGCGTCCGACAATCGCGACAGGCCCCTCGGTCAGACGCACTTCGATTTCCGCCGTGATTAATTCGGGGCTGACCGCCGTGATGACGGCACTCGGCGTGATCGAGACGTCGGACTCGGTCGGCGCCTTCCAACGTGTATCGACGTGGGCACCGTGAAGCAGCACCTCCGGACCGAAGCGCGCCATTAGAACTTCGAGCGCAAACGCCTGCACATGGGAGCCGCCGGCAATCGGCTTCGCGAGCCCCGCCGCCTTTGCGAGTGCGGGATCACTGTGAATGGGGTTATCCGGGTTGTCGGTATCCCGGGCCGCCATCATCTCGAGGCTCATGATCATCGGCGAGCCGCCCAGGGTCTCGCCGAGCTCAACCTCCGCCAGTCGGTCGAGATGGGGATTGTTCTTGGCGGCCTCATGATCCGGACCGAGCTTGTCCATCTCTTCGAGAGGAATGCCCTCGACCGCATCCGCCAGGCTCGGGTCCGGACGGTAGGAGAGCAGCCCCGTCGTGATGTTGGACGCGACCCGACGGCCCTCCGCATCTCGCGTGCGGCTCCCCGTTGTCGCATAGCGACGATGTTTCTTGACGTAACGCCCGGTCGACTCGCCTTCGATCACGAAGGCTTCGTCTTGCTTGACGGGTCGGTGATAAGTCACCTGCTCACGAGCCCAAATCCGGCCCGCCACTCCCGGAGCGCCTTTCTTCTTCGTCCCCTGCCCTTTCGTCCCCTCCCTTTCGCGCTTCTTGCGCGGCTGGCGGGCCAAGAGGTAGAGCGTGAACTGCGTCATCATGTCCGGTGAAAGCAACCCCGCCTCCATCAGTGACACAGCACTCGGGGCGTGCGTTCCCATCCCAGCAAGCACCCCGCGCAGCTTTAGTTCGGGATAGGGGCCCTCGACCGCCTGCAAAGGCTGGGGCCAAAGGCGCTCCTCGGTCGAAGCGGTCATGACTCTCTCCTCTTGCTCCACTTGATCACATGTTCGATCACACGCCCAGCACAGCGCGCTTCCGCGCAACCCGACCGCGTCGCCTACTTTGCCGCTCCCAATGATTGCGCAAGCGCCTGCACGTAGTCGATATACGCGAGCTTGAAGCGCTTATCGAAATTCTTCTGGTCGGCGGCGAGCTTGACGATGACCACATCGTTAGCCGGATGGACGTAGATGTTCTGACCCCAGATCCCGCGCGCCAGGAAGTCGCCGTCCCAGTTGCGGGGCGTCCACCATTGGTACATGTAGCCCGACTGATTCGACGAGCCGGGATTTTCACCGGGCATCAAGTGGGGTTCATTCGGCGTCACCGACTCCTTCGCCCATCCTTCCGGAAGAATCCTCCGCTCCCCGCGAAGCCCATCCTTCATGTAGAGCAGCCCCAGCTTCGCGTAGTCCCGCGCGCACGCAGCCAGGCCGCCCATCGCCAACTCGTCCCCTTCACCATCCAGCGTCCACAATCCCTTCTCCTGCATCCCCATCGGGTGCCAGAGCTTGCGGGTCATGTATTTAGTCAGCGTCTCGCCGGTCACGCGACGGAGCAAGATCCCGAGCAGTTGCGTATTCATGCTGACGTAGTGATTGAATGTTCCCGGCGTGTGCTCACGTCCCAGCGTATTGATGTATTCGAGATAGGACATCGGCGGCACGAGTCCGACCATCTTATTGATGTCGGCTTCCGGATCCGTGTAGTTCTCGTTGAAGCGGAGCCCGGAGGACATTTGCAGGACGTGGCGAATCGTCACATCGTCGAAGGTCTTACTCGTAAGCTCGGGGAGATAATCCCGGATCGGGTCATCGAGACTTCCGATCTTCCCGTCCGCCAGCGCGATCCCGACGAGCGCGGAGATGAAGGACTTGGCGACGGAGAAGGATGTGTGAAGAGAACTTGCGCTGTCTCCATGGGCATAACGTTCGTAAATGACGACCCCGTCCTTGATCACGAGGAATGCGGACGTGTCGGAGAGCGCGATGAACTCCTCGAGCGACGCGTCCTTGCCGTGAAATTCACCGCTGTATTTCAGGGTGTCGCGACTCGCTCCGAGGTCCCATACGTCCGGAGAAACCGGCATCGTCGAGGTCGGGACGAAGCGGTCCATATTGCGGAAATTCTCGAAGCGATCCCCGGCAAAGAGCGCGGTGATCCCGCCACCGTCGGCGTCGGAGTCCGTTGGGGTCCCGCCGATCGTGACACCCTGGGCGAAGGCCATTGTGGGGAGCAGAAGAAGCGAGACGAGAAGAAGCACTCGTCGGTGATGGGGCGTCCACGCGATCATTGAGCATGTCCTCTGTAGTAGGCGTGCCAAGGTCGGCCTTGGCGAGGAGCAAGAGTGGCGCAAACGGACGCCGGGCGTCATCCCAGACCCGGGAATCGAGGCAACGAGCGGTTGTCAGGGCCGTCCCGATTGACGAAGATCTCTGATGTGGCGCCAATCCCCCGCGACTGTTGCCATCGCCCGTCCCCCGCGGAACATTGTTGCGGATTCGGGCACACAATTAACAACCCCACTCGATCCAATGATGAGACCCAAAACCATGCGCCGTGGCCTCTTCTCAACCGCCCTCTTGATCGCGCTCTTCGCGAGTCTCATTCTGCTTCCTGCGTGCCAAACCCGAACGGTGAACGCCCGCCCGATTCCCGTTGAATACCGCGCTGACCCCGAGCTTCTCGCAGAACAACTCGTCGGCTACGTCGACGGATCCGGTGGATCGGGCAACCACAAGGGCTTCGGCCAATGGGCGGTGGACTACACCGGAGGTCCTTCCTTTCCCGCCACGCTTAAGTGGAACAAGCACGTCCTGACCGCCCAGGTCCATGTCTTCGACGGCCGAGTGGAAGTCACGGTGCTCGAGACCAAGAACCTGAAGGAAAAAGGCGCCAAGATCCATAAGGTCGGTGCCGCCAATATGCTCGCGCTGCGTGCGACCGTAACGCGGGCCATCGGACTCGAGCGCGGCAATCCGGCGCTCGTGCGTGACAGCGCCGCCCCCCTTCGGCCCCTGGCCAACTCGGTCGCCCCAGCGCCTTCGCGCCCCCCCGCAGAGCAACGCTTCACGCGTTCAATGCCCGCGCCTCAGCCCGCACCCACCTCCGATGACCTTCTCGCCGGCGTCAACCTCGGTCGCTACTACGCACTCGTGATCGGAAATAACAGCTACCGGAACCTCCCTCGACTCCGCACTCCGGTTCCCGATGCCGCCGTCGTCAGCAGCCTGCTTGAGCTCGACTACGGCTTCGACGTCGAGCTGCTCACGGATGCTTCGCGGACGGAGATCGTTTCGGCGCTGAATCGCTACCGGGCGAGACTCGGCGACAATGACAATCTACTCGTGTACTACGCGGGCCATGGCTGGTTCGACACAGAAGCGGAACGGGGCTACTGGCTTCCCATCGATGCCCGCGAGAACGACCCATCGAACTGGATTTCGAACGCGACAATCAGCGACATGGTTCGCGCCATCCCCGCGAAGCACGTCATGCTTGTCGCGGACAGCTGTTATTCCGGGACACTCACACGCGGGATCAGCATGCGCCCTCCGGGCAACCGCTACCTCGCCGGAATCGCGCAGAAGCGAGCACGCACAGTCCTGACCTCGGGCGGCCTCGAACCTGTCGAAGACGGAAGCGGCAAGCACTCGATCTTCGCCGGTGCCTTCATCGAGGCCCTTCGCGAAAATGGTTCGGTCATCGACGGGCAAACACTCTTCACCGAGATCCGGCGTCCGGTCATGCTCGACGCCGACCAGACTCCGGAATACGGCGACATCCGCCGCGCCGGACACGATGGCGGAGACTTCCTCTTCGTGCGTCGCCGCTAGTCGAACGACCTCGCCCGCCGGCGAGGCGCTAGGGGGAAGCGCCGCTAGTTTTCGCCCGCCCCCGCACCGATGATGAGTCGTCGAGAGATCTTCACCGATCGCTCGAGCCCATCGATCGCGGCGCGCTCATTCGTCCCGTGGACTCCGGCGCCATCCTCCCCACTCACCGTGGCGGTATGAAAGCGGTAGATGTTCGGGGTCAGTCCGCCGTAGTGCCGTGTATCGCTGGTCGCGATCATCAGAGCGGGCACAACGACGGCGTCCGGGACCTCGGCGAGGATCGCCGATTCGATCATCTTGAATCCCGATCCATTCTTGTCGGAAACGGGAAGCACTTCACCCGCCGCCACGACCTCGGAGATCTCGATCTCGATTTCCGGGTCGTCGATGATCTCGCGTACCGCTGCCACGAGCTTCGTCGGCGTCATGCTCGGAAGGCGCCTGAAGTTCACCGCCGCTTCCGCTACCTGGGGCACGACGTTCTCCTTCACACCCGAATTGAACATCGTGACCGCGGTGGTCGTTCGCACCATTCCGGACATATTCGGGTCATCCGCGAGCCCCTTCGCGAGAAGCCCACGCGACAGCCACAGGTTGTTCATCAGGAAGCCGCGGAACCCCGGCGTATGCGGCGCGAGTGCTTCGAACATGTCGCTCACCGGCGGCTTGAGTTCCGGATCGAAGGGGGTCTCGTGAAGACGAGTCACGGCGCGCGACAGGCGAATAATGGCATTGTCGCGCGGCGGCCGGGACGAATGCCCGCCCTCGGCACGCGCGCGAAGAATCAACGTCGTGAAGCCCTTTTCTCCGGTCGACACCATCGCCATCAGTCGGTCGTTCCCAACCACGGGAGATTCGCTGACCAGGAAGCCCCCCTCGCCGACCAGATACTCAAGCTGGATCCCTTCCGACAAGAGCTTCTTCGCAACCAGGACCGCGCCCTCGGCACCACCCGCTTCCTCATCGTGGACGGCACTGAAGATCAGAGTTCGCTCCGGCGCGTAGCCCTCCGCGAGCAATTCTTCGATGGCCTCAAAGGTCGCGATGAACCCGCCCTTGTCGTCGATCGTGCCACGGCCCCAGACGTAGCCATCTTCGATCGCCCCCGAAAAGGCGGGATATTCCCAATCGGCTTCGGTTCCCGGCTCGATCGGCACGACGTCATAGTGGGCGTCGAACATGACGGGAGCGAGCGAAGAGTCACTTCCCGCCCAGCGCAACAGTCGCGAATATTCGCCGATTTTTTCGACATGAAGCGTGCCAAAGGTTCTCGGATAGCGCGCCTCCATAAAGCCGAGGAAGCGCGCAAATTCCGTGAAGTCATTGTCGGCCTTGGACTCGTGACTCACGGTTCGAAGCTGAACCGCCTGCGAGAGGCTCGCGACCACTCGGGCGTGTTCCGCGTGCGCAACGCCCGATGCGGCCATGGCACAAATCAAGAATAGAAGGCGACCCAGCATGCAGCTCTCTCCGTTTTCGCGGTTGTCGGACTCTTTGATTCCCGCCGACGATGGCAAAGAAGTATCTAGATCGGACCGAGAAAGTCCATCTTGCCGAGCGGAACACCCTTCTGACGCAACAGTGCGTAAGTCATCGTCGCGTGAAAGAAGAAGTTGGGAAGGACAAACTGCTTCACGTAGTTCTCACCGGTAAACGTAAGCGTCATATCCGGGCCCGCTTGCATCTCGATCGTCCGGGTCTCCGCACCTTCCAGCTGGGCTGGCGCAATCCCATCGACATATTCAATCGTCTTCGCGATTCGCTGGCGCAATTCGGCGAAGGTCGTCTCGTCGTCTGCCCATGCCGGCGCTTCGACCTCAGCCAGACGCGCGGCGCCCCGCTTGGCCGCATCGCTCACCGTCTGGATCTGAAAGCTGAACTCACGCATGTCCTCGACGAGCTTGAGGCCGAGATAGTCATCCGGATTCTCCTCCTGCGACTTCGCGTGCTCCTCCGCTTTCGCAAGCCAGCCCGAAAGAGAGGTCAGCGTTCGTGAGAGGATGGAAATGCTCATCGAGTGAAGCGAAACAGACATTGGATCTCCGGTTATGAGAAGGGCGCCGGAGTCTATCAGGTGACGCTCCAGGGGGACATGACGCACGTCCTTTTCGAGATCAAGGGCCCCACGATGAACCCGATATCCCCCCGTGGCCAACCTCGCCTTCATCGCCATAGGGCTCTTCTGCGGAGTACGACCGCAACGCGTTAGGCCCGTGCCCCTCTCGACTACTTTCGGACGACCCTACGCTCCCCACGCTCGTGGCCGAGTCGTGCCTCATAAGCGACGTACGCCTTCACGGCATCCGCTTCGTCCACCGTCATGTAGTCTCGCCAGGCGGGCATGCCATTCGGGACGAGAGAGCCCTCCATTACAATCGACTGCCAGATGGGGCTGAGCGCCTCGATTCGGTAGCGAAGATCGGGCACGATCCCGCCGCTTACGACGTTGCCGCCGTGACAGAAAGCGCAGTACTGATTGTAGATCGCGCGTCCTTCTTCGATTCGCGAAGCGGAGGCGTCCGGAATCGAATGCGCCGCGAGTGACTGCTCGTAGGTCTCGACGACGGGCAGGTCCGCTGCCGCGCCGAGCTTGAAGACGAGGAGCCGGCTGATATTCACGTACCCCTGCGGACCACTGACAGCACCGAAGGGCAAGCTGGCCTCCCCGCCCCAGCCCTGCGCGACCGCCACATACTGTTCGCCATCGAGGCGATAACTGATGGGCGAGCCCATGATTCCGCCCTGTGCCTCGTAGGACCAGAGCTCGTCCCCTGTGTCCGCTGCATACGCCTTGAAGCTTCCGGAGAGATCTCCCTGGAAGACGAGGCTTCCCGCAGTCGAGAGGAGGCCACTGCCCGAATAGAAACCCTTTTCAGCGCGCCAGACGGCCTTCTGCGCGATCGGGTCCCACGCGAGCAGAACGCCCGACGCGGCTTCCGCTCCCAGCGCCGCGCGCGCGTCTTGCGGCACCTCGTCCGGGACATTGATCATTTTCGCCGTGTCGTAGTTAGGCGTCCAGATCATGTTGCGCCGCTTCGTCGCGAAGTCGTCGCGATAGACCCCGCTCGAAACCTTGGCGGGGATGTAGACGAGTCCGGTGTCCTGGCTAAAGGACATGGGATGCCAGTTATGCGATCCACTCGGGCCCGGAATCAGCAGACGATCCTCTTCCGTATCCCGCACGCCGGGCGCTTCAACGGGACGGCCCGTCTCCATATCCACATGGGTCGCCCAGTTGATGTCCATAAAGGGTTCCGCACTGAGCAGCTCACCGGTCGCGCGATCAAGGACGTAGAAGAACCCGTTTTTCGGTGCCTGCATGATCACCTGGCGCTTCGCCCCGTCGATCTCGAGCTCCGCGAGAATCATATGCTGCGTCGCCGTGTAGTCCCAGTTGTCGCCGGGGGTCGTCTGGTAGTGCCATCGGTACTCCCCCGTCGCTGCATCGACCGCCACGATCGAGGAAACGAAGAGATTGTCTCCGCCTTCAGGACTGCGAACCTTTCGATTCCAACTCGCGGCATTGCCCACGCCGATGTAGAGCAGCCCAAGGTCCGGGTCATAGGCGAAGCTATCCCAAGCGGTGCCACCGCCCTTCCCGTTCTTCCACCATTCACCAGACCAGGTCTTCGCGATCCATTCTTGGGTCGCGTCTTCGAACCCCTCGGCCGGATCGCCAGGGACCGTGTAGAAACGCCAGTCCAGGGCACCGGTTTCGGCGTCGTAGGCGTTCACATAACCCCGCACGGACATTTCCGCGCCGCCGTTCCCGATAATCACCCGTCCGTCGACGACGCGTGGGGCGCCGGTGATCGTGTAGGAATCCGTATCATTGATGCGGGTGTCGACCTCCCAGACGACTTCACCAGTCTCACGATCGAGCGCCCGAAGCCAACCATCGATGCTTCCCGCATAGACCTTGTCACCCCACAGCGCGACGCCCCGATTGACGACATCGCAACACGCATGTCGGGCGTAGTCCTTCGCCACTTTCGGATCGAAATGCCAGAGCTCGGCGCCAGAGCGCGCGTCGTAGGCCAGTACATGTCCCCAGGACGCGGTGACATAAAGGACGCCATTCGACATGAGCGGAGTCGTTTCGATTCCGCGGCGGGTCGGCAGCTCCGCAAACCAGGCGAGCCCGAGCTCCCCCACGTTATTCGTGTCGACCTGGGTCAGCGGACTGAAGCGCTGCTCCGCATAGTCACGGCCGTGGGTGAGCCATTCACCTTCGTTGTCATCCGCAGCCATCACCCGGGCGGCATCGACGATCGGCGCGCCAGCCGCAGCTTCATCGTCGTCGCCCGATACGCCCATCCAGCGATCCGTCGAACAGCCCACGGCCAGCAGAATCAAGGTGAACACGATGGCAGTCAGGCGGGCATCAAGTCGGGCGGGCTTCATTCAGGGGATCCTTTTCCGGATTCATCGGGAGACAGTGGCGAAAGGTCGCGGTTTCACCGCTTCGTCATGCACGCGAAAGAGCGTAGACAGCCGCCCCGTGGAACGCCAGAATCCCGGTCGCACGCCCGCCATCACGCGCCCAATCGAGAGGCCCCACCCCGATGCCCAGCGCTTTCAAGATTCTGTTCGCCCTCTTTGTTCTTCTTTTCGCGACACTCTGGATCGTGGGCCGCGGACATTTCGGCGTAATCGATGGCGCCGAGATCGAACCGGTCGGCGCCGAGCGCGCACTTCCCCTGCGGCAGGAAGTCATGGAGCGACAATCCGCTGCGATCGCGACCGTCGATGCACCCGCGCAGGGACAGATCCTTTTCGGAGATCTTCATGTTCATACGACGCTGTCCTCGGACGCGTTCATGATGAACCTCCCCATGATGGGTGGCTCGGGGGCGATGACACCCGCCGATGCCTGCGATTTCGCGCGACATTGCGCGGCCCTTGATTTCTGGTCGATCAACGATCACGCCAATAGCCTCTACCCCGAAGACTGGCAGAACACGGTCGATTCCATTCGCGCCTGCAACGAGCGCGCCTCCGACCCCAACAATCCGGACACCGTCGCGTTCCTCGGTTGGGAATGGACGCAAGCAGGCCTGACCCCCGACGGGCATTTCGGACATAAGAACGTCGTCCTCGGGCATACCGACGATGAACGCATTCCCGCGCGACCGATCGCTGCGAAGTTCGGCCCCCTCCTATTAGGCGAAGCGTCCCCGATCCTTCGTGGCGGCCTGAGCCTTCTCGACCGTCGGTTTAACGATCTCTCTCGCCGCATCGTCGAGCAAACAGACGCCCCGGTCTGCGGTGACGGCCACGTCCGCGACCTCGAAAAGAATTGTCGGGAGGTCGCACCGACGCCGCCGGAGCTCTTTCGCAAGCTCGACGAATGGGGACACGAAGCGATCGTCATTCCCCACGGCACCGCCTGGGGCGTCTACACGCCACCCACCTCCGACTGGGCCAAGCAACTCAAGGGCGACATGCAGGACCCGGATTGGCAGTCGATGCTCGAGGTCTATTCGGGGCATGGCGATTCCGAGGTCTATCGGGACTGGCGTGGCTCGGCGCAGTCCGCGAGCGGCACACCGGTATGTCCTCCAGAAGAGCCCGGCTATCTCCCGCCCTGCCGACAGGCCGGCCGCATCATCATGGACCGCTGTCTCGCCGAAGGCACCTCCGATCGCGAATGCGAGGGACGCGCCGAGCTCGCCCGCCAGAACGCCATCGCGGCGGGCAAGGACTACGTGCTGACCGTCGCAGACAGCACGCCCGAGGAGTGGAAGGACGCAGGGCAATGCCGGGACTGCAACCAACCTTCCTTCAACTATGTCCCGACCGGATCAGCGCAATACATCGCCGCACTCGGCAACTTTGACGAGGACCCAGATCGCCCGCGCCGCTTCCGGATGGGCTTCATGGCCTCGAGCGATAATCACTCGGCGCGCCCGGGCACGGGATACAAAGAGTTGATCGCCATGACCGACGGCGGCTTTGATGATCCCTCCTCGGCCTCACCCATCGCCGATCGGATTCGCAGCGGCGCTGACAAGAACCCAAACGGAAAGTCCGCGCACTCCAAGGCTGTGACCGTCGGCGAAACAAGTCCGATCACCGCCCTCGCGGATGTCGAGCGCACGGGCTCATTTCAATACACCGGTGGCCTCGTCGCCGTTCACGCCGGCGCGCGCGACCGCGGATCGATCTGGAAAGCGCTCAAAGAGAACTCGGTCTACGGCACGAGTGGTCCTCGCATCCTGCTTTGGTTTGACCTGATCACGGCGGAGGGCGACGTCCCCATGGGCGGCGAGCGGATCCTCTCCGAGAACCCAACGTTTCGCGTTCGCGCCGCGGGCTCCTTTGCGCAGAAGCCCGGCTGCCCCGCCGATGCGACGAGCGCGATTGACGCCGACTCCCTCGCACGCCTGTGTCTCGGCGAGTGCTACCACCCGAGCGACCAGCGCCGCCCGATTGAACGCATCGATGTGATTCGCATCCGACCGCAGAATGCCCCTGGCGAAGACATTGGGCAACTGGTCGAGGATCCGTGGCGGAGCTTTGAATGCGACGGGGACACGGATGGCTGCGTCGCGACCTTCACAGACGACGAATTCATAGGAAGCGGACGTGACGCCGTCTACTACGCCCGCGTCTTTGAGTCCCCGATCCCGACGGTCAACGCCTCGATCCTCGGTTGCGAACGCGACGCCGAAGGCCGCTGCACGTCGATCTCCACTTGCTCGGGAGACGATGACTGTCTCCACCCCGACCGCCCTCGCGCTTGGTCCTCACCGATCTACGTCGACCATCCCACCGCCAACCGCACTCGCTAGTCCCGAAAGGCAAATCCATTGAGTCAGCACCCGATCCGAACTGCTCTCATCGCCCTCCTTGTTTTGGCACTCCTCGCCGGCGCCTTCTTCCTTCGCGCAGCGACTGGACAAATCGAAGACCCTTCCCTCCAGCCGCGATTCGACGCCGCCCGAGTCGCCCAGCCACAAGCGCTCCCCAAAATTCCTCCCGTCGCGACGAAACGTGCGCTCTTCGGCGACCTCCACGTGCATACGAGCTATTCCGTGGATGCATTCATCTTCGGCGTCCGTGCGCTTCCGGATGACGCCTATCGATTCGCCAAGGGCGGCGCGATCGAACACGGCGCGGGCTACCCGATCAGTCTTTCCCAGCCCCTCGACTTCCTGGCCGTGACGGATCATGCGGAGTATCTGGGGACCGCACGTGCACTACAGCCGGATGTCCCAACGGTAAAGCGCCCCCTGCGAGACGTCCTGCTCGAAGGCAATCGATACGAGATGACCCGCTACTGGACGGACAGCGTCCTCGCTTTGACGAATCACGCGTTCACGGGCGGCGATGTTCCTTTCGGAGACCTCGAGACCAATCGCCCGATCGAAGCCGATGCTTGGCGCGAGACCATTGCGGCCGCGGAGCGACATAACGACCCGGGAACTTTCACCGCCTTCATCGGATATGAGTGGAGCAGCTGGGGCATCCATCGCAACGTCGTCTACGGTGGCAGCGCGGTCCCCGACCGCCCATATAGCTCGATCGACTCAGACCGTCCGGAAGACCTCTGGACGGCCCTCAAAGCGCAGCGCGATGCAGGTCAAGCCGTCATCGCGATCCCGCATAACATGAACGAGAGCTCCGGGCGTATGTATCCCGACGAAGCGATCGAGACTCTCGCCTGGACCGAAGAAGAAGCGATGCGACGCCGCGAGATCGAGCCCGTGAGCGAAATTTTCCAGGTCAAGGGTTCATCCGAAACCCATCCGACGCTTTCGCCGAACGACCCCTGGGCCGACTTTGAGATCGTCGAGCGGGCGCATGACGTCGGAAGCACGGGCGGCCCCAGCGGTAGCTTCTCGCGCGAGGCCCTCCGAACGGGCCTCGAGCTCGCCATGAAGGAAGGCTGGAATCCCTACGTCCAGGGCGTCATCGGAAGCAGCGACGGTCATAA
>Ga0316209_1001255_pt1 | contig 28408 bp, 30 predicted proteins | sample 6monopyrite_MG_FD_204945 | JGI IMG/M metagenome (GOLD analysis project Ga0316209, IMG submission 204945) | Microbial mat bacterial communities from mineral coupon in-situ incubated in ocean water Damariscotta River, Maine, United States -... | ecosystem: Environmental > Aquatic > Marine >...
AAGTAACCAAAATCGTGACCATGTTCAATAACCACATCAAGGGTGTGATCAATGCCCTAATAACCAATTTTAATAATGCAATGGCAGAAAGACTTAACGGTAAAATTCAAGTACTAAAGACAATTGGTAGAGGCTACAGGACTTTTGATAACTTCAGAAGCGCAATCCTGTTTTTTCATGGAGGTCTTAATCTTTACCCACTAAATTCGTGGTAGAACCATAAATATATGAGTGGCATCATTAACCATTGTACCAATTCCGAAAATACTTGGAGACAATGGGATCGAGAGATTTTCTGCCAATACCGAACACGTTGTATCCGTCTGATTGTCTTTTATTTTATTAGGCTCATCTCCTCCACAGGAAACAATCAAGCCGATAATTAGGAGTAACAGAAAAAGCGTAGATTGACGATAATGGATCATGACAAATGTTGTTGATGGGAATCTAATTTACTACAATATATGTCGGAATAAAAGCGGGTGGGTAGCTAAAACTGCTATTGATCGTGCATTTTTTACCGACATCTCAGACGTTTGATTTTCTGTACTTAGTTTTCTAAAATCAAATCGAAAACATTTGTCAATTCAAAGCTTTCCGGAAATAATCTAAAACATCAATTTTTATTCAATCTAGATACATCCTCTCATTTTGAAGCCTACCACCAAGTCAAACTATAATCAATCTGTCCTCTTCCGTACAAAACGAAATTTTAATCAGGATCATGGAAATTATCGGACCTATCTTTGTGTTCTGAATTCACTAGAAAATTTATAACGAATAAAAAAAATGTCAAAACCATTAGAAATTACTGACGACAACTTCACTGATATCATGAATACTGATCGGCCTGTATTGGTTGATTTCTGGGCAGAGTGGTGCGGACCATGTAAGATGATTGGCCCTGTTGTAGAAGAACTTGCGACAGACTTTGACGGCAAAGCTGTGATTGGGAAAGTAGATGTTGATGCAAATCCAGAAGTTTCCGCTAAATTTGGAATCCGTTCGATTCCTACCTTGCTTGTTTTTAAGAACGGAGAGATTGTTGACAAGCAAATTGGAGCTGTACCTAAAGCAGTTTTGAGCGACAAGCTCAATGCGCAATTAGCGTAGTAGGCTGTTTTTTCATAGTGAGTGAGACCCTGGCGGAAGCGTCAGGGTTTTTTGTTACACCCTTGCGGCCATGAGCAAATTCAAATCTTTGTAGCCAAGGTTGAATTTCTTGGCCAGACCGAGATTCGTCAAGCTGCCTCGATAGGTATAGACTCCTCGCATAAACCAGCTATTGAGGTAGATCATTTCGTCCACACCTCCCTCGTCTCCTACCTGTTGTAAGACTGGGGTCAAAATATTGGAAATTGCGATGGAAGCAGTCCGTGCCACCCGAGAGGCAATGTTGGGTACACAGTAATGAATAACCCCATATTTGGTGAATACGGGAGATTTGTGGCTGGTCATTTCAGACGTTTCCACACATCCTCCCTGATCAATGCTCACATCGACAATCACCGCTCCCTGCCTCATTGATTGTACCATTTCCTCCGACACCACGCATTGATTTCTACCTTTTTCTGGTCGTAGGGCACCTATCACCACATCCGCATCCTTGATGGAATTTCCAAGCAACGCCTGATCAAACGTTGAGGTGTACACATGCTGACCGAGCGCATGTTTGATCCGTCGTAGTTTATAAATCTGATCATCAAAAATGCGAATATCCACGCCCAATCCAATGGCCGCTCTGGCCGCATATTCCGAGACCGTTCCTGCACCGAGAATTACCACTTTGGTTGGTGGCACACCCGTCACACCACCTAAAATTACGCCTTGTCCATCGTTTGGGCTGCTAAGAAATTCACCAGCAATAATCAGCACCGTACTGCCCGCGATCTCACTCATCGCACGCACCAATGGCAAACCCCGCGTCTTATCTTCCAAAAATTCATACCCAATGGCCGTCGTTCGTTTTTCGTTCAACGCAGCTATAAATTCAGCCGATTGATTCCCTCCCTGAAAGGCCGAAATGAGTGTTCCTCCTGTTCTGAAGGAAGCTATTTCTTCCAAGGTTGGCGGCTCTATTTTAAGAAGTAATTCAGAAGCCAGAACTTCTTTTGCGTTTTGACTTATGGATGCCCCAGCTTCACTGTACTCATTGTCTGTGAAATGCGCCTTCATTCCTGCCCCTGATTCCACCAACACCTGATGGCCGCTGTTCACCAGCACTGCAACAGACGCAGGCTTTAGCGAAACCCGATTCTCCTGCCTGGAGATTTCCTTTGGGATGCCGATCGCCAGCTGACGATTGTGCTTGCTGATCTTGGCCGGAGCTTCCTGAGGATATAAACTCTGTTCTTTAGCCAATTGTGCAAAGCCGGTGATCTCACTTTTTGCCATGTTCGATTAGGTTGATTTCTCGCTTGTTAGCATCTACTAATTTAATGCTTATTTCAACATAATGCTCTGGCAAAAGATTTCCAACCTTCTCTGGCCACTCAATGAAACAATAGTTATCTGAATAAAAATATTCATCTGCCCCAATATCCAGTGCCTCTTGCTCATTCTTGATTCGATAAAAATCAAAATGATAAATTGTTTCCTGATTTTTAGTTTCGTACTCGTTCACGACCGAAAATGTGGGTGAACTCATGCTGTCGGTCACGCCCAATTGATCGCAGATGGCCTTGATAAGGGTGGTCTTTCCCGCACCCATTTCACCATAAAAACACCACACAGGTACGTCACTGGCAAGTGCGAGTAGTTGATTAGAAACCGGAACCAGATCGGTTAGTGAATTTAACTTGATCATCCACGCGAAGATAGATGATAAGTGAAACTACCAGAGGCTACTTTTTAGCTTCAAAGGTTTCTTAGGTTATTTTTTTCCTTCTTAATTTCGATTCAATAAATCAACAGATGTTCTGTTTTTGTTAACATGAAACGTTTTCGTCTTTTTCAATTTGACTGATATTGCAGAAATAACAATAGCCAATCCCACCTGTCCCCTTAATGATTATGTCTTCATTCCTTGAAAAATTTCCCCCATTCGCATATGAGAAGATAGGATACAAGCCAGCTGCTCCAAATACCAATCCATCCCAAAACATGGACTGCTTTACTCTTATCTGATCGACCTTTTTTAAATGAAATACGTAATTATTTCATTCACTTTCAAAAATAAGACTATCATTTTCTATAAGTAAATGGTTCACTTTGTATTTTTTGAAATCAACTTGAATCTCAAAAGCATCATTAAAATTTCGTTCTTTTGGAATCTTGAAATTTTATGCCATCAAACTCACTACGCCAAATAAACAGGTTACCAATAACGTATATCTCATGCATTGCAGTGATAGCTTTATCATCCCCTCGAAGATAACGTAATAAAGGGAACAATCATCTCCTCCATGCTGATTCCTCCATGCTGGAAGGTGTCTTTATAGTGGCGCACATAATGATTATAATTATTGGGGTAAACGAAGAAATCCTCCCCTCTCGCAAACGCAAATGTGGTGCTCATATTGACTTTTGGCAAGCCGATCAGTTCAGGCTTCATCGCATGGAAAGCCTCCTTATCGTTCAGCCCTAGGTTTTTGCCTTGTTTATATCTCAGGTTTGTATTCGTGCTCTTATCACCAATTATTTTTACTGGATTTTTTGCCCTGATCATCCCATGATCTGTGGTGATCATCACTTTCACCTTTTTCCTTGATAGCAACTGCAGGGTGTCATAAAGCGAGGAGTGTAGAAACCATGATTTGGTGAGAGAAAGATAGGCAGATTCATCTGGGGCCAACTCACGAATCATGCGCATATCGGTACGTGCATGTGAGAGCATATCCACAAAATTGTACACCAGCACGTTGAATGGACTTTGCAACAAATCAGACACATGTTCAGTTACATGCTTGCCTTGATCCGGTCGCAGAATTTTGCTATACGTGCATTTAACATCCATTCCCGCTCTATCAAGATTCCGTTTGACCAGTTCATGCTCAAAATTATTTTTCCCCTCTTCGTCATCTTCGCCTACCCAATATTCACGATCACGTTTACTAATGTCCAGAGGCAAAAGCCCTGCAAAAAGGGAATTCCTCGCATAGGCCGTGGTGGTGGGTAAGATGGAAAAATAATGATCCTTCTCCTCGATAGTGAAAAGTTCAGCAATGCTGGATTCCAAAATTTCCCATTGGTCATACCGGAGATTGTCAATGACAATGAGTACTACCGGCTTCTCTCCTATTTCAGGGAAAACTTTCTTTTGCAACACCCGATGAGAGAGCATCGGTCTTGGCGCATTTGGTTCCTGAATCCAGCTTTGATAATTCTCCTCCACAAAATCGGCAAAGTGATCATTCGCCTCCGTCCACTGCATTTTTAGCACCTCCATCATGCTCTTGTCTTCGCTCTTGTCAATTTCAATCGCCCAGTACAAAAGTTTCTTATACAATTCTGCCCAATCATAATGCTCATTGGCATCCCCTAGCTCCATGCCGAGTTCTTGAAATACGCGTTGGTAGCCCTGATTGGTTCGATCTGAAATCAAGCGTTTATTGTCCAGCAGCTTCTTCGCTGACGATAAAATTTGATTTGGATTAATGGGCTTGATCAGGTAATCAGAAATCTTTGAACCTATCGCTTCCTCCATAATCTCCTCCTCCTCATTTTTGGTAATCATCACTACCGGGATATTTGGATGTGTAGATTTGATATAATTCAGCGTTTCCAACCCCGTCATACCCGGCATATTTTCATCCAGAAAAACCAAATCAAAAGTATTGTGATCTATCTCCTCAAGCGCATCTGCTCCACTATTGACGGCAGTAATGTCATAGCCCTTCGCTTCCAAGAAAAGGATGTGGGGTTTCAACAAATCAATCTCATCATCTGCCCAGAGTATTTTGTATTTCATATTTAGTGTTTAGATTTTGATGATCATTTACCGATCACCATTCGTCATCTGTTTAGCTTTGGAGATTGAAATTAAGTCACATCACCACGTGAACAAAAAGAAAATTATTAACGACCCAATTTACGGGTTCATTTCCATACCCAACGATCTGATCTTCGATATTATTGAGCACCGCTATTTTCAGCGGTTGAGAAGGATCCGACAATTAGGTGTTTCTGACTTGGTTTACCCTGGGGCAAACCACACGCGCTTTCATCATGCGCTCGGCGCTATGCACCTGATGGGGCGTGCGCTCAATAGCCTGAGAAGCAAAGGGCATGAGATTTCGAATGATGAATTCAGGTCTGCCGAAATTGCAATTCTATTACACGATTTGGGTCATGGCCCTTTTTCGCATTCGCTGGAATTCAATCTGTTCCCGGGTATTCCACATGAGGAAATCAGCCTTTGGCTTATGGAAAACCTGAATGAGGAATTTGGTGGCCAACTTAGTCTGGCGATCAAAATATTTACGGGCACGTACGAAAGAAAATTTTTAAATCAACTCGTATCGAGCCAGTTGGATATTGATCGAATGGATTATCTCACCAGAGATAGTTTCTTTACGGGCGTACAGGAAGGCACCATTGGCGCTGAGCGAATAATAAAAATGCTCAATTTGGTAAACGATGAACTGGTCGTAGAAGAAAAAGGAATTTATAGTATCGAAAATTTTCTGAGTGCCCGACGATTGATGTATTGGCAGGTCTATCTACATCAGGCCTCCGTGAGTGCCGAGGTGATGCTCACCGAATTGCTCAGTCGAGCGACTGCCCTGACAAGATTCGGAAAACAAATACCCGCAACTCCAGCCTTGGCCTATTTCCTGAAAAATAAAATTACTGCAAATGAATTCCAAACTGATCATGAGGTGATCCGTAATTTCACCCTGCTGGACGACACGGACATTTGGGGATCCATCAAACATTGGATACACGACGAAGAGTACGTTTTGCGAAAGCTGAGTATTCAATTGGTGGATAGAAAATTACTCAAGGTAGATTTTCTTAATGAAACAACCTCAACGGCTCAGATTGAAGACATGCGTCAAAAAGTCACTGATTTGTATGGCATATCAGTTTCTGATAGTGCAGCCTTTGTGAGGCAAGGGACGGTCAGTAATTCGGCCTACGTTTCGCAAGATCAGACCATCAATATCCTGACCAAATCAGGAGAAGTCATAGATGTGGCGCACGCGACCGATTTGCCCAATATAAAAGCAATGAGTAAAATTGTGAAAAAGCACTACCTCTGCTATCCCAAAGAATTATCTTTGTAACCCATCTTAAGATCATCACCTATGGAATTTACGCTTGGCCAGATAGCCGGCATTATTAATGGAACAGTTGAAGGAGATTCTGAAATAAAAATTTCCACAATCAGCAGTATAGAAGAAGCCAAATCTGGTAGTATTTCTTTTCTTTCCAATCCCAAGTACGAATCTCATATCTACGAGACCCAGGCAAGTGGCGTGATCGTCAACAATGACTTTCAGCCGCAGCAAAAAGTATCCGCAACCTTAATACGAGTCGAAGATGCTTATCTGGCATTCACTTCTCTTCTAAAAGAATACCAGCGACTTATGGACTTCAGCAAGTCAGGCATTGAGTCGCCAAGTCATCTACCCGAAAGTGTCAAACATGGGAAGAGTTTTTACATGGGAGCTTTTGCCTACATCGGAGACCATGTGACAATCGGAGACAATGTGAAAATCTATCCACACGTGTATCTGGGAGATAATGTCTCGATTGGTGACAATTGTATTCTTTATCCTGGGGTCAAAATCTATCAGAATTGTCAGGTAGGTAATTATTGCACACTTCAGGCTGGTGCTGTCATCGGCAGCCATGGATTTGGCTTTGCTCCAAAGGCCGATGGGTCCTATGAAAACATCCCACAGATAGGAAATGTCATTCTTGAAGATCATGTAGATATTGGCGCCAACACCACAATAGACTGTGCCACCTTCGAATCAACAATTATTCGCAAAGGCGTGAAACTCGACAATCTTGTACAAATCGCTCACAATGTGGAGATCGGTGAGAATACAGTGGTGGCCGCTCAAAGCGGAATTTCAGGATCTACCAAAATAGGCAAACAGGTAATACTGGCCGGTCAGGTGGGAATAGTTGGGCATTTAAAAATCGCCGATCACACGATTTTCGGTGCTCAAGCGGGCGTTATGAAAGGGACAAAAACGGGAGAAACGCATTGGGGTACCCCATCAATGGAAAAGGGTAAGCAGGCAAAATCTTTGGTGATATTCCGAAAGCTACCCGAGGTAATGAAACGAATTGAAGAACTTGAAGAAAAAATTCTAAATTTGCCGTCCAATTAATCAACCATTCTGCCAAACCTAAGCCGGACACGCCTGTCTGCCGACAAGGCAGGCTGGAAATTGTAAATAACAAAAAATCAAATGACAAAAAATACTTCAACGTTTGGATGTAATGTCTTGCTTGACAACACGCAGCTATCAATAGTCAGACTATAAAAATGCAAATCTATCAGCACACTATTAAAGAGCCGGTCGAAGTAGCCGGAGTGGGTCTTCATACGGGTGTCAATGCCACCATGACTTTTCTCCCAGCCAAGCCAAATCATGGTATTAAATTCCAGCGAGTTGATCTTGAAGGACAGCCCTTTGTGGACGCAGATGTGGACAATGTGGTAGACCTCTCCAGAGGCACAACGATTGAAGCAAATGGCGCGCGTGTGAACACCGTGGAGCATACCCTGGCTGCTCTTGTGGGATTAGAAATAGACAATGTACTTATCCAACTAGACGGCCCTGAGCCACCGATCATGGATGGTAGCTCTCGGCAATTTATTGATGCAATTTTGGAAGTTGGACTCGAAGAGCAGAATGCGCAACGGAACTTCTTTGAATTGCCAGAAAGTGTTTTTTATGAAGACAAAGACAGAGAAGTAGAGATAGCCGCACTCCCATTGGATGATTATCGGGTGACTGTGATGGTCGATTATAAGTCGCCGGTTCTTGGTAGCCAGCATGCTTCGTTGACTCATATTAGTGATTTCAAAGAACGAATTTCCAGCTGCCGTACCTTTTGCTTCCTCCATGAGGTAGAAGAACTGTACAAACAAAACCTAATTAAGGGAGGCGACCTGAACAATGCCATTGTGGTGGTTGATCGAAAGGTGGAGCCCGGCGAATTGGATTATCTCGCAGATCTTTTGGGTAAGCCAAAAGTGGAAGCCAAAGATGAGGGCATTCTTAATAACGTAGAGCTCCGCTATCCTAATGAGCCCGCAAGGCATAAACTACTGGATGTGGTGGGTGATCTGGCATTGGTTGGAAGGCCAATTAAAGCCCAAATTTTGGCAGCCAGACCTGGTCATGCGGCCAATGTAGCCTTTGCTAAAAAGCTCAAAAGACTAATGGAGAAAGAAACCAAGAGCAAGGTGCCTCAGTATGACCCCAAGATTCCTCCAGTCATTGACATCAACAAAATTCACAAAATCCTTCCTCACCGATATCCATTTCTCCTTATTGATAAGATTTTTCATCTTGATGAAGAGCAAGTGGCGGGTGTGAAAAACGTGACCTTCAACGAGCCCTTCTTCCAAGGGCACTTCCCTGGCAATCCCGTGATGCCGGGTGTACTTCAGATTGAGGCTATGGCTCAGATTGGAGGCATTCTGGTTTTGAATACAGTTCCTGATCCAGAAAATTATTGGACCTACTTTCTTGGAGTGGATGATTTTAAGTTCAGAAAAATGGTTCTACCTGGTGACGTACTTGTCATTCGATGTGAGCTCCTCTACCCGATTCGTCGTGGTTTCGCAAAAATGAAGGGATCCGCTTATGTCGGAAATAATTTGGTGTGTGAAGGCACCATGACAGCTAGCATTGTAAAGAAAGAAGATTAGAATTATGACAAACCCATTGGCAAATATTCATCCAGACGCAAAGATTGCTGACAGTGCGGTCATCGAACCCTTTGCAAGTATTTCTGCAGATGTAGAAATTGGAGAAGGTACGTGGGTGGGGCCAAATGCCTGTATTTGGGATGGGGCCAGAATCGGCGCTAATTGCAAAATTTTCTCAGGAGCACAGATTTCTTGCGAGCCACAGGATTTGAAATATAAGGGCGAGAAAACAACTGCTCACATCGGTGATAATAGTGTGGTTAGAGAATTTGTGACCGTCTCCCGAGGCACAGACGATCGATTGGACACCAATGTAGGCGCAAATTCTCTTTTGATGGCGTACTCACATGTGGCACACGATTGTGAAGTTGGGGCTCATTGTATTATTGGCAATGCAGTACAGGTGGCAGGGCATGTGGTCATTGAGGATTACGCCATTATTAGTGGGATGTCCGCCGTACACCAATTCGTCAGAGTGGGTGCGCATGTGATGATTTCCGGAGGTTCTTTAATTCGAAAAGATGTACCTCCCTTTATTAAGGCCGGCAGAGAACCACTGTCCTACGCAGGCATCAACTCCGTCGGATTACGCAGGCGTGAATTCTCTCCAGATGTAATTAATGATATTCAAAACGCCTACAGATACATTTACCAAAGTGATTTGAACAATTCTAAAGCACTCGACAAAATCAAATCCAATATCTCTGCAAATCCCGCCATTGATCAAATTGTTGCATTCGTAGATAATTCCGAAAGAGGAATTATCCGAGGGTTTTCAGATGTGCTATGAGAATTGTCGGAACTGGTCTTGGCAAGAAGTACGAGACTCGATGGATATTTAGAGACGTTTCCATAGACCTGGCTGTCGGAGACTCCTTGGCGATTAAAGGATCAAACGGCTCTGGAAAATCTACTCTCCTTCAAATACTAGCTGGCAGCCTGACCCCTAGTGCTGGTGAAATCGAGTATTATCAAGGTGAGGATAGGATTGAAAATGAATCCGTCCCAACGCTGTTTAATTTCAGCGCACCCTACATAGAACTAATTGAAGAGTTCACATTGTCAGAACATCTGGGGTTTCATTCGAAATTCCACCAACCGATCCTTCCTGTGGCCGAAATGATGGAGCGAATGGGTTATCCTGAATCTATCCATCAGCCAGTCAGAGAATTTTCTTCAGGCATGAAGCAGCGCCTCCGATTGGCACTGGCCTTTTTTTATAAATCGAGTGCTGTATGCTTGGATGAGCCAACCTCCAATTTAGACGAATCCGGTATCGCTTGGTATCAATCCGAGATGAAGACTCTTCTGGGAAAACGAACAATACTAATCGCATCAAATCAGCGTTACGAATACGATTTTTGTCAAAAGACCATCCGACTTAATCCACAGTAAATAATCATTTTTGTTTTCACTTGGACTTGTCGGATAAAAAACCGTATTTTTACAAAGTGCTTATGTTAATAAGCTAAACGAAACTTAAAATAGTACAAAAAGAATGAAAAATTTGAAACATCTACTTACTGCCTTAGTTTTTGTCTCACTTATTATTTTTACTAACTGCGGAGGTGGGGACGGTGGCCCTACGCCTATTGATCCTGCTGATGCTCAAGCTGCATTATTTGTCGACTCATGGACACTTGATGCCAATGGAGCAAATGATGGCGGACCGAGACCAGATTTAAATGGTCTGACTCTGGAATTTGATGGGGATGGGGACGGTGGTGATTTTTCTACGAATATACAAACCTTGATTTCTGGAGGATTGGATTCAAGTATTACAACCGTGTGGCCTGCTTCTGGGTCTTGGGTATTCACAACAAACATTGGCTTTATTGTCAGAAGTGATGATTTAACAAGCGATGAAGTGACCGTTGCAATTTCCCAGGCTAACGCAACTAGTTTAATTCTTACTTTCACCATCGATACACCTGCAGCTAGAGTATCCGGCATTAGTGGAGATTGGTCATTTACATTTAGTCCCACCTAGAATACTTACAAATTCAATAACTTTGATCTCGTTCCGACTAATCGGGACGGGATTTTTTTATGCCCATAGAGCAGAAATATTTTCATCAAGATAAAAATTACCTTCTAAAGACCGTTCAGGCTTTTGGTAAAGAGGCCTTGTTGGGCGTGTGGACAAAGGCCGCTTATGAAAGCTACATGGTGTACGAGAATCCCATGGGGCTGGAGGATGATTTTACTCTCTCGCTCAAATCTAATATCCATCGGGGATCTGGCATTCTTGATGAAATGTATGATCTTCTTGCTGCGGTTTATCGCTTTAAGGAAGGCGACAACCAATTGACTTTTATGTGGGACGGTCGTACGCATATGGAATTCTACGATGAAGAATGGAAATCGACTTATTCGGAGTGGATTAGTGCGCTTTGTCTCAAACCAGATGTGTATCGCGCCATCATAAAAGCCTCCCTAGCGGATAAGACCATTCATACAGATTTTCTGTCCGCGTCAATCAAACGATCAATTTTGGATCATTTCAAAATCAGGCTCACAAGAGCTAAAAGATTGTATGCTTTGGTTGGGTAGGTATTAGGTATTAGGTATTAGGTATTAGGTATTAGGTATTGGGTATTGGGTATTAGGTATTAGGTATTGGGTATTGGGTATTAGGTATTAGGTATTAGGTATTGGGTATTGGGTATTAGGTATTCGGGATTGGGGATTGGGGATTGGATTCTATCAAATCTCCAGCTTTCCGAAAGAAAACATATACGAGATGGATGCGCCAGCCCCATAATTGAGCGAAAGGTCTGGGATTCCGCTTTCAAGCGGTTCATAGTCATAGACACTTCGTATAGAAAAACTGAAGAAGGCCTCCAACCGCAACACGCCACGACCCGTTTCTCTAAACACACCGACCGCTCCTCTTGGTCCGTAATTCAACCGATTGTCTTTATTGATTTCGTACCGATAGAAGGTGGACTGTCCCACAAGCATAGTTCCAAAATTAGCATCTGGATCATCAACAGCCGATGCTGGAGTTGCATCTACATCCGCACTAATCGCATATTCAAGAAAGAAACCAACACTTAAATAGTATTTGTTTCGATTCCCAAAATAACCTACCGCATCAATTGGAAGCTCTAAGTAATTAATTCTCGTGGTATGCTTCTCCTCGGTCGTGCCTGGGAACTTTTGAATCCATCCTTTCTGTGCATAGTTCACTCCAAATTGAATCCCTGCATTTACTTTCGATTTGAATTTTTCAGGAAAGTGGGTCACCTGAATCCCTCCATTGACACCTGGCAGCCAGGCAATATCCATCACCTGCGGGAAGATGCTATGCTGCATGAAAGCTGTGGATGCACCACCTCCCAGTTTGAAACCAACAAAGGTTCTGGTTTGGCCTTGGAGAATACATGCAGAAACAAAAAGGAAAGCGAAAAAATACGATCTCATATCTAGATTTGCTGGTTCGAAATTATGGAGATTATTGGATGAAAGACGACTGTTGCCTCAAAATATGTCAGCTATTGAACAAAAACCATGGTGAAGATTCAATCTTTGCTCCACCCCTTCTATATTCGCATTTTTATTTTTAAAACTGAATTTAAAATTAGGTTAATATGAAACTACGAATTGTTGGACTAGGTATGTTGATGATCTTGGGAACTATATCTGTTTTAGCTCAAGATACATTTAGCGATGAAGACTTGAACAAATACGCCACGGTGATGAAGTGGGCCGCTGGAGAAAAGGTGAAAATGAGTGCAGCAGTGTCCGCGGCAGTCAAAGAAAGTGAAGTGGTATCTGGAGCAGTGTACAATAAACTCAGCAAAGCAATCAAAGCAGGAGATGTGAACAGTACAGACGCCACACAGGAAGAGGTTGACGGTTTTATTGCCATTCAAGAAAATACAGAAAATAGTAAAGCCGAATTTAAGATAGTCTATATAGAAAAAATTGGATCAGATATAGGCAATGGACTTTACAATCGTCTAAAGAAAGCATTGAAATCCGATGATGAAGTAAAAGCCAGATATCAGGCTATTTTCGAATCCATTGAAATGGAAGAGACGGACGAATCAGAAAAATAGATTTCTTGAAAATTTTTTAAAGGCTTTCGTATTCGGAAGCCTTTTTTTATTGCTAAAATATCAAAACGATTTGCATAGATTTGCGGCGGCAAACGGATACGACCAGCTCCCGCCTAATCCCCCAGGGCTTGATCGCAGCAAGGGTAAGCGGTTGTAGCGGTGCGATTTCTGTTTGCCATTTTTTTTGTCCAAAAATTAAGTCGCACTTTCCTTTCCTTCGGGTAAATTTGTAAAAACACGCTCGTCATTATTCAACAAACCATTTTTATGAAATTCTTTATCGACACAGCCAACTTAGATGAAATCAGCGAAGCTCAAGACATGGGCATTCTGGATGGCGTCACTACCAATCCCTCTCTGATGGCCAAAGAAGGCATCAGTGGAGAACAAAACATTTTGGATCATTACAAAGCCATCTGCAAAATCGTAGACGACAATGTGAGCGCCGAGGTGATCGCAACTGATTATGACAAAATGGTCGCTGAGGGAAAAGAACTCGCAAAGATCGATGATAAAATCGTGGTGAAAGTACCCGTTATTAAAGACGGAATCAAAGCTATTTCTGCGCTAACCGCTGAGGGTATTCGCACCAATTGTACACTAATTTTTAATGCAGGCCAAGCGATCCTTGCGGCCAAAGCCGGAGCGAGTTATGTTTCTCCTTTTTTAGGAAGACTCGATGATATGGGTTCTGATGGACTTGTCCTGATTGAACAGCTTGTTCAGATTTATGACAATTACGCATTCGAAACAGAGATACTCGCGGCATCTATTCGTCATACCATGCATTTGATCCAATGTGCTGAAGTGGGAGTAGATGTCGCAACTTGTCCTCTGAAAGTAATCACAGGTTTGCTGAACCATCCACTGACAGACAATGGGCTGGCACAGTTCCTTGCCGACCACAAGAAGGGGAACGGTTAAATGTACATTTTCAAGGTCAAAGGCAAAGCCAAAATTCCTGACTACATTCAGATCAGGGATGATGACTTTGTTTTGATTGCTTATTTCAGAGCGGACAGGCCTTTACGGAAATTAGAGAAATTTGGCTTGGAGAAAAATGAAAAAGAGCTCAAAGCACTGATCGAAGAACTCCCGTTTGGTAAATTGCAAAAACTAAACCTCTAGCCATGAACATATCTCAGGATCATGTAGTGAAGGTGCAGCAAGCCACCATTTTTCAAGAAAATGCAGCCGTACTCACTGACATAAGTTTCGAAATCGAAAAAGGAGAATTCATCTATTTGGTTGGTCGCACCGGAAGTGGAAAATCTTCCTTGCTTAAAACCTTCTATGCAGATTTGGAATTGCGACTTGGTGATATTGAAGTTGTGGGCCACAGTATCCGCAAAATAAAGCCTGCTGACATCCCATTTTTGAGACGGCAGATTGGAATCATTTTTCAGGATTTCGAGCTTTTCTATGATCGGTCTGTGGCGGACAATCTCTCTTTTGTTATGCGAGCGACTGGTTGGAAAGACAAAGCGAAAATGAAAGCACGAATGGCAGAAGTACTTATGCGTGTTGGATTGGGTGCGGTGGCCAATAAAATGCCACACCAACTTTCGGGCGGAGAGCAACAACGTGTAGTCATTGCTCGAGCACTCGTGAACGAACCAAAAATTCTGATGGCCGATGAGCCAACGGGGAATTTAGATCCAGAGGTTGCAGAAGGGATCATTAAGCTATTTCAGGAAATCAATCGAAGTGGGACTTCCGTGATCATGGCTACACATTATCATCAATTCATTGATAAATTTCCTCAACGAGTACTCAAGTGTGAGGACAACAAAATTCTCGATTCAAATGTCGAGCAATTTGAACTCAAAACGGCCTACTAGTCAGGACGAGTGATAAACTTCTTCATCGCTCGTACCGCCATTCTTGAGCATCTCAATTTGCTCATTTAGGATGTACATGCGCAATTGAAGGTTTTCAAGCATTGCTTCTAATAGCTCTTCACTTTCTAGCTGTTCATAAGACATTTTCAAGCTTACATACGCAGAGTCAAGTTCTACAAGATCGTCAAAAAGCTCTTCACTATCTGCCTCATTTGCCAAAGCCAGATATTCCTCTCGTTTGTAATCAATTAGCTGGACAAAAAATTCTTCAATTGAATCTTCAGAGGACTCAGTAATTTGTACAGGTGACTCGCTTGGCACATCTGAAAAAACCAAGGCTACAGTGGTCGCAAAAAATAACACGGCAGCAACTTTCCACAAAATTGACCAATTCTCACGCTGAGGAGTCATTTTTTCATCCAGCTCCTTCCAGCCTTTTTCAGATGCCCTTGATTCATCAAAGTCCCGCTTGTTATCCAATATAAATTTTTCAAGTTTATCCATGGTTCATCTCCTTTGCTAATTGTGATCTCAATCGTTCTTTGGCTCGTTTGTACTGAGTCTTTGATGTCGATTCAGCTATGTTCAATATTCCAGAAATCTCTCTATGATCGTATCCCTCCAGGAGGTAAAGCGAAAGAACAGTTCTAAAACCATCTGGCAAATCACCGATAGCTCTTTTCACATGATCTACATCGTATCCTGAAGAAATGTCTACTTCCTCTTCAAAATCTCCGAAAGAATCATCCTCACGAATCTCCCAGCGAGACTCCTTTTTTGAAAGCGAAATGGCCTTATTTATTACAATTCGCTTAAGCCAAGAGCCGAATGAAGCATCTCCTCTATAATAGGCCAACGATTGAAATGCATTCAGAAAAGCCTCTTGTAAAACATCTTCGGCCAAGGCCGCATTGTGAGTGATTCGCAAGGCGGTATTGTACATAGCCGCACTATAATTTCTATACAAATCGAATTGTGCCTCACGGTCATTCCCTTTGGCTCGTTCTATTAAATCGACATGGATGTTTATGGCCTTGGCTTCCAACGAAATTAGGTTTTCCCTACTACAGACTCTGGTAGCTATTTATAGTTGCACTAACACTCTAAATATAATAAAAATAATTCTTCCATGACTATCCACAATCGACTCTCCCAAACAATCTTCACCAAGATTAGTAGTCAAATGAAGTAGGCGTACTAAATTGCCGAGGGTCTAAAAAAATAAGACGATACGTGTCAAGCGAACAGGATTTAGAGTTTTTTCAATTAGTTAAATCGAACGATTTACAGGCCTATGAGACTATTTTCAAAAAATACTATCAAGAGCTTTACCGATTTGCCTACAACTACCTGAGGGATCAGGTGCCGGCGGAAGAAATGGCACAAGAGGTGTTTTTATATATCTGGGAAAAGAGAGAGCAGATAGAAATAAAAACGACACTCAAAACCTACTTGTACTCGGCGGTCAAGAATAAATGTCTCAACTACATTAAATACGAGGTGCCGAGAAAACATGAGCTTGAGGAATCTCATCTGGCTCTGATGACCGTTAGTCAACCCGAGAAAGAAGAGGATGCTGAAAAAATGAAAAGGCATATTACAGCAGCCATAGATGAGCTCCCCACTAAATGTCGGCAGGTATTTGTGTTAAGTAGGAATGGTGGCCTCACCTATGAGGAAATTGCTGAGGAAATGGAAATTTCCGTCAAAACAGTTGAAAATCAAATGAGTATAGCACTTAAAAAATTGAGGGAATCTCTTAGGCCGTTGTATGAATATTATCAAAATCAATAGAGATGAAAATATTTTTGATGTTTTTTTGGGGGGTGAGTCAGCTCAAATTGTCTAGAAACCGTGAGTGACCAAATGCTAGAGAAATATAACCAGAACCGCTACCAAAACCACAAATCAGGAGACTCTCAGATTGACTGGTTGTATAAGGTAACTGAATCAGAAGCCCCGGTTTCGGACATTGATGCTGCATGGGAGACTATTTCTAAAGAAGTAGCACTTTCAAGGTCAACAAACAAATCCTTTCCGTACTTAAAAATTGCCGCAAGTATTGCCCTTATTGCTGTTTCCATTTTTGCATTCAATGGATATTTTTCCAATTCGCCTGAAATGCTTGTAAAACAATCGCTTGGTAAAAATTCAACTGTCACTTTTCCTGACGGATCACGAGCGGTATTGAATGAAAATAGTGAAGTCGCCTTTTTGGAAGAATTTGGAGAAATAAGAGAAGTCAATTTCTCAGGGGAGGCCTATTTTGATATTCAAAAAAGCGAAAAGCCTTTTGTGATTAAAATGGGTGAGGTGAATGTACGAGTTCTGGGAACAGCCTTCAATTTGATTTCCACAACCGACGAAATTCAAGTACTGGTAGCTCATGGTTTAGTGGCTCTTGAAAAGGGCAGTTCTACGAAAAACATCCAAAACGGTGAACTAGGAATTCTCAATCTTAAAAGCATGGAAATTTCTGTTGACACGACTCCCCCATCGAATATTATGAGTTGGAGGAATGGTAAGTTTTCTTTTCAAGAAGCTACTTTGGAGGTTGTGACTGAAGAATTGGCCAAATACTATGATGTCACCTTCAAGGTCCCCACAAAGCTCAAGAATTGTAAAATCACAGCTAATTTCAATAACGAGTCACTCAAAGAAGTGCTCGGTATTCTCGAAGCAATTCTAAGCGTCAGTATCACAGAAGACAATTCTATAGTCAAAATTAAGGGCAAGGGTTGCCAATAAAAATTACCTTTGCGATGAAAAGTAGGGATGAGACCTTATATTTCATCGCAATGAAAAGACGCCTCACTCACTTTCTTTTTTTTAGCGTTTTTCTCAGCTATTTGGCGGTTGGACAGAATCCCCTTCAGAAGGAAGTCCATATCGAAACTGGGATATACTCGGTCGTGTCTCTATTAAATCTCCTCTCCGATCAAAAAATAAATCTTGCGTATAGTTCCGATTTGATGCCCAGTGATCGTGTCACCGTCACATCGAAATTAACCACCGTCAATCAGGTTCTAAAAAAAATCAAAAATCAAACAGGGGTTCAGTTCAGGCTTTCTGATGATATAATCCTGCTTAGTTACCAACGCAAAATGTATACACTAAGTGGGACAATTAAAGATTCTCAATCGGGGGAGGCGCTAATTGGTGCCAGCATCCTGATCAACTCTGGTACAAGGGGCACAGTTACCAATACGTACGGATTCTATTCTCTGACCATGCCAGAAGGCACGTATGACTTATCCTTCCGATTCGTTGGCTATCGGTCATCAGAGCAAAAATTGAAACTAGACCAGAACATCGAATACATCGTCAGCCTCTCTGAAAATACTGAAGTACTAGATGAGGTAGTCGTTTCTTCGATTGCCCCTGATTACAATGTCCAGAATACAATACCTGGCATAAGCCGAATCAGTCTGGGGGAAGATTGGCCTATCCCCTATTTTCTTGGTGAAGAGGATATTTTTCAGAATGCTTTGCTCCTCCCGGGAATACAATCCATCGGAGAGGATGCCAGTGGGCTCAACATTCGAGGGGGTGCCATCGATCAAAATCTGATACTGCTTGATGGGGCACCCATTTACAATCCCAATCATTTTTACGGACTGATCTCCGTCTTTAGTCCTGAGGTCATCAACACCGTGGATATAATGAAGGGATACATCCCACCACAATATGGAGGTCGGGCTTCCTCAGTTATTAACATCGTGCAGAAGGAAGGAAATAATCAGGAATATCATGTATCTGGTGGAATGGGTCTTGTTTCTGGTCGGCTCACTGCTGAAGGGCCAATAAAAAAGAACGAATCTTCCTTCCTGTTTTCCGCAAGGCAATCATTGCTCAATTTTTCTATTGAAGATTTGGTCAACGAGTCGTTGGACGATAGCCGGACTAGCTTCCGAGATTTCAATGCCAAGATCAATTGGATTGTAAATAACAATAACAAAATCTATCTGTCCGGATACTATGGACAAGATCGAAACCGAGCCGGTTTCGATGCTATTCGCAAATGGGGGAACAAATCCATGACCCTTAGATGGAATCACCTTTTTAGTCCAAAAATATTTTCCAATTTCACCGCCATAGTGTCAGAATACACATACCAAATATCTGATCCTCAGGAAGTAGGGTCGTTTATAGGGAAATCCAACATTGTGAATTTCGCATTAAAAGCAGATTTTGGCTGGGTAATTAATCCGGCACACACCATTGATTTTGGCGTGCATACGATTCTTCATAAACTAAAACCTGGCGAACGAATTCCCTTTGATGAAAATGCCTCAACCGTGGAAACAATCTTGGATACCGAACATGCCATAGAGTCAAGTGTGTATCTGTCTCATATGGCCGAATTTTCTGAAAAATTAAGCGTCCAATACGGAATCAGATTGTCCTCGCTACTAAGTATTGGGCCAAGTGAAGTTTATACATATGATCCTAATTTGTCAAAATCGGATGCCACAATCACCGACACGTTAAACATTTTCAAACGGAAAATTCATCATCGTCACGGGGGTTGGGAACCAAGAATTTCTCTCAATTATCATTTCAATGAAAATAACTCAATAAAAGCATCATACAATAAAACCTATCAGTACATCCATCTCATTTCAAATACGGTTGCCCCTGCACCCACGGATATTTGGAAGCTGAGTGATTCGAATATCAAGCCGACCATATCTGATCACTATTCGGTTGGTTTCTACAGAAACCTACGGGACAATAAATTGGAAGCCAGTCTGGAGTTTTTCTACAAAAAAATTCAGAATGTGATTGACTTCAAAGACGGAGCGGACTTACTCTTCAATGAAAATATAGAGACCGAACTATTGAACGGAAGAGGTCAGTCATATGGTATGGAGCTTTTTATAAAGCGAAATACCGGAAAAATACGAGGCTGGTTAAGCTATACCCTCTCTAGAGCCGAACAAAAATTCCAGTCACGATTTTCAGAACTTACCATTAATAATGGTAGCTATTTTCCTTCAAACTTCAATAAAGCTCATGACATCACTTTGGTGGGGGTATTGTCCGTATCGCCCAGGGTCAGTTTATCCTCGAGTTTTAATTACAAAACGGGTAGACCCATCACTTTACCAGTAGGGAAATTCATATTTGACGGAAAAATTGTACCGAATTTTGAAAATAGAAATCAGAATAGATTGCCTAGTTATCACCGACTGGACCTTTCCCTAAAATTGGCGGGGCAATCAATCAAAAAAAATGGACAAATAAGGAGAAATCATGATTACTGGTTGTTTAGTCTTTATAATGTTTACGCTAGAAAAAATATCTATTCTTACTTTTTTAGGGAATCGGAGCTTGTTCCCGGAACCACGGAAGTCCTGCCTTATTCCATTTTTGGAACAATCATTCCAGCCGTAACATACAATTTTAGATTTTGAAATATTTGTGCCTGATATCGACCGTTTTACTGCTCTCCTGTGGAGTATCAGAAATTGAATTGCCGGACGGCACGCAGCTTCTGGTCGTAGAAGGATGGGTCACAAATCAGGAAAAACAACACTGGGTAAAACTCTCCAGAACCGTGCCTTTTGATGACAACAACTCGGAGCTAGCCATCGAAGATGCAGTGGTAAGCATCAACAGTGAATTCATATCCTACCCGCTGACATACTCTGGCAATGGAATATATTTATCAGATATATTTGCTGGAATAGAATCGTCAAACTATCAACTGAACATCGAACTTATCACTGGTGATCTGATACAATCCGAATGGGAACAGTTGTACCCCGTATCTCCTCTTGAGAGTATTGAGGTTAGTTTTTTTGATGACCAAGATCCTGAAACAGGCGAAGACATTGTGGTGTATTATCCCGTTGGGATTTGGGACGATCCCCTGGAAGAGACGAACTACTACCGTTACATTGGCTATCGAAATGATGTGTTGTTGAACGATCCTAATGAACTCATTCTAATAAATGATCAATTTGTAAATGGCGCTGATTCTCTGCCTCACCATATGCCCGAACTCAGATACGCTCTGGGTGATGAAATCAAATTAGAGCTTCACTCTCTTTCAAAATCTGGCTTTGATTTCTTAGAACTTCTGAAATTACAAACCACCTCACTGGGCAGTTCATCGGGAACTTCACCAGCCACACTCATCGGGAATTTAAAAAATGTCACTAACGAAAATCAAATCGTCTTGGGGTTTTTCGGTGCTTCTTCTGTCTCTGCAGACTCTGTACTAATTAATTAATATTTTTTTTGTGATTATTTAGGGGGTGCTGGCATAGCACTTGCCTAAAAGCTGTTATGAATAAAAAAATACTCTTTTTAATTGTTTCTGCGATCCTCACCGTTGTAGGAATTAGACTTTCTAGGAAGTTTAAGACAAGAAAATTGAGTGATGCCCGTTCATAGCGACCAAAACATCACCATTATGCTAAGTCAAGAGAATAAAATATCAAGAGGTCTAACCAAGCTACTGTCAAGTGAACGCTCTATTAGACATTTCAAAACCTCACCAGAAGTATTCGTCGAAAATCCTGGCGTTATCAGTGCCTACTTCGATCTTTTCAGTCAGGCTCAATTGAATGAGTTTGCTAATCACGAATAAGTTACTTTTCAAGTAACTCGGAGGGTTTGCTTCCAAATCGTTTTTCGTACTGCCTATTGAATGTGGTCACGTTCTTTATTCCTACACTGCGAGCTGCGTCCGATGCACTTCGCACCTTATTTTTCCTAATTAAATAATCAGCATATTGAATTCGTACATCTGTGATGTACTCATATGGTGTCTTGCCAGTCACCTTTTTAATCATCCGATACACCTGACGTTCACTTGCCGCAATTGCATCTCCCAACTGTAAAACACCAAGGTTGGTATCCTCAATATTCTCACGAATATACTCCTCCACTTTTTTTAAAATTTCAACCCCCGCCGTATCCAATTGCTGTCGGGTGGCCACATCGTCAAAAGGATTTGAAGTAGAGTTTGCTTCCAAAAGATTCGAGATTCGCAAAATCATTTCCTTCCTGTCAAATGGTTTCTGAATGAAATTATTAATTCCCTTGATCAAAGCTTTCTCTCTGTCATTGTCAGATATCCTAGCAGAAACAATCAGCATAGGGATTTTGCCGTATTCATCATTTTCCTGAATCGCCTCAATTAGTTCAAAGCCATCCATCCAAGGCATCATTAAATCCGTGAGTATGAGATCAATCCCTCGATTGGCCAAAATATCTAGTGCTTCCAATCCATGTGCAGCCTCCTGCACATCGTACTGCTCCTCCAATATCTGCCTGATGTAGTATCGGATTTCCGGGTGATCATCAACTATCAAAATGCGTGGCTTTATAGCCTCCTGATCACCAATATCCACTAAGGAAGAACTCTCATTCTCCAGTCCTCGATTGGTCTCTTGCTGCGCTTGTATAAACTCTGAAACCGGAGCAAAAACAGCATCCGCTTGCGTAGATGGAAGAGAAACCACGAAATTGGTGCCAACACCAATTTCACTTGTAACTGTTATTTTTCCGTTATGTAATTCCACCAATTCTTTGACCAAAGCAAGCCCAATTCCAAGCCCTTCCTTTGTTCTATACTCATTGAACTTTGACTGATAAAATCGATCAAAAACATGAGGCAAGGCCGATTCATGAATCCCTTCACCTGTATCAGAAAATTCAATACAAACCGTATCCTCCTTTTTATATAATCCAATATTAATCTTATCCCCCTTTTGGGTATGCCGAATGGCATTTGAAACCAGATTATAAAACACCTTCTCGAACTGCCTCGAATCAATCAAGGCGGCTACTGATGAGTTCAGCTCAGTGGATAGGTTCAGTTTAACTCCTTTATATTCAGCCGAAGATTTAAACATATCGGACAAAACTTTCAAAAAAGGAACAATCTGAACATTCTCCTTTTTCAGCCTGATCTTACCCTCCTCCAGTCGGGTGATATCGTTGATTTCATCGGTCAAGTAAACCAGCCGTTTGGTATTCTTAAAACTGGTCTCGATGAATTTTTTGGAAGCTGGTGAGATCGAAGAATCCTTGTCCTCCATGACCAGTTCCAAGTTGCCCAATATTAAACTCAAGGGCGTCTTTAGATCATGAGATACGTTTGCGAAAAATCGCGATTTGGCAGCATCCAGTTCTTTGAGCTTTTCTGCCTGCTCTTCGATCATTCCTTTGTCTTTTTCAATCTCCTCTTTTTGCCCTTGGATCTTTTCGGAAAGACGCTTTCGCAAAATATAAGCTCTCCATGCTACAAAAGCTGCAATCAACATGAGCAGCGCAATAAAGGCAAATAAAATACTGATCAATTGTTGCCGTTCCTTCTGCTCACGCAAACGTTCATTTTCTGCTTCTTGCTTTTCGATAGCTGATTGAGTTTTCAACTGCTCAATTTGACGGATATTCTCTTCGCTAAATATTTGATAATTGAGATTAGCATACTTCACATGGTATTCAAATGCCTTTTCGTATTCGTCTCTCGCTGCATAAATGTTACTGAGATTTATCAAGGCTTCTTTTTCGTCATAACTCAAGAAGAGGCTTTGGGCAATTTCAATCGCTTGAATTGCATTTTTTTCTCCCTTATCGAAATTTCCAAGGCTCAAATGAATTTTAGCCATACTATTATAGACCCTAGTCAGCGCCCGCTGATCGTTGATTGTTTCGATTCTAGGTATCAGGTTTTCAAAGGATGAAAGTGAAACTCCCAAAGTACCTTTGAGCCTGAGTACCTCGGCAAGGTCTATCTCGGCCGATACGATCCCATATTCATCATTCAAATTTTTGCGAACCCGAACAGCCTGACTAAAGTATTGTTCAGCCAATTCATACTCCTGAAGTTCTCTATGCACCCTGCCCAGATTTAGGTAGCAATAACTTTGCATCGTAGGATTGGCCAATTCCTGTGCTTGATCCAGTGCATTTATTAAATAATTTCTTGCCTCCAGATAGTCCTTCTGAAACAAATGTAGGTTCGCAATATTGATCAATGAATACCCTCGCTGCTCGCCATTATTAAATTCTTCTGACAGACCTAAAGCCTCCAGATACATTTCCAAAGACTTTGAATACATTCCCAAATTGCGATATGCTACTCCCAAATAATTGGTCGCCTGCATTTCCAAATCAACGAGATCATTCTCCTGAGCCAATCGCAATGCCCTATTGGCAAAATAGAGGGTAGAATCTGGTTGGTTGTCGCGGTACTCCCAGGCAAGAGCTGCGTAAATTTCAATTCGCCTCTTCTCCTCCAAGGATTGTTTTGAAAGTTCGCGATGGAGGCTATCTAACTTTTGAGAGCTACCAAGAAGAGGCGAAAGAGCCAAAAAAATACAGACTAACTTTCTCATAGAACTAGAATTTCGGTTGGTCATAAAGTTAGCCGATTGAACCATTTATCAAAAGGATGCGTAGCTTAATACATGGAGATCATTAACTACTCGCCAGAACTAGCGGATCACTTTGATGCCATCAATCGACACTGGATTGTGAAATATTTCGTGATGGAAGATCGAGATAATTTGGTGTTAAAAAACCCCATTGAACAAATCATTGATCCTGGTGGAGCCATCTTATTTGCTCGAGAAAAAGATGAAATTCTTGGGACAGTGGCCTTAATGAAACATTCAGATGAAATCATCGAACTCACAAAAATGGGTGTATATGAATCTGCCAGAAACAAAGGCGTGGGCAAACTTCTCATGGCAGCTGCACAAGAAAAAGCGAAATCGCTCGGCTTCAAAACCCTCGTGTTCTACTCAAACAGAAAACTAGAAAACGCCATTCATCTCTACCGTAAATACGGTTTCGAAGAAATGGCACTTTCTGGCCATCATTATGATCGCTGTGATATTCAAATGGAAATGAGCCTCAGTTGAAATTTTCAATCGCATTATTCCAACAATTATCAGCAATTGAAACAATTGAAATTAACCAACTGTTTGAATGATCGAATGATCGTATTCGATGGGTTAAATGATTCGACCTGTGAGTTCGGTGATTTGGAAATGATTTAATGAAATAAGAATCCAAATAGTCCCATCTCATTATTCAATCATCCCTTCATCTGCCAGGCCTTTACCCTCACAAAAGCTTTGATCCCCTCTTCCGAGAGCGTAGTTCCAACGCCCGAGTTGCCCGTCCCGCTCCAAGGGACATTGGCACTCACTCGATCACAACAATTCCAGTACACCGTACCGCTGTTCATTTGCTGACCCATGGATTCAAATTCGTCTTGACTCTCCGTGTAAATGGCGGACGTCAGTCCATACTTCGTATCCTTCATCAATAGCACCGCATCCTCCTTGTTTTGAACTTCCTGAATACCGATGATGGGCCCGAAGGATTCCTCAGTCATCACACGCATTTTATGATTCACCTTGGTGAGAACTGTCGGTTCAAAATAGTGGCCAGCTTCCTCAGAAGCCTTTCCTCCTAGTTCCAGCTTGGCTCCTTTTTCGATCGCATCACTCACTTGATTGGTCAAGACGTCCAATTGACTTTCTCTTGTCAATGGGCCAATGAATGTCCCTTCATCAGCTGGCATTCCCGATTTGTAGGTTGCCACTTCCTTGACAAATTCCTCAACAAATTTTTGATAGATATCCGTGTGCACATAGATGCGCTCCACAGCGCAACAGCTTTGACCATTGTTGTAGAATGCCCCTTCTGCGGCAGCTTGAGCGAGCCAGGGAATATTGGAATTGTGATCCGAAACGTACACTGGGTCTTTCCCTCCTAGTTCCATCTGGCAGGGCACCATTTTCTTAGCCACTTGCTGATAAATATAGTTTCCTGTCTTGTACGAACCAGTGAAGAAATAGCCATCCAGAGGCAATTCAAGTAACATCTGGCCCACCTCTACGCCTCCAATCAAACATTTGAAAACATCCGACGGGACTCCAGATTGTAGCAATAATTTCTCGATCTCCAAGCCTGTCAAGACACCAAATTCGCTGGGTTTGTACAATACCGAATTCCCGGCGATTAGTGCCGGAATGAACACATTCACTCCTACCAAATATGGATAATTCCAAGCAGAAATGTTCGCAATCACGCCGAGGGGCTCGAAGGTGACCTTTTCTTCCAAACCTTCCACCTTTTTAGCAATTCGCTCAGCCAATACCCACTTCGAATTTTCAACGAAGTATTGAATTCTCTCGGCAGCTCCGTTGATTTCGTTGGCGGATTGGTTCAGTGGTTTGCCCACTTCTGAAGTTAGAACCGAACTCAGCTGATCTTTATTTTCCAAAAGGAGCTGACTGAACTTTTCGACACACCCAATCCGGTGATCGATAGATTGTGACGCCCACCCTGTCTGGCCTTTAGCTAAACTTTCAAAAGACGCTCGCACCGATTCGACAGAATCTTGATCAACTTCAGTGATCAACTCTTCGGTTGCTGGATTGTAGATTTTCATTTCAAGCCATTTACATTTTGGATTAACCCATCCCCTCCTGAGGGGAATAAAAATTACACCTCATGCGTAAAATGCAAAAAGTGATTGTACAGTCGATCGGCATCCAACAAATTTGAGTCGTTGTTCCAGTTGAATTCCGGATGCCACTGCACCCCCATCACATTCCCCTCCGGATTTTCTTCATGATAAAACGCTTCCACCAAATGATCGGCCCCCCAGGCAATCGGCTCCAATCCTTTCCCTAGCATTTTGATTCCCTGATGATGAATTGAATTCACTTTTGCCTCTTTTTTAAAATCACTTATCCGATAAAGAAATGAATTTTTCTTGATCGAAATGGCATGTGTGTTTTGGTCGTAATCCGTGCCTTTGTGCAAGGTTTCTGTTTCAAATTGGGTAGGAATATCCTGATAAAGCGTACCACCGAAATACACATTCATCAATTGAAACCCACGACAAATGCCCAAAACGGGCTTACCAAACTCCATCGCATATTTCAAAATCTCTAGTTCGATCAAATCACGTTCTCGATCTCCTTTCCATGAACCAATTGGCTCTTCGCCAAAGGTCTCAGCAGCAATATCATCCCCTCCCTGTAGCACGATACCATCCATATTTTCCACAAATAATTTCAATGAGTCAGAGGCCAAACTTGGAATAAGTACTGGCAGAACCCCTTCCCTGTTCAGGTATCTCGCCATATCCTGAACCATGAAATTCAACTTCTTGGGAGCGAACGAAGTTCTGCTCTTGTCGGGGTACATCATGCATGGAGTGACGCCTATTTTGATCATGATTCAATGGCTTTTCGATAAATACTTTTCAGATCATCCAAACTGGCGAGCCTGGGATTACTCGGCAAACAAAAATCGGCCATAGCCAGTGCGGCCAATGGATCAATGTGCGCTGACCTGACACCCAAATCCGACAATTTACTTGGGATGCCAATGTTTTCATTCATACCCTTCAATCCTTCCAAAACGCCATCCCCCGAAATATCATCCAATTTCAGTGCCCTTGCCATTTGCGCAAATTGTTTTTCCAGCCCAGGCATGTTGTACTCCATGCCATAGGTAATCATCACGGCATTCGCCAAGCCATGATGCACATCTAGTAAGGTTGACAATGGATGCGCTAACGAATGCACAATACCTAAACCTTTTTGGAAGGCTACTGCTCCCATCAATGATGCCAGCATCATTTTAGATCTGTTTTCAGGAGTAGGATTTAGCACAGCCCCTTCCAGCGATTCCGCAATCAGCCCAATTCCCTGAAGGGCAATGCCATCGCACATCGGATGAAATCCTTTGGAAATGTACGCCTCCATGTTATGCGTCAGGGCGTCCATACCTGTGGCAGCCGTGATGTTGGGCGGGAGATCAAAAGTCAATGCTGGGTCAGCAAATACAATCCTGGCTAGTAAGGTCGGATGGAAAAGAATTCGCTTGCGCTTGGAATCATCCTCAGAAATAATGGCCGCTCGTCCCACTTCACTGCCCGTCCCTGAAGTTGTCGGGATGGTGATGAAATGCGGAATCTCACCGTCAATGTATTTATCACCGCCAATCAGATCATCGTACTCAAACAGGTCTTTGCGGTTATTGATCCGCAGCGCAATCGCTCTGGCCACATCCATGGCCGCACCTCCACCAATGCCGATAATGGCATCACAGTGTCCATCGGAAAAAGCATCTCCGCCAGCCAGCACATTCGCCTTCACCGGATTTTTATCAATCTCAGAGAACGTTTCATACGAAATACTGCGTACCTCGAGATCCTTCAAAATTGTTTTGAAAAAGCGCAAATCATGCACCATCGGATCGGTGACAATCAAGGGCTTTTTTAGGTTGTTTGACTTAAGATATGCTGGTAGTTCCTTAACGGCACCTATCCCAAAGCGGATAACCGTGGGGAAGTTATATTGTATGATTTGATCGAACATGGGCTCTAAAATTTCAAATTATCTGGATTCTGACGAGTGTCCCAAAATATCAAGAGTTCAATTTCGGTTAATTTGATTCTGTAATACAAGCTAACTTGTCTGGTAATCACTGCGCGGTAAGCATCCTTCTTTTTGGAGTGAATATATTGCCTGGGATTCTCGGACAAGTAGTTATTAACCCGGCATAAATAAACCGTTATTAAGCTGCGTATCTAATATCCTGATGCTGAAAATATTTCCGTACCCGTTGCGGACTATTTTGCAATAACATCATATGTTCTTTAAGGTGTTCGGTTA
>Ga0316209_1001258_pt1 | contig 28363 bp, 27 predicted proteins | sample 6monopyrite_MG_FD_204945 | JGI IMG/M metagenome (GOLD analysis project Ga0316209, IMG submission 204945) | Microbial mat bacterial communities from mineral coupon in-situ incubated in ocean water Damariscotta River, Maine, United States -... | ecosystem: Environmental > Aquatic > Marine >...
AAAATTAGTCATATCAGAAGCGTAAATGAGTGAAAATAGAATTGGTTAGATTTTCAAATAATATGTAATTAACGCAAAGTGCGCGGAGACGCAGAGATCGCTGAGAAAAAAATAAACTTTGCGTTCTGCGTCTCCGCGACCTCTGCGTTTAATCAGAGTATGAAAAATTAGTCATATCAGAAGCGTAAATGAGTGAAAATAGAATTGGTTAGATTTTCAAATAATATGTAATTAACGCAAAGTGCGCGGAGACGCAGAGATCGCTGAGAAAAAAATAAACTTTGCGTTCTCTGCGTCTCTGCGACCTCTGCGTTTAATCAGAGTATAAAAAAATGAGCGATACCCCTGATATTTTAAAAAAAATTATTAAACGTAAACTTGAAGAAGTTGAAGAACGCCGTGCGCTTGTTTCTTTGGTCGATATGAAAAGACGCGTTGAAAGAGCGACAACATCACTTGCGCCACGTAGCTTTGTTTATGCTTTACAACGAAAAATTCAATCAGGACAAGCTGCGGTTATTGCTGAGATCAAAAAAGCTTCGCCTAGTAAAGGCGTGATACGCGAGAATTTTGTACCTGCTGACATTGCAAACTCTTATGAAAAAGGGGGCGCGGCTTGTTTATCTGTTTTAACCGATGTTGATTTTTTTCAGGGTAGTGATGCTTATTTAAAGGAAGCCCGGGAAAATTGTGGCTTACCGGTGTTGCGTAAAGAATTTATTATTGATGCATATCAAATTTATGAAGCGCGTGGCATGGGCGCAGATTGTATTTTATTGATTGTGGCATGCTTAAGTGATGAACAGCTTAAAGAATTCACCGCATTAGCACTTGAACTTGAAATGGATGTGCTGGTTGAGGTGCATGATGCTGAAGAGTTACAACGTGCTTTACCACTAGATTTGCCAATGATTGGTATTAATAATCGTAACTTACGAACCTTTGAAACTTCGCTTGATACAACTATTGAATTGCTTAAGCAGATTCCGGATGATTGTATTGTTGTAACAGAAAGTGGCATTCATTCTAAAGAGGATGTGGCTTTGATGCAGCAACATAATGTCAATGCTTTTTTAGTTGGCGAAGCGTTTATGCGTGCCGATGAACCGGGTGAAAAGTTGGCGGAATTGTTTGCTTAAATTGCGGTTTATTTCAAATGCTGAGATATTCTGATAAAACTTAGCGTTCACTGTCATTGCGAGCGAAGCGCGGCAATCTCCAGAAAAGTGCGATCCATTATGAGATTGCCGCAGTCACTTTGTTCCTTCGCAATGACCTGTAATAGCAGGTTAGGTCAATACTGAGGAACTGCGTAGCGGTTCATTAAGTACAATGACAGGTTGTTTTTTGTTATGGCTTTGGTAAGTTTTAGCGAGCGCCAAAAACAACGATGGTTTTGCCTTTAGCTGAAATAAGCCCTTGTTCTTCCATGCTTTTTAAAACACGGCCTACCATTTCACGCGAACAACCGACAATTTTACCAATTTCCTGTCGGGTAATCCGGATTTGCATGCCTTCGGGGTGTGTCATGGCATCAGGTTGTTGGCATAAGTCGAGCAAGGTGTGTGCTACCCGTCCACTGACATCGATGAAAACAAGGTCGCTGACTTTACGGCTTGTTGTGCGCAGGCGGGAAGCCATTTGTGATGACATGGCAAAAAGAATATCAGAGTGCTCATTGGCGACCTGACGAAATTTGCTATAGCTCATTTCAGCAATTTCGCAGTTACTGCGTGCACGTACCCAGGCACTGCGATTACTCTCTTCTTCAAACAAGCCCATTTCGCCAAAGAACTCGCCTTTATTCAAATACGCTAATACCACTTCATGGCCTTCGTGGTCTTCGATTAACACGGTTACTGAGCCTTCGAGAATAAAGTAGAGTATTTCGGGCTTTTCATCTGCAGAAATAATGGTGCTTTTTGCAGCGATTTGCCGTTTATGACAGTGTTCCAGAAATTTATCTAATGACTGAATACCAGTCATTTCCGAGGGCGATTGACGCATATTATCCTTTACCTATTTAAGTATGTTTCTGCATTATGGTATATGATTCACCAAAAATAGATTTAAACTTATGTAAAACATAATAACAGATTAAACCTGTTGTGAGCTTACTGCTTGAATTGATTTTAGTCAAAAATAGAGTGAGCCATAATCTACAGTTTGGGAGAAAAGGGTGTATGAAAGCACGCATAAAGTGGGCGCAAGGTGCGATGTTTATCGGCGAGTCTGGTAGCGGGCATGCGGTAGTGATGGATGGGCCTGAAGAATCGGGTGGTCGAAATCTGGGGGTGCGGCCAATGGAAATGCTGTTATTGGGTATGGGCGGCTGTACGGCTTTTGATGTGATGCATATTTTAAAGAAATCACGGCAAAGTGTTAGTGACTGTGTGGCAGAACTTGAGGCGGAAAGGGCAGATACCGATCCAAAGGTATTTACCAAAATTCATGTGCATTTTATTGTTACCGGTAACGACTTAAGTGATAAACACGTTAAACGTGCGGTAGAGTTGTCTGCTGAAAAATATTGTTCAGCTTCTATTATGCTAAGCAAATCTGTTGACATTACGCATGATTATGAAATTGTCGCTGCGTAAAATTAAGAAGAGTTAAAAATGCCTCAGTTAACTTCTATCATTGATCTTTATTATCGTACCTGGTTTCGTTTTCACCCCGAAGTTGCGGTTGAAGTGGGTGTCGAAGGCTATGCACATTTATTAAAGCCTTATGGTGATGATGAATTAAATGCCTTAACAGCATTAAATGAAAAATTGATTTCGAGTCTGGATGAGCTGGATATAGAGACTCTTAGTCAGGATCAGCAAATTGATTTACAGGTAATGCGAAGTTCAGCACTATTGCAACTTGAAGAATCTGCCAGCCGTGATTGGCGAAAAACAGATCCTGGTGGTTTCCTGCCGGTCAATGCCATTTATCAGCTAACCGTACATGATGTCGAAAATAAAGGGGATGCATTACGCCAGCGTTTAACCGCTATACCGGCGTATTTACGTGGGGCGCGTAGTTGGCTGGATATGGAACCAGAGACAATTCCTGCTGTTTGGTTAAATTCTGCCATTGCAGAAGCTGAAGGGGGAGCTGAATTTTTTCATGAAATAAAACAACATCCCGAAATCAATAGTTATCGTGTGAGTGAAGCATTAGAGCATGCGGCGCATGCGCTTGATGATTTTTCATCTTATTTGAAAAATAATCTGGCGACTAAAGCACAGGGTGATTTTGCATGTGGTCGAAAATATTTTGATCTTATTCTACAAGAACAGCATTTTTTAAATATAAATGCGGATGAACTTTATGATTTTGGTGAAAAATTATTTAATGAAACTGAGCAGGAATTAAAAAAAGTCACACGAGAATTACAGGGTAATGATGATGTCGATGCCTTGATGAAAAAAATTCAGCAACAGCATCCTGAAAAAGAAAATGTCTTAGTTGAATATCGAAATCAAATGCAGGCAGCAAGAAAATTTCTTGAGGAACATGATGTTATAACCATTCCGGAGAAAGATAATTTAAAAGTTATTGAAACGCCGGGTTTTTTACAACACCAAATACCACTGGCCGCTTATGATCAACCGGCACCGACAGATAGCGAACAAAAAGGTTTCTATTATGTAACACCGGCTAAAACAGAAGATGATTTAGGTGAACATAATACGGTAAGCTTAAAACATACCTGTGTGCATGAAGCATGGCCGGGGCATCATTTACAATTTGTAACGGCAAATTTGAAGACAACATCGAGCACCTTGCCGCGCTTATTAAACGCCTCCGCGACCTTTTATGAAGGTTGGGCCTTATACTGTGAACAGTTAATGCATGAGTTAGGTTTTATAACTGAGCCTGAATCACGCTTTGTATTATTAAAAGATCGTTTATGGCGTGCATTAAGAATTATGCTTGATGTCGGTATACAAACGCGGGGTTTAAGTCTGGATGCTGCTGCGACGTTAATGCAGAAAAAGATTGGCTTAAGTGAAAACCAGGCTATGGCTGACTTAACATGGTATAGCCGTGCGCCAGGTGTTCCTATGGGCTATGCAACAGGTTGGGCGTTAATTAATGAATTGAAACAGCAGCAACAGAAAAATAATGATTTTAATTTAAAATCATTTCATGACACCTTATTGTCATCGGGATCGATTGCGTTGTCATTAACCATCGTTCGTGGCTTTGGTTTATCGTCCTGGCAAGCCACACAACAAGCAGTATTCAAAAAGTAGGCCTGTGGCCTCTAATTAAATATCAGGCTTATTGCCATGACAGGTTATTCTGCTGTGAAATTTTAACCTGAAGCAGGCTAAAGCTGGTATACGGTTTTAGTCATGACTTTAGAGGTTAATGCCATAAACTTTTTAACCGGTGTTGGTAGTGCGGCACCACCTGCATTTAAAGCGGCTGTTGCGTGCTGACCTTCGTCTTCTTTCATTTGTTCGAGAATGGCGCGACTTTTATGATCGTGTTCGGATATTTGTTCTAAATGACTGTTTAAGTGTCGTACAACCTGATGTTCTGTTTCAGCAACAAAGCCTAAGCTCCATTTATCGCCGGCCAAACCTGCCGTTGCGCCGATCGCAACAGAGCCGACATACCACAACGGGTTTAAATAACTGGTGTGCGTACCCAGTTCATGAATACGTTGTTCACACCAGTCAAGATGATCATTTTCTTCCTGGGCAGCACGTTGCATTTTTTCCCGAACCTTCGGTAATTTGGCGGTTAATGCCTGCCCCTGATACAAACCTTGAGCAGCAACTTCGCCAGAATGGTTAATGCGCATTAAGCGTCCGGCTAAATCTTTTTCCTGTGTTGATAATTCACCTTCTGCAACAGCGTCTTCCGGGTTTGCGCGTTCGGTAATATTTGGTTTGCCAAAAAGTGTGCGCAGACCTGTGTCGAGTTGCATCATCACATTATCGAGGGGGCTGAATTTTCTTTGCGTCGTCATAATTTTAACAATAGTCGCTGTTGATATCTGTCGCAAGTATAGCAGTAAAATAGATTATTTTTGAGTGATTTGCTGTTCCAATAGTTCGACAGGATGTATCACACGAGGTTTAGTTGCCGCATCTGACAGGCTGGATTTTAACTGTAAAGCACAGCCTAAATTGCTGCTAATAATGTATTCAGGGGAGGAAGAGTTAAGTTGAGTTATTGCCTGTTTTTTTAATTGATCAGATAAGGCCGGCTGTCGTAAAAAATAAGAGCCGGCTGCACCACAGCATTTATTATAAATCGTTTCGATTGAAATACCCGGAATAGTCTTAATTAAATGCATTAACTTGTTTTCAGCGCGTAAACTGTTTTGCAAACTACAGGGAACCTGCAGCGCAACGGTTTTGTTTAATGTTTTAAATTCAATATTATCTGGCCACTCAATCTCAGATAAAAACTCAACAATGTCTTTTACTTCAGGAACAAATTCGTCCTTTGTAAGTTGAGAATATTCACGCAGTTGAGAAGTACAGCCATTGACTAAACTAATTATTGTGGTGGTATTTTTTAATTGATTGAAAGTACGAATATTTTTATTCGCCAGCTTTGTCGCCTGCTCCATTTTACCATCGTGTAAATGTAATGCACCACAACAAGACTGTTGTTCCGGAACATCAACAGAATAGCCCAGAAGGTTAAGTAATTTTATACTTGCCTGAACCGTTTTAGGATCAAGTTGTTTCGAAACACAGCCGGTAAATAATGCGACCTTACCTTTCTCCTGGGTTTTTGCGTTATTTACTGGATAACTGTTTTTTGTTTTAATACTTTTGTCTAATGCAGGCAGATAGGACATTAAACGTTGCAGGCCAAACAGGTTTAATACTTTGGATTTTTTTACTAAAGAGATAATCTTGACGCGTTGTAAAAAGCGTAAGCCTGAAAATAAAAAGCCTGATAAGGTTTTGTTAAGCAATAATTTTAAGCTGACATTACTGATAAAAGTACGCAGTGAAAATCCTTTCTTTACATTATCTGTCAGCAAAGCCTTGCTTTGATCCATGATTTCCCCGTAAGGAACCTGTGAAGGACAGATGCGTTCACAACGACGGCAAAGAAGGCACTGCTCGAGGTGTTGCGTTAATGTTGCTGAGGGTTCAAGTTGCCCTGTTAACCAGCCCTGAATGAGGGCTATACGGCCACGTGGTGATTCGTTTTCATTTTCTGCAAGGTTATAGGTTGGGCACTGTGGTAAGCATAAACCGCATTTCACACAACGGTCGGCAAGCGCTAAGATTTGAGCAGAAGAATCCATAGCCGAAAGATACAGGCTTTGTGGAAAAGGTAAAAGTAAAATATTTCAACAAGCTTATATATATTATAGAATGGCGGTTATGACCTATTTTAAAAACCATGTTTTCTTCTGTGTTAATCAGCGTGAAAATGGCGAAAGCTGTTGCGCCAACCTCGGTTCGCAACGCGTACGTGACTATGCAAAAAAACGTATCAAAGAACTGTCTCTTAGTGGAAAAGGGGGGGCGCGTATAAATATGGCGGGCTGTTTAGGGCGCTGTGAACACGGCCCCGTGATTGTGGTTTATCCGGAAGAAACGTGGTACACCTATTTAGACGAAGATGATGTTGATGAAATTATTGAACAGCATTTGCTAAAGGGTAAAGTTGTAAAACGTTTGCTCATCGAAGAATAGAAGAATAAACGCATAGAAGAATAATGCTGCCCTGGTCTGATTTAGAGTTTGATAAAAAAAATAATGCCAGCCTTCTTTTGCAAGGCCCGGCTGGTGATATTGAAAGCTTAATTACACGCCCTGATACGATCACCGAGTCCACCCCCATTGTTGTGATTAGTCACCCCCATCCTCTTTATGGCGGTAGCATGACAAACAAGGTTGTGCATATTTTGGCTAAATCTTTTGCAGAAATGAACGCAATTACGCTGCGTTTTAATTTTCGCGGCGTCGGCAAGTCGCAAGGGAAATATGACGAGGGTATCGGTGAAGCAGAAGATTTACAAAGTCTGGTTGAGCAACTAAAACAATGCCGTCCTCAGGCACCCGTTTGGCTGGCTGGCTTCTCTTTTGGTGCTTATGTAACGATACGCGCGCAAGCAGTTATCCATGCAGAAAAACTTGTTCTGGTTGCACCGCCCGTTAGCATGTATCCCTTTGCCGAATTAGAAGAAATAGACGTTCCCTGGGTGGTGATTCAGGGCGGCAAAGATGAAGTGATTGATGCTGGTGCGGTTAAAGATTGGGTTGCTGAACGTGCCTGCCCACCGCAATTAATCTGGATGGATGATGTCGGGCATTTTTTTCACGGTAAGCTCATTGAGCTTAAAGCGCTTTTGTTAAAAGCCTGGGTCAACTAAAAAGTTACCTGGAAAAATAGGCTTTAATGCTTTTAATTTTTTTAATCGGTACAGTCATGGTAAAGCGCCCACCGCTGACTTTTTTCTCCACATATAAATTAAATTCATCCATGCGTATTAATTGACCATTACGTTCATTGTCATTGTCAGTCATGATTTGTACAAAACTACCAACATATTTTGATATATCCGCCAGATCAATAAGGTGATATTTTGACATTGCTTTTTCAACAGGCTTTTCTTCTTTGGCGGTTTCAGGCTGTTTAACTTTTTCTCCACGTAATAGAGATTTAACATCAACACTTTTAGCTAGCTGTCGTTCAAACTCAGCAGTGAATTCAGCAGGGGCTTCGCTATAGCTTAAATCCTTCACCAACAAGCCATTAATTTTTAATTTTACCTTTAATGCTTGCATTAACTCTTCGTTAGAAAGTGTCGCCGCAGTCTGTGGATTAAAATTTTTGCCCGGTGCCATACTTAAAGTGACAACATCAGGTCTCGACAAAAAATCTTTATACGCTTCACGCAATCCTTTACCGGGTGCAAACCCCAATAACTTATAAAAATAGCTATCAGGTTGGGAGACCTCGGCATCAATATAAGCTTGTTTTTTCATTTTACTTAAGCCGGCGCAATATTTTATAACGCGAGGCGTGTATGTCTTATCCTGATAAACGATGTCAAGCTGGGAGAGGGTTGGAGCAGGGCCTTGTATTAAATATGCAGTCGACATGCTGGCAATATTATCGAGTTTAAAGTTTGCTTTGATATTGGCCATGTTTTTTGTGTTTACAGCAAGGCTAACGCTGAGAGATTTATCATCTTCATTATAGTTATATGTGATGTGCATATTTGTTAATAAACGACTATAGCCCATCTCTTTATAATCTTTCGGCCCTAAAATGCTTTTTCCTGCGCAAATTTCAGGATTGCCGGCATACAAGGGTTGTATACGCTGAATGGCATTATCGAATAACTCTGCTGTTTCGCCATGCAGATCAAAATAAAATTCATCAAGTGAAACCGTCAGTTTTTTGGGTAAGTCGCCTTTTTTTATACTGTTTGCGCCGGTTAACATATAGGGAAAACCGGGGGTATCTAAGGTGATATGACCAAGAGTAATTTCTTCAGGCATAAAAGGTGAAGTAATCCGTATATTTTCAAGCGTCACCTTACCCGAAAAAGCGGAGGTTGAAAGGCTGTCATAGTTTACATGTACAACAGGGCGGATGGCGCTAAGGGTAGTGTCGATGTTCTTTTGGAACTGGTAGTGGATATAACTGTTTATTGCCGCTGCAATGGCAAGTATAACGAGCAAGGCTGCGATTGCGATATTGCGGATATGTCTTGGCACTATTCTTTCCTTTCCTAAAGTTCCAGATATGTCTTAGCATTTCTTCCTTGCTGAGAGAGGTTATGAATTTGAGGGGGGGATTGCAAGTAACAATCTTCCCTTATGTGTAATACTTTTGTAAAAATATATCCTACATTAAATCCATTGGATCAATATCGATTGACCAACGTACTTTTTTTGCGACTTTAAGGTTCTCGATTTGGGAAATACTGTGATGAAATAGCGACTGTAATTGTTTACGGTTATTCGCCTGAACCAATAATTGTGCGCGGTAACGGCCGGCACGGCGCTCCATCAAGGCAGGGAAAGGGCCGAGTAACATCATTTCTTTTTGCATATGCTGTTCGAGCAGTAAGCGTGCTTGTTCTAAAAATGCCATAGGGCTGTGTTGATCAACCGCTTCTGCCCGCAGTAAGGCAAGGTGTGTAAAGGGGGGAAATTCGGTTTGTTGTCGTTCTTGCATTAAAGACTTTGCAAAAGCAGGATAGTCGTGTCGCAATAGTAGTTTGAATAAGGGGTGATCGGCGTGGTGAGTCTGGATTAAGACTTCTCCTTCTTTCTCTTCACGTCCGGCGCGCCCGGCAACCTGTAAAATGAGTTGGCCCATGCGTTCCGAGGCACGAAAATCGGAGCTGTATAAACCATGATCCGCATTTAGCATGCCAACCAGGGTGACATTCGGGAAGTGATGTCCTTTGGCAAGCATTTGGGTGCCAATTAAAATTTGTTGCTTGCCGTTGTTGATATCATTGAGGAGTTTTTCCATCGCGCCTTTACGGCGTGTGCTATCCCGATCAATCCGAATCACTTCATAGTGTGGGAAAAGTGCAGTGAGTGCATGCTCGATGCGTTCGGTACCAAAGCCCATTTGTAATAAGTCTTCACTGTTACAGGCTGGGCAGGTGTGGGGTTTATATTGCTCGGTACCACAGTGATGGCAACGCAGCTGCGAGTTGCTTTGATGCAGGGTCATATGGGCGTCGCAACGTGGACAGAGCGCATGCCAGCCACATTCGTGACACATCAGCACTGGTGCGAAGCCGCGACGGTTTAAAAATAATAATACCTGCGAACCGCGCTGCAGGTGTTGTTTCATTTTATGTAGTAGTTGTGCAGAAACCCCCTGTTCCATTTTTTGGCTGCGCACATCGAGTAAGCTGATGGTTGGCGGTTTGGCATTACCGGCACGTTCAGGCAGCAATAATGTTTCATAGCGGCCTTGTTGCGCATTGTATAAGGTTTCTAATGAAGGTGTTGCTGAGCCTAATATAATAGGTATATTCAGGTCTCGGGCGCGCTTAACCGCCAGGTCGCGTGCTGAATAACGAAAGCCATCTTGTTGTTTGAAGGACAGGTCATGCTCTTCATCAATTATGATGACACCGGGTCGTAGCAGGGGGCTGAATACTGCGGAGCGTGTTCCGATAATGACATCAGCCGATCCTGCCTGAGTGTGCAACCAGGCCTGCAAACGTTCTTCATCGCTTAAACCCGAGTGCATAATGGCAATACGACCATGCAGTCGTAATAAAAAGCGGTTGAGTAGCTGTGGTGTCAGGCCGATTTCCGGAACCAGCACCAAAGCTTGTTTGCCTTGTTTTATGACCTCTTCGATAACCTGCAAGTAAACTTCGGTTTTACCGCTACCGGTTACCCCTTCGAGCACATACGCATTAAAGCCGCTGCTTTGTTGTTCAAGCACACGTTGAATAGCGCGTTGTTGATCGGTGTTCAGTGTGGGGGCAGACCGAGTAGGTTCGGCGACAGGTAAGGCATTCTCTTCAACGGAATCGACCCAGCCTTTTTCCTGTAAGCGCTTCATCACTGGTCGCCAGCCAACATGATTTGCTGAAAGTTGTGACTCAAATAAACCAGAGTCGCTTTGCTGTAAGTCTGACAATAGCGCAATTTGTTTAGCGGCACGCTTTAGGTTTTGTAAATCGACTTGTTGGCCATCAGGCGTCAGCTGCCAACGTCGGATACCTTTGATGTTGGTTGCTGCCCCTTGTCGTAATTTAGCCGGTAAGGCATTTTGCATCACTTCACCAATGGGATGATGATAGTACTGAGCGCACCAACGTAGTAGCTGTAAAACTTCCTCGTCAAAAACAGCTTGCTCATCGAGTACCTCGATCACCTGTTTCATTTTATTCGGTGGCACATCCGTTTCATGCACGGTTTCCAGCAAAATACCGATCAGAGTTTGGCGACCAAAAGGAACCCGAACACGCACGCCATTTTGAGGCGAGGCGGAGGCATAATTTGCTGGTGCAAGGTAGTCAAAATAACGCCTTAGTGGTGTTGGGATAGCGATGCGAAAATAGGTTTTCATAATTTAAAAAGCAAGGGTGATTTATTCACTTTTAATGCGTTACATTTGGCAAATGTAAATTGTAAAGTTATTGTCTTTATTTCAAGAGTTTTCTAGTTTACTGCTGCTAAGTTATTGTCTCATAATCACTTTGTCACTAACTGTTACTTATCCACAGAAGCTGTGGATAACTCTGTGGATGAATTGCTTTATTTTGCCAAAAACGCGCTCTAACACTACAGAATTGTTAAATTGGTTACATTTTGTACTTCAAATAAAATGTATGTTTATCAGTATGTTACATTGTTTTTGTAGTATATTTTACGTTATATGACAAATTTGTGAAGCTAAGTTGTTGTTATTATTAATGCTGTGCATAAAAGTGGTTTTTTTCTTTTATTTTTCGCTTGAACTGAGCAATATGCTCATGTAGTTCAGGGTATTAAAAGTGGTTAATTTTTGCAGAACTTAAACGACTTCAAGGCCTTTATCGGTATCGAGTTTAGCATTAAAGACAAAGAATGAATGAACTAAAAAATTTATGCAAAATGTCGGCACTTAAGGGGGGATGTAATGTCGATCTGGACAAAAATTGAGCAAGATATCGGCCTTTCTTTGGGCAAGCCCTTTAAAGTTAAAAGTCAAAGCGCTGTGAGTGGCGGAGATATCAATCAGGCCTATTGTATTGAGGGTGTTTTGGATACAAAACAACCACTGCGTTTATTTATAAAGTTAAATCAAAAAAACAGGTTGGCTATGTTTGAAGCCGAAGCCGCAGGTTTACAGGAAATAGCATTATCTAAAACGATTAACACGCCTGATGTGGTTTGCACTGGTATCGCGGAACAAAAAAGCTATTTGGTTTTAGAAAATTTAACGCTTTCCTCCGGGCAAGCGGCTTCTGCTGCGCAACTCGGGCAACAACTTGCAGGCATGCATAAACATATTTCGCCTAAGCAAAATTTTGGCTGGTCGCAAGACAATACCATTGGTGCCACAGCACAATTCAACACGCAAACAGAAAGTTGGGTTGATTTTTGGCGTGAACAACGTCTGGGTTTTCAGCTTGAGCTTGCACAGAAAAATGGCGCAAATCACTCTCTTATTCGTAAGGGAGAAAAATTGCTGGTTCATCTAGATTCTTTTTTTGTGGACTACAAACCTGAGGCCTCTTTATTACACGGAGATTTATGGTCGGGAAACTATGGTTATCTTGAAAGTGGTGCGCCGGTCATCTTTGATCCCGCTGTTTATTATGGGGACAGAGAAACGGACCTTGCGATGACCGAGATGTTTGGTGGCTTTCCGGCAGAATTTTATACAGCTTACAATGAAGCCTGGCCGTTGGATAATGGCTATAAAACGCGAAAAGTTTTATACAATCTTTATCACGTCTTAAATCACTTTAATTTATTTTCGGGTGGTTATGCCATGCAAGCAGAAAATATGATCGATCAATTAATGGGTTTAACTTAATTCCGCATTATTACTGTAACAGGCTGAGCACTTTAAAAATATTGAAGGTAAGGAATGGGTAGATCAAGCGAGAGGTTGATCTCTTTAAAAAACCGAAGAAAAGTAACACCTTCCTCCATGTAGAGGAAGGAAAGTTGCTATTCGTCTATGTCCTGGTAAACGAGTCCACTGCGTGCTGCGCGAACACGATTCAATAAGCAAATATAGTTGCTTGCGTCATCGGCTGATTCCAGCGGTCCTTCGGGACCTGTTGGGGTATTTACACACCAGCCATCGCCGCAGGGTTGAATTAAAGTTGTGTCAAAAATCATATCACACCGCCTCTACAATTTCGTGTTTCTGGGGTTCTCCAGCCTTATTGCTTCCCTTTGTAATAAGCTTAGCGTGGTTTTTATATTTTGTGAACTAATTCACACAATTTTAACAGAGTTTAAATTTGACATCGTTAATTACACTTTTAAGGCGGTTTTTGGTTTTAAAAACCCACTTTAACTATAAAAAGCTATTATTATAAATAATCTTATTTTATATGAATTTTTATGACTAATTTTTATTATTTTGCGCTATTTATTGAGTAAAGTGGGTTTAGTGCAGCCTTTAGGCTCTTAAATAACCCCTTGTTGTGGGTTTCTTCTTTAGCTAAGAGTGCCTTCATATGTTCACGTTCGGTGGGCATATCAAAGCATGCGGGGCATGAATCGGGAATAACAGGTAGGGCAACTTCCTGTGAAAATTCAGTCGTTTGGCGTTCCCTGACGTAGATCATGGGGCGGATTATGCGGATGTCATTGTCCTGATTGGTGTAGTTCGCCTTCATTGTCCTTAGTTGCCCACCCTGGAAGGCTGACATCAGGAAGCTTTCGGCTAAATCATCTAAATGTTGTCCGAGAGCAAGTACATTGTAGTTTTCACGGCGGGCAGTGGAATACATGATGCCGCGTTTTATGCGCGAGCAAAAAGAACAAAACGAATCATTCGTCATTTGCTGTTCGGCTTGTTTGACCATGTTGTTGCTCTCATAAAAATAAGGGACATCAAGTTGCGCTAAATAATTTTTCAAAACAGAAGGATCGAAGCCCTCTATTTCAGGATCAATAGTAATTGCTGCAATGGAGAAGTTAATGGGGGCATGGCGCTGTAAATGACGCAAGGCATGTAATAGTGTGAGTGAGTCCTTACCTCCAGATAAACCAAGTAGTACTCTGTCTCCCTCTTTTATCATCTCAAATTCAACCACGGCCTGTCCAATCGGGCGCATTAGGCTTTTTGGCATTTTAATGATTTGTTGTTTTGTCATCACAGCTCTATTTTTGTTGATAATTTGAAGAAATGCCTTGCCGGCGTTATATTTTAGAGTATAAATGATTCAGTAGATAAAACTGAAAGTTAGGACAAAAATGGCCAGCAACACAGTAAGCACTGTCTCAGCAAAGCAAGCTTATCATCTCATTAACGAGGATCCTCGTGCCTTGTTAATTGATGTGCGTTCTAATATGGAATTTTTATTTATTGGTCACCCCACAGAGGCAATTAGCATTCCCTGGATTGATGAGCCGGACTGGGTGATTAATCCCAATTTTGCGGCTGATGTACGAAAACTTTTATTGGGTGGTTTAGAGCACGATAGCGCAGGTCACAATGTACCTATTTTTTTAATTTGTCGCAGTGGCAAGCGTTCAATGGAAGCCGGAAAGCTTTTATTAAGCGAAGGTTTTCATGATGTATATAATATTGCGGACGGTTTTGAAGGTGAGCTGAACGCTGAACACCAACGCAGCACGTTGGCGGGCTGGCGTTTTGAAGGCTTACCCTGGAGTCAATGCTAGTTTAGGCGTACTAAATTAGAGATAACGCTGGCTTCATGAGAAAACCGCTTGAAATTATAAAAGGTGAAAAATCATTACGCCTTAATCTCTACCTTATCGCTGCTGTTTATTTGCTGTTGTTCATTGTTATTGATCCGGCGATGGATTTTTTATTGCTTTCCCTGTTTGATCAAAAAAATCCGGCGATGCTTGAGCAGATTAATGATTTGAAGTTGATTAGCTCAAGCCTGATTTATTCTCTTCTGGGGATTTTTCCTTCCGCTTTTATGGCCTGGTTTGGTTATCGTGTAGTTGCTTCGTCAAAATTACCTCCTGTTTTGTTGTCAGGTAAAACGCGCTTTCCTTTTACGGTTATTGTTATTAAGGGACGTGTTGCCAAAATGTTTGGTGTGCTGATTATCATCACGGCTTTAGTCCTTATTTTTCAGTTGTTATTACACTTATTTAAAGTCCATTTTTATAGTTAAAAATTTGTATTTTATTGCTCAAGTTAAGTGTTGTTTTGCCGATTAAAGACCTGTAGATAAAAGGATAACTGGAATTAAATGCATAATTTAACCGAAACATTAGCAGAACAACTTAGTATCACTAAGGCTGAAATAGAGCGTCGTAAGAAGTTATTAAATTTCACAGAGGAGGATGCAGAGAGACTACAGGTTTTTAAGCCCCTTGTGGCCAAAAATTTAAGTGGCATTATTAAGAACTTTTATGATTTTATGACCACGTTTAACGAGGTCTCAACAATTATTGGTGATGCTGAAACTATGCGTCGTTTATCCAGTGCGATGAATATGTATGTGCTTGATCTATTTGATGGGCATTATGATGAAAATTATGTCAATAAACGTTTAAGAATCGGGTTAGTGCATAAGCGCATAGGTGTTCCCCCGGAACTTTATTTAGCGGGAATCTATCAACTTCAGTTAAATTTACATAATACGATATCATCATATCGGGTTGATGAAGAAAAAATTAATGACGAATTTATTAGTGTTTTTGCTGCAAAACAATCAATTAATAAACTATTAATGTTTGATATGCAGTTTGTGTTAGATACCTATTTTTCAAGCTTAATGAAAGAAGCTCAAACCGCAAAAGAAGAACTCAACGAGTACACTACTTCATTAGAAAAAATAGTTGAAGAAAGAACTCGTGAGCTTGAAGAATCATCAATGCGGGATATGTTATCGGGGCTATATAATCAGAGGGCATTCTTTGAACACTTAAGAAGAGAACTTTCTAATGCCGAACGTTATAAAGAATCATTAGTTCTTTGTTATTTTGATTTAAATGATTTTAAAGTTATTAACGATAAAAAAGGTCATCAGGAAGGCGATAATATATTAGCCTTGGTTGGTAAAATCATAATAAATTGTATGCGCGGAACAGACATAGGTTGTCGTTATGGTGGCGATGAATTTGCAATTATTTTGCCGCATACGACACTGGATGATGTTGATAATTTAACGACACGTTTAATTGAAAGTTTTAAAACTGAAAATATGCTCGGTGTGAGTTTTAGTATGGGCATTGCAGGTGTTGGTCCGGAAGCCTTTGTGAATCATGAGGTTTTATTGAAGGCTGCTGACACAGAGATGTATAAGGCTAAAGAAAAATCTAAAAAGAAATCTGGATTTTATACTTCTGCTATTTACGTTAGAGAATAAATCTATTTTCAGTCTGATTTTCTTCCTCCTGTAGACGGAAAGTTTAATCGTGTTCCCCTTGCTTTAAATCTGTTAATATTGCGCCGTTATTGTTTCAGATTTCATCATTTAAAGAGAACACATAAAAAATGGCCAGTATCCAAGAAATTCTTAAAGATCGTATTCTTATCCTCGACGGCGCCATGGGGAGCTTGATTCAAACGTACAAATTGGATGAAGCAGGTTATCGTGGCGAACGTTTCGCCGACTGGCCATCGGATGTGAAAGGCAATAATGACCTTCTTGTATTAACTCAACCGCAAATTATTAAAGATATTCATACCGCATACCTGGAAGCGGGTGCGGATATTGTTGAAACCAATACCTTTAATGCCACCTCAATTTCCATGGCTGATTACGGCATGGAAGAGCTTGCGTATGAAATCAATAAGGTTGCAGCACAAGTTGCCCGTCAGGCCTGTGATGATATCGAGGCGCAGATTCCTGATAAACCCCGCTTTGTTGCTGGTGTCTTAGGTCCCACTAATCGTACCTGTAGTATTTCTCCCGATGTGAATAACCCGGGGTTTAGAAATATTACCTTCGATCAGCTCAAAGAGGCTTATCTCGAATCTATGTCGGGTTTAGTGGATGGTGGCGCAGATCTTATTTTAGTTGAAACCATTTTTGATACTCTAAATGCAAAGGCTGCGCTGTTTGCCATTGAAGAATATTTTTCTGAAAATAATGTGTCTTTGCCAGTGATGATTTCCGGCACCATTACCGATGCATCGGGTCGAACCTTATCAGGTCAAACTGCCGAAGCCTTCTGGAACTCGCTTAATCATATCAACCCGATTAGTTTTGGTTTTAACTGTGCCCTGGGTGCAACAGAGTTACGTCCCTATATTGAAGAGATAGCGGGTCTGGCAAACTGCCATATTAATACCCATCCTAATGCAGGTTTGCCCAATGAGTTTGGTGAGTACGATGAAAGTCCCGAAGAAATGGCAGCTGAAATTGAAGACTGGGCCAAAAATGGTTACCTCAATATTATTGGTGGTTGCTGTGGAACAACACCGGCGCACATAAAAGCAATTGCCGATGCGGTGAGCAAATATCCACCACGTAAAATTCCTGACTTACCGGTTGAATGTCGCTTAAGTGGTTTGGAACCTTGCAATATCAACGAGGACTCATTATTTGTTAATGTGGGTGAGCGTACTAATGTAACAGGTTCTGCAAAATTCAAACGTTTAATTTTAGAAGAGCAATATGATGAAGCTTTAACGGTCGCACGTGAGCAAGTTGAAAACGGTGCCCAGATTATCGACATCAATATGGATGAAGGCATGCTTGATGGCATGGCTGCGATGAAGACCTTTTTAAATTTAATTGCTTCCGAGCCGGATATCTCTCGTGTACCCGTTATGATCGATTCATCAAAGTGGCCGATCATTGAAGAAGGCTTAAAATGTATACAGGGTAAAGGTATTGTTAACTCAATTTCTTTAAAAGAAGGTGAAGAAAACTTTATTACCCAGGCAAAACTTTGTCGTCAGTATGGCGCTGCAATTATTGTAATGGCGTTTGATGAAGTTGGTCAGGCCGATACCATGCAACGTAAAATTGAAATTTGTACACGCGCGTATAACGTTCTGGTTGATAAAGTGAATTTTCCGCCAGAAGACATTATTTTTGATCCAAACATTTTTGCAATAGCAACGGGTATAGAAGAACACAATAATTATGGTGTGGATTTCATTGAGGCAACACGTGTTATAAAAGACACATTACCGCATGCCATGGTCAGTGGTGGTGTTTCAAATGTTTCATTTTCTTTCCGCGGTAACAACCCTGTGCGTGAAGCAATACATGCTGTGTTTTTATATTACGCGATTAAAGCAGGCATGGACATGGGGATTGTTAACGCCGGTCAGCTTGCCATATTAGATGACATTCCAAAGGAATTACGTAGTGCCGTAGAAGATGTTGTCCTCAATAAAGATGATGGTGCAACAGAACGCTTGCTTGATATTGCGGCTTCTTTTCTTGGTGATGGTTCAACCAGGAAAAAAGTTGAAGATTTAAGCTGGCGTGAATTACCTGTGGCGAAACGTATTGAACATGCCCTGGTAAAAGGTATTGATAGCTATGTTGAAGAGGATACCGAAGAAGCCCGAAAAGCCTTTGCTCAACCGATTGAAGTAATTGAAGGCCCTCTTATGGACGGCATGAATGTGGTCGGTGATTTATTTGGTGATGGCAAAATGTTTTTACCGCAGGTGGTGAAATCTGCGCGGGTAATGAAAAAAGCGGTGGCCTACTTACTTCCCTTTATTGAAGCAGAAAAAAGTGGTGCCGTTGAGAGCAATGGCAAAATACTAATGGCGACCGTGAAAGGAGATGTACATGACATCGGTAAAAATATTGTCGGTGTTGTTTTACAGTGTAATAACTTTGAAATTGTTGATATGGGTGTCATGGTTCCGGCTAAAGATATTTTAGACAAAGCCAAAGAAGAAAATGTTGATATTATTGGTTTGAGTGGTTTAATCACACCATCGTTAGATGAAATGGTACATCTTGCAAAAGAGATGGAACGTTTAGGTTTTGATATTCCGATAATGATTGGCGGTGCAACAACTTCAAAAGCACATACCGCGGTTAAAATTGATAAAAATTATCATGGCGCAAATGTTTGGGTTAAAGATGCTTCACGCGCAGTAGGTGTCGCGCAAAACCTGATTAGTGAAAACACACGGGAAGATTTTATAAAAGAACTGAGTGAAGATTACGAAAAAGTGCGCGTTGCTCATGCGGGACGACGTGCACAAACAAAATGGTTGAGCCTGGAACAAGCACGCGCCAATAAACAAAATATTGACTGGGATGCATATACACCGCCTGTGCCGAATGACTTAGGTCTGCAAATTTTTGATGATATGCCATTAGAGTTTTTAGTGCCGTATATTGACTGGACACCTTTTTTCCATACCTGGGAACTGAAAGGTTCATATCCAAAAATATTAAATGATGTTGAAAAGGGTGAAGAAGCGCAAAAATTATTTGATGATGCACAAGCGATGCTGGCTAAAATTGTTGATGAGCATTGGTTAAAGGCCCGCGCAGTTGTCGGTATGTTCCCGGCAAACAGCGATGGTGCGGAGAGTATCGAAGTCTATACAGATGAAACGCGCGAAGAAAAATTATTAACGCTTAACCATTTACGTCAGCAAACGGAGCGTCCACCCGGTAAACCCAACCGTAGCTTGTCTGACTTTGTTGCGCCTAAAGAAAGTGGCAAAAAAGATTATGTCGGTGGCTTTGTGGTTACGGCCGGTCTTGGTATTGATGAGCATGTACAGCGTTTTGAAAAAGATCATGATGATTACTCATCGATTATGTTGAAAGCGCTGGCCGATCGTTTAGCTGAAGCATTTGCAGAACATATGCATGATCGTATCCGCAATATCAATTGGGGTTATGATAAAAATACGAGCTGGACACCCTGCAATGGAATGGAAAAGAATTTTGATAACCAGAAACTTATTAAGGAAGACTATTCAAGTATCCGACCTGCTCCCGGTTATCCTGCTTGTCCGGATCATACTGAAAAGCCGTTGTTATGGCAGTTACTCGATGCTGAAAAAAATGCCGGTGTTGAATTGACGGATAGTTATGCCATGTTGCCAGCGGCATCAGTGAGTGGCTGGTATTTTAGTCACCCCGATTCAAGCTACTTTGGTGTCGGTAAAATTAACCGGGATCAAGTTGAAGATTATGCAAAACGTAAAGGCATGAGCCTGGCAGAAGCAGAACGTTGGTTGTCTCCTAATCTTGGATATGACGCATAAAATAAAAAGGCGTTTTATGCGTAATACCGTTCTTTAATATTTTAATTTTATTCCCCCTCCCATTTCGGGATGGGGTTAGGGGCAGAGTATAGTTAAAACCATCCCCACCCTGACCCTCTGATGGAACTTCTAGCCATTCGACTAAGCTATCGAGCTAGCTAAGTCGCTGGTTACCTTGAAGGGGAGGGGATAACAGCAAAAACTTAACTGATCAACATTACGCTTTAACCATCTTTTTTTATACAAATCTTACTTATAAGAATGAATATTAATCATCTTTTAAATGTTTGCTAGCAATGCTCTACGATTAACTTGATCAACGATAGAAGACAGGCTAGCTAGAAGAACTGGCTAATAAGCTTATTGCAAATGTGTTCATAATTTTTTATACGCTTATGATTATAGTATCAGCCCAAAATCATAACTAATTGATAATGGCTCATACGGGTAAATTATTGAATGAAATTTACGAATACTCTTATCTCTGCAGACTTTATGCTTGTACTCGAAGATATTTTAAAAAATAATCCTCAGGGTGTCAGTGAGTATGATTTACTTGAGGAGTTAAAAGCGCAAGGTTATTTTGAGTTTTTATCTTCACCCACATCACCCGATGAGTTGTTTCAGGCACATTTTTTACTTTTTCATGCTCTATATTTATTACAGGCGCAATTGCTCGAACAGCAATCGGCCATTTTAGAGGTTCACACCTTAAAAATTGCTTTGTCACCTTATGCGCAAGCAGAACAAGGCTTGCAACAAGAGGACCCGTTAAGGGCATATTATTTAGATTTAGCGAATCTGGAAAATACCTCAGAAGATGATGTTTATCAGTTGCTGGCTTCATTTTGGAATAAAATGAATAACTTTGAAAATCGTGACGCTGCTCTGGCCGAATTAGGTCTTAAAGATCCTGTTGCAGATACAGAAATTAAGCAGGAATACCGGCGTTTAATTATGCAGCATCACCCGGATCGGGGTGGCAGCACAGAAAAAATACAAAAGTTGAATGATGTTATCAAGTCGTTACTGGGATAGATAAATGAAAAATATTATTTTTGATCTGGGTGCCGTGATGTTCGATTGGAATCCAAAAAAAATTGCAGCATCTTTTACAACCGATTCTCATTTGCAACAACGGATTCAGACTGAATTGTTTTTTCATAAAAACTGGATGGATTTTGATTGCGGTCTGGTTACTGAAGAACAGGCGATTACTATAGCATCTAAACAATTAGTGCTTTCGCCTCAGGAAACGAAACGTTTATTTGAATTGGTTAAAGCATCGTTGGTGCTATTACCCAAAACAGAAGAAGTATTAAAACAGGTAAAGAAAAATAACTTAAATGCATTTTGTTTATCGAATATATCTCCCGAGTTATTTCAACATCTCGCTTCACGACATGATTTATTTGAACTATTTGATGGCATTGTAACCTCTGGAGTTGAAAACACGGCAAAACCCGATAAGCGTATATTTGAAATATTATTTGAGCGTTATCAGTTACAACCGGAAGAATGTTTATTTATTGATGATAGCCCAGCCAATACGAAAACAGCGGATGAAATGGGAGTAACCACGGTCACTTTCAAAGGTTCGGCAGACTGCTACCAGCAAATATATCATTATATAGGGTAAGAAATATTGGCTTCAGTAAGAACTCTTGTTAAGGTTGTTACAGTTTAAACCGATAAACTTATTAAGGCAGGATGATGGAAGAATTAAACATGTGGTTGGTAGGCGGCGGTTTAACCGTCGGGGCAATTTTTGGTTTGCTGGTGAAAAATCACCGTTTTTGTATGGTTGCAGCAACAGGCAATTATTTTCTCATTAAAGATAACCGACAATTACTGGCTTTCATTGCCGCATTAATGGTGGCCATTACCGGCACCCAGATTCTTGAATTTACCGAAACGGTAGCCATTGCAGATTCTTCCTATCGAAATTCTCAACTTGACTGGTTTGGCGCGAGTTTAGGCGGCATTATTTTTGGCATCGGTGGTGTGATAGCGGGGGGCTGTGCAACACGAACTTTAGTACGTTCAGCAGAAGGCAGCATACATGCGCTTATTGCAGTGCTTTTTTTCATGCTCTTTGCCGCATTTGCCCAGTTTGGTTTTTTAGAAACAACTCGCTTAGGCATTACTTCATCCACCGCCATTGAATTAGCTGGCGATGCATCAATCGCAACAATTTTAAACCTGCCACAATGGTTACCTGCTGTTGTTGTCGTTGGTTTAATGCTTGTGTATACAGTTAAAAACTGGAACCCCGATGCAAAATTTATGGTCATCGCGGGTGTGATTATTGGTGCCTTAGTGGTGTGCGGTTGGTATATCACGGGCGTGCTTGCACAGGACGAATTCGATCCGACTAAACCTTCAGCAATAACCGTTTCGGGGCCGTTAGCGCGATTTGGTTATATTTTAATATCTGGAAAATTTCCTGCATTATCGTTCGCTATATCCTTTGTGATTGGTATCGTTGCCATTGTGCTCGCCTTTTCTCTTATTAGCAGACAGTTTAAGTTTGAAGCACCAAAAGCCGGGGCAATTAAGTTTGCTGTAATTGGTGGTAGTTTAATGGGTATTGGCGGCATCATGGCCTATGGTTGTAATGTGGGGCAGGGCTTAACCGGCATTTCTACTTTATCACTGGAATCTATGCTTGCCTTTGCCGGTATGTTTATAGGAACCGCTGCCACCATAAAATGGATGGATAAAAACAACTAAGCCCATGACCTGTTGCTGCCCACATTCAAAATCAGGCGGACGTATTTTTTCGTTCTTTGCGCGTAGCTATAAAAAACGTTTCAGCAAAAAAGGTTTTGAGCCCTCGCAACAACAACTGATGGCCGGCTTAGAACAAGCCGGTTATAAAAATTCAACATTATTAGAAGTCGGCAGTGGTGTAGGTTACTTGCACCAGGTATTGCTGGAACAGGGGGCAAGGTCTGCGGTTGGCATCGATTTTTCGCAAGAGATGTTAACCGAAGCAAGCAACTGGGCAGCTGAAAAAAATCTAACTGAAAGAACAACGTATATTCAGGGTGATTTCATTGAGCTGTTAGATAAAGTTGAACCCGCCGATGTCACCATTTTAGATAAAGTCATTTGCTGTTATCCCTTTGCAGAACTATTAGTAAATAGTTCAATTACAAAAACAAAAAAGGTCTATGCTTTAAGCTATCCCCGTAAACGCTGGTTTATACAAACTACGGTTGCTTGTTCTGCTTTTTTCTTAAAATTAATAGGTTCAAGCTTTCGCCCTTATGTACATAACCCCAAAGACATTGAAAAATGGATCTGTGAAAAAGGCTTTAAGAAAACACATCAACAACAAACGTTTATTTGGTTAACGCAAATATATGAAAATGAAACCAGATAGAATTACCTGGTTAGGTCTGTGTTACGACGGCTTTATACCTAAAGTCAAAAAAATAATTATCACTCTAATTTTGTGATTTTTATGCGCAAAACGGTAATAAAGAGAAAAATACTAAAAGTAGTATGACGCGAGCAGCACATTGCATACTATGCTGCTTGAGATCTAATTAACTGTTAGGCACCAAGACAAACAATGGTATGAAACTAATTTTCTTTGATGAAGCGAAAAATGACGCAAGATACGAGCACTACCATATTGGTGGTGTTTGTATAGATGAACAAAACCTTTCCGTGGTTGAAGAACGTATTAACGAAGTAGCTGAAGAATCATTTGGCCATTCAAGGTTGGAACGTAATACGGAGCTCCATGCTGCAGAAATATACCACAGGAAGAATCACTTCAAAGAATGGGCTGATTTTGAACGGCGCATAAATTTAATAGACCAACTAATGCAAATATTGTCTATGCCGGAATTGCAATTAATTGATATACAGATCAATTCAGCAAAACTTTGGCATAATCAGGTGGCCGAAGAAGTTGCATTTATGTATTTCTGTGAAAGATCGAATGATCTTTGTAAAGCAAATCGATGTTTGGGAATGCTGATTGGAGATCGTGAAAGTGATCGAGTAGCCGAGCGATATGCCGTGAGTTTATCTGGCTATAGAGCGGGTGGTACTGATTTTGCCTTCGGACGAGATATCGAAAACCTAGTAGATTCGGTGCATTTCACACATTCGCATCTCAGTCGTTTTTTACAGCTAGCAGACATATATACATGGCTACTCCAATTTCGAAATCGCAATCGAAATTCAGACAACTTTCGACACAAAGCAATTTTTGATATTTGGAGTAGAGATGAGGTTACGATATATCCATCAAAGTACAAAGAGTGGCCAAAATGAAAGTGCGGCCTAACAAATCACTCCATCGGACAAACTTGTCTGTCACGCCTTTTGCTAGGCAAAAGCCTTGCCAGCCTACGTTCGCCGCTGAGCTCAAACGTTAGCCAAGTAGGTATTGCAATGACAATCAATATTCATCCATCTGCTGCGGATAATTTTAATAAGAAGGCCGATGAGCTGTATGATCTTGTTAAAGAGCTTCCGCAGAATGCAGCCCAACAAGAAAGTTTTCCCTCAGATTTGCATATAGCAGGTTCAATAATCGATGGAGATATTGTAGGCGATATTAAGGTTGCAACTTCTGATTATCAGGGCAATACAATTGGACGACTCTTTAACTTTAATGGAAAAATATATGGGCTTGATTGTGAAGGTTATAAAAGAGTAAAAAGTCTGGCAGAGAGGATACAGTCGTCACCTGGAGTACGAACAAAACTTAGTTGTTCTTTTGTCGAAGAAAAACTATTTGATTGGATTAGTAATAAATATAAAGGATTAGAAATATCACAACCTTATATGAAATATTTAGATGATGAAGCCCAAGCTGTTGTGAAAACAATAACGTCATGGATTCCAATAGCCAATCTTGAAGTTCAATCTCTTTTTCCTATTTCCAACTCACAAGTATTGCCCCTATCTAAGGAAGTCATGGATAGATGGGAAAGTAAAATCGGATCGATGGCAGGAGAGCATAAAGAAAAAGTAGTAGAGCATTTCAAGCAAACTAGAAAAACCTATCAAGGACTAGCCTCTGTAGTTACTGTAATAGAAGCAGAGCCAGAATATGCATTTGATTATACTCTAGAAGAAGCTCAGAAAATTACTTCTATTCTAGGTATATTCTCTGGCGCTACGCTTATTCCAGACATCAAGTGTGTATCAAATATCAAGGGATCAGAAAATATTGCACAAGCGGCTGTATTTTTTGAAAGCGATAAAGGGGAATTAAGCTCTACAACTACGAGTATTTTAGATAAAGCATCAGCTAAATATTGGAGATTAAGTGAAAAAGACATTGTAGAAATAAGGAAAGGTGGCTTAGATAAGATTTCATCATTATTAGCAGCTGACTCACTCAATGATTTTGAAAAGCACGTCCTAAATTCTGTTTTTCTTTACTCAAAATCTGCATTCACAGCTGACCCCGTAGAAAAAGTAGTATATATGCTGTCGTCTCTTGAGAGTATATTATTGAAGAATGAAAATGAACCGATCCAACAGAATCTTGCTGAGCGACTTTCTGTATTTACTGCTCAAAAATTAGAAGAAAGAAAATCAATAATAAAAACCATAAAATCTGTTTATGGGGTTAGATCTAAGTACTTGCATCATGGGCATACATCATCGGAGTTAGAATTGATTTCTGATTTCATGAAACGAGTATGGGTGTTCTTTGTTCAATTACTTGCTAATGTCAATCGTTTTAGCTCGCAAGAAGAATTTGTAAGTGCGATCGATGACCATAAATTGGGGTAATGGTTAACAATGCGCTTGTTCGGACGCTCATTACGTCGCACTGCACAGCTTAAACGTTATGTGAATACAACAAAAAAATTAATGAAGGTTTATTATGATAAAAATCTCTGTAAGCATTGATGTCTCTAACTTAGAACAGGCAGAAAGTTTTTATACAGAAGCTCTGGGCTGTAAAAAAATTAGAGATCAAGGGGCTGATATGGTTGTTCTCGCTACAGAGAACTGTGATATATACCTGCAGGAAAAAGAAGCTGGAACAAAACCACTCGCATCAAGTGATGCTGTACGCCACTATAAACGTCACTGGACACCTGTTCATTTGGACTTTCTTAGCGAAAATATTGACGAGGTTGTTAAAAATATTCTTAAATTGGGTGGACTGCACGAAGGTGGCGAAAGTGGTGACTGGGGTTCTATTGCATATTGTGCAGATCCATTTGGTAACGGTTTTTGTGTAATCAATGAATAAAAAACATAATAAATCGAACATGTGTGAATTTTTCTTCACTGTTTTGTCCCGTAATTCAAATATCAAACGTATATGAAAAATTCAGTCTTATATATATTTTCGGGGCTTCCTGGTACAGGAAAATCAACTTTAGCAAAAAGGCTTGCTCAGGCCACAGGTGCAATTTATCTGAGAATTGATACTATCGAACAAGCTATCAGAGATTTATGTGATTTCAAAGTTGAAGGCGAGGGTTACAGGATGTCGTATAGAATTGCATCAGACAACCTAAAAATAGGCAATAGCGTTATAGCAGACTCGTGTAATTCGATTGAATTAACGCGTAATGAATGGAATGAAGTTGCAATTAAGGCTAAGGCCAATTTTATTAATATTGAAATTATCTGTTCTAATAAGAATGAGCATAAACAACGCGTCGAAACACGCATGTCTGAAGTAACAGGTTTAGAATTACCTTCATGGGAAAAAGTAGAAAACAGAGAATACCACCCATGGAATTCTGAATGTATAAGCATTGATACGTCAAGTAAATCTATAGATACATGCTTTAAAGAACTATTGAATGCAATAAAAAATGACAACAAGGTTTAACCAATAAATCAGGTTCGTGCCGTTCAGGCGCTGGTTGCAGAAATGCTGCGACAGTTTTTGAGGTGTTATATAATATTATGAAAATATGCCCTAACTGTAACAATGAACTCATCGCTATAGATAGCACAGCTATTTATTCATTTCAGAAAAGAGCCTCAAGAATCTATTGGCTGGTTTCGTTAATATTTATAGCGTTACTTCTCTCTATACTAATTCCTAAGATAGTACCGGATGCTATATCTCAACTTGTATTGGTTATTTATTATGTAATAGCGTTGATAGCGATAATGAAAATGTATAAGTCAAATAAAAATAAAGTGGTTTATGAATGCATAAAATGTAAAAACAAATATAGTGACAACCCATTAAAACTATTCCATTATGGAAAATAAAAAATACTACATGTCACTCCGGTTGTTTGGGAAGTTTAGCTTGCTCGGCCGAAGAGGCTGGTAATTGCAACGGCGCTGCTGGAGTTATTTTGGCATTGGGAATAACGTATTGGTTAATCATAAAGAAAACTTAACAACCCTGTCAGGCAACGTGGTAAATCTGCATGGTGTATAGATAACGTTAGCCATATAAGAGAATAAAATGAAAAAAGGGGCATGGGAAAAATGGGCGAGCTCATTAAAGAAAAATACTTACGCTCTTTATCTTGCATCTAAAAATCCGGCAGTACCGGTTTTGGCAAAAATAGTTATTGCAGTTGTAGTTGCTTACGCTCTCAGCCCCATTGATTTAATTCCGGATTTTATTCCTGTTATTGGTTATTTAGACGACTTATTGCTATTACCTCTAGGTGTCTGGTTGGCTATACATTTAATACCGCAACCAGTTTGGAAAGAGTGTCAGGCTTTGGCACACGGGCAAGCATTAAATATGCCTCATAATCGCCGGGCGGCAGTTGTCATTATCATTATTTGGGTTTTGACTTTAACTGTTTTTATCTTTTGGTTATGGTAATTTGTACATGCTGTATATAGTTTCTAAAATTGTATTAAAATTTTTCGCTATCACTCATCAGGGTGTGCAAAATATGCGCGTCCTTTATGTAAGTCATTATATGTAAAAGGAATTATTAAGCAGATGTACGCAGTTATATTCAAAGCCGAAATTAATAAGCTAGATAAAAGCTATTCTGACACTGCTCTAAGAATGCGAGAGTTAGCCATTAGTCGGTATGGGTGTACAGAATTTGTTGCTGTCACTGAAGGCAATTATGAAATAGCAATATCATACTGGGAAAACCAGGAACAAATAGTAAAGTGGAAGCAAGATGCCGAGCATATTGTCGCGCAAGAGATGGGACGCTCTACCTGGTATAAAAGTTATAAGGTAGAGGTTGTTGAGGTTATTCGTGAATATGCTAAAAACACATAATAAACGATCGTGGTGTCAGGTTCGCCTGCTTTACTTTGTTAGACAATGAAAAGCTGTGCTATGGATATCATTTGATTGTTGTTTATCATAACCATTATTTCCAGAGGAAAACCATGATCGTAATTTACGGAATAAAAGAAAATCTAAACCCAATAAAGCTCAGGTTATCTGATGTTATTCATGGTTGTATGCGTTCTGTTTTGGGGTTGCCGGAAGATAAAAGAGCCCACAGATTTATTCCAATGAACAAGGAAGACTTTTATTACCCTGGTGGCAGAAGCGATGCCTATACCGTAATTGAAATAAACATGATGGAAGGACGGGAGCAGGAGA
>Ga0316209_1001260_pt1 | contig 28351 bp, 23 predicted proteins | sample 6monopyrite_MG_FD_204945 | JGI IMG/M metagenome (GOLD analysis project Ga0316209, IMG submission 204945) | Microbial mat bacterial communities from mineral coupon in-situ incubated in ocean water Damariscotta River, Maine, United States -... | ecosystem: Environmental > Aquatic > Marine >...
GCCGACGCGCAATCGTCGAGAGAGAGATTGAAGCCACTCAGATGGACCGACATAACAAAGTCCGCCAACCCATCCGCATTCAGATCCACTATTTGAAAGTGGGGGAACGGGCGAATCTCGCTTTCGTAGGGAGTATCCAGGGGAAGAAGCGGACGATGTGAGGCGTATGGGTCGACGCCGGGATTGTGCGGATCCGTACCGAGGATGCGCGACTGACTGGAGTCCCAACTCGGCGCGGCCATGTATTTCGCCCTTTTGCCCAGTTGAACGGAGCCCCCGTCTGTCTTCCATTCCACCTGTGGAGGAGACTCATTAAGCGCAGCTTCAATACAAGTGCCAAGTGCAGCACCAATCTCACCCAACCCGCTCGAGCCCGCCGCCTCAAGGTCCTCGAGAAGCGTCCCATCTGAGATGCTTTCCACTTGCTTCACGCGCAGGCTCGGCATGTCGAAGCGCAACTCGCGAAGGCGATCGGTCCAAACCGCAGACGAATTGTCCGGAAGATCGAGCTGGCCCGGCGCGTCGTTGGGATAATTTATCCCGCCATTCCAGGTCGGCATTTCCCACCGCGCCGCCTGTCCCTTGAGCCCGTTATGCAGAAAAACTTCGGGCCCGCGAGAGCTCCCGTCGAGATCGCCCAAGGCGGTCACCGAGTTCTCCCCGTCCTGCCGACCCTCCGCATCAAAGATGATGTCCATGTAGCCATCTCCGTTGATGTCCCCCAACTGCATATTCTCCGCGCCATACGCGGTCGAATTTCCGGTCGAAAAACTCGGAGCTCCAGAAAGGAACCACGCCGGGTCGGATGTTTCGGATGGCTTCCCCATCTCCTCCCAGCGTTCTTCCCGCGAAAGCGATCCAGATTCGTGATAGGTGAACTCCATCGGCGGAAGCGCCGAGCAATCCGGCCCCCTTACGAGCGTCGTCGCATCCGGGTCGCAATCGTTCCCGAATCGCTGGGCGGAGACCAATCGGGAGACGTTCGAGGAGATCGACTGTTCGTACTCGAAGAGAAGTCGATGATGTAGCTGTCCCTGCACGAGCACCTTGATTCCCGAGACACGTTCGGAGATCCGCGTTCGGATCCCGTCCGAGTAGTCCACGATCGGGTCGGGGCGAGGCGCGTAGGAGAAATGAACTTCGCGACTCCCATCCCCGTAGCGAACGAGTGCCGGGCGGAGGTAGCCGACATCCGAGTCGCTTCCCGTCGGCCCAGTCGAGTACTCATGCTCGATCACATTGCCGAAGACGTCCGCGACCGAGACGAGATACCACTTCGCTGTCCCACCGGAACCGGACTTGACTCGCCCCGTCGTGGGATGCGATCCGCCATACGTTCGCGTTACGCCGTCCGGTGAGGTGACCCGCCACACATCCCCGCTTGGGAAATAGCTGATCCGCGCGAAAGACTCATTGAACGTGTGATACCGAAACTCCGCGCTCGTGGAGGCGGCGGTCGGCCCGACCAACACCTCTCCGTCAAGCTCAAACCGATCGCAGTTCTGATAGTCCGGCACGCCGAAGCGGGCCGAACACTCGACCTTCGACATGGGCAGACTCCAGCCAACCCCTGCTAGGCCATTCCCACCTCCGCTCGAATAGCGCAGCGATACATCGGGCTGCTGGCCGTTGGGTCCCGGAGGAAGCTCCACCGGAATCGAGAGTCGCACCGTTCCCGAACTTTCATCCACGGTGACTTCATCTTCCGAAACGTCGGCATCGGAGTTCCCCGTCGGCCCGGAGGAATTGGTCTCCCCATGTGCCACTGCCAGGGCAGTCCCCGGCGTCGTTACAAAATTTGCGATCAGGAAAATCGCCAACAACCCACGAAGCCCACCGGTCAGTTCATTCCGCATCAGTCTCTCTTCGCTTTCGACTTTGATCGGAACCTCGGAACGGGCCACGCAGAATGACAGCGACCTCGATCAGTTGGAGATCAACTTCGCGAGAAGATCGAATTTCCGGAAGAGCGATACCGCTGGGGCACACCGCGAACTCGGCTCATCCCTCTGCTAGTCGAAAGGCGGAGGCCAGGTCGAATCTTGCGAGCGCTGATGAATACGATTGGGCTCCCACTCATCGCGGGCTTCATCGCGGGCGTCTCCCTATTAGGCGTTCAGGGATCTATGATTCTCTGCGTCGTTGCTCTCGCGCTCATACTGGCCGCCGCTCGCGCGTCGAGTTCTCCCCTCGTTTCACTTTTGATCTTTGGAGCCAGCTGCTCAGCCGTCGCAGGCTATTGGGTCCCGGAGGCGCTCAGAGCGCTCGGTGCAACCACGAGCGAGTCCTACTCCGGATTCGCCCTGGCCACGCTCTGGTCGTCCATGCCCGGATTCACCGTGCTCGCCGCGATCGCACACGCCACGAGAAGACTGCGCCGCAAGACCTGGATCGCCGTGTTCTGCTTCAGCCTCGCCGCGATCGAGACTGCACTTCTCTCCATACCGGGTTTCGTCCCTTGGATTCTGTTCGGCTATGCCGCAATCGAGCAAACAGGGCTCGCGCAGCTGGCCGCGCTCGGCGGAGTCCCCCTCGTCTCCGTCGCTCTTGTGATCTGCGCCGAAGCACTGGCGTGCCTCGCACGCCCGTCGCCCCGACGGAGTTCGCGTGGGCCGTTCGCAATCCTCGCCGGGTTCACTGCGACCGCGATCGTCGGCCTCCCCTTCGCGCAGTTCGTTTCTCCGCCGAACACAACGGACGCAGCGCCTATCCGCTTTGTTGCCATCCAGCCCAAACTCCCGCGACCCGAACGTCTGCGCCCCTCACTGCAAGAAGTGAATACCGAGCGCCTCGTACGGTTCACCCAACACGCGATCGAAGCATTTCCGCAAACGACCTTGTGGACCCTCGTCGTCTGGCCAGAGAATTCGATTCTCGACAAGATCGACGATCGACCGCGGGCTGAGCAGATCGCATCTGCCGCCGCCCAGGAACTCGGAAGACCGCTCATCCTGGGTACGACGAGTCGGCTCGAAGCAGATGCCTCCTCAGTTCTTCGCAATCGGGCCAGCCTATTCAGCGCGACCGGTCGACTGCGCTCGAACGCAGACAAGGTGCGCACTGTCCCTGCGATCGAATCGAGCGGTCATGGGTGGCTGGAGTCCTTGGCCCGCCGCGCCGTCGGCGCTGCCGGGGAGGGGCCGAAGATTGACTCCGGTTACGAGATCGCTCCAATGGCAGAAGCGGGGCACGCCGTGGTCACGCTCTGCTTCGAAATCCTCTTCCCGGACATCGTGGAAAAACGCCGTCCAGAAGTCGCGACGGCTCTGCTCAACCTCTCCGACACTTCGTGGATCGAAGACGCCGTCGTCTCACGACAGATGATCACCATCGCGCGCTACCGGGCCATCGAGCAACGACTCCCTCTCATTCGTGTCGCGCAGGGCAGCGGCTCTGCGCATTTCGACGCATACGGCGGACTGGTCGAGGCGCTACCGCCAGGTCGGTACGGCGCGCTTGTCGTCGACGCGCTTCCGACGCATGCGCCGCAAGCGATGGAGCGAGGGATGATCCTCGCGCTTCCCTGCGGCGCTGCCCTTCTCGCCTGGCTTCTCCACCCGCTCCTCGGGCGATCAGTCGCGGCGCTCTGCGCTCTCCGCCTCGATCTCCGCATAACGAAAGGGTGCGATCATCTGCCCAACCCAACTCGTCGGATAGGCCTCCATCCCACCGATCCCCACGACTTCCGGAGCGCCCTCCCCCGCAGGCAGGTAGCGCGTCCCGAAGAGCGCGTCCCAAAAAATGAACGTGTCCCCGAAGTTGTGGTCCGCTTCTTCGCGGACCGCAGAGTGATGCCAGCGATGGAGCTCGCCGATGCTGAAAATCCAAGAGAAGGGACCTAGCGCGAAGTCGATGTTCGCGTGTTGGAAGAGTCCGCCGATTCGACTGAGCACGGTCCAATAGGCGAGCACTTCCGGCGGGGCCCCAGCGACGGCGAGGGGGATCGAGCTGATGAAGCCCCGAAAGAGATGCTCCCCCGGATGCGCACGGATGCCGTTCAGCCAGTAGACGCGCTTTGGCGAATGATGGACGGAATGGAAGCGCCAAAGGAAAGGGTTCTCGTGCATCCATCGATGGGGCCAGTAGGCGAAGAACTCCGCGAGGGCGCAAGCCAGTACGACCTGGAGGGCAAGCGGCCAATCCGTCGGCCAAAGAGATCCGCTCGCCGCTTCTTGAAGCAGGATTGCCAGCTTCAGATGGACGCCCGCCCAGAGTGCGGACAGGCTTCCCGCGACGAGCATATTCGTCGGGAAGTAGATCACGTCCGTCAGCAAATCGTCCTTCGAGCGATTCCAATCCGGATAGCGCGGCATGAGGCGCTCAAGCAGAGCCACGTAGGGCATCAGCGCGAAGTAGATCAAGATCACCGCTTCCGGCGCGGTTCCACGTTCGAGCAGTTCGTGGGCAACGGCGATTCCGGCGACAAGGGTCGCAGGAAAAACGAGCTGGCGCGGGAGATCGCGAGGAGAATCCAACTTGAGTCCGCTGCGTTCCATCGACAACCCTACCCCTTCTTTCGCGAGTCTTTGATCAGCCTTCGAGGTACCGATCCCGCAGCTTTCGCTTGTAGAGCTTACCGGTCGGATGCCGCGGTAGCTCCGCTTCAAAATCGATCGATCGGGGACACTTGATCTTCGCTAGGCGATCTCGGCAGAACGCGATCAACTCCGCCGCCACTTCGTCACTCGCTTCAATTCCGGAAACAAGCTGCACTACGCCCTTCACTTCCTCGCCGTACTCCTCATGAGGAATCCCAAACACCGCGGCATCGAAAACCTTGGGATGGGTGATCAAAGCGTTCTCCGCTTCCTGGGGATAAACGTTGACGCCCCCGATATTCATCGTGAACGCCTTGCGGTCGGTCAGATAAAGGAAGCCGTCTTCATCGACGTAGCCGAGATCCCCGAATGTGGCGCGCCCATCCCGCTTGGCCCCCCGCGTCTTCTCGGCGTCCTTGTAGTACTGGAACGTCGTCTGGCTTTCAAACCAAATTTCCCCGACCTCACCAACCGGCAGATCACGCCCCGACTCATCTGTGATGTGGATGACACCATCTGCAGGCCGCCCAACCGAGCCCTTATGCGTGAGCCAATCTTCCGGACCGATCACACAAGTCCCGGCTCCTTCCGTCCCCGCATAATACTCGTGCACGATCGGCCCCCACCAATCGAGCATCTGCTCCTTTACAGCCTCGGGACAAGGCGCTGCGCCGTGAAGCGCGAACCGATGACTTGAGAGATCGTGCGCCGCTCGCGTCTCGCCGGGCAAGCGCAGCAGACGAACAAACATCGTCGGCACCCACTGGCTGTGGGTCACACTATGTTGTTCGATCAGAGCGAGGGATTCCGATGCTTCAAACCCATCCATCACGACGGTCGTGACCCCGAGCCGCCCCATCAAGAGCAAGAAGCTGAGGGGCGCCGCGTGATAGAGCGGAGCCGTCGAGAGATAGACCGAGTCCGCGTCGAGCTGACAGAGCTTTCCCATCATCACGTCGCCGATCGGCACGGACTCGATCGGTTCCACGGGCGCGGGCTTGAACACGCCCTTGGGTCGCCCCGTCGTCCCCGACGAGTAGAGCATGGACACGCCTTCAGCGCGCTCGTAGCCTGGCGCCGCAGGCTCCGCCGTGAGGAAATCGATCGCATCGACGTCCACGACCGGAAGCGCGCCCTGCACTTTCACGGACGCCCGAGTTCGCTCGGAAACGACGACGGCTTCGGCGTCGCAGTCGGCGACGATGTATTCCGTTTCTTCGGGGCCAAGCCGTGTCGAGATCGGCGTGTATCGATAGCCGGCGTATTGCGCTGCCCAGACGAACGCCGAGAACTCGAAACGGTTCTCAAGACAGAGCGCGACAGCGCTTCCCTTACGAAGGCCCAGATCGTGAAGATGGTTGGCGGCAGCGACCGCAGCTTGATGGAGCTGCGCCCAGGAAATGGACGCACCATCTGTCGCGCGGATAAGGGCGACGGATTCGGGCTGGGCCTGCGCGTGGGTGCCGGGGTGACTCATCTCTGATCCATCAACCTCAAGTTTCGACTCAACATTCTTCTCCATTTCCGGGGACTCGTGCGATTCTAACAGCAAGGCGAGCGTCTGACCTGAATGACAACTAGCGTTATCCGCGAGCCTGAATGAACGGAGAACCTGCCCATGCCCGGCCCTCTCGATGGCATCAAGATCCTTGACCTCTCCCAGGTCGTCTCCGGTCCCATGGCGACGATGCTCCTCGCCGATCAAGGCGCCGACGTCATCAAGGTCGAACCCTCGAACGGAACCGTCGACGTCACGCGTTCTGAAACCTTCGCGAAGGGAGGCCTCTCCGCGCTCTTCCTGAATAACAATCGCGGGAAGCGCGCGATCAGTCTCGACCTGACCACCGACGCGGGTCTCGAGATCGTCCTCGAGCTCGCCGAGCAAGCGGACGTCGTCGTGCAGAACTTCCGACCCGGTGCCGTCCAGCGGCTCGGCGTCAGTTACGAAGACATCCGCGCACGCAACGCGAACGTGATCTACGTCTCGATCTCGGGCTACGGACCGACGGGACCTTATGCGGACCGTCCCGTCTACGATCCGATCATCCAGGGCCTCTCGGGCATCGTCTGGCGACAGTTGAATCCGGAGATCCCGATCCCCGATCTCGTCCGCAACCTCGTCGCCGACAAGACCACCGCATTGACCGTGGCGCAAGCGATCTCCGCCGCCCTCTTCCGGCGCGAACGACACGGCGAAGGGCAGCACATCGAGATCCCCATGCTCGATGCGTTCCTGTACTTCTTCTGGCCCGACGGCATGTCCGACAACAGCCTGCTCGACGACGATGTTTCGGGTGGATTCCTCCTCTCGACGGTCTACCGACTGAACCCGACGATCGATGGGCGGGTCATCTACTTCGTAGCGAGCGAGAAGCAAAGACAGAACCTGTACAGCGCCGTCGGTCATCCCGAGTGGAACGACGACCCCGATATCGGCTCACTTGCGGCCGCAGCGGCGAGTGGGAATCTCGAGAAGCTCGGCGCGATGATCGCCGACGCGTTCCTTGAGATGACGACGGAAGAAGCGATGCGAAGCATGCTTGAGCACGACGTGCCCTGTGGACAGATTCATGAACCCAAGGATGTCATGAGCGACCCGCAGATCCTGCACAACAAGACCCTCGAGATCTGGCAACACCCGACGGCGGGCAAGGTCCAGTCCCCGCGGCCCGCAGCACGGTTTTCGGAAACGCCGGCCGAACTCTCGCGATCCGCACCACGCGTAGGCGAACACAACGATGAGGTTCTCTCGGAACTCGGTCGATCCTCAGAGCAGATCGCTGCACTTCGTAAGGACGATGTGATCCTTTAGACGCTCCGAATCGACAAGGGGCGTCGCTCGCCTATCGTTCAAGGTCCCACTCGGGAACGAGGAGACCGAACGATGAAGCGACGCGATTTTCTTCAAGCCACTTCGGCCCTAACGGTCGGCGCTAGCCTCGCAGGCTGCGCGGCGATCGGAGCGCCCTCCTCTCCTGTGATCTCCAAGACCTCGAAGGCCTCCACCTCGGATGATCTCTCGCAATTGGATGCCCTCGACCTCGCAGCCCTAGTGCGACGCGGTGAAGTCACACCCGCCGAACTTCTCGAGGGAGCGATCGAACGGGCTGAAGCGCTCAATCCAGCACTCAACGCGCTCGTGATCGAGGACTTTGATCGTGCCCGGGCGCTCGTCGCCAACGACAAGGTTCCCGAAGGCCCGCTCGGCGGCGTGCCCTTCCTGCTGAAGGACCTCGGCGTCACCCTCGAAGGAACGATCACGTCTCACGGCTCGCGCTTCTTCAAGACGGCGGTCGCGACCTCGACGAGCACCCTCGTTGAACGCTACGAGAAGGCCGGCCTGGTGATCTTTGGAAAAACCGCGAGCCCCGAGTTCGGCTCGAGTTCTTCGACGGAATCCCTCGCCTGGGGCGAAACACACAACCCCTGGGTTCTCGACTACAGCTCGGGCGGCTCCTCCGGTGGATCCGCTGCTGCGGTTGCCGCGGGAATCGTCCCCGCGGCGCACGCGAGCGACGGTGGAGGATCGATTCGAATTCCAGCCTCATGCTGCGGACTCTTCGGATTGAAGCCAACCCGCGGCTTGAACCCCCATGGCCCATCATTCTTCGACAAGAGCGCGGGACTCTCCGTCGACCACGTCGTTTCGCGATCTGTGCGGGACAGCGCAGCCCTGCTCGACGCGACCTCCGGCCCGGCGCCCGGTGATCCCTATCTCGCGCCGAAGCCCGCGCGTGCCTACCTCGATGAAATGGGCCGGCCAACCGGCCGACTCCGAATCGGTGTCCAACGCAAGGCAACACTCCCAACGCCGACACATCCCGACTGCCTTGCTGCCCTCGAGAAGACCGCGCGAATTCTCGAATCGTTAGGCCACGAAATCGAAGAGATCGAACCGCCGCCGATTCCGGGCGCCGAGCTCTGGTACACGTTTGGCGTTATGCGCGGCACGACCATCGCCATTCGCGTACAAGCCCGGGAGCGCGAGCTCGGCCGCAAGGTCACCCCAAACGACCTCGAACCCCAGAACTACGCGGAATACGAACGCGCCCTCGGCTATACCGCGATCGACTTCGAAACTCAGCGCCAGCTCGTCTACCGATGGGCGCGCGACGTCATCGCCCATCACGCCCCCTACGACCTCGTCCTCTCCCCCACCCTCGCAGGACCGCCACCCCTCCTCGGCGTCCTCGACCCGGCGAACCCCGGCGAGGCGTTTACCGCGGCCGCAACCTCGATGGCGGGCTTCACGATCGCCTACAACCTTTCGGGCCAACCCGCGATGAGCGTCCCCTTGCATCGCAATGCAATAGGGCTTCCGATCGGCTCGATGTTTGTCGCGCGGCCGGGCGGCGAAGGGCTACTCCTGCGCGTCGCCGCACAGCTCGAAGCGGCACAGCCCTGGCGCGATGACTGGCCCGAAATCGCGGCGTAACAAGCGGGCACCTAACGAACCTGCGCGGATCCGGCCCGCGGATCAGCCGCGCGTCGTCTGGTTCGTCATCGGCGTGAAGCCGCCACCCATCAGGTGATTTCCGCCATCGACATCGATCGTGAGGCCCGTGATCTGGCGCGCCTCTTCGGAGAGCAGAAAGAGAGCAGCGTTCGCGATGTCCGAGGCTTCCGTGAGTCGACCCATCGGAAGGTTCCGCGCAGCACCCGCACCGTCGTCCGGCCCCCAGAGATCCTCCGTTCCCGCGGTCTTGGTGAACCCGGGAGCAACCGCGTTCACGCGAATGCCGAGTTCGGAAAGATCCCGCGCATAGGTCTTCGTAAGCGCATTCAGTGCCGATTTCCCCGCGGCGTACGCCGCCATCATCGGTGTCGTCTTGTGCACCGTACCGCTCGAGATATTCACCACCGCGCCGCCGGTGCCGAGCCCGCCCGCGACCGCCGCCTTGGTCAGCGCAACCGGTGCCCATGTATTCAGTTCAATCGTGTCCCGCAGCTCCTCCCGAGTGATCTCGCGCAGCGAGCCCCAGAAGCGATTCCCTCCGACGGTATTCACCACGAAGTCGAGCCGTCCGTACGCTTCCATCGCACGCGCGACGAGCACGCGGCAGGTGTCTTCATCCTCCGCGTCCCCTGCGACGGCGGTCACGCTGAGGTTTTCCTTGATCAGCTTCGCGGCGGCCGCTTCAAGCAACTCGGGACGACGTCCGTTGATTATGACGAAGGCACCTTCTCTCGCGAGCCCCCGCGCCGTCGCGAGTCCGATACTCGGATCGAGGGACGCTCCGGTCACGATCGCGACCTTTCCTTCGAAACGATTCCCTCGTCCATCCGACATTCGCGGTTCCCTCGTTGTTCTCGCCTCGCGATCGGCTCGCGCTGAACCGACGCTTCGGAAGCTTCGACTAGGCTACCAGAGGCGTCGCGCCGCGGAAGTCGCGATGTCCGCGACCAGCGCCGGGCCTTTGGGCGCCTTGAATGGCTTTCGGCTCTGGCCAGACGCCCCTGAATTGATGCATGCTCCCGACATGCAATACGAAGTCGTGACCGCGGAAGCGCCCCTCGGAGAGGGGCCGGTCTGGTGCCCCGAAGGCCCGAACAACCCGAGTAGCCTTGTCATCTCGCAGCTGTCTCCCGGCACGCTCCACCGAATCGACGTGGCGAGCGGCAAGTCCGAAGCGATCGCGTCTGTATTGGGCGGCTGCAATAGCGCGCAGCTCGCCGCAGACGGCGGATTCATCATCGCGAATAACGGCGGCATCGACTTCACCGGATTCGCCGCGCACTTGGGCCTCGACGTCGCCAAGATCGCCTATCAGCCCGGCCCGCCCGGACTCCAGCGCGTCTTTCCCGACGGTGATGTGATCACCCTCGCCCACGAAGGCCTGCAAGCCCCCAACGATCTGATCGTCGCCGCGGACGGAACGGTCTACTTCACCGACCCACCACCCCACGGCGGCACCCAGACCGAAGGCGGCGAAGGTCGTTTCTGGGCCTACTCGATGGATACCGGCCTGCGTTTGATTGCGAAGGGCTTCGATTTCGACAACGGCGTCGCGCTCTCGCCCGAAGGACGACTCCTCATCGTCGAAGCGCGGGGACTCCTCTGGATCGACCCGGCGAACGGCGACCAGGAATGGTTCATCGAAGAGCTTCCGGGGGAATCCCCGGGCGATGGTTTCGCCTTTGATGTCGACGGGCGGCTCTACTGCGCGTGCCCCATGGATCATTGCATCCGCGTCTTCGAACCCGACGGAAAGCAAGTCGAAGTGGTCGACCTCGGTGAGGGGGCGTACCCGACGAATTGCTGCTTCGGCGGCGCGGATCGGCGCACACTTTTCACGACTGAACTCGCGCCCGGCCGAGTCTGCGCGATTGAAGGTCTCCCGACGGCTGGGCTCGAACTCAATCTCTGGCCGACGCCCTAACGCGGGTTCAATCCTCCGGAAACAAGACGTCGAGGGTCACCGCTTCCCATTCATCAAGCGACGCTTGAAAGTCGGCCAGCTTTGCACGCGTGGCCGCCAAGACATCGGGACCGAGCAACAAGCGGAGTGGCGGATTCGCCAACCGGCTGAGCCGCAGGATCGCGTCTCCTATGCGGCGCGGATCTCCCGGGTTCCCCCCCGCCGCCGAACGGATCAGCTTGCGCCGCTCGCCGACGGTCGCGCCGTAGTCGGAGATCGATTCCTCTGATTCGTGAATCGATCGGCTTGAAAAATCGGACACGAAGAGCCCTGGCTCGATCGCACTCACGCGAATCCCGAAAGGCGCGGCTTCCTTCGAGAGACCTTCCGTAAGCGACTCCAGCGCAAATTTCGTCGTGCTGTAATAGACGTTCCCGGGATTCGAAACGAGGCCGGTCATCGAGGAGATGTTGACGATGTACCCGCTTCGCCGCGCACGCATGCCGGGCAACACGGCCTTGATCATGTCGAGGGCGCCGAAGAAATTCGTATCGAAGAGCTTCCGCACGTCTTCATCGACACCTTCCTCGATCGAACTAACGTAGCCGTATCCCGCATTGTTCACGAGGACATCAAGACGACCGAAGTGCGCCTCGGTCGCCACGATCGCTGCATTGATCTGGTCCGCCTTCGTAACATCAAGCGGAAGCGAGAGGGCCGTCTCCGGGAAGGCTTCGGAAAAATCCATCACGTCTTCCGGCTTCCGCGCCGTCACGACGACACGATCCCCCGCTTCGAGAATGACCTGAGCCATGGCGCGACCGATGCCGGTCGAACAGCCGGTGATCAGCCAAACCAAGGGGCCGTCGGGGGGCGACTGTATTTCGGGTTCTTCAGAGGACAAGCGGCGCGATCCTTTCGAGGAGGGAGAGGTCCGGCTTCGTCGGATCCTCCATGCTGAGGGGCTGGATGCAGACGTGACTCGCACCTGCATCGAGATGCTCTTGGACGCGCTGCGCGAGGTCGGGAAGATCGCCCCAGGCGACCACCGCGTCCACGACCCGGTCGCTTCCGCCGTTGTCGAGCTCACTCTCCTCGAATCCGGCGCGCATGAGATTGCGTCGATAGTTCGGCATCGTCAGCGGCCCCGCCATCGCCGCCCGTGCGCGTTCCCGCGCCCGAACCGGATCCGTTTCGAGCAAGATCTTCTGCTCCGGGCAGAGCCAGGGGCCCGGCCCCATAATCTCGCGGGAGCGTTTCGTATTCTCGGGCGGCGCGAAATACGGATGCGCTCCACGCGTGCGCTCCCCCGCGAACTTCAGCATCAAAGGACCGAGTGCCGCAAGAACGATCGGCGGTTCACCCTCGAGTTCGGGCCCCCACCACATCGCGTTCTCCATCGCATCGAGGTACGCCTGCATGCTCTCGAGAGGCTTGGGATAATCCTTCTTGAAGAGGCTCTCGATCACCGTCCCATGCGACACACCGAGACCTAACAGGAAGCGGCCGCCGGATTGATCGTGCAACTCATTCTGGGCGCAGCGCGTCGCTTGGGCTTCGCGCAGATGGATATTGACGACGCCCGTTGCGATCACGAGCCGCGTCGTCTGCGCAAAGAGATAGCTCGCATGTGCGAAGGGATCTCGGCCGAAGGCATCCGGAATCCAGAGCGCCCCATAGCCCAGCTCTTCCACGCGGGCTGCGAATGCGCCCGCTTCCTGGATCGACATTCCGTCGGTCCGCGTCCAGACGCCCACCCGTCCGAGTTCCATTTCCGCTCCTCTATTCGCGCCCGAGTGCGCATTGAGTGCCCGCGCGAACGCCGTTCGAGCCAGACGATCGAAAGCTTCAGGCTAGCCCTTTCTCGACGAGCTGCGCGATCGATCGGAGGGTCGGCTGGAGAGGTTCACCCCTTGTCCGAACCGCGGCTCGAGGCATCCCTCGCAACCGGCATAGTGCCCGGGGCCAGCTCGGTTGGAAAAACGGCCTCGCTCGGGCGCATTCCGGTCCAGCGACGAAATGCTTTGTGAAATGCTGACGTGTCGGAAAAGCCGAGCGCGAAGGCAACTTCACCAACCGATGCGCCGGGGCGGGCGAGCGCTTCACGTGCACGGTCGCAGCGCACGCTGTCGAGCAACTCCTGGTAGGTCACACCCGATTCTTTGAGACGACGCCTCAGCGTTCGCGGGCTCGACCCGAGCGCCCGCGCGACCTCGTCAGCGGAGACCACTCCCAAACTCAACTGTCGCGCGATCTCATCGCGCACACTCTGCGAGTAGCTTGAAACCTTCGGCATCCTCGCGAGTGCATCACGCGCTTGACGCTCAAGGAAACCGCAGAGCACGGAATCCGCATTCGGAAGTGGAAGATCGAGATCTGCCGCGAACCCAACGATCGCGTCGAAGGGTGCATCGAAAACCACGTCCGCCCCGAAGACTCGCGCGTACTCATCCGCATAGGCCGGTCGCGCGTGCTTGAACCAGTACTTTCCGCTCAGATGCGGACCGACGACAGCAGGCGCAATTTTCGAGACGAGGCCGAGAAAATACTCCGACATCATGGGCTCGCCTTCCCACCCCTCGAACTCCGCACGACAAATCGTTCGCCCTTCCATGACGCTGAGGTCGAGTCGAATCGATTCATGCGCCACGCGAATAAAGGGTGCGACTCGATCGAAGGCTTCTCTTGCGGTCGCGCTTGAAGAGGCGAGATAGACGTAGGCCGAAAGAACGTTATGCGGATCGAACTCGTCGAGAACGTGCAACCCGATCGCTTCATCGCCCGTTATCTCGCGAGCCGCCTCCCAAACGATTCGGTGCTGCTCTGTCATGATGCGAAATTCGAGATCCTCGACCTGATCGGAGCGCAAGTCCGCGCGAGACAAGACCGCCTCGACATCGATGCCCCAGGCGCGAAGCGCTCCGACAAGCGTCGCCAACGTGCGGATCAGACACGTCCCTTGTCCCTCGCCGGCGGGAGAAGGCAATCCGGCGCGCGCGCTGTTGTCGCTCGAGCTCGACATCATGGCCTCAAGCTAGGGGTGCCCTTCCTTTGACGCAAAGTTCCGAACGAGCCCCCTGCAAGGAGGCGCGGCTGGCCACCAAGGACATCTGCCGTCCCGATCGGACAACGCAAGCGAGCCCGACAATCTGTCCGCGAAGGACAACGATTCGGCAGCTTCGGACCGGCGGCGGCGGCCAATCCGGCGCATGATCTCGTTGCGCGCCCGACGCGGCCTACGCCGCCTGCGCAGCCTCCTGAAAGGAATCGCGATGACGGCCAACGAAGCTCCGCTCCCGACACCCCACCGAGTCGCCCGAGGTGCCCTCTTGAAATCGCTCCTCAAGGTCATCTCCGACCCCAATGAAACGTCTCACGGCGCGCGATTGGTCATGCATTTCGATCGCAAGAACATGGAAGAAAACTACGCCGATTTTGCAGCCCATCCATTAGGCCGAAGAATCCTGGATGGGGCACCGTCGCTCTTCGACTTGCTGACCGATCGCGAGTCACTTTCGCAGTTGCCGAAAGGCTCCGTCGGCCGAACCTATCTCGACTATATGATCCAGGAAGAGATCTCGACCGAAGCCCTCGACGAAGAGGTCCTCCCGATCGAGCTCGAAGTCTTCGGATCTCACCCGGACAGACGGCGCTTCCATCAACACATGCGCGCGTCCCATGACCTGTGGCACGTGCTGACCGGCTACCACCGCGATCTCTTCGGAGAAGTTCAACTCCTCACCTTCAGCCACTATCAGACAGGAAGTCCCTCCTTCAAGTGGTTGTCGCGACTCGCGCGATTCGGCATTGGGCGACGGGTCCCGGGCGGCCTCGATCTCCTCAAGCTCGCGAAACGACGCGGCCTCGAAACAACGCCCCTCTTCACGGTCGACTGGACGTCACTCCTCGGGCGCCCGATCGACGAAGTCCGCGAACAGCTGCATCTGGGGCCGCCACCGAGCTACACGCGCTACGTGCGCTCGCCGGAAGGATTCGGACTCGTTCCTGAAGCGGGTTAGCAGGCTAACGAGAGCGGGACTCGAAGGCGTCGGGATCGATCTCTTTTATCATCTCGCGGTAGGTTGTCATGTTCTTCGGCCACTGCGTGACGACTCGGCCCGTCGAAGAGCGGTAGTAGTTATTGCAACCGTCCATCCACGGCTCGACTGCCGCAATATCCTTCTGCATCTGATCGTTGTAGGCGGCCTCAAGATCCGCCTTCACATCGATCCAGGCGAGGTCTTCCGTAACAAGCCGCTCGATATGCTTGAGGGTGTGCTCCGCTTCCCATTCGATCATCGTAATCAGTGAACCCTGATTCGTGTTCGGGCCATAGAGCATGAAGAGATTGGGGAAGCCGGACGTTGTGATCCCCTGATAGGCCTGCGCACCATCTGCCCAGGCCTTCTCGAGGTCGACCCCGTCGCGCCCCGTCACCTCGATCGCCGAGAGAAACTCGATCGAAGAGAAGCCCGTCGCGAGAACGAGCGTATCGAGCTTCCGCTCTCTTCCATCGGACGTGACAATGCCATCCGGCGTAATGCGCGTGATGTCCTCAGTCACCAGTTCGACGTTCGGGCGATTGAACGTCGAATAGTATTCGTTTGAGAAGAGCGGTCGCTTGCAGCCCCACATATGGGTCGGCGTGAGCTTCTCCCGAAGTGCCGGGTCTTCGACGACCTTCAAAGCGTCTCGACCGGCCTGTTCCATCTCTTCGCCGACCGCCCGGTCATAGAAGGCCTGCCCCGATTCGATCCCGTCAAAGATCTGCTGACGAACGGCCTGCGCCGCACTTGGATCCGATCGAAAGTGGGCCAGAGTCTCTTCCGTGTAGGGATCATCTTCTTTGGGCAGGACCCAATTCGCGGTGCGCTGGAAGACGTGAAGCTGGCCCACTTCTTTCGCCACCTCAGGAACGAGCTGAATCGCACTCGCGGCGGCACCGATCACACCCACGGTCTCGCCGACAAGCGAATGGTCCCAGTCCCATTGTGAGGAATGGAATTTCGTCCCCTCGAAGTCATCCAGTCCCGGGATGTCCGGAAGCACGATCGAGTTAAACATGCCGATCGCGCTCACGACAATATCCGACTCAATCTGCTCGCCGTCGTCGAGGGTCACGGTCCAGGTCGAATTCGCATCACTCCAGTCGGCGCGCTTCACGCCCTGGCCGAAGCGACAGAAAGGAAGTAGCCCGTATTTCTCGGCGATGCCTTCCATGTATTCGAGGATCTCCGGCTGCGGCGCATAGGGGCGCGACCAGTCCGGCTTGACATCGAAGGAGAAGGAATAGAGGTGGGAAGGAATGTCACACGCGCATCCCGGATAGCGGTTGTGGTTCCACGTCCCGCCGACCTGATCACTCTTCTCGACGATCGTGAAGTTTTCGAAGCCCGCCTCGCGAAGCTTGATCCCCATACAGAGACCGCCCGGGCCGCCGCCCATGATCGTGATCTTCAGGTCGTTCTTCGTTCTCTTGCCAGCCGACATGTCGTACCTCATCCGTTGGCTAGATCTGGTAGATCAGCGGAGCCCGGCATGTCAATCCCACCCCGGTCGCCGATTCGGTAGGCTTTCTGGGCCACGGACAATCACCAGATGGAGATCGCGATGGAGACTCGTCCCTATTTTGTGTTCGGCGACATAGTCGCCAACAGCCTGGCCGGCGTGCTCGTCGGCGTCGCGATGGGTGCCCTCTTCGGCCCCAGCTGGAATATGTTCATCGCGATGATCGTCGGGATGGGCCTGGGAATGGTCCTCTCGATGGCCGTCGCGTTTCCCATGGGCGCCCTCTTCGGAGCGATGGAAGTGATGGTGCCCGTCATGACGACCGGGATGGTCGCGGGGATGGTCGTCTCGATGACCGCTGCGATGGAGCCGGTCAGCGTGATGCGATCTGCAGTGCTCGGTCTCTATAGCGGCGGCGGCACACTGCTCTTTTGTTATGTCGCAAATATCTGGATCCGCGGGAGGGCTTCGAAGTGGACGTCGTAACGAAAGCGAAGTGGGATAAGGCCGCGGCGAACTTCGACCTGATGGCGGGCTACGGACCCGAGAAACGATGGGAGCCCTTCAAACGACGACTCTTCTCTCAGATGGGCGAGGGGCGAATCCTCTTTCTGGCGATCGGAACGGGCCTCGATGTCCCCTTCTTTCCGCCGCAGCGCAATATCACGGGAATCGACATCAGCGATCAAATGATTGAGAAAGCCCGGCCCCGCGTCGCGGAGTACGATGGCGACATCGAACTGCGCCAGATGGACGTCCATGAGATGCCCTTCGAGGACGGCGAATTCGATCAGATCTTCACGTCGTGCACCTTCTGTTCGGTGCCCCGGCCGGTCGAGGGACTACAGGCGCTTCGCCGCGTGCTCAAGCCCGGCGGCGAGGTCCATATGTTCGAACATACCGGGAGCCGCTATTTCCCATTTCTGGTCATGATGAACTTCATGACCCAGTTCTCACGGCGCGTCGGTCCCGACATGAATCGAACGACCGTCGAGAACGTGGTCGAGGCAGGATTCCAGCTCGAGCATGTCGAGCACGTCTTCCTCGACGTCGTCAAGATGATCTCAGCGCGAGCCTAGACCCCAAAACGAAGGCAGTCTCGCCCTCGCAGGATCGCTCGAAAATTCGATAGCATCCGGTTCCCCATTCTGTTCTCGGGAGAACCCTGCAAGCCATGTCTTCGAATTCCAAAGCGCTGTCTCTCTTTGCACTCTTTCTAGCGGCCTGCCTCGTGCTCGCTCCGGGATCGGCGGTCGCTGGTCACCACGAGAAGGGCGAGTCCAAGAAGGAAAAGGCCGGCAACCCGCTCAAGGATCCGTCCCTCGCGATCGACCGGGCGCCTAAGCAGTTCCAGGTTGAGTTCGAGACGACCCAGGGAAAGATCCTGCTCGAAGTCACACGAGCCTGGGCTCCGAACGGAGCGGACCGATTCTATAACCTGGTCAAGATTGGCTTCTTCGAAGACGTCGCCTTTTTTCGCGTCATGGAAAACTTCATGGCCCAATTCGGCATGCACGGCGACCCGAAGGTCACCACCGCATGGTCGAAGGCCCGGATCCGAGACGACGCGGTCAAGCAGTCGAATCTCCGCGGCTTCATCAGCTTTGCGAAGACCAACCAGCCCCATTCGAGAACGACGCAACTCTTCATCAATCTCGCGGATAATCCCAATCTCGACGGGATGGGCTTCGCTCCCTTCGCCAAGGTCATCGAAGGCATGGACGTCGTCGACAAGATCTACAAGATCGGCGAAGGAGGGCCCCGCGGCCCCGGACCGGCACAAAATCGAATCAAGATCCTCGGGAACACCTACTTGAAGAAGAATTTCCCGAAGCTCGACTACTTGAAGAAGGCGACGCTCGTCGAATAACGCTCGACGCCCGCTTAACGCATTCCATACAACAGGAGACGAAATGGGATTCCCCGACGAACTTGGCATCATCGATCTTGGCGTGGGCTTCCCCTACACGGACGTCGAGAAAAAGAAGGCCGCCTATCAGTTCATGCGGCCCCTCTACAAAGACAAGGCTTCGATCGAGGAGATGGAATTCCCCGCGGAGTACATGTTCAAGAACGTTCCGGACGTCGTCCCCCCCGATACGGATCGCATCGCCTGGACCCTCGATGAGATGGATAAGTGGGGCGTCGAGATCGGCATGTGCGGCATGAGCGAGGACGGCATAGAGGCCAAGCGTCGCCATCCCGATCGCTTCATGCTGACGATGGAACTCCAGAACACGAATGACGTGATGGGCTCGGTCCGATCGATCAAGGAAGCGAAGGCCGAACACGACATCGTCGCCGTCGGCTGCTTCCCCTGCGGCCAGTTCCCCCAGGTTCCGATCTGCGATCCGAAGATGTATCCGATCTACGCCGCTTGCGTCGAAGAGGATCTGCCCCTCTTCATCAATGCGGGCATCGTCGGCCCACGCATGCCGAGCTACCCGCAGAAAGTCGAGCATCTCGATCGCGTCTGTTACGACTTTCCCGAGCTCACCCTCGTCACGCGCCATGGCTGCGAACCCTGGGAAAAGCTCGCCATGAAGCTCATGCTCAAGTGGCCGGGTCTCCACTACTGCACGAGCGCCTTCGCGCCCAAGCACTACCCCGAAGAGATCGTCAAGTACGCGAATAGCCGCGGCGCCGACAAGATCCTCTATTGCGGTTATTTCCCCGCCGGCATCTCGATGGAGCGACAGTTCACGGAGATGCGCGAGTTCAACCCCTTCAAGGACACGGTCTGGCCGAAGTTCCTGCGCGAGAATGCGATTCGTGTTTTGAAGCTCGACGAGAAGCTGGGCCTCAAATAGAAAACTGGAGCCACCGTGCCCCCCGTCAATCCCGATGCCCCAAACCGGCCTGCCTATGACGCATTCGAGATTCATCGAATCGGTGCGCTCGGCGCGATCATTGAAGGGCTCGACCTTGCAAAGCCTCTCTCGGATGGGGTTTTCGATCAGGTGGCGCACGCGCTGGCATCGAATGAGGTGATCGTCTTCCAGAATCAGGAGATCGACGCCGACCAACAGCTCGATCTCGCGCGCCGATTTGGCACACCAAGCCTCTTCCCCATCGAAAAGCTCTTCGGCGCGGATCAGCCAGGTCATCAAGTGATCGTCGATGATGAGGACAATCCCCCAGAAACCGATCTCTGGCATACCGACGTCACCTGGGTCGAGTCACCGCCGGTCATCGCCCTGCTCACCTGCCTCGAGGCCCCTGCCTATGGCGGCGACACGATGTGGGTTTCGACGACCGCCGCGTACGAAGCGCTCTCCCCGTCGATGAAGAACCTGCTCGAAGGCCTCGAGTGCGTTCACACCTGTCACGGAAGTTATGTCGAGATTGCCGCGCGCAAATCCGGGATCCCGGGACTCGGCGAGAAGATCAAGGCCGCCTACCCCCCTCAGACCCATCCACTCGTGCGCACCCATCCCCAATCGGGAAAGCGCGGGCTCTTCATCACGGACCGTGGTGTGATGCATCAGATCGCGGGACTTCCGCAGGATGAGAGCGACGCGATTCTCGACTTCCTCGACCTCCATGTCGCGGAACCGCGCTTTCAGTTGCGATGGAAATGGGGCGAAGGCGAGCTCGTGATCTGGGACGAGCGCACGACGCTTCATCGAGGTGTCTCGGATCACTATCCCCAACGCCGCGTGATCCGACGATGCACCGTCGATGGCGAGCGCCCCTTCTTCGATCCCGATCGTGAGCCCGATGCGAGTTTTGTCCGGGCCGCCGGCAGGTGAAGCGCGCCCTCAAAATTCTTGGCATCACGCTCGTTGCCCTCCCCATCCTTTTCGTTGCCGGCTTTCGAATCTGGCTCCAGCTCCAGCCCGACGATTTTCGAGCGCAGATCGAGCAATACTCGACACTCGAATTCATCGGCATGATCGTCGACTACGTCTCGCCGGCGCCTGCCGTCGATCGCGCGGGATTCGATCGACGCGAGTATCCCGAACGCGGCCATTCGCCCTGGGTGATTCGCAGCAGCCTCGATGGCCGACCGCGTATGCTCTCGATCGCCCTCGCCCCCGAGCTTTGGCTCGCCTACAGCACCGAGACCGCTTCGATCCATCAACTCTGGCGCGGGGACATCGAGTACACCGGCCCGGTCTATGACGCGCGACACGGGGCGGAACCGACGAGCCGTGGCGTCGCCTATCTGCGGCCCTCAAACGAAACCGCCTGGCGAATTCGCATCAAGGAAGAATGGCAGACGGCGACGATTCGTTGGCGGGGTCACGGATTCGATCCCGATACAGGAGACCTCTGGCTTCGCTTCGACGTCATGGATTTCGCCGGGCGATCTCGAACGGTGACGGAATGGCCGGATCGTGAGGGCGGGGTCGATGCGCCTCGGGTCGGGCTGGATCGACGATTCACCTTCGGGAGAGGTCCGGCGATCGCCCTCGTCGCCGAACCCGATGGAGATCCCGCCTTCGAGGTTCTCACCGGCGCCGCACGGGTCGGCGAACGAATCGAAGTTGAGGGGTCCGTCGCGAATGCGCGGATTCTGTGGCGACTCGATGCACCGACGCTTCAGATCGATCGGAGCGTGCCTGAAGCGCGAGGAAACGAGCCGTTCGCTGAGCACGATTGCCATACCTGCCACAACGTTCGTGAACGCGTGGTCGGCCCGGCCTGGAGCGAAGTTGCCCTGCGTTATGCGGGAGCGAATCGCGAGGTTACCCTCGGCCAACTCGCCGATCGAATTCGCGAAGGAAGCGTTGGTCGATGGGGAGAGGTCGCCATGACCCCGCACCCCGAGATTGACCGAGTGGAAGCCCGGCGTTTGGCGGGGGTGATACTCGAAACGCCGCCTTCCGACGCGCCCGTCCCCGTCGTCGACACCGGGGGAAGTGAAGGAACCTGGACTTTCCGCAGCGACACCGAACCCGCCCCGACCGGGTCGCATCCCTCGCTCACGACGAAACCGATCGCACCCGCTCCGTTCACGCCCATGGTGGGCGGCCTCGCCTGGCTCCCGGATGGACGCCTCGGCGTCTCGACCTGGGATCGGGACGGCGCCGTCTTCGCGGTCTCAGGCTGGGACGGACCCGCGGATCAGGTCACGGTTAAGCGGATCGCGGAGGGCTTGCACGAACCCCTCGGACTCGCAGTCGACGGTGATGCGGTCTACGTCATGCAGAAGCAGGAAATCACCCAGCTCGTCGACCACAACAAGGACGGGTGGACCGACGAATACCGCACGGTCGCCAACGACTGGCGCGTCACTTCCAACTTTCACGAGTTCGGGTTCGGACTCGTCGCAAAGGACGGCAGCCTGTTCGCATCCCTCGGCGTCTGCGTCCTCAACGGTGGCAAGAGCTGTCAGGAACAAACACCGGACCGCGGAAAGATCCTCCGCGCGAATCCCCGAACAGGCGAAGTCAAGATCATCGCCGGTGGCTTCCGGACGCCGAACGGCCTTGCCCTCGCGCCTAACGGTGACCTTTTCGTGGCCGACAACCAGGGCGACTGGTTGCCCTCGAGCAAGCTGATTCGAATCGAGGAAGGTGCGGACTACGGCTGGCGCGCACCGACCGACGTAAAAAACGACCGGAAGGTTTCGCCCCCAACGCTCTGGCTCCCGCAGAACGAGATCGGCAACTCACCGACCCAGCCGCTCTTCCTCACCCGCGGCCCCTATGCCGGCCACGTTCTATTCGGGGACATCTTCAATGGGGGTCTCAAGCGCGGCGCCCTCGAAGAGGTCGAGGGCGTCCTCCAGGGCGCGGCGTTCCATTTTTCCGGCGGCTTCGAAGGCCCCATCAATCGACTCCTCGCGACCCGCGACGGAAACGGATTCATTGTCGGCGAGATCGGCAGCCGCGGAAATTGGGGAGAGCGTGGCAAGCAATGGTTCGGGATCGAAGTCGTTACGTTAGGCGAAGAGCCCGCCTTCGAACCCTTCCAGGTTTCCCTTCTCGCCCATGGCTTCTCAATCGAATTCACGAAGCCGCTCGCCGACGACCTGGAACTCACGGGCAGCGACTTCCAGGCTCGGGACTGGTTCTACGTCCCCTCCCCGATCTACGGAGGTCCGAAATACGATCTCCGAGACCTCGAGATCGCCAAAGTCGAGATTTCCCAAGACCGCCGAAGCGTTGAGCTCAAGATTGATGGACTGAAAGAGAATCGCGTCGTCTACTTACGCTTCGATCCGCGCCTGCGCTCTCAGGAGGGCGATTCGCTCTGGGTCAACGAAGCGTGGTACACGCTCAACCGGCTCTCCGCTTCGAACACGACACCCGTCGGCGTCGCGAACGCGGCGACCGGACACGCGAGCGGCTCCGCTGCACCGCGTGTCAACGCGCTCAGCGAGGCGGAGCGTCGTGCGGGGTGGCGCCTCCTCTTCGACGGAAAGAGCTTCGCGGGGTGGAAGATCTATGGCGTCGACGAGGAAGAACCGATCGAGCACTGGGAGATCGATGATGACGCGCTTCATTTTACGCGCGATGTCTCTCTCCCCGGGATGATTCTCAATCATTTGAATCCGTTCACGAAGGGTGCCCTCGATCTCATGACGCGCGAGCGCTTCGACGACTTCGAGCTCTCCATCGATTGGCGCATCTCGCCGGGCGGAAATAGCGGCATCTTCTACGCCGTCCCGAACGAGGAGACGTCCTTGTCCTGGGATCTCGGTCTCGAAATGCAGGTGCTCGATGACGCGGGACATATGGATGGCGAGATCGAGACCCACCGAGCGGGGGACCTCTACGATCTTCAGTCGCTGGCACGAGGGACGGCGCGTCCGGTCGGCGAATGGAACACAGCGCGGATTCGAGTCGAGGGAGATCACATCCGGCACTGGCTCAACGATGTCCTCGTCGCCGATATCGTACGCGGAAGCCCCGCTTGGCAAAGCGCGATTGAAGACAGCAAGTTCGCGGGAACCGAGGGCTTCGGACTCGCGCGACGGGGCCACCTCACCCTGCAGGACCACGGTGACCCCGTCTGGTTCCGCAACATCAAGATCCGCGAAATCGGCCCGAACTAGCTCCGCGATTTCCCCACGCCGGCCAACCCTGAGGGCGAAACACAATTCCGAGAATCGGAAAGATTCGCAGGGGGCTGTGACCAAATTCATCGATGCGTCATTCTCAGGTCGAGGCCATTCCGGGCCTCCAACTGCGTGACATCTATCCGCGAGGAGAACACCCCGTGATCCGAGTTTTTTCGACTTTCGTCGCCGTGGCATTTGCCGCGAGCGTCCTCTTGATTGCGCCCACTGCGACCGCCGCCGGCTGTAAGGGCGCTTCCAAGACGGCCTGCACCGCAAACAACACCTGTAGCTGGGTCGACGGCTACGAGAAGAAGGATGGCCAGACCGTTCGAGGCCATTGCCGGGCGATCCCGACTGCCGCGAGCAAGGCTGCCAAGAAGAAGCGCGACGAAGCCCGAGAGAAGGCCAAGAACGCGAAGAGCAACGCGAAGAAGAAGGCCGAAAAGGCAAAGAATAGGGCCGGCAAGAAGTCCAAGGATATGAAGGACAACGCCAAAAAGAAGGCCTCGGACAAGAAGGACAAGGTTAACAAGAAGGCCAAGGACAAGAAGAAGAGCGCCAAGAAGAAGGCCAAGAACAAGAAGAAGGACGCCAAGGCCAAGGCCGCGGAAAAGAAGAAGAACGCTAAGAAGAAGGCGGCGGATAAGAAGAAGAAGGCGAAGAAGAACGTCTCCGACAAGAAGAGCAAGGCCAAGAAGAAGGCCAGCGATGCCAAGAGCAAGGCCAAGAGCATGGGCGACGCCATGAAGAAGAAGAACTAGCGACGCGCCGAACAGGCCCAAAGTAAAGACGCCCGCCTCGATCTTCCGAGGCGGGCGTTCTTGTGTCTGGGGACTGAAGCAGACGATCGTTTTTGGCTAGGGATTCCCCGGATCCTCTGCAGCCAGGAAATCGAGGATGTCCGCATTCATCTGCTGATCCGACTTCGTTTTCCCGAAGTTGAAGAATCCATGGCCTTCGCCGGGATACTCGATCAAGCGAACCTTGCCGACTCCCGCGCCCAGGCGTTCAGCGAAAATTCGTGAAGAGCGGAGGAGCTGATCCTCGGTTCCCACCGTCAAGAGCGTCGGTGGCGCGGTCTCGAAGTCGAGGTCCATCGGCGTGATCGCGATCTCCGGGCCGACTTCCTTTTCGAAGGATGCCTTCCCCGCATACGATTCCATCATCATGTCCGCGCCGGGAAAGCCATCTTCGATCCAGCTCAGTCGGTCGAGCACTCCGTAAAGCGAGACCACGGTCTGACACTGAAGCGGCAGCGACTCACGTTCCGGAGCCACCGCGTCGAGCAAGTTCGGGTTGTGCGCGAAGAGCCCAACCATCATCGCCAGGTTCCCGCCGGCCGAATCGCCCATCACGTGATAGCGCTCGACTTCGGGATGCTCGGCCGCGATCCAATCCAGGGCGCTAAACAGCGACCGGAGAAGCTCAGGATGTGGATGCTCCGGCGCAAGCGGGTACTCGACGTTGAAAACGGGATACCCGGCCTCCGCCAGAAAAGACAGGAAGGGGGAATAGGATTCCTTCTTGCCGAGAACCCATCCACCGCCGTGGATATAGACGACCGCCGCGCGCGAGGGCGCTCCCGGCTTCGGCGCGATGTACTCGATTCGCTCCGCTGGATCTTCGCCGTAGCGATGTTCAACAACGCCGGCCGGAGCCTTCGGTGGTCGACGCGTGAGCTTACCGAGCGCGAAGAATGCGGAGACTGCGGGGCGCATCAGACGCAGTCGAAAGGAGGGTGCCGTAGGGGGAACAGGCTGAGACATCGTTTTCCCTTCTGAGGACGCGCCGAAGCGCAATGGAGCGAAGGGAGACACGATGACACAGGCGCGAGCGGCGCGCAGAACGAAGGAAAACGGGAGTCGCACACATCGAGGGAAACGGCGAGTCCCCGAAGTCTTAGTCGCGATTCGCTACATTGCGCCCGCGATGACCGTGCGCGCCCCGTCTATCACCACGCCTGCCTTCGACATCCTCATGACGGGTGGGTTGTCGATCGTCGTGATGTCTGGCCTCCTGATCTGGGCGTCCGGGGCCGGAGGCTCGGTCGACTTCGTCGATGGCCAATGGCTTCCGATGATGGTGCTGATCAATTCCCCGCATTTCGCCGCGTCGTATCGCCTCCTTTATGTCTCTCGGGAAGAAATCCTCGAACATCGCTGGTCGACTCTGATCGTGCCCGGCCTCCTCCTTTCCGCTCTCGGGGTCGCCGCGCTGACGGACTACCGCGACGTCATCGTCCAGAACCTCGTCTTCGGCAGCTCCGTCTACCTCGCCTGGCACTACACAGGGCAGGCCTGGGGCATGGTCTCCGCCTTCAGCCGCGTCCTCGGAATCGAATTCTCGTCGCTTGAACGCAAGCTGATTCGAGGCGGTATGCGCATTCTGTTAGGCGTACACGTCCTCTTCGCCTTTTCCGGCCGACTTCCTCCAGCTGACTGGATTTCTCCAGCATCTTATATCGAGGCCTACGACACGGTCTTCGCCGGCGCAGTTGGACTCGCCGGTCTCAGCCTCTTCGCCGGCGCCTGGGCGTTCTGGCAAGCGCGCGCTCGCGGACAGAGCATTCCCCTCCGCGTCGTCTTCCCCTGGCTCGCCCTCTATATCTGGTATCCATTCTGGTACTTCGTGCCCGGCGGCTTCATCTGGGTCCAACTCTCCCACGGCCTGCAATACCTGGCCTTTCCGCTCCGCGTCGAAGTCAACCGTTATGCGAAGGCGGCTCCACGAAGCGACCGCGAGAAAGCGCTGCACGTAGCGCTCGTCTATCTGGGACTCATCGTCGCCGGGGTCGTCTTTCTCCATGGCCCACCCTTCGCGGCCCACGCCTTCGGCCATGGCTGGTATTCGACACCCCATGCGCAGACGCTCTTCCAGGGCTTCATTTCCTGTGTCGCGATCCATCACTACTTCGTCGACGGAGCGATCTGGAAGCTCTCGAACCCGAAGGTCCGCGGCGAACTCCTCAGTCATTTGAACTGAGTCCACGCAAACGCGTCGGATCTTCTCCCCCTTCGTGTCGAATTCTGAGAACCCGCTCGCGTCCGTCGGGGACCGAACGTCACAAAGCCCCTTCACCGCCGCGCGCGCGAGGTTGTTATCCTCAAGCGGCGCGCAAAGGACCTGAACCCATGCGATTCCGATCATCGATCCCGCTTCTCACCGCCCTGTTCCTCACCTGCATGGCCACGCCCGCCTGGTCTGGGCACGGCGACCACAGCACTCGCAATCGCGCCTCATTCCAGATCGAAGCCGTTCGCGAGATCGCGAACGACTGGGCGACGGCTCGCCTCTCCGTAGTCGCCGAAGGCAAAGAAGCGGCCGCCGTCGCGGCGAGTGTCAACAAGGCCATGGCAAAGGCCCTCGCCCAAGCCAAACGAGTCAAGTTGGTGGAAGTCCGAAGCGGCTCGTATTCGACGCATCCCATCTATGACGACGGCCGGGTCGTGCGCTGGCGCGCCAGTCAGGATCTCATCCTTGAATCCGGCGACGTCGATCGCCTATCGGGGTTGATCGGCGAGCTCCAGAGCGCCTCCGTCCTGCTCTCCGGAATCCAGTTTGGCGTCAAACGCGAAACCCGCGCCGCACTCGAGGACGAGCTGATCAGCGAAGCGTTGAAGCGATTTCGCACGCGCGCGGATCTCGTGGCTCGGGGATTGGGCTCCGATGAGTGGTCCTTGATCGATGTTTCCGTCGGTACCTCGAATAGCGCGCCGCCGCGTCGCCATATGGAACGCGCGCGAATGCAATCCTTCTCGGATGCTGCTCCCGCCCCTGCACTCGAAGCGGGCACGAGCGAAGTTCGCGTACAGGCCTCCGGCACCATCGAACTCGACTGATCTTCCCCGTCACCGTCACCCTGACCCAGGACAACAGCATGAATCTCAAAGGTGAACCCGCCTTCGTCGGCAAGCATTGCGGCTCGAACGTCTACACCATCGATGAAAAGACCGTGCGCTTCTATCAGGACGCACTCGGCGACGCGCATCCCCTTCACGAGAAGTACGCGCCACCGCTTCTTCATCATTCGGAGTGCTACGAGTTCCTCGGAGACTGGTACCTGAAAAACATCTTCGGGAACCTGCACGGCCAGCAGGACTGGGAGATGTTCGCGCCGATTCCGATCGGTTCCCGCGTCCGCTCGCGTTCGACGATCATCGATCGCTATTCACGCCGCGGCCGGGTCTGGGTCGTGAACGAGACCGACCTCATGAGTGACGAGCCCGGACTTGAAGGAAAGCTCCTCGTTCGGGGGCGAACCTATCAATCCTTCCTCCCTCCCAGACAAGAGAAGGACGAGAACGCCGGAGATGGCGGATTCGTCGTCGACGAGAAGAGTGCGGCCAAGAAGAAGCCGAGACCGCCCTTCCCCACCGCCGAGGGTCCCGATCTCACCTCCGTCGAGAAGGTCATCGATGACCGCCGATGCTGGATGTTCTCCGGTCCCGAGGCGAACTATCACAACGATCGCGAGCAAGCGAAGAAGCTCGGGTTCCCGAATATCGTCGTGCAGGGCATGATGTCGACCTGTTTCATCTCGCAGGTCATGCAGGATCATTTCGGAATGGGCTGGCTCGAGGGCGGAAAAATGTCCGTCAAGCTCACGAACGTCCTGTGGGTCGATGAGACCGTGACGGCCCACGCCAAGATCCGGGACGAAACTCAGGAAGGCACGGCGACTCGCGTGCATTGCGACGTCTGGGTCGAGAAAACCGATGGGACGCGCGTAATTCTCGGCGACGCCTCCGCCGTGCGTCGCGAGGACTAACGCTACATCTCGCGCAGCGTCTTCCACCTGAAGACGAGGAGCCCGATCAGCATGACCGTCGGAATCCCACCAAAGATGCCGACCGCGGCCTGATCGCCGACCGCATCAGCGAGCAGCCCGACGAGAAGTCCGCCCACGAAGCCGAGCTGCGCGAGCGTAAAGACCA
>Ga0316209_1001262_pt1 | contig 28335 bp, 21 predicted proteins | sample 6monopyrite_MG_FD_204945 | JGI IMG/M metagenome (GOLD analysis project Ga0316209, IMG submission 204945) | Microbial mat bacterial communities from mineral coupon in-situ incubated in ocean water Damariscotta River, Maine, United States -... | ecosystem: Environmental > Aquatic > Marine >...
GCAAGATGACATCGATCTGAAGCTGCTGGCCCTCCAACTGCTTCAACGGTTCTACGCTGATGCCAAACGTGCCTTACCTGCCGTGCGTGCCTTGATCTCCGACGACGAGGACCGGCTCGCCAGAGTGACGGCGATCAACACGCTGTACATCATGGGCGACACGACCGAAGACCTGATCCCGCTGCTAACTACACGGCTCGATTCTGAAGACGACTTCGAGCGAATCTTCTCGGCGGCAAATCTGTGGCGTATCTCCCGCTCGGAAGATGCCTACGTCGTGCTGCGGCGAGCGTTGGCCGCTGGCGAGGAAGAACCAATGGCGATGATGGCTCAAGGGTTTCTGAAAGAGGCCAAACCATGAGTTTGACGCAGCCCAAAACTGGTCGGATATTTGCTCCGACTCAACTGATGGAATGCGTCAGTCGTTTCGATCCATGAGATCACCGAAACAATCGTCGCAGCGATTTGCGATATTCTCACCAGAGAAGAGGCGGTTGCATTCCTCGCATCGCTCGTAGTCGCCGGATTCGCCGCAGTAGATGCAAACGAACGCAATGTCCATATCGAGCAAACTTCCCACGGCAACACAAGCAGTTGAACCGCACTCAGGGCATTCTTCGACATCCGGGTCTGAACACAATCGGTCTTTTGGAGACATCCAACCCGAGTGCTGGTCAGAGATTTCAGAGGCGATGGATTCCCCATCTCTGCGTCTTCCACAAAACAGGCAGATCGCTTCACCCCCATCGGAATAGAGGGCTTCCTGTAAGCAAACAGGACAATCAAGAAACACCGAGAATCGATTTCCGTCGATTTCAGTTTGGATTTCACTCTTTCGATGCGACACAAATTCTTCAAACTCTGAGAGTGTTGATCTCAGGAGTTCGACATTTGTTTCGAGATTGTGCCCGAGATGTGGGTCCAGTTCTTTTCCGATAAAGTCGATTGCGAATGAGTACGCCTTCACGATAAGAGACACCGCAGTCGCATGATCGATTGTGACGGCGAAGTGCCGAATCTTGTTCCTTGTCTTTCTGAGCCGGTCCAGAATGACGGCTTGCGGATGCTCGATCTCAAAACCGCAAGTGTCCTTTAGACGCTGAATAAGCTTGTCAAAGCCCACGGAGAAGAAGTCGCCATCTCGAAACTTGCTGGAGTTTGCCTGTTCAGGCTTGTTGAAGAGTTGAGTCCAGTCTTCGGCTTCGAGCCGGGCCTTGAGCAGCAGTTCCATGCCATCCCAAAGAGTAGCCATCGCATGTTTTGTCATGCGTGGACTACCATCTTTTGCCTGTTCGCCTGCAAGGAGCAGGTAATCGATAGCGTTCTCAGCGAGATCGCATGTTATCGGTTCAGTCATAGTGGATGCCCGGTCCTAGCGAAATGATTCTGTATTAGGGACGACACGGATTGCCACTTTGGGGTTCACGAGCAGCGATGGGCTTTCCTAACCGCTCACATGCCTCCAACATCGCCTTCAATGGCTCTGAATCGGCAAGCCGGTGATCGCTGCCGGTTTCAAAGAGCGTCTCATGTGGCAGGCCGCTGTTTCCGATCAGTTCCTCAGAGTCGTGAAAGGGAATCACGTCATCTGCTCGGCTGTGGAGGATCACCGAGTTTGGCTTGATCGTCTTGGCCGTGCCCCAGTTTTTCCAAGCAGGGCACAGCAGGACCAATGGGGCAATTCCCACATTGATATTCATGGCGACTGCGCCGCCACGAGAAGAGCCGACAACCACGTCGGGTTGGTGCTGATCGAACTCATCTTGAGCGACCCTGACGGCCTTCTCGAAGTCGTCGTCGTCCAACGCTGGGTTGACGACTTCGTGGCCGTGGCTGGCAAGGAACATCGGCTTGCGACCGCCCGGCACGGAAGTCCAGCCGTGAAGAAACAAAACTTTCATGGATCACATATAGAATCGGTAACTGGTTTGGATGTCGTCCTCTTCCGAGACGTGCTTCATAATCTCTCCAATCTTCTCCGAGAACGACAGCGTGATCGGCGTTCCATCGGCAAACGAGCAGTTGTTGACGTTCATCTTCGTTAGTTCCAGCACCTCACGGAACAAGTCCTTTGGGGCGCTACTCCCATGCCGTTCGACGATCTGCCACGGTTCTGGGACATAGTTCCCCGGATACGTTTCGAGGTAAGGGATGAAACCCATCGTGTACAGAAAGTGCGCCTCGTTGTCGATTGAGAAATAGGTGCCACGAGCGGGAGGGTATTGGCCCTCTCGAAATAGCCTGACTCTGGACCGAGCAAGTGTCACAAGATCGTAGTCGCAACCGGGAAAGACCGATTGGATTCCTTCCACGAATCCTTCAAGTTCATTGAACTCTCCGTGGTCGTTTCCCCAGTATCGTGATGGCTTGTGGACCACGACTCTTTTGGGTGGCGTCCCTCGAACCTTGACATACTCCTGAAGTGTGCCTGAGACGAGTCGGCAAGCACCTTCCTGTGTCAGATGTGGTGATTTCCCGTTCTCATCGGAATTCCACTCGAATGGATCGCCACGAAGCACCAGTCCTTGCCCAAGATAATCGAACGCCTGAGCGACACTGGTTCTCATCGTCAAGGTGTCGCTGTCTTCCTGTGCGACGAAAAAGTCGATGCCGATGAAGCATGTGTCTTTCTCGACCGTCACTGGGCACCACGGAATTCCTTGAGCTTTGTAATACAGGGCGGTACAGAAGTTCCAAGCACGAGTTGCCTTCTCTTGAAGGGGCAGGCGTCGGCCCTTTGGCTTCTTGCCTAGAATCGTGCTTCGCTGCACCAACTGAATTGGGACTCCCCATTTCATGGCCTTCGCTTTGATCGCTCGCCTGAAGTTGAGGTAAAAGTTCCCCGTTACTTGAACCGTATAAGCATCATCAACGATCTCAGGCGTGAGAGCCAGTACGATGATGTCCGGGGCGGGACTGGTTTCAGCGAGACTGCGAATGTTTTCGTTGAACAACTCGACAAGTTCCCAAATCCTTCGCTGCTTGTCTTCAATCGCTAGAGTCTTACCGATCTCGTCTGGGCGCAGCGTTCGGTCCCAACGGTCATTCATCTGGAAACAGGACTCGAACTCGGATTCTTTGGAAAATCCGATGAAGTCACGATTCAGAATCTTGTAAAGGCGGACAAGGGGTTCATGTACATGATCGTCGTCAAAGATGCCGTCGCCGAATAAGTTTGGGCTGTTATCGGTCTCCTTGATTTTCTGGCGAATGACTTTGGCGTTCTCGCTCTCTATCTCGGAACCACATTCATCGAGCCATTCCTTTGCACCGGCAATCGTTTCCCGAGTGCCAATGAAGCCCAGCTTGATCTCAGAGGGGTGCAGACCGGGTACGTTCTTCCCGAATGGCCCGAACTCAGCAAGGCCCGTTTTGGTGTCCTGATGCTCAAAGTATTTTCCGAATTGGAGTTTCGGCTCGGGGAGGTATTCGACACTAATAGTCATCGTCGTCCTCCTCCAATCCGTCGAATCCAAACAGACTCATCTGCTGTGATGGTGCGGTGTCCTCGAAGACAGCCGGATCGTAGGGGATTGCAAATGGAGCAATCGTCGTGAGTGGCTCCTTCTCAACCACGATGAGCGACTCCCTGAAGAGAGTCATCTCAATGCGGGGGCGACCATCGGCGAGCATCGTCGCCCAAAACAGAACATGGTTCAGCACTTGCGGATTATGTTCCAGAGCCTTCTGCCGTGTTGTGTAGGGGCCTACTAGTGCCGGGTTGCTTGGTTTCTTTCCATCGTCCGTGAAGAGGTACTTGGGTGTGATCTGAAGGAACCACTTTCCGCCGAACTCGACGAAAGAGAACTCCGCAGCAAGGTGTCTCCAAAAAACAAACGTGCCGTACTCATATCGTTGCGCCACGGCTCGCTTGTCCGAGCGTTTCGTTCTCGGGCTAGTCCACTCTCGCTCGAACTTGGTGTCGTCGTCGTTGTCAGATTCTCGGGGAAAATAGGTTCGCCGAAAGTCAGGATTGTACGCCATTCCGCACCGATAGCAGTGGCTCCCGAATAACTGGTTGAACATGAAAACAAGGTTGCCTCTCAGGTCATTGTCGGCAAGCCAACCGCTGACCGGCATCTCATCAATCGTGTCTACGTCACAGAAGTCTCGCAGGACATTCTTCTCGTGCCGCAAGTCAGAAAGAGTGTAAAGAAAACGCTCGTGGAGACAGAACGGCGGCGTGTATCCTTCCACTTCTTCCTTGATTCGACCTTGCGAAGTACGCCGAGTCTTGGCAAACGTCATGGTCTTGGGAAGACGCTTTACTGGAAGCAAGTTCGAGTAGAGCCGCTCCTTTTCATCGAACGATAGTCGAGGTGGGCTGACGGCGGCATGTTTGCAAACTGATTCATTGGCGGCGGACGAGAACAAGTCCACCGACTTGTTGAAGACGACCTCCAGCGGAGCCTGCCACACATCCGCTGTCTCCCGAATGTAGGTCTTGATTTCCTTGTAGTACAAAGCGTCATCGTCGGGGTGGTAAACGATGAAGAAGACGGGGAACGTGCAGTTGTTCCAGTATTGAAGGTCTTCCTGCTTCACAGGCGTTGCGAAGGTCGTTCCGTAGTCCTTCTTGATGTAGCTGGCCCCGGATTTCGCTTGAACCTTGATGATGCCGCCGCTGGTCTGGAAGCCTTCGCCGTCTTCCTTCGGCGTGACGACCTCTATCTCCCCGTCGATACCAACATCATCCTGCGAGATGACCCGAAACAGGCACTTCATTTCGTGCGTGATTTGCGAAATGCGATCCAGTCCACGGAGTTCGGTGAACTTCGTTGCTGGAACATTCTTTGCCATCGACACTCACTCCATTGCTAATTGCTGCGTCGCCGGGAAAAAGCTGCTGACTGATCGACAAGTATAACGCTCTTTGGTAAGGTTTACCAAGCCGTGGAGGTTCTGTCAGGGCGGTACGAGGAGATTGGGAGTGGAAAACCTGCGAGATTTTTGGCGTATCTCGGAAGCCGCCGAGTACCTCGGGGTCTCGCCGAACACGCTCCGTAACTGGGAGAACGCTGGCAAGATCGCCGCCCATCGGCATCCGGTGAACGGCTATCGCCTGTTCAAGAAAGAAGACCTTGATGCCTTGCTGAACCAGTTGCAGGAGGGAAGACGGGAGCCACCGAAGGAGAGTTGAGGTCACAAGAATCGTTTGAGAGAAGTGAGGAAACGGTCGGATGACCACCCCCTACCACGCAAAATACTTCGCACACGAGTTGACCCGGCAGGCGCAGCCGGGGGGCGTGGATCGTTTGTCGATGGCCCTCTTCGATGCGTGCGTCGATCTGAACCCTCACCAGATCGAAGCGGCGATGTTTGCTCTGCGAAGTCCACTCTCAAAGGGCGTCGTTCTGGCCGACGAGGTTGGCCTCGGCAAGACCATCGAGGCCGGTCTGGTCCTTTGCCAACACTGGGCCGAACGAAAACGAAAGCTGCTCATCATCTGCCCGGCGAGTCTCCGCAAGCAGTGGAGTCTGGAGCTTCAGGAGAAGTTCAACCTCCCCACCGAAATCCTCGACTCGAAGACCTACCGGCAGGCCGTGCGTGCTGGCAACGGCACACCCTTCGCCAGCGACAAAGTGGTCATCACGTCGTTCCATTTTGCTAGTAGGTTCCGAGGCGACATCCGGGCCGTCCCTTTCGATCTGGTTGTGATCGACGAGGCACACAAGCTCCGCAACGCATATCGGCCCAGCAACAAGATGGGCCAGAACATCAAGTGGGCCATCGAAGAGCGTCGGAAGTGCCTGCTCACTGCCACGCCACTTCAGAATACACTGCTCGAACTCTATGGCCTCTCCACGATCCTCGATGACCTGATCTTCGGCGACGTGAACTCGTTCCGTACCCAGTACACCAACGCCGGTGCCGATCTCAATGCTCTCAGAAGCCGACTGAAATCATTCTGCAAACGGACCCTCAGAAAGCACGTCATTGAGTACATCCAGTACACCGAACGAATCCCTTTCACGGTTCGGTTTCGCCCAACCGATGACGAACAGAAACTCTACGAAGCTGTCTCGGATTTTCTGAACCGAGATGAAACGTACTCGGTGCCTCAACGTCAGCGACATCTGACAGCGTTGATCCTGCGGAAGCTGCTGGCCTCGTCTTCGCACGCCATCGCCAACACACTGGAGACCATGAAGTCCCGGCTGGAGGAGATGCGTGACGCTCCCAAGCAGGACGAGGAAGACGACGATTTCATGGAGGAACTGATCGAGGCCGAGGAACTCGAAGACGACTACCTCGACGAGATTCTCGAAGGCACGACCGACGAAGAGGAGCAGGCGGAACCGGAAATCGACAATCAGAAGCTCGGCAGCGAGATCAACGAACTGGGCCGGTACGCACAGTGGGCACGCAGCATCGGCATCGACACCAAGAGCCGGTCGCTCCTGAAGGCCCTCGATCTTGGCTTCGCCGAAATGAAGAAGATGGGTGCCAACCGCAAGGCTCTTATCTTCACTGAGTCTCGGCGCACACAGGAGTACCTGAAGAACTTCCTCGAATCCAACGGATACGGCGATCAGCTTGTACTATTTAATGGTACAAACGCCGACCCGGATTCACGCCGCATCATTGGCAAGTGGATCGAAGACAATGCTGCCTCGGGCCGAGTGACCGGCTCCCGGCCTATCGACAGTCGCACCGCTCTGATCGAGCATTTTCAAAATGACGCCAGCATCATGATCGCCACAGAAGCGGCGGCGGAAGGCGTGAACATGCAGTTCTGCTCGCTGGTTGTGAATTACGATCTGCCGTGGAACCCCCAAAGGATCGAGCAGCGGATTGGTCGTTGTCACCGTTACGGACAGAAGCACGATGTTGTCGTCATCAACTTCCTGAACGAACGCAACGAGGCTGACCGACGAGTCCACGAACTTCTCTCGGAGAAATTCAATCTGTTCAACGGCGTCTTCGGTGCCTCGGATGAAGTGCTGGGCCAGATTGAATCCGGTGTTGATTTCGAGAAACGAATTCTCGCCATCTATCAGCAATGCCGCACAGTGGACGAGATCGATGTCGCCTTCAAGCAGCTTCAGGCCGAGATGGACGAGTCCATCCAGTCCAAGATGGATGAAACTCGACAGATGCTCATGGAGCATTTCGACGAGGACGTTCACTCTCGGCTCAAAATGCGACTCGAAGACGCTCGTGCCAACCTCGACCGGATCGGTCGCCAATTCTGGACCCTTACAAAAGTTGTACTCGATGGTCACGCCACGTTTTGCGACGACGAGTTGACCTTCGACCTGCGCCAGTCGCCGGTCAGTGCATGTCGGCCCGGCGTGTACCACCTGATCTCCAAGACACATCAGAACGTCACCGGCGACTTTCTGTACCGGCTTTCGCATCCTCTGGGTGAGTGGAGTATCGATGAAGGCAAACAGGCCGAGACTCCTGTGGCGAAGGTCACGTTCGACGTGACCAACTACCCGGCCCGAGTCTTGGTTGTGGAGGCTTTGAAAGGCAAGTTCGGGTGGATGACGCTCCAGTACCTCACCATCGATTCCTTCGATCGGGAGGAGTACCTTCTCTTCTCAGCGATGGACAGCGGCGGTAAGTCGCTCGATCAGGAGACCTGTCAGAAGCTCTTCCACTGCACAGCCCAAGTTGCCGAGGCCAGCGATCTGCCTCTTGAACTGACCGAGCGTCTCAAGAAGGAATCAGGCCGACACGCCGAGGCGACCATCACGCACTCGCTCGAAGGCAACAACAATCTCTTCAACGAAGAGCGTGAGCGGCTGGAGAAGTGGGCCGACGACATGGTGGTCGCAGCCGAGAAGGACTTGTCGGACACGAAGGCCCAGATCAAGGCCGTGCGTCGGCAGTCACGCTTGGCGACGACGCTCGACGAGCAGAACGAACTCCAGCAGAAGCTCCGTGACTTGGAGAAGAAGCAGCGCAAACAACGTCAGCAAATCTTCGAGATCGAAGACGAGATCGCCGAGAAGCGGGACTCACTAATTGACGGTCTCCAGAAACGAATGACACAGAAGACACACAGCACACACCTTTTCACGATCCAGTGGGAAGTCGTTTGACATAGCGAGGGAAGAACGTGGCCACAAACTTTGAGAAACTTCAGAAGCTCCTTGAGGAACTGTTCCAGTTGGATCAGGCCGATCTGGACTTCGGCATCTACCGGATCATGAACCAGAAGCGTGATGAAGTCGTCCGTTTTCTGGAGAAGGATTTGCTGCCGCAGGTCAAGGAAGCCTTCAGCCACTACCAGTCGGCGGATAAGGCCACACTTCAGAAGGAACTGGACAAGCTGGTCACACAGGTCGAGGGTGCCGGGATGAATCCCGACGACTCGCCGAAGGTCCAAGAACTCAAGGCTCAGATGGCCGACTCCAGCGTCGATGTTACGGCGTTGGAGAACGAGGTCTTCAGCCATCTGTTCAACTTCTTTCGTCGCTATTACCACGAAGGCGACTTCCTATCGCTGCGGCGGTACAAGGAAGGCGTCTATGCCATTCCCTACGAGGGGGAAGAGGTCAAGCTGCACTGGGCCAACCACGACCAGTATTACGTCAAGAGCAGCGAATACTTCCGTGACTACATCTTCACCATGCCCTCGGGCAAGCGAGTGCGAGTCCATCTGGTCGCCGCCTCGTCGGAGCAGGACAACAAGAAGGAGCAGGCAGGAAAGGAGCGCCGCTTTGTCATCTGCGCAGAAGACCCGATCTACGAGGAGGACGGCGAACTCTTCATCCGGTTCGAGTACAAATCCGAGAACGGCAAGAAGAAGCAGGACGCTCTGAATCAGGAAGCTATCGAACGTGTTCTGAGCGCCGAAGGGTTCGATGAGTGGACGACTGAGTTAGCCAAGCCAGCGCCCACCGAGAAGAACAAGAATCGCACGGTGCTAGAGAAGCACTTGAAACAGTACACGGCCCGGAACACGTTTGACTACTTCATCCACAAGGACTTGGGCGGCTTCCTGCGCCGGGAACTCGACTTCTACATCAAGAACGAGGTGATGCACCTCGACGACATCGAACACGACACCGTGCCCCGAGTCGAGCAGTACCTCAGCAAGATCAAGGTGATCCGCAAGATCGCTCACAAGATCATCCAGTTCCTCGAACAACTGGAGAACTTCCAGAAGAAGCTGTGGCTCAAGAAGAAGTTCGTCGTGGAGACGAACTACTGCATCACGCTCGACCGGGTGCCCGAAGAGCTTTACCCGGAGATCGCCGCCAATGACGCCCAGCGTGAAGAATGGGTGCGACTGTTTTCAATCGATGAGATCGATAAAGACCTGAACCAGCCGGGCTATTCGGAGCCACTCACAGTTGAGTTCCTGAAGAACAATCTTTTTCTTCCTGTCGATACACAACACTTTGACCGGATGTTTACCCAGCGATTCGTCTCGTCGGTGGATGATCTGACGAACATGCTCAACGGGGAACTTGTGAATGCAGAGGCGTTTCAGTCACTTTCATTGCTCAAGCGTCGTTACTCAGGCCACATAAATGTCGTCTACAATGATCCTCCATATAACACCGATGCGTCCGAAATTCTCTACAAGAACGGCTATCGCACATCGTCATGGTGTTCGTTGCTCAACTCGATCACGTCTGCTTGTCACGCCGTACTTTCAGACCGTGGAATAATCTGCACCACCATTGATGATGAACAAGTTACGGAACTGGCTACGATCATCCGGTTGATCTTTGGCAAAAGCAATTTGCTGGGAACTCTCGCTGTACGGTCCAATCCATCCGGTCGAATCACACTTCGGGGCATGGCTCAATGTCACGAATACGCTCTATTTGCCTCGAAAACACAGGATGGAAAACTTGAGAAGCTTCCTCGTACTGATGAACAGCTTGCTAGGTTCGATCAAGAAGATGACACAGGGCACTTCGAGTGGCGAAACTTCAGGCGGGACGGTTCCAGTTCCACGAGGCGAGATCGGCCAAAGCAGTATTTTCCAATGTTTGTTACCACCGGCACAGTTCGAGTCCCAGAAGTGAACTGGGATGAACGAAAAAAAGCGTATGACATACTTGAAGAGCCACAGGGCGAGGAGTCCATCTTGTGGCCAATCGACTCCAATGGGGATGACCGATGCTGGCGTTGGGGTATCGAGACCACGAAGGAAAAGATTGCCGAACTCGTGGTCAAAAGCAATCCGAAGCAACAACTTCAGATTTACAACAAGTACCGCCCCAACTTGGCAGGGGTGCTACCCCTCACCATTTGGACCGACAAGAAATACTCATCAACGGAATACGGTACTGGACTGGTTAAAAACATTTTTGGTGGACGTTCACCCTTCGACTTTCCCAAATCGCTTTTCGCCACGAAGGACTGCATCCACATCTCTTCGATTGGCACAGACGGAACTGTACTCGACTGTTTTGGTGGAAGTGGCACCACGGCACATGCAACGCTTGCTCTGAATCGTGAAGACAATGGTTCACGTCGCTTCGTCGTCATTGAAATGGGAGGGCACTTCGACACTGTGTTGCTCCCTCGGTTAAAGAAAGTCATTTACTCTCCAGAATGGCGAAGTGGCAAACCTGAGAGCCGAGACAACGGGACATCATGCTGCTTCAAGTATGTTCGGCTCGAATCCTACGATGACGCCCTCAACAGCCTTGAAGTGAAGCGATCTGACCAGCAGGCTTCGCTTCTCGAAGAAGACGATGACCTCCGTGAACAATACATTCTCTCGTATATGCTCGACGTGGAGAGCCGAGGCAGCCAGTCGCTCCTGAACGTCGAGTCCTTCCGCAACCCGGACGAATACAAGCTCCGTGTAGAGCGAGATGGAGAGACCCAACTGGTCAACGTCGATCTGGTCGAAACCTTCAACTGGCTCTTGGGCCTGACCGTCAAGCACATCGATGTAATCCGTGGCCTGCGTGTCGTGGAAGGCACCAACCCCGAGGGCGAACGAGCGATTGTCCTCTGGCGGAACCTCGACGAGACCGACAACAACGCCCTCGACGAGTGGTTCAAGAAGCAGAAGTACAACACAAAGGATCAGGAGTACGACCTGATCTACGTCAACGGCGACAACAACCTCGAAAACCTGCGCCGTGGCGACCAGACATGGAAGGTCCGTCTCATCGAAGAAGAATTCGGACGCCTCATGTTCGACGTTCAGGACGTGTAAGGAACAACCATGAAGAAGATCGAACTGACGCTGAAAGACCTGAAAGAAGCTCTCTCTGAACTGGGTGAACGTTTCCCCAACTTCAAGGACGACGATCTTTTTGTACTTTGGTTTCTACGAGCATACGTCACTGACAGTGAAGATCAGGCGGCAAAGGCGATTTCAGGAGGGTCAAACGACAAAGGTGTCGATGCTCTATTGATCGATGATGCGTCACGTTCAGTCTTTATTGTTCAAGGCAAGTACCGCCAGAGCCTCGGGAAGAAAAGTGAAGGCCGAAGCGAGGTTATTGCTTTCGCTGAACTGGCCCGTGTGTTGAACACTTATTCCGATGAACAAGCCAAAGAGTATCTTAAAGACGCAGACCTATCTGTCGCTGATGCGTTGCAGAAGGCTCGCAAGAAGGTTCAGAAGGAGAAGTATCGAACATGGCTGTACTTCGTGACGACCGGCAAGGTCAGTTCAGTCATTCGCAAAGACACTCAGCAAATGGTGAGGCAGGCGAGTCGCTTGGCACGGATCGAAGTCATTGATGGGCGGCGAGCCATGCTCTTATTTGGCGACTACTTGGATGGTGTGGCCCCACCTGTACCCGCTCTGGAGTTGGAAATGGAAGCAGGTGCGGGTGTGACGGTCAATGGAATTGCACAGAGATTCGACCACTCGGAGAAGGTCGAGTCGTGGGTATTCTCGATGAAAGGAGATGCGGTCGGCAAGTTGTTCGACCGTGCCGGTATCCGACTCTTCGCACGCAACATCAGAGGGTTCATGGGCCTGAAAACGGCGGTCAACCGAGGCATGATCGCCACGCTCCAATCAGAGCCAGAGCGATTCTTCTACTTCAACAACGGGATCACGATTGTTTGTGACGAAGCTGAACAACGTAGTTCGCAGGGACGAGACTTGCTGCACGTTGGGAACCCTCAGATCATCAACGGCCAGCAGACCACACGAACTCTGGCTGAGTTCCCGAGACAAGCTGCAAAGGCGAGTGTACTTGTCAAAGTGATTCGTGTCCCCCGTGACGGAAATGGAGACTCTGACGTTTTTGACAGCCTTGTCTCCAAGATCGTTGCTGGAACGAACTGGCAGAACGCAATCAAGCCGTCTGATTTGATGTCAAATGACCGCTTACAAATTGACTTGGAACGGTCTCTCAGGAAGGTCGGTTATCTGTACTTGCGGAAGCGTCAGTCGAAGTCCGAAGCTCGTCGAATCACGGGGAGAAAGCAGTTCTTCGTCGTCACGAAGGAGGAGCTTGCTCAGGCTGTCGCAGGCTGCGATCTCGACCCGCACATCATCCGGTCAGGCAGAGAGAAACTCTTCACTGAGGAATTGTATTCTCAAGCGTTCCCGAACTCTGACCCAAACTACTACCTGCCCCGTTACCGGCTCATGCGGGAGGTAACGTATGCCGCTAAAGGCGTTCCCGAGAGAGGGTACGCCAAGTGGATGGTCTTGAACTTCATGTGGTCACATATTTCCCCTTTGGTGCGTGGTCGTCGGAATCCCCGAGCCTTTAGGAGATTATGCGAAGTCCAAGAAGAGGCTCTCGTCGTACCGTTGAACCAGATCATCATCGATGTGTTCATCGAAGCGTTGAAGTATTACAGGGCAAATCGAGGGACGGGGGATTCTGCAATCGACGTATCGCAGTTCTTTAAGAATCGAAAACGCCACCACAAGTTATTTGCCGAGTATTGGGATCAGAATGTCACAAAGGCACGACAGAGTGCCTTCTCCCGGCGTTTGGGAAAAGTGAAAACAGTCATTGCAGACTTTGACGGGTAGTAGAGCGTCATGGGAAAGAAACGAACAAAAAAGAACGAGAAGCCACCACTGAGATTCGACGAGAAGCTCGTTCTGAATCAGTGGATGTTGTCGTTGTTTGAGGTCGGCAGCTTCGACAAGTTGGCGGAACATCTGAAGTCGCTGGAACTGGAAGGACTGGATGAGAACAACGTCCACAAGTACCTGCACCAGATGAAGCTTCTCTGGGAGTACGAGGAGTTCCCCGGCGACACGTTACTCGGCTACGACCAGAACATCGTCAAACACACGTTGGCCCTCAGTGAGAAGCGAGCCGAGCCGCTGCGTTGGAAGTATTTCCAATACCTCTCGCTGCTCTTCACCGAGGTCTACCTCGACCGTTTCTTTCGTGATCCCGAGAAGTTGCTGGCCGACCTCAACCAGCACGTTACCAAGTACAATGAGGGAAAAACCACAAAGGAACAGATTCCCGACTACGAGCCGGATGACCTGCGGAAGCTGGCCTTCTGGAATGCCACAGGCAGCGGCAAGACGTTGCTGATGCACGTCAACATCCTTCAGTACCAGCACTACCTGAAGCTGAACGACAAAGAAAAGGGACTGAACCGGATCATCCTGCTGACGCCGAACGAGGGTCTCTCGAAGCAGCACCTCGAAGAGTTCCACGCTGCCGGGATCGATGCCGACCTGTTCTCAAAGGAATCCCGGTCTCTCTTCTCAGGCCGGTCGGTCGAGATCATCGAAGTCACCAAGCTCAAGGAAGAAATGGGGCAGAAGACCGTCGCCATTGACGCCTTTGAGGGCAACAACCTTGTACTGGTCGATGAAGGACATCGAGGTGCCAGTGCGAGCGTCGAAGGGGCATGGATGAGCGCCCGGAACCGACTCTGCGAGAATGGCTTCTCCTTCGAGTATTCCGCCACGTTTGGTCAGGCCATGAAGGGGAAGAAGGGCCTCGAACCGATCTACGCCAAGAACATCCTGTTCGATTACTCGTACAAGTATTTCTACCGGGACGGCTTTGGGAAGGACTACCGCATCCTGAACCTCGCCGACGACTCCGACGAGGAACGCCGTCGCCTCTATTTGACCGCCTGCCTCGTCGCCTTCTACCAACAGCAGAAGCTCTACGCTGACAATCCGAATACGTTCCGGCCCTTCCTACTAGAGAAGCCCCTGTGGGTCTTCGTGGGTGGGAGCGTGAACGCCGTTCGGACCCAAAACAAACGCAAGGTGTCCGATGTTGTTGATATTCTGCTGACGCTCTCCGAGTTCGTGAAGAACAAGCGAGACTCGATCAGCCTTCTGGAACGACTTCTCAGCGGAAAGCCGGGCCTGCTGGATCAACGTGGCAACGAAATCTTCGCTACGGCGTTTCCCCACTTGGTCTCCACAAAGATGTCAGCCGAGGAAGTCTACGACGACATTCTCAAGGTGTTGTTCAACTCGTCCACACAAGCGGCCCTGCACGTTGAGAACCTGAAGGGAACGGACGGTGAGATCGCTCTCAGGCTGGGCGAGAATGACTCTTTTGGTCTCATCAACGTCGGTGACGCTTCCAGCCTTTGCAAGCTCTGCGAAGATCATCCCGAACTGCTGGTCGTCACGGAGAAGGAGTTCGCCGGTTCCTTATTCCGTGAAATCAACGACGACGACTCGACCGTCAATGTTTTGATCGGATCAAAGAAGTTCACCGAGGGCTGGAACAGTTGGCGTGTCAGTACGATGGGTCTCATGAACATCGGGCGCTCGGAAGGCTCGGAAATCATCCAGTTGTTCGGTCGTGGTGTGCGTCTCAAGGGACACGGCATGACGTTGAAACGCAGCAGTCAGCTTGAAGGCATCGACCGGCCAGACAGAATCCATCTGCTGGAGACGCTGAACATCTTCGGCATCCGGGCCGACTATATGCGGCAGTTCAAGGAGTACCTCGAAGAAGAAGGTCTCCCCGGCAACGAGGAGCGGATCGAGTTCATCTTGCCGGTCGTCAAGAACCTTAATGGGAAAAAACTCACCAGCGTTCGTATCGAAGAGGGGAAAGACTTCAAGCTGCACGGATTCAAACCAAAACTCGAATCGCCACCAGACCGTCTCCTGCGTCATCCCGTGGCACTCAACTGGTATCCCAAGATTCAGGCTCAGCAGAGTAAAGGCGTAGCCAAGACCGAAGACTCGGCGGTGAAGCACGAAGGGAAGCTGGAAGAAAAGCACCTCGCCTTCATGGACATCGACGCCATCTGGTTCGAGCTTCAGCACTTCAAGAACGAACGGTCATGGTACAACTTGAATCTCGACCGGGATTGCATCCTGCACCTGCTCTCGCCGCCAAATAACGAGTGGTACAAGCTCTTCATCCCGCCTGAAGAACTAGAGTTCACCCAGTTTGACCGGGTGCGCCGATGGGAAGAGATTGCTGTCGCCCTGCTCAAGAAGTATGCCGACCGTTACTACAAGCACAAAAAGCAGGAATGGGAATCGGATTTCTACGAGTACCACGATCTTCGGGAAGACGATCCAAACTTTGTATCGGAGTACCGGCTGCTGATCGACGAGTCACAGGACACCATTGTCGAAAAGCTCGGCGAACTGAAGGAGAAGATCGAAGATGGCTCTCTGACCAACTGGTCCTTCGGAAACCTGCACGCCATCTCTTTCGGCCAGCACCTCTACCAACCGCTCCTGCACTTCAAGAGCGACTTCGTGGATGTCAGCCCGGTCTCACTGAACGAAGGCGAGAAAGAGTTTGTCACCGATCTTCGGTCGTTCTACGACGATAACCCGTCGTTCTTTGAGGACCAAGAACTGTACCTCCTACGCAACATGAGCCGAGGCCGAGGCATCGGATTTTTCGAGGCCGGGAACTTCTACCCTGACTTCCTGCTTTGGCTGCTGACTGAGGACAAGCAGTACGTGACGTTCGTTGATCCAAAGGGAATCCGAAATCTCGAAGGACCAGATGATCCCAAGATTCGATTCTATCGGACAATCAAGGAACTGGAGACTCGACTCGGGAACCCGAACGTGATCCTGAACTCGTTCATCATCTCGAACACGCCCTTCCAGCAAGTCCGCTGGTGGACCGAAGACCTGTCCAAAGACGAGTTCACGAAGTCACACGTCCTCTTCCAGAAGGAAGACCGAGCAACCTACATCAAACGCCTGCTGACAACCGCAGCGAGTGACCAACAAGTGACTGTAGAGGCGTGATCGTTTTGGTTAAGCCGCACCTAGCGGTCGTTTGGATAATACAATGACGGAAAAGAATCCAACTGACGCTGAACCTCCACTTGTTTGGTGGGCCAAATGGCTGCACGATCATTGGCCCCGCATTGCCTCGGCTGTCGGCACGGCTGGGCTGGCGGGGACAGGCATCTGGTTTAGCGTAAAGGGAAAAGAAGCGCATTGGTGCGCATGGCTTGTCTTCGGAGTCGCAGTAATTGCTTGGATTGTTGGTGAAGTGTGCGGGTGGAAGCAGGAAGAAAAACTATCGTCGCTCAGGAAGCAACTGAGGGAGATAGAGGCGTCCCGCCTCGGGCTTGAGCAACTTCTTGGGCGGACAAACGGCGACTACTTCGCACTCTTTCAGGATCAGCTTTCGATTCTGGCGAATGATGTGTTTGCACTCTCAGATCGGGAGCGAATCAGCGTTTACAAGCACGATGGCACAGCCTTCGTGATGCTTGGGCGTTATAGCAAGAACCCCGTCTATAATAAGAAAGGGCGAGTGATCTATCCTGACAATGAGGGTTGCATTGCTGAGGCATGGAAGGACGGCGAGTCGGTAATTCACGATTTGCCCGACCCCACTTCAGACATAGACACTTATGCAACGGCTCACAAGACTGGCTGGGACATCAACAAGCAGGTTGCGAAGGCGTTTCAGATGAAAAGCCGCTCCTATGTGGCCTTAGCAGTCGAGGATCGCCTTCAGAAGCGAATTGCTGTGGTGGTGTTTGAGAGTACCTGCTCGAATGGTGCATTGGACAAAAATAGAATTAAGCAATTGCTGGACAGCTACGAGGGGAAACGTATTGCTCAGTTCCTCGACAGAATGCGGGCGTTAGAACCATCCCCAACGTATGCACATGAGGAGGGATACTGATGGCTACACTCAAAGATGTTGTCGCATATCTTTGCCAGAAATACCCGCACAAGCACGAACTGTCAAAGGCACGCCTGACGAAGTTGGTGTATCTGGCGGACTGGCGATCAGCAATTACTCAGTCAAGACAACTTACCTCAATCGAATGGACTTTCAACCACTTCGGCCCATACGTCGATGATGTTGTGTCATTGGCTCGATCCGACACTGACTTTGAGGTTTGTCAGGGGGTTACGATGTACGGTGATGAAAAGGAAACAATTGGTGTGCGAGCGCACCTGTCTTGCTCGTCGCTCACTGCGGATGACAGGCAGGTACTCGATTTCGTAATTGAATCAACGCAAGAAAAGTATTGGGATGCTTTCATTCGCCTTGTCTATTCAACATATCCGATTGTCTCCAAGCCACGCTTTGCAATGTTGAACCTCGTCGAACTTGCTCAGGAATACAAAGAAAAGGACACGCTCGTTCAGTAGAAAAGTGGCGACATGACCTACTTCCTCCACCTCGACCTCGACTACTCAGTCGCTCAAACACCAGCTTCCTGCGTCGCAGGACTTCAGGTCTACGCCGCCACTACGGGCTTCTCGAACCAGTCGCACCAGAATCCAAAAGTTGGAATTGGACCGGCAAAAGATCACTGAGGGGCTGATCGCACCGGCCCGATCCAGACAACAATTCATCGCCGAGATCGATCACAGGTAACGTCAGACTGTTTTTGCTCCTGCTCCGAGGATGAACCGGACAGCGCAGGCCAGTGTCAGACTTTGTAGGTATGATTTGCGAGAGTTGTATCAGGCAGCCGCTCACAAGTACGGAGATTGACTGGTGGACCAGTATCAACAAGACGGAACATTCACATTTGGGTGTCGGCGTTGCAAAGTGCCAATCACTGTAGGCCCGCAACATCGGAGCTACCAGTTCTACATTGTTCGATGCGGCAACTGTGGGTTACGAGTCGAGCATCGGCTCCCTGCGATCCGCAAGAAGATCATTTACCTCGATCAGAACGTCTTGAGCCACATCCTGTCTGGCCGGGACCAACGCTGGCAGGAAGTATATCGGCGACTAAAGTTGCTAACGTACCTGCAAGTTGTTACTTGCCCTTTCTCCGACATCCACCGGGAAGAGTCGCTGCTGGCGGAACATTCTCGTGACCAATTGAAGTCCCTCTACCGAGAACTGAGTGACGGCATCGAGTTTCGATCTCCGTTCGACATCGAACAGAGTCAGTTGCTCCACTCGATCCGACGCTATCTCGGACAACAGGAGGACAACCCCGGCAAAGAGGACGAACGGTATCACCGAGAGTATTGCGACAAAAACCCGAACTACTGGACGCTGGACGACCGAGTGTACGCAGACTTCCCAACAGACTTGCAGGCGGTCGCTCGAACGCAACAAAGCAAAGACGAGTTCCAATCCGATCTGGCAGCCGTAGCCAATAACTGGAAAGACGAGGACGGTCGGCGCTTTGGAGATGATGTTGAGCGGGAGGCACTCGCATACGGGCGGTCAATGATGGAGATTTATAGAGAGCTTGCGGACGCCAGCACGAAACTCGAAGCGATGTTGCCCACGGAGATTGCAGCCGTATATCGACAATGCACGGGCGGTGGAAAGTTTAACCCCAACATGCCACCGGGAATGCAGCCGGGAGTTCGCCTCGTTCACTGGCTGGCCCGTGAAGTTCACATGGCAAGCCCCGAAGAACCAGACCCCGCCTCGGTCGTTGAAGTGTTTTTTCAATCGGACGATGCAAAAACCACGCCCTTCAACGACATTGCGAACCATCTCTGGGCGGGGGTTGCACAGCAGGCTCGAATGAAGTCGCCCCGTCAACCAGAGGGCAACGACAAAAACGACATTTCTGCCATTTCGCATTACGCACCTTACTGTGATGCGATGATCGTGGACAATTTCTTTCGAGGGCTGGCTTCGCAGAAAAACATCGACGTGGCGGGGCGTTTCGACGTGAAGTTGTTTTCGGCCCGAACACTTCCGGCCTTCATCGCCTACTTGGATGACTTGTTGACAAACATGCCACCAGATCACCGCAAGGCGGTTAAGGCAGTTATCCCACACGTTTCACGATTGCCGATATTGAACACGGACTGACGATCCCCCCTCCCTCTCCACGTCGATCCTCCAGTACAAAAGTTGGAACGACACAAACACTCGCCCGGCGAACTCGGCAGCCCTCGGGCCATGTTCAGGATCAGTGACTTCATTGATGCGGCGAGAGTCGTGCAGGACGGCAAACAGAGAGACGACTTCGACGTTTGCTCCGGTCTCCTCAGCCAGTCGCAAGCCATTCTCCAGAACTCGTGCCCAGTGCGCAACGCCGTGGTCGCCGCCGAGCGGCAGGGCGTAGTCTTCAAGGATGGCGTTGAGGACTGGCTTGAGGTTCATGCGGTCATTTTACCAGAACTTGCTCAGAAACCTTCTTCGCTCCAGTTGGTAGATTCTCTCTCGGGCTTGGAATCTACCTGCTCCCTTTGCTGAAACTCTCTGAGCAACTCCTCGCAGGTGTAATCTTCGTCAGTTGGCAGCCCTAAGACCTGTATCCCCATTCGCTGAGGCAAGAAGTCTGACGACTCGAAGATTGGCCACAGAAGTTCGTCTTCCATCTGCTCGTCGGCATCCAAGAGGACATCGCACAGCGCATCACACGCCCTGCGAGCCACATCTCTGTCGAGGCTCGCCATGATGTAGAGAAACAGGTCACGCTTGATTCTCAGTTCTCGCTCACGCTCCATTTCACGCTGCGTCGGCACAGTCTCGGAGTTCTCGGTTTGGTATCGCTCAAGGCACGCCAGAAAGCCGTCGTCATCGGGCGAGGCGTCCTGAGTGTTCTTCTTGCCGGGCCACTCCCCATTCCACGCCGATGCCATCGAGTCATGGCCTTCGCAGTCACATGTGATCCGCTGGCCTCCGCAGGCCGAGCAGCGTTCAATGTCACATTCGTTGATATGCGACTGGCCGACAGCCACGCCACAATCGGGGCAGTTGTTTTGAGTTGTCATCTCTCAATTCCTTTTTTCAATGCAAAAGTCGTATCCGTGCCGCACCAGATGCAGCCGAGTGCCATTTAGTAGCAAACTGCAAGCTCCCTGCGGCTTGCGAATCTTTTCATTAACGTTTTCCCCTTTGGCAACGTTTCGAGGAATGGATCGAATCCCCACGCCGCCATGTAAGAGAATGCTCGACATTCGCACGCAACGCATTGTTGTAGCCCGTCCCACGTTTCGCACTTGTGCTGAGACATCCATCCATGCGGGTAGGAAATCGCATGGCCGAGTTCGTGGGCAATGAGGTGAGCGAGTTCGGAGGGTGTGGACCATTCTATCCACCGCAACTCGAACGCTAGTTCGTGGCCCCTTCCTCTACAGTCAGCCTTGCATGGCACAACTGTATGGGGGCAGGGAAGGTTGATTGCAATTTTTGGCGTGTCATGGTTTCTCCAACGACCTTGCCAGTAGTCTTTCAGGGTATTTCGATCTGATTCAGGGAGTTGCCCCCAGACCTTTCTAAACGCACGCACGAATTTGTTGGTCAGTCTTGTTGGTGTCTGGTAGAGGGCGTTCTCGTGATGAATGCCGGGGTCGAAAAGATACAATCCATCTTCGGGAACAATCGGCGTTCGAGGCGACTCCCCGCTACCTATTGGCTTCAACTTGTCATAGTCAATCATTGTCAGAATCCTTTCTCGATTCGTGTGACTTGGAGAATGCTCCCCGTTACTCCCACTCAAGCTCAACGGGCTTGTAGGGCATCATGAAATCATTGACGGCCACGGCAATCGGCTTCCCACTCTGGTTCAGACCGACCAGTTGCCCGGTCTTCGGGTCGTACTTCTTCGGTGTGAAAATCACCTGTCGTCGATGCTCGTCGAGAAAGGTGAACTGCTTGTCGGTGGTTTTCGTGTTCTCGTTCATTAGGCTTTCTCCTGTTCTTCCCAAGACGGGCACATCCAACCGAAGTCGTCTTCGTCGCAGAGCGTCGGTGGCCCATACGAATTGACCACCTCGGCTGGGATGAGAAACTCCCGATACGCCGGACCCTCCTGAACCCACTGGTATTGGGTCAATACTTCGTCGGGGATTTCGAGTGACAGTAGGTCGTTCCCCTTTGCACCTTCACAGATGTCGAGAGGGCGATCCGATAGCCATAAGCCTCTGTGCATCACGCCCGTCCCGAAAGTGCCTTCGGTGTCACGAAAACCCTCGTTGATGATCCTCTGGCCGTGCGGGGTGCGGTGAAATACTCTCACGATTGACTCCTTTCAATTTCGGCGTCGTTTACGAGCCGCCTTCTTTCGTTTGCGTTCGATGCGATTCTTAATGCGTGACTTCTTCCGAGACGCTGCTTTTGTCACGGCGTCTTCCCTCTGCCGTATTTCTGCCAAAGCTTGGCTGATCCGTTTCCGGTCTTCGTCTCCTGTCGAGTAAACCAAGTCCTTCTCGGAGAGATGCACCCAAAGCTTCTCGTACAAGCCTTCACAGACCATCTCGTCCCAGCGAGCTTCACGACCGGCTTTCCAACGTCGTTGAGCTTCACGGTTGCTCATGTGTTGATCGAGGAAGGCACAGCCGTATGGAGAAACCTCGTGAACTTCACAGTGTCCATCTTTGAGCCAATGGCAATGCCCATTGATGGCTTTGGCAGGCACAAGACTGGGTATCCATCGCATCCCTTCCGGTGAAGGAAGCAAAGCTCCAAAACTTGCTCGCAGATGTGTTTCAGCCCATAGAAACGGGTCTGCATCTGGCGGGATCAGCCGTGTGAGATCGCTCGGCACGAGAAAGCCGGGCATGTGTTCACAGAAGACGCTGCACTTGCGACAAGCACATGAAGTGCGAGAGAAGCCGAACTCGACTCGCTTTGTGGGGATAGTTGAATGCGTGTCCATAGCATGTTCCTTTCATTCGACAACAAGTGGTCGAAGTAGTAGGAACCTCTACGGACAAGTAAGCATTCCGTGTCGGTTATCGACGATGATTAGTTGGTAGTAGTTACATCCGCTGTCTCAAGGCGGTATAACTTTATAGCGCTGAGCGTTTATTAGGTCAACCCGCAACTTCGCAACGGCTACCGCAGCATTCAATCTGGGAAACTCCTCATTGATAATCGGTGAGATCGACGTGGGCGGAAGTCGCTCAAGCTGAGTGCAAGGGCGGTGACGCACGGCTTGGCAAGTTTTGATTGCGTCATGGAACAGGCCGAGGCCAGTTTGTGGCCAAAACAAAACAGTTGGCCTTGATAGCCATTTTGGAGCCAAAAGGTGGCAATGACGCTGACGAGCCATGTAACAAGTGGAGCCTGATAAGAAGACGAACCTGCTCGGCCATTGCATTTTCTTGCCTACTATGTCCTGCGCCGAAACGATAAGAGCCGGGGAATCCCGGCTCTTATCACAAATTTCACTCGGCACACCCATTGGGCGTTAGTAACCACGTTTCTCATCTCCTTGTTATATGAGGTGAACGACTATTAGATGACAAGAAGACATGACCTATGCAGCTTGTGGACCGTCATCGAGTCGTCGTCGAGCGAGATCGACATACTTCTTCATAACGTCGATGCCGTAGAAGTTCCGTCCTGTCGCCTGTGCTGCTAATAACGTAGTGCCCGAGCCTGCGAAGCAGTCCAAGACCGTGCCACCTTCTGGACAGAACGTCTTGATAAGCTTCTCAGCCAGAGGCATGGGGAACATCGCAGGGTGCATCACACCGTTGGAGATCGTCCCCATCGGGACCGTGATGACATCTGAAATCCGAGTGCGTCCTGAACGCTTCTCAGTGTTCTGCCCTGTGTGGATGGGGAGATCACTTCCCATTCCGAATCGAGTCGAACCACGGAACGAGATGTCATCGGACCAACCGCCGCACGCCTTCGTGTCGATGAACGGATCGTGCGTCTTGCTGAACCAGAGGATGCTCTCGTAGGCACGGCGTGGACGCCTATTGCTTCCTTGAAAACCACCGCCATCCGGTTTGTGCCAGATCAGTTCCTCGCACTCGTGCCAGCCAAACTCTCGAAGAGCAAGCCGAGTCTTGAGAACATAGTCGCTGATGACTCCCCGCTTGAGATGCGGACGAATTACCATCATCACAGAACCTTCGTCGCCCAGCTTATCCCAGAGTTTCGCCATCCAATCAACAGTGAAGACTGGAAAGTCATGCTCGGACACGCTGGGATACATTCCCTTTCGCTGGTTGGCGTAGGGCGGCGAGCAAAGGGCCAAGTTCACCGACTGCTCAGGCAGCCGAGGAATCACTCGGGCACAGTCGCCTTGTTCAACCGTGTTGATCTGCAAGGGAGGCTCGGCTGGAAGAGCCGCTGAAGACGCTTCCTCGCTTTCGTCATCGTCTTGCTTGTGGTTCGCCAGCCGGTTGAGGCTCGTCTTCCGGTATTTCTCGTCCTTCTCAATGCCGTGGACGTGATCCCATCCGGCATTGATGGCACCGATCATCTCGGACCCGCTGCCCGAGAATGGCACGAGCAGGCGTCGAGATTTGCTTCGCTCTGGCGGGAGGATCAGCCGGGCCAGATGTTCGCACAATCGCAACGGCTTGACCGCAGGATGGCTGCCTTCTCGCTCGGACTTCGATGCTTTGGCGACGTAGAAGAAGCGTGACGCACCGCCTTCGTCGTTGTAGCCCTCGACCGCAGAATAGCGTGAAACGAACGAGTTCATCGTGTTGCCGTTGCCGACTACTCGATCCTTCTGGCGGCGACGGCCACGGCCAGACCGGGTGTGACCGCTCTGCGTGTCGAGCAAGCTCGCCGCCTCTTCATTCAGCAAAAGGTTGGCAGGCCACCGCCCATCGTCGATCTGCTCGACAGAGTGGCCAGTCCTTGCCCATTGAGTCCGATCCTCACGACCGTCTTCCGGGCGGGGGTATGCTGCCTGATGGCTTCGCTTCGTGCCGCCGCTCGTACCGATCCGGCAGTCGTCGATGCTCAGGCCACCGCAACCGAAGAGGGCAGCGTTCTTGGCATAGCTACCGCATGTCGGTTTCATTGCCAACACGATTGGCTCCCATCCGGGCTTCAGCGTAGTACCACGACCACGAAAACGCTCAACAAGGTCGCCATGACTGCTGAACTGAGTGATGCCTTCCGAGAAGTCCTGCGACTTTGGAAAGCCCTCGCCATACAGCCAGCAGAGCGTGTCCCTGATTTCCCAACCGCCGTCTTCGATGTAGCACGTCAGACGGTGAAAGGTCTTGGGACTTCCGAACGCCAACATGTACGAACCGGGTTTACACACCCGGAGCATCTCCTGCCAGACTTCAACGCCGGGCACGTTCTGATCCCAGTCCTTGCCCATGAAGCCGATTCCATACGGCGGGTCGCAAAAGCCGCCCTCGTAGCTGTTGGCCGGGAGCGTCTTGAGAACTTCAAGCACGTCTCCGTGAGTCACGGCGTAGGGGTGGTTTTTCTTGGTCTTGTCATTCATGAAATGGTTCTCCAAGTGCGCACGAGTGTTGTTGACGACGACGCTCAGTGCGCACCGGGAGCGTCGTCGCAGAACAAAAGTTGGAATCAGCAGTCAGATATGACCGAGAACTCAAAACGAAACGGGCTGCGGTCCAAGAAGAACGCAGCCCGTTTTGTGTGGCTTTGTGAGACGAGAGTTGAGGTTATGCAGCCTGCTCGTTGACAGTCAGAACGGCGTCAATGGGAACCGTGCCGTCAAAATGTCCGTTCTCGTCATCCGTCATTTCGGCAAGTCGCTCCAAACCTCGGACGACGTATGCCTTCTCAAAGTCGCACGAGACACACTTCCGGCCAAGCCGTAGGCAGGCCGCTGCGGTGGTGAAGCCGCCACCGCATGGATCGACAACTAGGTCTCCGGGCCGAGTGAAGTAGCGGACCAGCTTCTCGATCTCGCCGAGTGGTCGCTGCCACGGATGATAGTCCTTTTCCTTCACGTCGAAGTCAAAAGTGTCGAGCCACTTCGTCCACTGGTCTCGGTTCCGCTCACCTTTGGTGTAGATTACGAACGGCGTAGAATTGCTCACAACCTTCACTGTGTGCATGGGGTTTCCCGGTCCAATCCACCGTGACGTGCCCATCCACTGGTACATCAAGTGTTCATCGAAGGCTCGCAACTTTTCGTTGAGCTTGTGTTGCCCGACGTAACAGACAAAGACGCCGCCTTCCACCAGCACTTCCGAAGCAAATTGTCCCAATTGCCCAAGCTGGTCGATGAACCCGCCGTCATAGGGAATGTCCGTCAATACACACTGAACTGACTCCGGTTTGAGATCGGCAACTTCCAGCAACTGCTGGAACAAGCAGTGGTACAGTCGAATCGATTCAGTTGCGTTGGGAGCCTCAAGCTCGGCCAACCGCCGCTGCTTCAATGCGTTGTTGCTCTTGATTCGTTTAACAGCCTTGATGATTCCCCGTCGCTCGGCAGCGGTCTTCGCCGCTCCGAGTCTCTTCACGGCTTCCCGCTGAATGTCCTCGGATTCCTCAGCCAACTTAGCGGCGGCGTGGGGGGAGACCTCTTCTTTATCCATTGCCCGTACCAGTTCGTCGATTGCCGTTTCCACGACTTTTTTGGCGTCATCGTATTTGTCCATCTTCCAGCCAGCGATCTCACAGGCTTCCTTCTTGGTCACACCAATACCGCTTTTCCGGTATTGATCGGAGCGACGGTCGCCCCCACGAGTGAAGGAGCGGAGGGCGTCCGTGATGGCGACCATCTCCGATAGAGTGAGGTCTTTGCGGATCGTGTTCTCGATCCACTCGCCGTGCGTCAGGTTTTCAATGTCGATGACGACGGCTGGAATCTCGCTCTTCTCCAGCACGTCTCGGAAGGCCAGTAGGCGGCGGTAGCCAAAGACGAGCCGGTTGTCGGGGGTCACGCCGATGGGCTGGAGTAGCCCGTCATCAGAAATGGACTGGGCGAGGCCGTCGATGTCGCCGAGGTCTTGTCGGTGACGCTCGCCGATCTGGATGTCACTGATGGCGATGGTCGAAAAGTTTTTCATGTGTAGGTCTCCTTTGTTGAAAATGTACCGTGAACAGTCGCAAGGCACCAGCCTTGCTTGGTTGAACTGCTCACGGCGTTCAGTGAGGGCAAAACAAAACCCCGGCGTCATGCACGTCGGGGCTTACAAAAGTTGCATCGCAGGCTGTCGATTCATCCACGGTTGGCCTGCTCACCGTGCGGGTTGTTGTCCGATGTCACCTCCTTTCTTCGTGGTGGGGCGGGTTGGGTGTCTGCCGTACTAGCAGGTGCCTCACTTCGGGTTCACCTTCCCTTCTGTCGGGCTTATGGCCTCGAAGACTGCTTCAGCAACGGGTGCTGAACGGCAGGCGAACTCGATCCGTGGCCCATGTGATGGAGCGCCTACGAAGTCGGCGGCTCAAACACGGAAGCCAGCGAAACTCTCATCTGTTGCAGTGCCTCGTGAAGTGGCCGGAACCTGTCAGCAATGTAGTGATTGATGGAGACACCGTTCCCCATGTGGCCCAGAAACCTCCGAGCGACTTCATCACCGTGTTCTTGCCGAATCCGTTCGGCCATCTGCTTGCGAATCGTGCTGAACGGCAATTTGGGAACGCCGTGGTCCTCGACAGCCTTGAGAAGCCGATGCCATTGATTGCGAATTGCCGACGATGGATTTTCCGACTGACTTTTCCACATTGGAGTCCCATCGTCCGAGACGAATAGAAGTGCGCTGCCGAGTTCCTCCGCACGAGTGATGGCCGATTTCACCACCTCGACGGTTTCCGGCCAAAGGAGCCATTCACCGAATACACCAGTCTTGGGACGCACGAATCTCAGGATGCCTTCGCCCGGCAACAGGTCGATTGCGAACTCGCCGCTTCCGTCCAGAATGAAGTTGCTGCGCTCAAGTCGGCCCATCTCGGCTGGTCCCAAGCCGCAGTTCATCGCAAGGCACAGCATGAGCCGCTGCATTGGCGTGGCGTGCCGGTACAACACATCGAAATGTTCCATCTTGAAGACTGCCGGGGTCGTCCATCGGTCGCTGGGAGACATCCGAACACGCCGTGAGATTTGGCCGAAGTGTGATGGAGCAGTCCACTCAAACTGAGGCGATAGTTCGAGCCACCCGAAGAACCGAATGAGTTCTGACAGGGTTTTCGCCGCTGTCGAAACAGCGAATGGCTTTCCCGTCCTTTCACTCAGGGGACGATTTCTCCACAGATCGATCATGCTCACACACGCAGAGAGGTCGATGTGAGCCAGCGGAACGTCGTCGTGGTGTTTTTTCAGCAGCCGCACGGTGGTCTGCCGGTTCTTGATGAGTGCAACGGGTCTGTATCCGGCCTCGTTGCCCAAATGCTCGGCGTAAGCGTCGAGGGCGGTGTGAAGTGTGGTCGGTTCAAGGTCTTTGGTCATTTTGGTATCCAATTTCGAGTAATGGTTGGGACACGGACGGACTATCCGTCCGTGCGAGTTGCTTCCAGCGAGCGAGACACCTGCCAGTAGGGTTGTGCGATGCCTCGTGAATGCCTGAGTTGGCTCGTCACCTCCTTTCTTTGTGAGTTTGAGTTTTGGTCTTGCCCGACTAGCAGGTGCCCCACTTCGTCTTCACCTGTTCTCCTGTCGTGTGCTGCACGATTGCGACGGCCCACTAGCAGTTGCCTGATGGCGGGGTTTCGTCTGCCGAGGCTGACGTGCCCAACAAAATGGGTTGCGTCCGTGCATGTAGAAGGTGAGGTCAGGCATCTTGTTGCCCGACTAGCAGGTGCCTCATTCCTGTCCGACCGCACCGTCCGGTTTCTTTTGGAGGGGCGGGTGGAGATCAGCGTGGTTTCTAGCCGCTGAGAAAGCAGAGCCGTGCATGGCCCGTCTAGCGGGTGCCCCGTTGAATCCATCCTGCGGAGTCAGGGCACGACGAACACTCAGAGTTTCGGGGGAAACGGGAGGATCGAGAAAGCCTTCGTTTTCGATTGGCAGTCAGCTTGTCGCAAAGGGCAAACGTCGGCGTCGGCGATAGCAGATGCCCCGGCGAGTCAACGGCGTGAACAAGAAGTCAGTGACCGTAGCCAGTGAGAGACGCCGGAAGCCAGAAATGGCTGAGAAAGAAGTGCCCACCGTTTCGTATTTGGGCTTTGGCTGTCAATCGAGCGAAAACCGTATTGATGGTCCGCTCAGCGTGAATGGTCGGAAAGTGGTGGCAGTCCCCGATTTAGTGGAGGCGACTTGCGATAGTTAGTGGAGGCGTGGTCGGATGGATCGGATAGAAAGGGGGTTTTGGATCGGATAGCGGTCCAAAAACGAGTTTTGGAAGGGACGCAGCACTTTTCGTAAGTTACTTACACAGAAGAGGTT